>Ga0310125_10001919_pt1 | contig 10699 bp, 12 predicted proteins | sample CB11b_Tmax_Bot8__FD_203508 | JGI IMG/M metagenome (GOLD analysis project Ga0310125, IMG submission 203508) | Marine microbial communities from Western Arctic Ocean, Canada - CB11b_Tmax_Bot8 | ecosystem: Environmental > Aquatic > Marine > Oceanic | place: Canada: Western Arctic Ocean | collected... | reverse complement strand
GCAGGACTTCCGCGCCCGGTTGTTCCGCGAGCGCAATCCCGCCGCCTATCGAATCCTGACCGATGAACATCCGCCGGCGCTGGACCGACTCAAGGATGTGCCCGTGCCGAGTGCAGCCGAAGCATCGGCTCTATTCGCCGAAGGCATCACGACGGGAACGGAACGTTTCTACGAAGCGGAGCGACTGCAGAAGGCGGGGCAGATCGACGCCGCTCGGGAGATCTTCGCCGATCTTGGCGAACGCTTTGGTACCCTGTGGATGGGCACGGCCGCTCGCCAACGGCTGGTAGCGATCGACCAAGATGATCGGGAAGAGTAAAGTGACGTGGGCCCCACTTCACGCCAATGGAGGATGAGGAGATGGCTCTGCAATCAGTGTACATGGTCACCGACATGGAAGGTGTCGCCGGTGTCGATGAGTGGGATCCGCGCAAACGCGACGACGCAGCCATGGCCCGTGGGGTTTACGACCGATCAGAGATTCAGCGTCTGCTCACCGGTGAGGTGAATGCCGCCGCCGAGGGGCTGTTTGCTGCCGGCGTCGAGGAGGTCATTATCAACGATGGTCACGGCGCCGGTCGCACCATCCTGGTGGAAGAGTTGATCTCCGGTGTTCGCATCGCTCGTGGCACCATGCGCCCCCGATCACTGCCCGGATTTGGTCCCAGTGCACAGGCGCTCGTGCAGGTGGGTATGCACGCCATGGCGGGAACCCCAAATGCCTGTCTGGCGCATACGATGACTCGCGAGGGGACGATCTACCGCGTCAACGGGCGCGAGATCGGCGAGATGCAGTTTGCCGCCTATCAGTGTGGCCAGTTCGGTGTGCCCTGGATCTACACCAGCGGCGACTCGCACGCCTGCGTCGAGTCGGAATTATGGGTTCCCGGGATCGTCACGGCGGCGGTGAAAGAAGGGCTGTCTGAACAGAGTGCGATCCATCTGGCGCCGATCGATGCCCGGGCGCTGATCCGCGAGTCGATCCAGGAGGCGGTGGGCAAGTTCGAGCAGGTCGACCCGTTGGTCGCCGAGACGCCGGTGGTGCTCGAGATCCAACAACCAAATCCATGGCTTGAAGAGCGTGCTGGCGCCGAACGTATTGACGAATGCACGCTGCGCTGGAGGGGGGCGGATATATGGTCGGTGGCGCAGCTGGCTCTGCGCGGCGTCGTCGACGCACAACCGCCACGTTAACAGGTGTCGTGTCCTGCTGTCACGACTCAATCCACTCTGGTGAAAATCGCGCCAGCCGCAGATTAGCATAGTCGTCGGTCTCGAAGAGACACAGGATTTCTCCTGCCGAGTTGAGCGTCAGATCAGAGTAGGCGGCCGAGCCTTGGTAGAGAACGCGCGACTGTGACCAGCTCTGACAGCCATCATCGCTGCGACGGATGGTGAGCAGCGCTCGCGCCTCCGTGCTTGCAGGGTGAGCGCTGACCACTGAAGATCCGCCCAGGCCGATCACACTGCCCTGACAGGATAGTTCCGGCAGAGCATCGTCGAAGGCTACCGGTGTCCAGCTGTGGCCACCGTCTTCGCTCCAGGCATACCCCCGGGCGTGGCGGTCGTGGCGGGAACGCAACGTCATGTAGACCCGCTTCTCGAGCTCCCCGAGCTCCACGGCCTCACACTCGTCACTGGCATCGTGCGTCATCTTTTCGCCGACATGCCAGTGCTGCCCGCCATCGTCACTGTAGAAGGCGTAGGAGGTCTGCACCTTGCCCCAGTTAGCCCCTGGTTCACGCCAGGTGACGGCCCCCGGGCTTTCGTCCGCCCAGGATGGAATCAGCAGGCGGCCGTTGCTCAGTTGCACACCGTGTCCCGGGCCACAGCCGACATAGGACCACGATGCCTGGCGGGCATCGGCGGAGATGTCTATGGCTTCATCCCACGAGAGACCATCGTCGACGCTACGCGTGACGAACAGTTGCTGGTTGTCCTTGCAGAATGGCAGCACGATGTCACCGGTGTTGCTGTCGACGACCGGACAGGGATTGCCGCAGGTACGGTCCCCATCGCTGACTACGACCTGCGAAGCAGACCAGGTCCGTCCGCCATCGAGACTGCGTCGTAGCAGCAGATCGATGGGAACATCATCGGCACCACCGCCGCGGCGTCCCTCACAGAAGGCGAGGATGGTGCCGCTAGTGCTCGTGACGAGGGCGGGGATGCGAACGGTGTGATAGTCGGACTGCGAGCGGAAGAGTTCGCTCATATGCAGTTCGGTCATGTTGGCTCCAATACGGGTTCCACCAGACCAGGAACCCCAGGTTTGATCAGTCCAGGGTCGGGGTGCCGTGGCCGGCGCAGAAGCGGGGGTCCCAGGCGACTTTGCCAGACTGTACGTCGGCGAGGCTCAGGCGTTCTCCGTCGCGTTCGGCGGAGGCGTTGGCCCCGAGGACGGCAGCGAGGCTGTTTAGGCTTGGACCGTAAGGGCTGCGCATCAAAGACGGATCACCGGCCTTCACGGCGTCGATGAAGGCTTTCGCTTGCAGCGCAAAGGCGGCGCGACCTTTCGATTCCTGTTCCCAAACGACCTTGCCGTTCTCGACGACCTTGTCCGTCGACCACTCGATCATCGAGTCGTCACAGACGAGCACGACATCGCGGCGGCCGGCGCCATCGGCATCGGTGAGTACCCGCGACGTGGTGGCATTGCCGACGACACCGGAGGCGAAACGATAGTTCACGTCGTACACATTCGGCATGTTCATCATCTCTGGGCCCTCGCCTCGTTCTCGCCACTGATAGAACGCCGAGACGTCTGCGATGTCACCGAGGAAGTAGCGCACGAGATCGACCATGTGGATCGTGTTCTCGACGAAGGAGCCGCCGCACTCCTCGTAACGACTCGTCCACCAGCGCACGGGTCGACCACCGTAGAACAGGTTGATCATGACGTGCCGCGGCGTCCGCTCACCCAGCATTTCAACGACCTTCTCGGAGGACGGATAGTAGCGACTCATGAATCCGACCTGGGAGACAACACCAGCGGCCTCCACCTGGCGGGAAAATTCGACGGCCTGGGCCATATCGAGACTGACCGGTTTTTCGACAAAGAGGGCGATGCCCTTGTCGGCTGCGATCGTCACCTGATCGGTATGCAGGGTCGGCGGCAGGTTGATGTATACGGCATCGAGCTCTTCACGCTCGAACATTTCGTGCTGATCGGTATAGGTCGCCTTGGCGCCGAAGGCCGCTGCCTGCGCGGCGAGGGCCTCTTCACTGATATCGCAAAATGCGGTGAGTTCGACGTCGCCTGCTTCGACGAGGGGGGCGAGTCCGGGCAGATGGGCGTGAGTACTGATGTGGCCGAGGCCGATGAAACCGACACGTGTGGCGGACATGAGACCTTCTGTCAAATAAAGAGTGGTAGGAAGGATTGGTAGAAAAATCAGGCGGCTTCGATCTCGGCGACCAATTCGGCACCAAAGTGGCGACCGTCCGATACGGCAACGGATGTTTCCAGCTCTTCGACACTGGCAACGCCAGACAGGATCATACCCACCTGAGGATCGGAGAGAAGATACCGCAATCCGGCATCGATCGTTGAATCGGCACCGTGGCGAGCGAGAATGGCCTCGACACGCTCCTGTTTGTCGTAGAGGTCGGAGAAACGTCCCGTCTCGCGCCAGTGGTCGCGCTTGGAGCCGAGCAGGCCACCGTGCAGCGGCGAGGCCAGGATCACCGCTGCGTCGCTGGTGACGGCAGTTGGAATCAGTTCCTGTTTCGCCTCCTGACCGAGCAGGTCGTACTTCAGGAAGGTGATGACGGAAACGAAGTCGTCACACTCGCGCAGAATGCGACTCATGAGCCCGAGGTCGGAGCCCGTCAAGCCGATATGTGTCGCCAGACCCTGTTCCCGTAACTCGCGTAGTGCTTCGAGGCTGCGTCCTTTGCCGAAAACGCCCTCCCAACCGGCCTGCTCCGATTCGTGAATCTGCACGAGATCGACATGATCCCGCTGCAGGCGCTTGAGGCTGGCCTCGAAGCCACGCAGGACGGTGTCACGTGTATAATCGAAGGGTTCGGGGAAGTAGCCGACCTTGGTGGCGAGGAAGTAGGGTTGTGTCACCCCTTGCAGCGCGTGGCCGTAGACCTCCTCGCTGCGACCTTTGCCATACAACGGGGCCGTGTCGAAGTAGTTGATGCCCAAATCGAGGGCACGTTCTACGACACCGACGCCGTATGATACCGGCTGCAGACCAAATTCAGGCCTGCCGTAGAACCAGGAGCCCCCCAGGCCAATCTCACTGACCTGCCAGTCGGTCTTGCCAAAGCGTCGATATTGCAACTCTCAGGCACCCACCCCTTCCGCTTCCGTCTCTTGCTCCACCTCGTCGCCCTCCATTCGAATCGACTGGACCCACTCGACGGGGTTGGCACGAATGTCTTCCACCTTATGGTGCGGATCCTTCCGTCCGCCCAACAATCCATCGATATCGACTTCGGTTTCTGCCTCATCCTCGGGCTCTGAATCGTCGCCTTGGGATACGAAAGCGAATGCTGGATCCTTCTCCTCGTCCTCATCTCCCGCACGCTCGGCAACCCAGGCCTGTGTCTCTGGGTCGAGTTCAGAGTTGAGATTGGCGGCGTGACCGGAACGGCGCTGATAGTCGCTCAGGTCCTTCTTAAGCTGGACGAGACTCTCGTTCGCCATCGCACGCGTAACCTCACCAACTTCGTCGATTTTTCCTTCGTATCCTTTGATCTGTTTGCGTATCGGGTCCTGAGCAAAGCGCAGTCGTGAAGCGCGCTCCTGATACATCAAAAGCAGTTGCACGGTGACAACCGAGAGTCCCACGAGGACGGTGATCAAAATCCAGAACAAGGGGTGATCCAGCCCGGTTAGGCGTTAACGGTCGAAGTCGGCATCAGTTGCCGTGCTGACAACTATGGGGTCATACAGAGGTCCATCAGCCTCTACGAGCCGACCGTCGCCTCGTAGCACCTGATTGGGAGTCTGCGGCTGCACACGCGAGGGGAAACGCGAGCGCAAGTCGTCGATCTGTCGTTGGCGCATGGCCTCGCTCTCATCGAAATCAAATCCATCGAGGGCGAGTTTACGCAGGCCCTCAACAGTTGCCCCCTGATCACTAGTATCGGCAGCAGAGAGCAGGTTCTTTTGTTCGAGCGGATCGTCGATGACATCAAAAGCGAGATCCGAACAACCACGAAATGCCACGTACTTGTGTCGTCTTGTTCGGAGCATGCGAAACTCCGTACCCGTTCCCCATCGCGGCATCGGCGCCTCGGTGTAAACCCCTTCACGAGCATCCAGCGCCGGGCACGGGAGACCGCGGGCGGCAGCAGACAGGTCGATGCCGTCGAGTTCAGCGGCTATGGGGATCCCGGCGAAACCACAGAACGTCGGAAACAGATCGGCAAGACTTACCGGATCGTCGATCTGTTGCGCCGACAACTCGCCTCGTCGGTGCTCGGGCGTGGAGATGATGAGTGGCACACGGACCGACGCTTCATGCCAGGTGTTCTTCCACCAGAGGCCGTGTTCACCGGCCATCTCTCCGTGGTCGGAGGCATACACAATGATCGTATTGTCGAGTAGTGAGTCGCGCTCCAACAGCGCCAGATAATCTCCCAGCAGTTCGTCGAGGAAATCGACACATGCGAAGTAGGCGGCGCGAGCTCGCATCCCTTCTTCCCGCTCGATCTCATCCGTGCGGAAACCGCTGATGGCGCCTGCCGTCATCGGGTGGTCGGCGCTGTCCCCGGACCGCGTGACCGGTGGTGGGGTGACCCCTTCGGGCCAGTAGCGCTCGAAATGACGTCGAGGTGCTGTCAATGGGAAGTGAGGGCGGCTGAAGGAAGACATCAACAGCCACGGTTGATCCGGATTTGCGTGCCGGTGTTCGCGCAACCAGGCCAGGGACTCGCGGCTGACGGCATTTTCCTGCAACTGCGACTCGGGGACTTCACTCAAACCGGCATCTTGTGTGCGGGAACGCAGATCCATACCAGGGAGTGCGGTCCCAAGCTGGAATGTGTTCAGGGGGTCGTATTGGTGCGCACAGGGCCCGCCGAAGTCGCCGTAGGGTCGATGCTGAAAGCCGGCATACTGGCGCGATCCCCCCAGGTGCATCTTGCCGACCGTGCAGGTAGCATATCCGGCGTCGCTGAGATGGCTGGCGAAGGTCGGTAGCTCAGCTGGCAGGATCGAGTTGTTGTTCCAGGCGCCGCTGCGGTGCGCGTGCCGACCACAGAGCATGGAAATGCGACTGGGCGTGCACAATGGCATCTGGCAGTAGGCGGTTGAGAAGTGCGCACCCCTGGCGATCAAGTTGTCGAGTGTCGGAGTCCGGCACGGTTCGCCACCATCGGCGCCGGCTCGGGCCGACAGAAAGCGGTGAGAATGCTCGTCAGACAGCAGAAAAAGGATATTTGGGCGCGCCGACATCGGGGCCTATCACGTGGTGGGGGAAAGAGTTCGAAGCCAAGTAATAAGTTACAAAATCTCTGAGCAAATAAAGAGACTAACCTTTCGGAAGGCGCAGACGCAGCATTCGGGCGAGAATGCCGACGGCGAGCGCCGCCAACAGGTGTTTGAGTGTATGACCGCTGATGATGTGGCCGGCGGCATAAAGTGTCTGGTCACAGATCTCCGCGATCTTGGCCCCACCGTAGATGCCGACGGCGATGGTCCAGTCTCTGCCTCGGGTGTAGGGTCCTGGCAGCAAGGCGCAGAGCACGGGGATGACGACGATGGCTACCACCTGGAGTGCGACATAGTAGCGCAGATCGCCGATGCTGTACCAAGCGACGACGGACAACAGTGCATACAGCAGCAGGACCGGCAGGGAGAGCAGGCCCTCGCGCAGACCGACGTGTTCGGTGACAGCGGCGGCGATGAATGCGGCCAGCGCCAGGCCGAGAGGTAGGCGGTCCCATAACAGCCCCTCGTCGGCTGGGGCGATGTGATAGATGGCCGATCCCAGGCCGGTGAGTGTCACAGCGCAGAAGAAGAGTGACCAAGGCAGGGCGTGGGCACGTGGGTTGCCTTGCCAGCAAAGGCGCATGCCAGTCAGGCCAACGAGGACGAAGGCGAGATTGGACAACACATTGGCAGCATTCGGTATGCCTGCCAGCGGGCGAGTGTCAGCGAAGGCGTGATAGCCGGCAGTCGGTTGCCAGGGCTGTCCGGTGAACATCAGAATGGCGACGACGACAACCGCGGAGGCGACGAGGCGGATGCGGGCGTCACGTCTCAATCGGTCTCGTGAGTCAGATCCGTCAGCGCTTCGAACGTCGCGACACGAGTGGTCAGGTCCCGGAACCGTCGACCTGGGCGCCAGGAAAAGCGAGCCTCATCCTCGGGAGGACCGATACCCTTTCCGCGTTCGTGTGTGGTCACCTCGTGCTCGAGTTGATCAAGCAGGTTGCTCGTATAGAACAGGCTCCCATTGAGGCCACGCATGTTGCGCACATGGAGCCGGCGCGATCTGTCTACCAAGGGTTCGATACGGTCCAGCAATTCGCCGAGTTGCCGGCGTCGACGATCCATGTCGTAAGGATCGCACCGAGGCAGACCAGGACGAGGAACAGTCCCACAAAGAGAAGCAGCATAGATGTAGCTCGAAGACTCGGCTCGAGGAAGGTGCCTTTTTGAACCCCGCTGCCGCGAAGGTAGGCAGGGCAGCCGAAGTGGGAAAGTCGGTAGTGCGCCAGTCTACCTCAATCAAACTCCCTTCATCATGTCCTTTACCTGAGCCATGACGGCGGGTCCCACGGAGTCACGAAGGCTATCGATATCCTGTTGTGTCTTTCCCAGAGTCTCCAGCACATGTGGATGGCAGTCCGAATCTGGCTCCAGTGGGAAACTCAGTCCCAGTCCTTTGGTGATTACGTCGGAGACATGCAACAGGCAGATCATGATGCAAGCCGACGGCGTCACAGACAAGGGGTGACAGGTTGGAGCGGGTGAGCACGAGTTGACCAGTCTCATCATGACCGGAGATATCTCCGAGACGACGCTCCGTATCACGAAAGCTCTTTCCTGAGGTGACCGTCTCTCCCATGATGAGGGCGAAGTGATCCCAGAAATACACACCGATCACAAGCTTGCCGATGCCGTGTAACAGGCAGGTGGTCCAATAGTCGTTGAACAACAGCTCGGCGCCGAGTTCGAGCAGGTTGCCAGAGACGAGCTTGTGCGCCGTAAGGGCGCAGGCCACGGAGTGCGCCCAGAAACGTTTGTAGTCAATATCACCCGCTCGAGCTGCTCGGCGGTGACCTCCGGATCGGCGAGCAATTCGAGGACGCGACTGATCGTGCCTGGAAGTGCCGGCAGGGAGTCGATGCCCTGTAGGCGCTGTTCGACGAATTCGTGTCGTTGTTCAGCGGGGAGCGCCTCAAGTCCCTCCAGCAGGCGCGTGTGCCCTGATTTTTCCAACTCCTGGCCGAGGAGTTGGCCTAGAGATCGACCACTGTCGCGGAAGGCGGTTTCCCAGGCAACGACGTGACCATTTCGCAGATTCTTCGTCTGCTGGATGTATCGTGGCGCCAGCGCTTTGGGGACCAGGGCGAAGAGGGGGTTGTCACGCAGGTCAAAGGCCGAGAGTCCCACGTCGGTACCCAGATTTTTCTTCTGAATGAGGACGACGCAACGCAGATTTCGAGGGGCTTCTTCCATCCATTGGCGGTTCACGGCGACTCAACTGCCAACGACGCCAATGCCACGACCTCGCCAACAAAGCGAATACTCGGACACGCTCCTAGCACGCTGAGCTCCTTGCTACAGTCCATGGGTGGCTATCGCTCAATGGCAAGGATAGACCCAGCATTTCGCTCGGGGATGTCAACTCCGCTTTTCGCTATAGGGGACGGCGCAGGCGTCATCATCGCAGACCAGGTTGGCACGGCCGAAGCGATGACGGTTACGGGCGATGCAGGCGTACCCCAGGCGGAATATCTGTTTACAAATAGGAACTCGGTATATCCAGGCGACGAGATGGAAGGGAGACAGCCGTCGGTAGATCTCGTAAACGCCATCGGCCCCTACGTGCACCGTACCGTCAGCGTGAATGAGACGCAGGCCCGTGTTGAAGTCGGACTGCGAAAGAACTGGGAATCGATCATCCAGACCCGGCGTCTGGCGAGGGATGTACTCAAACTGCCCATCACGAGCGAATTTACGGATGCGTCCCATGCTCCACAGGCAGAAGCGGCATTCACCGTCATAGATGATGGCTGGAATCTGTGTTGTCATCGTCGTCCCGGTTCGAAGGTAATCGCCGCCGTCGTGTGTGGCTACGGTTACATGGTTGTGTGCAGCAACTCGCAATACATACTCGAATCAGAAATACGACAGGCTGGCCACGTGACAGCCTATCCTGTTGAGACGTAACAGGTTGAGGAAGTTGCAGGGCGCCGACGTGATTGCTGGCATGGGAGTTGCAATCCACGGGTATGACCGACGCTGTGAAAGAAGGCCCCACATCAACCGATACACGACCCCAACACCTGTTTGCATCGTTGGGATTCGACTTCGTCCACAGGTTCCTCTGGCTGGTACTCGGCGGTTGCCTGCTGGCACTGGCAGGCGGGCTGAGCCTGGGGTGGGCCCTCGAGGGAGATGTCAGCATCAGGGCAGAGGGTGTGATACGTCCCACGTCACGCCACCTCGTCAAGAGCGCCATCGAAGGTCGAGTGGCGGATATACTTGTGCATGCGGGAGATCGAGTCGAGGAAGAGGAACTCCTGGTGGTCCTGTCGCCTTTGGCCATCCGCGCCCAGTTAGCCCGCGTCGAGGCTGGACTCGAACTCAGTGACGCCCGTAGCGCTCGCCTGCGCCAGCAGATCGAGCAGGACCGCCTCGTACTGCTCGCCGTTCTCAATTCTCGCCGTCTCGGTGTTGAGCGCGCCAACTTCGTTCTCGACCATGTTCGTCGCGAACAACAGGTGTACACCGAACATGCCCGGGCAGATTGGGTCCGCGCGGATCTCGAGGATCTGGTGCCGGTGCGAGAATCAGCGTCCGCCGTGGCGCAGGCGAAGGCGGAACTCACCATCACCCAACGGCAGCTCGAAGCCAACGACGCCCGGCTCGGCGATCTGCCCCTCGAACAGCAGAGCTGGCTGCGACTCAACTCTGAGCGCAGCAGCCTGTGGGCCCAGTTGGAGAGCACAGTCATTCGTGCTCCTGTCGATGGCGTTGTGCTCACGGGGGACCTCGACCTCAGAATCGGTGACCGCATACAGGTTGGCGAAGCGCTGATGGAATTGGCTGAGGACAACGCCTGGAGTGCACGGGTCCTCATCCAGCAGATCGATCGGCCCAGAGTCAAGACCGGGCAACGGGCACGAGTATTCATCGCCGCATATCCCCATCTGGAGTACGGTGTGTTCGAGGGCAAGGTAACCGAGATTGCCGAACAGGCCGTCGTTGGCGCCGGGTATGTCGTCGACGTGGATCTCGACGAAGTCTCTCTGAGTCTGGCGGACGGCATGGAGGCTGAAGTGCGAGTTTCGGTCGAAAGTGGGAGGCTGCTGCAACTGCTCTGGTTGCGGCTGTTGCGTGAACTCGGCCAGACCTCGGTCCCCTCTATCAGACAGGCACGTGGCTAATGTGTGGACTCGGACGCATTGTGCGACTGCTGCGGCCCTACTGCAGATATCTCATGCAGGCACTACTGATTTCCGTGCTGATGACGGTGCTCGCCCTGCCCGGTCCATACATCACAAA
>Ga0310125_10001918_pt1 | contig 10707 bp, 6 predicted proteins | sample CB11b_Tmax_Bot8__FD_203508 | JGI IMG/M metagenome (GOLD analysis project Ga0310125, IMG submission 203508) | Marine microbial communities from Western Arctic Ocean, Canada - CB11b_Tmax_Bot8 | ecosystem: Environmental > Aquatic > Marine > Oceanic | place: Canada: Western Arctic Ocean | collected... | reverse complement strand
ACCATGACTTCCATGACTTCCGTGACTGCCCCAGCTGCCACCGCCACTGGAACCCCAGCTGCCACCACTGGATCCGCCACTATCGCCCCAAAAAGCATTGACATCACCGCAAAAAGCCAGCGTGATGACACACCCACCGGCAACCGTCAAAACGTTGCTGAGGAATTGTCGATACATCGAAGATTGCTCCAAAAAAGAAAAGGGATGGGTTATTCGGTAGGTCTTTCACAACTCCGCACCTCCCGGTAACCGGTGAAAGCGGAGCTAGCATAGCAAACCAAATAAACAATACAAGTATAATAGGAAGACATTTCCTATCCAGTAAAATAAGTAGTTTACAAAGTATAAGTCAATATTTTGGGAAATTGCACCGACAATGGCTAAAGTTTCCAGGAAAATGTTCCAGTGGTGACTCTCAAGAAAACAATGACTTAAAAAGCCTACTCCAATGGGGTTTCCTCAGCTGGTATCTCAGCTCACGGTAGCTTGCCAAATCACCACTCTCAGCCATGGGTAACCTGCGGCCCGACTCACGCTCCAGCTGGGCTGGTCGTCCAAAGTGTGTCGGACAACCTCCCAATGGGACGGTCCGAAATTTTTGATCGAATACTCGAGACACTTTAAGCACATCGCAGCATGACTCAGCCTCTGACTGACGATCTTTCTGAGAAGTAGGGAGGTCACGAAAAGCACATTAGCTGTTAACCCGAGTTGTCCATGGACCTGTGCCGGCAGGGTCTTTGTTAGCTCTGGACAATGAACACCCATCGTCACTTCAGTTAGACTGTGTGGGGACAGGTGAACCAGGTAAAGAGGACGCACTAGTATGAACCAACCTTCTCGATATCGCGAAATCGTTGCCCTCGGTACACCGCGGGAACTTGGACGACAGATCGGCGAATTAGCAGGTGATGAAATCCGTGGATTTTCGGAGATTGCCTTGGAACGAATTGTCAAAACCATTTCAATTTCACGTGAAAAGGTGTACGACATTGCCAACCGCAGCATGGAATTTGCTGAACGTTATCGTCCGGACTTACTGGACGAACTGAGGGGCACGGGGGAAGCCGCCCGGGTTGCGATTGATGATTTGATGTTACTGCAGGTTCGCAATCAACTTCAGCCACAGGACGACGTCGGCTGTACTTCGTTTTCTTTCTCACCCGCAGCAAGTGTAAATCGCGGGTCGGTCGTCGGTCAAAACTGGGATAACGATCCCATTTTAGACAATTTTACAATCGTGTTGACGCGACGGCCAACGGGAAAACCTGCATTCACTACGTGTACTCAAGCGGGACTCATCTCTTACCTGGGATTTAATGAAAAAGGCATCGGCGCATGTGTCAATACCTTGCCGGCTCCCGCTCGCGAGGTGGGTGTCCCTCACTACTTCCAACTTCGCGAGCTATTTGAAGCCACTTCACTTAACGAAGCCGTACACGCCGTTCAACGCGCACACCGCGCTATTGCTGCCAATATCATGTTGTCGACCCCACAAGGCCCTGCCAATTTAGAAATCACCATCGATGACGTTCATGTCCTCAGGCCAGAAGATTCCGGATGGATCTCCCATACGAATCATTGCATCCACGGTGATCTGTTATCGATTAACGATGAGTTTCCCGAACTGATACAGTCCTACGATCGAAAGCGCCGAATTGACAATCTAATCGCCAGCAGCGACAGTGAAATGGAACTGGAATTCATCAAAAACCTGCTGCGCGATCACCAGGACTACCCGACTTCGATCTGCCGCCACCAGAATGATTTGGACGAATACGGGTTTTGGGAAACAGTATTCTCAATGATCATTGAACCCCGTAAACAACGCATGCACGTCAGTCGAGGCACGCCGTGCAATCATCCTTATGAAACCTACGGAATGCTTGAGTCACCGTCACAGTAAAGAGCTCGCCGAACCTTCTTTGGGAGCCCGGAATCTCCAGCTGGCCAGTCCGTCGAAACCGGCACGGCAATCGCAACCCGATGGCAACGGTCAAAATCACCTCTCCACTGAAATTCGCCACTTAGATGCCGCCCCCATTTCATCACGCAGGACTGGTCAAACAACTCGGAATGAGTTATGTGTTGTGGTTATCACTCCTAATCGCCAAAGCTTTGTCTGTGGTGCCGGCCCTTCAATCTAAACCTTCAAGGAATTGATCATGTTATCCTTTCGCCAACTGTCACGGCTCATTTTCGGGGCAACCATCGCGGTATCCAATGCCATCACAACAGGTAACGATCAAGTGGAACCTGAGATTGTTAAAAAAATCAGCTCCGCCTTGCAACTTGTCGAACCTGCGAACACACCGAAAAAACCTCGCCAAATCCTTTTATTCAGCAAGACCAACGGATTTCGTCACGGCTCGATTCCGGTTGCCGTAAAATCGCTCACAATGCTCGGCGAAAAGACCGGGGCTTGGGCTACAGTCCACAGCGAAGACGACGCCAGCTTTGAATCTGATCGACTCGACAAATTTGATGCCGTGATCATGGTCAATACAACCGGCGAAGTGTTCCGCTCGAAAGAGTGGCCCACCGATGCTATGGAAAAACGTGAGGCGCAACAACGAGAGGCGATGTTGAAGAAAAATCTCGTCGATTTCGTAAAATCTGGCAAAGGGCTTGCAGGAACGCATTCCGCAACCGATACGTACAAGAGTTGGAAGCAATATAACGAAATGATGGGCGGCGCATTTGTCAGCCATCCATGGCACATGGACGTTCCTGTCCGTTTGCTCGACCCGGGCCACCCGCTCCTGAAAGTCTTCGGTGGCGAAGGTTTCACTGTACATGATGAAATTTACCAGTTTCGTAACGATACGGCCAACCCGGCAAACCGACGGATGTTGTTGAGCTTGGATCCGAACTTCGATCAACTATCCAAAGGCAATCGCAAGGACAAATTTTATCCGATCAGCTGGATCAGCACTTACGGTCAAGGACGTACTTTTTATTGCTCACTGGGACACCGGGACGAGATCTATTACAACCCCGTGGTACTGACACATTATCTGGCCGGCTTTCAGTACGCTCTCGGCGATTTGAACGTCGATGCAACCCCAATTGACGTGGATTAAGTGTGCGGATGTTTTTTACTCGATACTGATCGGCACCTTTGACACTGAACTCTGGAGGCCCATTACCAGTCCGTCAACAAAGGGCGTCTAGATAAGTGGTAAACACGATATGTGCTGAAAATTCTTCGCGTCGCCGAACGCCTCGGGCCCTAGCCAGGCAGTCATGGAACATCTCAGGCTGTCCATCAGCCGCTAAGTACGACTCCAGGTGATCGGCACTCTGCCAAATCTGTGCTCTGGCATCCTACTCAAAAAACATCTCAACTCTGACTTGACCCAATGACGATACATATGTATAGTAATATGTTCTAAAGTACACTATTCCGAATTCCTGAACCTCAGCAAAATCAAACCTCTTCTGGGATATGTCTGCAAATTCAAAACAAATCGTCTTACAGAATGTTCAGGCACCGGCGGAGGTCGTACAGATGTTACGCAAGCAGGTACACAACCTGGAACAATCAAGCCAATGGAAACAAACTGATCAACCACCAGACCAATCGCCAATTTCTAGCGGTTGCCAGGCTTTCGATCAAATATTGCCTCTGAACGGTTTTCGTCGTGGTTCGTTGGTGGAATGGCTAGCCGATGGTTGTGGTAACGGAGCAGGAATGTTAGCGATGCAAACCGCCGCCAAAGCACTTTGTAACGATCCTCAGTGTAACAGCAATCAACATTCCGATCGTGGTGGTGTGCTGGTAGTGATGGACCGTTTGCGATGGTTTTATCCTCCAGCTGCTGTGCAGTTGGGAATTGATCTCTCGCGTTTAATCCTCGTTAGGGCACGATCTGCAAAGGAAGAACTTTGGGCATTGGACCAGGTACTGCGTTGCGAGGCAGTCAGCGCGGTATGGGCCCCATTGTACGAACTGGATCCACATAGTTTTCGTCGTTTGCAATTAGCAGCTGAACAAGGAGGTGGCATTGGGCTGTTGTTGCGTCCTGAAAGTATCCGCGGTGCCCCCAGTTGGGCGGACGTACAGCTTCACGTCCAACCGCTGGCCTCATCAGCAGGGTGGCGTTGGCAGCTTGAGTTATTGCGTTGCCGTGGTCACTTGGCGCGTCGAGTTATCCAAGTGCAGATGAATGAAGTAACAGGCCAGTTGCAGGAAGTGATTGAATATCGTGAGAGACGTGATGAGACAGTTCCTATGCATTTGGTTTCCCAACTGGCCCATCCAAAGACAGCTTATCGCTCAGTCCTCGCATAAGGGGCGGGCATTACTGTTATCTGCCAGAAACTCGCGGCAGGGTGGTCGTGTGATGCGTGGGGATTACGTGATGTACTGCTCAGACGAAGCCTGGCAGGGTGGAGTACGGGTGGGAATGCCATTATCCGAGGCTGGAGCATTAATGAACAACCGTTCCAGCAATCGAAAGCCCAATCACTGTCATTCTAGCTCAGCACAACTGCCACTTACAATGCAACACAACCCTGACGCTGATCGTTGTGCTTTACAGGAACTGGCACATTGGTGTCAACGATTCAGTCCCTGGGTAGCGCTGGAACTTGACGATGAGCCTTCCAGTTTGCTACTGGACATGACAGGATTAGAACCTTTACTGGGCCACGAGTTAAAAGTGAGCCAACAGGTAGGTCGTGCTTTTGAGCGACTCGGCTACAAAGTACAACTCGGATTTGGTGACCATGTAGGTACTGCCTGGGCGGCAGCTCATTATGGGAATTTAAATACGACCAGTCCCTGGCTACACGAAGCAAATCTTAGCAACCTACCGGTAGAAGCATTGCGACTACCCAACAAAGTCTTGGATTTGATGGCCAGTTTAGGAATTTCTCAGGTCCATCAACTGCAATCCTTGCCAAGGCCAGCGTTGGCCTCTCGTTTGGGACAGAAGTTGGTACAACGTTTGGGACAAATTGAAGGTTCCTGTCCGGAAGTTTTAATCCCCTACCAACCACCACCCGAATTTCAATTTCGCTGGGTGGCAGAACATCCGATCGCCAACCATCAGTCAATCCATCAAGCGTTGTATTTGTTGATCGAACGTTTGGCCAACCAACTGCTCCAGCGACAACAAGGGGCAATGGAACTGGAATGCCAACTGATCTGCCAGGTGCCCACGGCTTGCCAATACAACGTTCCCCATATCGACCAAATCGTCGATGGCAAAACGGGCAACAGAAATGTGCCCGTCGTCTTAAAAATCGGCCTGTTCCAACCTCGGGCGACTGTCGATCATCTTGAAAAGCTTGTACAGATCCATTTGGAACAACTGCGATTACCAGGACCGGTATGTGAAATTTTAATGCGAGCAACTGCCACTGCCAAGTTAAAAATTCGACAAGGCGAGTTATTCGATGATCCATCGCGCCGCCAGACCCAACAGTTAGCCACACTCGTAGAACGACTTGAGGGACGCTTAGGACAGAAAGCGATCGTTGGTGCAAGACTGAACACTGACATATTACCCGAACGAATGGTGTGCGATGAAAAATTAACCGGTTTGCAGGCTCGTTCATCCCGTCGGGCACCTAGCCATTCCAAGCATCTACAAACTCAAAAAACTTCCTATCCAACAATTCGCCCTCTACAACTACACACACCGCCGGTCCCATTGGAAATCATCGCAGTGGTGCCTGACGGCCCCCCCATACGGTTTCGCATACGAGGCCAAATTTCTCAGGTATCACGACACTGGGGCCCCGAACGAATTGAAACCGGTTGGTGGCGAGGAAAATCAGTACGACGCGATTATTACCGTATCGAGACCACCCACGGCAACCGGCTCTGGCTATTCCGATGTTTGGAGGATGGACAGTGGTTTTTACATGGGTCATTCACCTAGAAACTCGATCACCCTTCTCCAAATTTGTGGCGTCTTGAAACCAGAACGATGTTTGCGAAACCATGATGTACGCTGAACTGCATTGCAAAACTCCCTTCTCTTTTTTAGAAGGTGCTTCCCATGCCGAACAACTATGGGGCCGCGCAGCAGAACTCGGATATGCCGCATTGGCGGTCACCGATCGTAACACGCTGGCTGGAATTGTACGGGCCCACACTGCGGCAAAGCAGGCCTCATTGAAATTAATCGTTGGTGCCGAGGTCACCCCTTGTGATGCACCATCGGTTGTGCTCTGGGCTACCGATCGTGCTGCATATGGGAGGTTGTCACGATTGATTACCGTGGGACGTCGACGAGCGGACAAAGGGGATTGTCATCTGACGTGGGAAGATGTGGCAGCACATGCCCAAGGACTGTTAGCAGGTGTGATCCCCGTATTGCAACCAACACCACAGCCAGGCCAGATTCAACACACCACGACATTTCACCAAAATCCTCTGAGACACGGGGAATCCTGCTTAGCAACACCTGAGATGCTTCAACCCTATAAAGAATTGTTTGGAGACCGCTGTTATTTACTGGCCGAGTTACATCGCGGTGTGGACGACCGGAGACACCTGGAACAACTCGAGACGTTGGCAAATACGACTCAGATTCCGCTGGTTGCAGCAGGAGATGTCCACTATCACGTCGCCGGACGCATGGTGCTACATGGTGCGTTGACTGCTATACGACACAACACGACCGTCGCTGCCATTCAAGGTCAATTATTCGCCAATGCGCAACGTCACCTGCGCACGTTGGAAGAGATTGCCTTGGTTTTTGCGTCAATTCCGGAGGCCTTACAACACACTTGTGAGATCGCAGACCGCTGCCAGTTTTCTTTAGACGAACTGCGTTATGAATATCCTGAAGAGTTGGCCCCGCATGGACAGACGCCACTGGCCTACCTGCAACGCTTAACCTGGCAAGGAGCCCAGTTGCGTTATCGACACGGTATCCCCGACAAAGTACGGCAGCTTTTGACACATGAACTGCAATTAATTGGTGAGTTACAATACGAAGCCTATTTCTTGACCGTTTGGGATCTGGTTCGTTTTGCCCGTTTACAAGGCATCTTGTGCCAAGGACGTGGCTCTGCCGCTAACTCAGCCGTCTGCTATTGTCTGGGAATCACTGCAGTCGATCCCGACCAGACCGATGTGCTATTTGAACGCTTTGTCAGTCGTGAACGGAATGAGGCACCCGATATCGACGTCGACTTTGAGCATGAGCGGCGAGAAGAGGTACTACAATATCTGTATAACAAATACGGTCGCCAACGTGCGGGGATGACTGCGGAAGTGATTCGTTATCGGACTCGGTCGGCAATCCGGGATGTTGGTAAAGCACTCGGACTGTCGTTAGATCGTGTTGATGCACTGGCCCAACAAGTTGAAGGATCTCATCACGAGCCATTGTTGACCGACCGTTGTCGCCAAGTCGGAATCGATCCAGACTCGGCAACAGGACAACGGCTGGTATATCTGGTCAATCAGTTGATCGACTTTCCTCGACACCTTTCCCAACATGTCGGCGGCATGGTCATCACGCAAGGTCCTCTGTGTGAATTGGTACCGATCGAAAATGCAGCCATGGAAGGCCGTACAGTCATTCAGTGGGACAAAAATGATCTGGACGAATTAGGAATTCTCAAGGTCGATTGTCTTGCCTTGGGAATGCTGACTGCCATTGGCAAATGCTTTGTACTAATCTTGAAACATACCGGCCGACAGTTGACCCTGGCCAACATTCCCGAAGAAGACGAGCAGGTCTACCAAAGCATTTGCCAAGCTGACACGATGGGTGTGTTCCAGATCGAAAGTCGGGCTCAAATGAGCATGCTCCCCCGCTTGAAACCTCGTTGTTACTACGACCTGGTGATTGAAGTAGCAATTGTGCGTCCCGGGCCAATCCAAGGAAACATGGTACACCCCTACTTGCGCCGTCGGGCTGGAAAAGAACCGGTGATCTATCCAAACGAATCCGTCCGACAAGTTCTGGAAAAAACCCTGGGAGTACCTATCTTTCAAGAACAAGCCATGCGTTTAGCAGTCGTGGCTGCCGGCTTTACCCCAGGTGAGGCAGATCAATTACGACGCGCCATGGGAGCGTGGCGGCGCCCCGGAATTATCGATAAGTTTCGCCAAAAGCTGGTCAACGGTATGCTTGGTCGAGGATTCTCCCGGGAATTTGCAGAACAAGTGTTCCGGCAAATCCGCGGGTTTGGCGAATATGGGTTTCCCGAATCACATGCCGCAAGTTTCGCTTTGCTGGTTTATGTCTCGGCCTGGCTCAAAGTTTACTATCCTGACGCTTTTATTGCTGCACTATTAAACAGCCAACCAATGGGGTTCTACGCTCCTGCACAACTGGTTCGTGATGCGCGTGATCACGGTGTCCCCGTCCGGCCAATTGACGTTAACTTCAGCGATTGGGATTGCACACTTGAAAAAGCAACCAACGAAGAATGTACTGGCAAACGGGAACGAGGGTCAGTAATATCTCCGCGCGCCTTGCGACTGGGAATGCGGATGATTACAGGGCTGTCTTATAAAAACGCCAAAATCATCAAAGAAGCCCGCTGCCAGAGTCCTTTTCAATCCATTACAGAGTTCACGCGCCGCACGGGCATGAATCGTACCACGGTCATACAATTGGCTCGAGCGGATGCCTTCACTTCTGTGAAACAAGACCGACGAGGTGCCTTGTGGGAAGCACTCTCTCAAGAGCAACGACCACGAGAGATGCCTTTGCTGGAAGATTTGAACGACGACGACGACGAGAGGCCTGCGGGCTTGGAAAAAGCGGGGCTTCAGCAAGAGGTCTACGACGATTACCGAACCACCGGTTTATCATTAAGGCAACACCCCATTGCATTTCATCGTGTGGCTCTGAACCACTATCAGATCGTTCCCGCCAAACAGCTTGCCTCCCTTGGCAATCAACAACTCGTGCGAGTAGCAGGGTTGGTATTATTACGTCAGCGACCCAGTACCGCAAAAGGAATTACATTTGTCACATTAGAGGATGAAACAGGAACCGCTAATCTGATTCTCCATCAACGCGTGTGGGAACGTTATTATACAATTGCTCGTCGTAGCTCGGCGTGGATCGCTTCTGGAAAACTGGAACACTCCGGTGGCGTAATCCATGTCGTCGTCAACCGCTTGGAAGATCTTTCCGGAAGGTTGCAAAAGTTGAAATCCCAGTCGCGCGACTTCCGTTGAGGAATTGGCCACTCATAACCCAACCACTTTTCAATAGAGCACCATTGTATTTCCAGCATCGACCTGAGATATTGACTTCACTTGTAAATCAACTCAATAAAACAATGATACTGCATATAAATAATCTGGCCTCACTCGAACACCTTTTCCTCCCAATCATTGTTGTTCGCGATGGAGAAAAAGCGGGGTTCAACGTGCGAATTTACAAGTACAGAATCCTTGGTTATGCCAAACACACTCAGCAACGAATTCATCCCCAATATTTTAAATGATGTACTCTCACGAACTTCTAAAAATCGATGACCACTCCGTGCTGACCGATGGAACACTGATGCTGGCTTTTTCTGGTTGGATGGACGGCGGGGAAGTTTCGACCGGAACGGTCAATCGACTACTGGATCTACTGGATTCCAAACCCATTGCCGAGATCGACCCTGAGCCATTCTACATCTACAACTTTCCTGGCACGATGGAAATTTCAGCGCTATTCCGCCCGCGGATTGAAATCGAAGAAGGTTTATTGAAATCAATCGAAATGCCGTCAAATATGTTCTTTTGTGATCCTGTAGCCAATTTAGTTCTATTTGTGGGCAAGGAACCGAACTTGCAATGGAAGTTGTTCGGGGATTGCATTTTTAAACTTGCGGATCAACTTGGTATCAAGCGGATCCTATTCGTCGGCTCTTTTGGTGGTACAGTACCCCACACTCGCGAACCACGACTGTATGTGACTTCTTCCACTCCTGAATTATTAAGTGAAATGGAGCAATACGGCGTCGGGCGTACCGGATACGAAGGACCAGGATCATTCACGAGCTATTTAATCTCAAGAGCTTCTGAAAGTAACATTGCAATGACATCATTGGTAGCTGAGATTCCCGCCTACCTGCAGGGTGCCAATCCGATGTGTATCGCTGCTGTTACACGACGTCTCGCCAAGATGTTGCGATTGTCAATTGACCTCGACTCGCTACGATCGGAAAGTACCCAATGGGAACTTGGTATCAGTAAGGAAATCGAAAAAGATGAGGAACTGTCTACCCAAGTCCGGCGTCTCGAAGAACAATATGACAACGAATTACTCGAGCTTGAATCGGAAGACGGCCCCCTTTAAAAATTTTCTGCGAGGGAACTTGACACGCTTTTTTTTGATTCCGCTCAAAATAAATAAGAGCGCCTTCACAATCTGAAACAACTCAACATTCAATGATCAATCTGGCGATGTTGAATCTGGTGTTTCGTTAAAAGAATCCAACAGCTAAACGTCCACCTGGAGAGTTCATTTGTGGCTACCAGGTCTGTTTTCGCGTCTCCCACCGCTGAACACCATGCCTTAATACCCGAATTGTCTCCGTAGTTTCACGAGATTAACTTACCTTCGACCGGGGTCACCGAACCAAATGCCCCCCTTGTGTGTTAAACGGCACTCAGGCATAATGGTCGTATGAATCACATAGGATTTGCGTTTTTCTGGTTTTTATTTTTTAGTCCCCAGGATCGTGGGGCTGGGTTGGGTGTTTAGATACACATAGCAAAACCAGCAAAAA
>Ga0310125_10001917_pt1 | contig 10708 bp, 8 predicted proteins | sample CB11b_Tmax_Bot8__FD_203508 | JGI IMG/M metagenome (GOLD analysis project Ga0310125, IMG submission 203508) | Marine microbial communities from Western Arctic Ocean, Canada - CB11b_Tmax_Bot8 | ecosystem: Environmental > Aquatic > Marine > Oceanic | place: Canada: Western Arctic Ocean | collected... | reverse complement strand
CGAGGGGGTACCGACCACTACCAGCACGTCTCCGAGGCCGCGGCGCGGGGCATATCTAGGGTCGCCCTGGATACCGGAGTGCCGGTGATCTTCGGCGTGCTCACTACCGACACCGCAGAGCAGGCCGTCGAGCGGGCGGGTGGTGAGAGCGGCGAGGGCGTCGCTGGTGCCAGGGCCGAGGGTAAAGGCCTGCCGGGCTCCGAAGCCACGGCCACCGAACACGGTAACGCCGGCTACAATGCCGGAGACGCCGCCGTGGAGACGGCCAACCTGCTACGCCGTCTCGAAAGCTGAACGCCATCGCAGGCAGCCCCCGGGCGTGCGGTCGGAGGCGCGATGAGGCGAGGGCCGCGCACACGCTTCCCACCGCCGCCGACAGGTCGGGCTGCCACGAGGCGGCGGTGCCGCGAGGCGGCGGAACGCCGATCGGGGCGCGGACTCGGAACGCTATCTCAGCTTGAAGCGCTTGCTTCGCCCTGATAGAATTTAGTCAGTTGGGGATTCGTCTAGTGGTAGGACGACAGACTCTGGCTCTGTAAGCCGAGGTTCGAATCCTCGATCCCCAGCCAAACCTCTCATTGGCCAACCGTCGTGGCGCGTTCGTCTAGCGGCCAAGGACACCGCCCTCTCAAGGCGGAGATCACGGGTTCGAATCCCGTACGCGCTACCAGCCCATAGCAGTCTTGGTGACCCCAACGGTGACCAAGCGTCGCTATTGGCCTCTATCTCGGGTCTGTTAGAAGAAGGCCAGCGGTTCTGGCGTCTGATCAGCTACGAGTCGCGAAGACCTCTAGCTCGCCGCCATACCAGGGGGCAGGGCCCACCTCGTCGGCGACGGCCCGTACGGCGTCTCCCAATGGCAGGCCATGCTGGAGTAGTACAGATGTCGGTTGACCGGGCCCAGACCTCATGCTAGGTTGAGGTCGGAGCGGACAACTGGATTGTAGTCCCGTCGTAATCGTTCGACTGCCCGCTGTCCGCCGTCGAAAACCGAGTAGTTCGCTCTCCTGGTGGTGCCGTGGAGAGCAGGCCCGTTCCCTCATACGCCGTATTCGACGATCTGTACTACGGCCAGCGCATCGCGGTCATCGTGCGGTGGTTCCTGCTGGCCATCTACCTGGGACTGATCAACTACCGCATCAACCCCGACAACCCGATGTTGCTCCTCGACGGGATAGGCGCTGCGGTCGCGACCGTGAATGTGTACCTCACGTGGCGCGTGTGGAAGGCGCGGCGCGTGCCACGTCTGCTACCGTTTTTCGCCGGCGTCATGGACCTGACCCTGATCGCCGACGTGAGTAGCGGGAGCGCGGCCGTGCGTGAGGCGGAATTCCACCGGCCCGACGTTGTGCTCATGGCCGGGGCGTCAGGGTACCTGCTCAAGAACGCCGGTCGGGCGGAGCTGCTGAACTCGCTAAGGGCGGTCGCTAGGGGTGAGTGGCTGCTCGACCCGACGGTGGCGGGCGCCGTGCTTGACCAGCTCAGGAAGCTGACCGCAAGCGAGGAGGACCGGGAGGTGTCGTCGCTGTCCGAGGGCGAGCGGGAGGTGCTCGCCCTCGTGGCGCGGGGTCAGACGAACAAGCAGATCGCCGCCACGCTGATCATCAGTGAGCACACGGCGCTTAACCACGTCAGCCACATCCTGGACAAGCTCGACTTGACCCGGCGGAGCGAGGCCGCCAGCTTCGTGGCCCAGCACGGTCTCGTCGACGACTCGGATGCCTTAACCCCCAGCCCCTAGCCTGGGAAGGCCTCAGGGTGACAATGGGCGGATTCTCGGTGCGCCCAGGCTGCACGTGATATGTGAGATGGCACTAGGGACGCGCGGCTGCGCGGGAGACCGACTCTGATGGCCTACCGGACGAGGCGGGCGATCAGGTCCTTCTTGATTTTGGCCTCGAGTAGGTTGTCGAGGTCGCCCTCCAGGCCCTTCATGATGACGCGCAGCGTCTCCTCCACCGCGTCGGCGGTGATGCGGATGTCCTCCTCGGTGTGCGCCAGGGTGGGATGGAAGCTGAGCGGCGTGTAGATGCCCCGCTTGGCCATCTCCTGGATGAACAGCGTGCTGACCTTGGGCGCCAGCGACTTGTCCGGAAGGTCCAGCTCGATGGTCGGATTGGTCCAGTGGCCGGCCACCCGGCCCGCTATCCCCACCGACTCCATTGCCTCGCTCAGCGCCGCCTTCAGGCTCTCGCCGAGCTCCTCGAAACGCTCGGCCGAGTTGCGGCGCTTCAGCTCCCGGACCGTAGCCAGGCCGGCGGCCAGTCCCACGTTGTCGCTCCAGTAGGAGCTGGAGACGAACATTTCGGCGGCAGGCTCCATCACCTCACGGGAGCCGACTACCGCGCCCATCGGGTAGCCGTTGGAGATCGCCTTGGCGAAGACCGACATGTCTGGTGTGATACCCAGGTATTCCTGGACGCCGCCGACGGCCGGACGCCAGCCGCAAGAGACCTCGTCGAAGATCAGAATGGCGTCGTTGGCCTGACAGAGCTCCTTGACTGCCTCCAGGTAGCCTTCCGGAGGTAGCTCCGTGCGCATCGGCTCCATCATCACCGCGGCGACTTCGCCCTTGTTCTCCTCGAAGAGCCGTTTCAACCGTTCGAGGTCGCCCTCGGCGAACGGAATGGCCGTGCCCTCCAGCGCCCTGGGTACGCCGATGGGCTTGGTGCCGGTGACGGTGGCCCCGCCGCGGCCTTCTTCGCTCAGGAGATTGGCGGCCTGGTACCAGTCGTGCCAGCCGTGGTAGCCGCTGAACAGGATCTTGTCCCGCCCCGTGCCGCCACGGGCGATGCGCACCGCCAGGGCGCACGAGTCTCCGCCGCCCTTGGTGTAGCGGACCATCTCCGCGCTGGGGATCGCGTCCACCAGCTCCTCGGCGAACTCGATCTCGAGTGGGCTGTTGACGCTGTAGAGGCTGCCGCGGTCTATCTGCTCCTTGACGGCGCCGTCCACGACCTCGTCCGCATAGCCCAGGACCACGGCCGTGAAGCAGACGACCCAGTCGAGGTACTCGTTGCCGTCGACGTCGGTGAACCGGGCGCCCTTGGCGCTGGTGGCGTATACCGGGCTGACGCCCTGGGCGTACCCCGTAGCCCGGCGGCTGATGAGCTGTGTCCATCCGGGTATCAGCTCGCCGGCACGGTCGTATAGCTCGGTAGACTTCTGGACGCGAGAACTCGTGGCCATTGCTGTGCTCCTTGGTACGCGGTCTGGTTGTTGCGTTCGCCGAGCCGACTCGTCTAGCCCACCGCGTTGGACCAGTCGAACACGACGCCGAGCATGTTCTTGTCGCGGGTCTCCATCATCTGGTAGGCCTTGACGATCTCGGTGTAGTGCATCCGGTGGGTGATCAGTCTCGACGGCTGCAGGCGGCCGTCTTCCATCAGTCCGAGAATGTGCTCGCCGCGTCGCTCTGGGGACCAGCGTTTGCCCGTCTCGCTGGGGTAGGTGTCCTCGGTCTCACCGCTGGCGGCGATAAGCGAGATGCCCTTGTCGTAGAAGTACCCGCTCCAGAGAGGGTTGAAGTCCAGGTCGGCTTCGCCACGGCCCGAGAGCGCGACGATCGAGATCCTGCCGCCGGGTCGAACTATCTCGCAGGCTGTGCGGTATGCCGGCCAGGGGTTGGCCGTGAGAATCACCAGGTCGATACCGTTGCCCAGTGTGAACTCGTCGAGCTTCGCTTGCAGGTCCGGGTCGTCGGACAGGAACCCCGCGTGGGCGCCCATCTTCTTCGCCATGTCCAGACGGACGGGGCTGTTGGCGATGGCGGCCACTTGGGCGCCGTAGATGGGACCCAGAGCGATGGAGCCCAGCCCGAGCAGGCCCACGCCGACCACGGCGACGTACTCGCCGGGCCGAAACTGTGCTTTCCGATAGCAGAAGCCGCTGAGCGAGTACAGATGCGTGTAGACGGCGTCTTCGGATGAGACGCTGTCCGGGACCTTCACAATCTGGCCGTCTTCCGCTCCCAACTCCTGCGCAATGTAGCCGGAGTGGTGGTGCTGTCTCGATACCACCCGGTCTCCCACATTGAACCGCGTCACTTCGCTGCCGACGCCACGCACCTCGCCGACGTTGCTGTCGCCCACCCATCGGGGAAACTCGTTGGGGGCCCCCGGCATGGAGGGCTCGCCCTCCCAGTTGCCACGGTCGGTCCCGAGCTTCAGCGCGGTGATCTCGGTCTCGGCGTAGATGTCGTGCGGGCCGAGATTTGACGTGTCCATCTCGGTGTCTTCGATCACCATGTCGCGAGGCCCGCGAAGAACCACTTGTTTCATGTTAGGTCTCCCCCTGCTGCTGCTGTCGGGTGTCGTTGCGCGGCGGTCGGCCGAGCACTCCGATGCGCCGCGTCAAGTTTAACCGTGCGCGTATGCGGGCGCAATACGCAACACGACAGCTCCGCCAGGATGGCAAAGAGGTCTGGGGACGTCGGCGGCTACTCGCCGTCGCGTATGAAGCGGGCGATGCGCTCGCCGATTACCATAGCTGTTACGTTAGTGTTGGCGCGAATGCAGTCGGGCATGATAGACGCATCGGCGACGCGCAGGCCGTCGAGGCCGTGGACCCGGCCGCTCTGGTCGACCACGGCCATTACGTCCGACGCGGGGCCCATCTTGCAGGTGGCGGAGACGTGGTGGCTCGTCACCGCCGTCCTCAGCAGCCAGTCATCGAGGATGTCGTCCGAGGCGAGGTCGTCGTCGGTCGGGTCGGTCCGTCGCTCGATGATAGCCTTGAGTTCGTCTCGCTCCGCCAGGTCGAGGCAGATGCGGACTGCCTCCCGGAGACGCTCGCGGTCGAAGGGCTCCTGCAGGTAGTTGTAGTCCAGTACCGGCTGCACGTGCGGGTCTGGCGAACCCAAGCGTAGCTCCCCAGCGCCGAGCGCCAAGTTGAGGTGGGGGACCAGGGCGAAGCGGTCTCGCTCCGAATCGGAAGCCCGGTACAGCCCCTCTTTCGGCACCGCCGAGACAGCCACGATGTACATGTCGTTGCGCAGGTGCGAGCCCCGCGCCGTGTACCGTAGCGCCATCTGCAGCCTGGGCCCGAGCGGGTCCTGCCTGGCCTCCGGCTTCAGACGCCAGGTGACCCCGACCTGCGGATGGTCTCTGAGGTTCTGGCCTACGCCCGGTAGCTGGTGGGCCGGCGGGATTCCGTGCTCGGCCAGGTTGACGACCGGTCCGATGCCCGACAGCAGCAGCATGTGGGGCGATCCGATGGGTCCGCCGCACAGGACGATCTCGTCGCCGTGGACTTCGAAGACCTCGCCGCCGCTATCCACCTCCAGCCCGACGGCGCGCTTGCCGTCGAGCAGCACGCGGTGCACCAGGCAGTCCGGACGTATGGTCAGGTTCAAGCGATGCCTGGCCGGGTCGAGATACCCGATGGTCGTACTCCATCGCACGCCGTCGGGGTTGTTGAAGGCGAGCGGCCCCGCGCCCGTGGAGTCGGGGTCGTTGTGGTCGGGGCAGACGGTGTATCCCGCCGAACGGCAGGCTTCGTAGAAGGCACGCTGATCGCCGTTCCACTCGTCCTCTTTGAAACGTCTGGCGATGATCGGCCCATCGGTGCCGTGGAAGTCGTCGCGGACATCGGTGTCGGTCTCGACCATTCGGAAGTAGGGGAGTAGCTTCTCGAACGACCACTGGTCGTTTCCGAGAGCGGCCCAGCTGTCGTAGTCCTCGGGGACGCCGCGCAGGAAGATCTGGGCGTTGATGGCGCTGGAGCCGCCGACGAGCTTGCCCCGGGGGACGAGTATCTGGCCGGCCCTGTCTGTGGTCCTCGCCACGAAATTCCAGCTGTGGTCGCTGTCGTAGCCGAATGCGGCAGGCCAAATGTTCACGTCGTGGCCGTAGGCATACCGCACCGCGTCGGGCACGTGCTCCGGCACCGGGTAGTCGCGTCCGGCCTCCAGCAGGAGGACGGAGCGGTCGGCGTCTTCGGACAGCCTGGCCGCGATAATCGCACCGGCAGAGCCCGCCCCGACGACAATGGTGTCGTATCTCATGCCGTCGAAAGCCCCGTCTCAGACCACGGCGCGAGGCCGCCGGCCGGTGACCCGTGGTAACCGGGGACTAGATCGAAGTAACCAGCCCTGTTTCTTGCTGCATGCCCCGCCGACGCTCCTCGATGTTTGGGGAAGCCTCGCCGCTTCGAGGGTCATGGCTGTGGCCGCCGAGCAGCCTGATTATCGGCTCAGTCGGGCCAGCATCTTGTCGTCCTTGGAAAAATCACAGTCGCCCTTGTCTAGGCCCTGGTCGCGCCACCATTGGAAGGTCATCTCGAGCCCGCCGTCGATGTCGAACCGGGGCGACCAGCCGAGATCGCGCGTGGCGTCGTCGATGCTGAAAGAGAAGGCGCGGCCCCAGCCGAATGGCCAGATGTCGACGTCGGTCAATCCCAGCTCTCGGTTCAGCTCGGCGAACCGGTCGCCTGCGACGTAGACCACGTCTACGGGAGTGCCTGCGACGCGGCCCACGGTGCGTATCCAGTAGTCGATGCTGATGGCATACTCGCTGCATACCGTGTAGCCGTTGCCGACACCTTTATCCGTGCTGGCCGCTGCCAGGAAGGCGGCGGCCAGGTCGTCGACGTGCGCAAACTGGAGGAGGCCTGACGCCTCCCCCGGGATGATTATCGTCCGTCGCTGAAGCGCGCGGGCGAAGTAGCTGAACTCCCGCTCCGGCAGGGCGTTTTGCGGCCCGTAGACGGCGGGCGGACGCAGCATGGTGGCTGGAAACCCACTGCGGGCGTGCGCCTCTCGTAAGATGTCCTCGCAGGCCACCTTGCCCTTCTGGTATCCGCTGGCGTCCGGCGACCTCTCGAGGGGAAAGTCGGGTCTGATCGGGTACCGGTGGGACCGCTGGTATACGGCGGTGGTGCTGCAGAAGACGTAGCTTCCGACGTTGCCGTCCAGGGCTTCAACCGCGGGCCGGAGGACCTCAGGGACGTAGGCCGACGTGTCGAACGCTGCGTCGAAGGTCTTGCCCCTTAGCGCGGCGGCGACCTCCGAGGGCGACTCGCGGTCCGCCCGTATGGTGGCCACGCCCTCGGGTAGCTGAGTCGGCGTGGTACCGCGGTTGAGCACGGTGACGGAGTGCCCCTCGCGGTGAAGGAGTTGCACGAGTCGAAGCCCGATGAACCTCGAACCGCCGAGCACCAGAACGTCCATGATCTCACCTGCAGGCGTTTATTGCGCCAGCGACAACGCATCGCGGCTGGCCACCCTAGACTATGGGCCTCCCGCCCGCAAGTCAACACGCCGGGCTCGTGGCGTGGCGGCTGACTGTTCTTCTAATCTGCCGCCTTCGCCTTCGGGCGTCGGTGGCGGGAACCCTGGGGGCGGCGACGCTTGTTTCGGTAGTCTGGGGCGTCTACCGGGACTACCTGAGACAATGAGCCGTCCTGGACCCGCGACGTTATCGGGTCCAGCTCGTCCTTGAAGTCCATCATGCTGGTGATGACGGTCGGCAGCCGTGCGTTGTGTCGGTGGACGATGATCTGGTACAGCTTCTCGACGGCCCACGTGCTGCCACGCTCGCGGCCCAGGTCGTCGAGAATCAGCAGCGGTGTGCCCTTGACCTCCTCGAACACCCGGTCGTAGGTGACGGGGCTGTCGGGGTTGAAGGTGTACCGCAGGTAGTCCATCAGCTCGGGGACGAACCACAGCACCACGGGCCTGTTCCTGGCGATCTGCTCGGCCGCGATCGCTACGGCGAGGTGGGTCTTGCCGACCCCGGTCTCACCGTTGAGTGTCAGCCACCCGTCGGGATGTTCGGCGAAGGTCCTGGCTGAGCTGTAGGCCGCTTCCAGGCTGGCCCGCTGGCTGGCCGAAGGGTTGTTGCCCCTGACGTCGAAGGTCTCGAACGTCATCAGCTCGAGCATGCGAGGCTCGATCCGTCCTTCTTTGATCGAGCCTTCCGGTGCGGGTCGCCTCACCTGCACCACGCGGGAGAAGTCCGGGGTCCGCAGCCTGCTCAGGATGTAGGGGTCGATCTCGCCCAGGCTGCCGGCGACCGTGACCACAGTGGGAAGCTCCGCGCTGAACCGGTGGTTTACGGTCTGGCGCAGCTTTTCCTCGGCCCATGGCGTCGAGCTGTGGCTGCCCAGCCCGTCGAGGATGAGCAGCGGGGTATTGCGCACCTGCTCGAACAGCTCGTTGTAGGACAGATCGCTGGTGGGCCCGAAGCTGGACCGTAGGTGGTCCAGCAGGTCCGGAACATCGGCGAAAAAGACGACTTGGCCGCGCTCTATGCATCGGGTGGCGACGGCCGCGGCGAGATGGGTCTTGCCGGAGCCGTGCGGGCCCGCGAAGACGAGCCAGCCGCTGGGGCCCTCAGCGTACTCTCGCGCCGCCCGCTCGGCGTCACGGAACATCGCCTGGCTCTCGGGGTCGTCGCTCAGACCGTCGGCCCTGAGGTTGTCGAAGGTGAACCGGGCCAGGTGCCCCAGGTTGCTGTAGCGGAGCAGGCGCTCGGTCTGCTCCTGCTCGAGCCGGTCTTCCTGGCACTCGCATGTAACGACCTGCCCGAACTCGGGGTGGCCTACCGGCACGTCGAGCGTGAGCATCCCACGCCCCTCGCATCGGGGGCAAGGTTCGGGCTGGCCCTCGCCGCCTTCGACGTAGGCCTCCAGGCTACCTTCGGAAATACTCCTGGTACCCGGCCTTTTTTTTAGGATGTCTCCCAGGTTGTCCATCGCTCCTACCCTCTCGTTCCCATCTCTCCAGAATGGCTGCGACGTACCGCCAGCTCCGGCGGTTGCGGCGAACGGCCTCCCTGAAGGCGTCTTCGATCCAGCTCTGCGGGTAGACCTGCTCGGCTTCCTTCAGCTCCTCCGAGATCATCGGGTTGAGCATCCCGATGTTGTCCTCGTAAAGGGCGAAGATGTTCGGGCGCTCCCCGGGCCCCTCCCACGCCGTCGTGGCCGGTTCGTCCATGGTGCCGTTTTCGGTGGCCGCGTCGAGAGCCCGCCTGTCCACCTCGGTGTTCAGGGCGTACAGCGACCGCGCGTCCGTGCCCGGCCTCGATACGATGGTGCCGCGCGCCAGCGCCAGCTCCAGCCCCCGTTCGATCTCCGGTTCGGCGTCTCTGCCGCTGGCCGATGCCGCCTTCAGGAGCACCCGGTCAGAGACTAGCTCCCGGTGCGAGACCCAGCGCGGGTGGCCCTTCTTCTGGTGGAGCAGCCAGATGAGCCTCAGCGTGCAACGCAACTCGGCCAGGTCGTCGATCTCCTCCAGCAGGCGACCGAACATTGGGTTCGGCACTGGCGTAAACCGTACGTCGCGGGGGAAGCCGGAGAAGGCCAACTAGGCGAATTCCCTCGTTCTGGCCGACTGGTCCAGGTTCTCGAATCGGACGACGTCCTTGCGGAAGTAGAGTGAGACCTTGTCAGTTGGCCCGTTACGGTGCTTGGCGATGTTAACCTCGGCGATGTTCTCTGGATAGGGCTTGCTCGGATCGCGCCGCTCCCAGTCCTCCCGCGAGGTGTACATGTCCTCGCGGTAGATGAACGCGACGATGTCGGCGTCCTGCTCGATGCTGCCGCTCTCGCGGAGGTCAGACAGAATGGGCCTGTGGGAGGGGCGTTGCTCCGGCGCTCGGCTGAGCTGCGAGCACGCCAGGACCGCGATGTCCAGGTCGCGCCCCATGCCTTTTAGCGATCTCGAGAAGTCGCCCATCTCCTGCACCCGGTTGTCGCTCCTCCGGCTGTCGCCCGAAGACATGAGCTGGAGGTAGTCGACGATGATGAGGTCCAGACCGCGCTCGGCCTGAAGGCGCCGGGCCTTGCCTCGCATTTCGACGACCCCTTGAATCGGCGTTTCGTCGATGTATATCGGCAGGTCGGAGAGCACCCCGATGGCTTCGAACTCCCTGCGCTGCTCGGCCTCGCTGACGAGTCCCAGCCGGAGGCGGTGGCTGTCTATACCGGTCTCGCTGGAGAGCATTCGGAGCGCTATCTGTTCCGCGCTCATCTCTAGGCTGAAAATACCCACTCGGGCGCCCTGCTCGGCAGCGTGCCGCGCGATGTTGAAGGCCAGGGTGCTCTTGCCCAGGCTCGGACGGGCCGCCAGGATGAACAGGTCGGAGCGCTGAAGCCCGTTGCCCAGGAGCTTGTCGAGGTCCGTAAACCCCGTGGGCACCGGCGCCCTCAGCCTGTCCAGGTCGACGTCGAGGGTGGCCGTCTCTTCCATGTAGACGTCCAACACCTCCCTCAGGATCTGGAAGTCCCGCGACTCCCTTCCGGAGCGCACCCGGAACAGTAGGTCCTCCGCTCGTCCAAGGGCGGAGTCGGTATCGGCGGTGCCGGCGTAGCCGATCGAGGCTATCTCGCCCGCTGCGTCGATGAGCTGACGCATCACCGAGGCACGCTGGACTATCTTGGCGTAGTGCTCGATGTGGACCGACGTCGGGACGGCGCGTACGAGATGTCCGAGGTAGGCGGCGCCCCCGGAGTCCTCCAGCCTCTCGTGGAGCGACAGCTCGTGGGCGACGCTCACCTGGTTGATCGGCTCGCCACGATCGGTCAGCGACAGGCAGGCCTCGAAGCTCCAGCGGTTCTTCGCGAGGTAGAAGTCGGATGCCTTGAGGAAGGAGGTGATCTGGTTGAGCGAATCGCCGTCGATCAGGATAGAGCCGACCACCGATTCCTCGGCGTCCGGGTCGTGGGGTAGGAGTCGGTCAGCGTACAAGTCCGGAGTCCCTCAGATACA
>Ga0310125_10001914_pt1 | contig 10713 bp, 8 predicted proteins | sample CB11b_Tmax_Bot8__FD_203508 | JGI IMG/M metagenome (GOLD analysis project Ga0310125, IMG submission 203508) | Marine microbial communities from Western Arctic Ocean, Canada - CB11b_Tmax_Bot8 | ecosystem: Environmental > Aquatic > Marine > Oceanic | place: Canada: Western Arctic Ocean | collected... | reverse complement strand
ACTGGCAAGTTGCTCGACGAGCCGCAACCGGGCCCTCCGCACCAGTTCGCCCGACACTTCGATCTCATCACGAAACGTCAGTGTCTCGAGTTCGGACAGGTCGATGTTGATCGGTGTTTCGGTCGGCAGGCCCAGGGTCAGCTTCAGCCGGTCGAGGCTGGTTTCGAGACTGTTGCACGAGTTGATCAGGCCACGTCGGCCCGAGAGCATGTTCTGTTCGATCTGGTCGATCTGGAACCTCGGCTGAGCACTGTTGACGCCCGAGCGCACCTCGGCCTCAGCCTGGTCCAGCGCACGGACCACGCCAAAGTAGTTCTGGGTGTTGATCTCGATGCTTCGATACGTGCTCAGCAGGTCCTGGTAATACGTTTGGACCAGCTGAAAGTAGAACGTCTTGCGGTAGCGGGCGAAGTTGCGGGCCGAGTAGACAACATTGCGCTCGGACTGGATCAGGGGTTCCAGCAGCACATCCCGCTGAAACACGCTCTGGCTGAATTCGAACAGCAGGTTGGAGCTGATGTCCTTGGCGAAGCCCTGAGGCCCATCCAGCGTCAGCACGACGGTGTTGGCAAAACGTGCCACGGCGGTGCCTCCCAGTGCGACCATGCGGTCGGCGGCGAGCGAGGAGGGGACCGAGAGCGAGTTGGACTTGTCTCCATCGACTCGGACATGGTCGTAATCGAGGGACGCGCCGTTTCCCGAGGCGGAGAACTTGGTCATGTAGTTGTACCGCTGGCGAGTCAGTGCCAGGGCCGAGGAATACAAGGCCTCCTTTTGTGACTGGTATTCGCGGCTGTTGAGCCTCGCCAGGGTGACAATGTCGGGGAAGGTGAGTTTCTGGGCCTGGTCGCGAAGCGATTTCGGGGCAGCCGAGCCAAACGTCCTGAGGTACTCCTGCCGCACACTCTCGAATTCCAGCATGCGGGCCAGGCAGACCGGTGGAATCGCAGCCCAGTACGACTTGGGAATCGGCTGGATCGTCAGTCCAACCTGGGTCTCGGTGTACGCCTGCGACGCGGCCGGAGCCTCTGCAGACACCTGCCGCACACCGTTGGGAACCCAGCGAGAGACTGTGAGTCGATCAGCCGATTGCCTCGTGCGGGGCCGCGCCTGCCAGCCGTCACCGGTCCCGACAGGCATCCGCGCCTCAGTCGGCGCCTCGGGCTCCCGTTCTGGCCTCAATCGCGGAACGTTGTACGTGTAGAGATCCGGGCCCGGGTCGGGCAAGGACGGGTCATCCGGGTCGCTGTTATCAAACAGTCGCGACCTGGGATCGGTGTTGACTGTGAATTGTTCGGGCAGGACCCACGGCCGTTCGTCGGCCTTCTCGCTCAGAATCCGCAGCGTGTCACGGTCAGCGGCTCGGTGGTACCGATCCCGCGTGCAACCGGAGTTCCCGAGCAACGCGAGCCCACCCAGCATGCCGAGCAACAGGCCGCGGGCATGATTCAGCAACGACATCCAACACTCGCACCACAGCGGCACCCTCGCCGCCCAGTATCTGGAACGGGAACCTGCGTCGCCACACGACGCGATCCCTACCTTCTCGTATCGTTGCGACGGTTGTGCAATCTTTAGCGAATAGGGAAGCTGCGACGGTCAACGACGGAAACGACCAGTCCGCCTTGGTCAGCCGCTTCCCGCAACTGATCCCCGAATGTCCTACTACGAACCACCGATCCCCGACGCACTCACGCCGCTGGAACCCGACTCGAAGGCACCGCTGTGGCGTGTCTGGTTTGGCTTGCATGACGAGGTGCCCCGCGGCGTCTACGCCGTGAGCGGCTTCCTGCTGATGCTGTTCAAGTACTGTGTCGAGGCCCTGGCGGTCTACCACTGGGCCGACCATGTCCTGACGCCCTGGGAATTCCTCACCCCGTTGCTCAACGATCGCGCGGCGATTCTTGAACTGGCCCCCGAGTGGCTGAGTTGGGCCATGCTGGCCTGGACTCTTCCCTTCATCTGGATCGCGTTTTCGATGAGCGTGCGGAGGGCTGCCAACGCGGGATCCAGTCCCTGGCTGGGAGTCCTGATCCTGGTCCCGCTTCTCAACCTGGTCGTGATGCTGATCCTGGCAGTTGCCTCGACACACCGTTTGACGAAGTGGGAGATGTCCCCGGCTCCGCCTCCTGCACCACGCGGCAGCTTCCTGGCACCCGCCCGGGCCCTGCTGGCAACCCTGGCCAGCGTTGTACTGGGTCTCGTCAGCCTGTGGCTGGGCATTTATGTCATGGGCACATACGGAATCGCTCTGTTTTTCGGCGCCCCACTGTTGATGGGCTGCGTCAACGGGTTCATCTACAACTTCGGCCGGGGTCAGTCGTGGCTTTCCACGTTCATGGTTTCACTGTTCATGTCACTCGCGGCGGGCGGCTGTCTGCTGGCCTTTGCACTGGAAGGCATGATCTGCATCCTGATGGCAGTTCCCCTGGTCCTGCCCCTGGTCGTCTTCGGCGCTCTGCTGGGCAAGGCGGTCGCTTGTGCCACCCAGACCACGATGCCACAGACTGTCGGCATCCTGCTGGTACTGCCGTTGATGGCCGGAGTCGAAACCGTCGAGCCTCCCGAGACACCCGAATACGTTGTCACGAGTCGCATCGAAATCGACGCGCCCCCCGAGACCGTCTGGAAATATGTTGTCGCATTTCCTGATCTGGCCGAACCCGAAGACTGGTTCTTCCGCATCGGCATCGCCTGCCCGATGCGGGCCCGAATCGAAGGCCAGGGAGTGGGAGCCATTCGGTACTGTGAATTCACCACCGGGTCGTTTGTCGAGCCCATCACCACCTGGGACCGTCCACACCACCTGGCGTTCGACGTGACCAGCCAGCCCGATCCGATGCGTGAACTGAGTCCCTATCGGCACGTGCACCCACCTCATATCGGCGACCAGCTGCTCAAGAGCCGTCGAGGTGAATTCCGCCTGGTGCCGCTTCCCGGCGGACGCACACGGCTCGAGGGACGCACGTGGTACACCTTCGAGATGTTTCCCCAGGCCTACTGGACACGCTGGTCGGACCTCTCGATCCGCAAGATCCACGACCGCGTGCTCGACCACATCAAGCAACTCGCCGAATCCGAAACGGCACGATAGCCGACCAGAACCGCTGAACGCCCCTTCAAATCGCCGCATCATCACGCGGCGGATTGCATGCTGGTCGGCCGCCAGCCTCCCGACGTCCCTTGTTGTGACTGGCCTGCCCAGGACGGTGTTGTGAACCTGCAGCCACGCGCGTTACAACCGGTCAGTCGTGGCTTTTTCAACCAGCACGTGGACGACCTCACGATGAATCGCATTTCCTGTCAACTGCTTGTTGCCAGCGTCGTTGGCGTCGTACTGGGATGGTCGCAGACGCCTGCCGTCTGGGCCGCTGCCAAGCCGGCCAGTCCGACCGAGGTGGCCCAGGCACTGACTCCGCTTTTGGACGCCCTGGCCGGTCGCAAGGCCCGTTTTCAGGTCGAAGGTCGACTGGAGCTCCCGGTCAACGGTAAGCCGCAGACGATCACATTGCGATTGGCCATGTACGATCGCCACTCGTTCGACCTCGACGTGATGCACGCCGACTACGCGGTGCAAATCCGGCGACGCCAGTCCGCGACGGCCTTCGCATTGCCCAGGCACCGCGTCGTGTTTCTGGGACGGGGAGACACACCCTCACGCGACCACCTGGCACCGCTGGGCGTCACCGGACGTCTGTTCACCGCCCGCACACAGGCCAGCCTGGCGCTCGCCTGGCTGATGACTCAGCCGCCGGAATCCTCCAGCAAGTACCTCGCCGGACTTCTCGGCCAACCGAAAAACAAATCCGACGGCCTGCGTGTCGGCCCCGATGGCGGGCTCTTGGCGAAGTTCAGCTCGTGGTCCCTGAATCTCCTCCTGCTCGAGACTCCCACCCCGGCGGCCGCCGTTGACGAGTGGCCCGGCTACCGGGTGACCCGGATTCCTCGCAACGAGCTCGAACGGCAACTGGCTCGCGGCCTGCGTCGCACCTTCGAAGTGCTCTGGCCGTCCCCGTTGCTCACCAAGCCACCACAGATGCCTCGCCAGGTCGCAAACGGCGAGGTTCGATTCATCGACGGCCAACGTGTCGTGCTGCTGCATGGGTCTCCCGAACAGATCGGGCGTGCCCATGGACAGCTGCTCGGCTCCGAAGCCACCGCCTGCATCGACTCGGTGCTGTACGCCTTCGGCACCGCCCAGACCATCCGCAGCGGCCGCTGGTTCCGGCACGACCTGCAGGCCGCCTACGCCAGACTCTCGCCTCACATCCCCGAACGACACAAGCGAGAAACTCGAGCCCTGGCCACCGCCCTGAAACTCGACAACCAGCTGGTGCAGGCACTGAACGTCTTCCCCGAGCTGTTTCACTGTTCGGGGTTCGCGGTGTTTGGGAAAGCCACCCGTGACGGAAAGCTCTACCACGGCCGCGTGCTCGACTACATGACCACGATCGGTCTGCAGGACGCCGCCACCACGTTCATCGTTCACGTCGACGGCCGCATCCCCTTTGCCAACGTCGGTTACGCCGGATTCATCGGCAGCGTCAGCGGAATGAACGCCAGGGGCGTGTCGCTGGGTGAAATGGGGGGCAAGGGAGAGGGCCAATGGGACGGGGCGCCGATGGCGACACTGATGCGCCGCGCTCTCGAAGAAGCTCACACGCTGGAAGACGTGATGAGACTCTGGGAGGCGAGCCCGCGGACCTGCGAGTACTACTACGTGTTTGCCGACGGAAAAACCAATCGAGCCGTGGGCGTGGCAGCCACTCCCGAGAAGATTGAGTGGATTCTGCCCGGGCAATCGCATCCGAAACTCGGCCCAGGCATCCCCGATGCCGTGGTCCTGTCGGCTGGAAGCCGACTGGCGACGCTCAGGGAACGGGTCCAGTCGCGGTACGGACAGATTGACGCCGAACTGGGGAAGTGGCTGATGAGCCGACCGGTCGCCATGAAGTCGAACCTGCACAACGTGCTGTTCGTACCCGCCGATAGAGTGTTCTACGTGGCCAACGCCAGTCACAACCAACCGGCGGCCGAGCGGCCCTACGCGAAGCTGAACCTGGTTGAGCTGCTGGAATCGATGAAGAAGCGATCGGTCAAGGAAACCGCAGCACGATGAAGCTTCGGTCTCTCGCAATCCTTATCGTCCTGGCCGGCTGCTCAGACACCTCGGCCGCGGGACCCCGACGCCCGAACATCGTCGTGATCATGGCCGACGATCTCGGCTATGGTGACGTCTCGTGCTATGGCAAAACACCGCTGAAGACGCCGCACATCGATCGGCTGGCCGCCGAAGGACTGCGGTTCACCAGTGGATACTGCTCGGCGTCCACCTGTACCCCGACACGCTACTCGTTCCTGACCGGGACCTACGCCTTCCGACGCTCGGGCACCGGCATTGCGGCTCCCAACAACCCCGCGATCATCCGGGCAGGCACAATGACCCTGCCCGGTCTGTTGAAGCAGGCCGGCTACCACACCGCGGTGATCGGCAAGTGGCACCTGGGCCTGGGTGGCCGAACCGGGCCGGCGTGGAACGGGCAACTGAAACCCGGACCACTTGAGATCGGGTTTGACCACTGTTTTCTGCTGCCCACGACCAACGACCGAGTGCCACAGGTCTACGTCCAGGACCACCGCGTGCTGAATCTTGACCCCGACGATCCGTTGTGGGTCGGCCGCAAGAAGCCGAGCCCCGATCACCCGACCGGCCTCACGCACCGCAAGACGCTCAAGATGGACTGGTCGCACGGACACAACGGAACGATACACAACGGCATCAGCAGGATCGGCTTCTACACCGGAGGGCATGCTGCTCGGTTTCGAGACGAGGACCTTGCTGATGAGTGGGTCAGGCGGTCAGTCGCCTGGATCGAATCGCATCGCGACAAACCGTTCTTCCTGTTCTTTTCGTCACACGACCTGCACGTGCCCCGGATGCCTCACGAGAGATTCCACGGCAAGAGCGGTTTGGGGTTCCGAGGCGACTCGATCGTGCAGCTCGACTGGTGTGTCGGCCAACTGATGGCCACCCTCAAGCGGCTCGAGCTCGACTCAACCACGCTGGTCGTCTTCTGCTCGGACAACGGCCCGGTGCTCGACGACGGATACAAGGATGGAGCGATCGAACAACTGGGCAAGCATCGCCCGGCCGGTCACTTCAGCGGTGGCAAGTACAGTGTTCTCGAGGGAGGCACCCGCACTCCGTTGATCACACGCTGGCCTGGGACCATTCGAACAGGCATCACCGACCAGATGGTCTGCACGATCGATTTTGCCGCCAGCTTCGCCGCCTTGACCGATGTGAAGTTGCCGAGGAACGAATGCCTGGACAGCCACGACGTCCTGGCGGCCTTACTGGGCGAGCCGGAAGCCAGGGGTCGAGACCACCTGGTGCAACAGGACAACGGCCGACGAGGCAACTATGGGTTCCGCGTCGGCAAGTGGAAACTGCAGCGTCACGATTCGAAACGGCGGAGAAACGCCAAGTTGCGTCTGAAGTCGCAGCAATCGCCTCGATATTCACTCTTTCAACTCGACGTCGACCCGGGTGAGACAACCAATGTCATCGACAAGCATCCCCAGCAGGCCGCGAAGATGATCGATCGACTCCAGAAGCTGGTCGACGCCGGCCGCAGCCGGAGGTCCCATTAGGTGTCGTTCGGCGCACCTCCAACGGCCGACGGCGCGGTGTCGTGCCCGCAATTGCCGTAGGCCACAGTCCTAGCTAGAGTGTCGCTCGATAAACCAAGACGATTTGCCTGGCGCGGAGCCACCTACCGATGAAACGCCCCACCGCAGTCACAGTCTTCGGCATCCTCAACATCTTGTTTGCGTGTTTCGGTGCATGCCAGCTGGGCTTGATAGTTGCCCAGCCTGCAATCCAAGAGGCCATGGGTGCGGCGGCTCAAGAGAACCCTCTGGTTGAGGAGATGGAAAACGACCCGAGCATAAAAAGAGTGCAGCAGGTTGGCATCGTCAGCCTGTCCCTGGCAAGTCTCGTACAGCTGGTCGCAGGAATAGGATTGCTCCGGATGGGATCATGGGCCCGCACACTGAGCATCTGTTACGCCGCCTACGACATTCTCTCCAAGATCGTATTCGCCTCGTTGAACTTCATGCTAATGCAGGGGGTGGTTGCAAAAGTACCGGGTAATCCAGCTGCGACAGGTTCAATGGCCGCCTTCATGGGTGTCATTATGGGATGTGGCCTGGTCTTTGGCCTGATCTACCCCATCCTGCTGTTGATCTTCATGTTCCGCAAAAACGTCAAGGCCGCGTTCGGGACCGATCCGGAAGCTGGAGACATGCTGGACTTTCCTGACGACAACCCCGACGACAACCCGTACGCGAATCCGATGTCCTGAGCGAGCCGGGCGGTTGGGGCCATGCACAGGCACACGCAGCCCGAGTTCAGCGAGTCTCCGCACCCACGCGCCACGACCCGGCTGTCGGCTCGAGCCTGGGTCGCCGCACCGCCGGCAGACCTCTTCGCCTTCTTTTCCGAAGCAACCAACCTCGAGTTGCTGACACCCAGCGGGCTGGGCTTCCGAGTCGTCACACCGACTCCGATCCTCATGCAAGACGGGGCCCAGATCGAATATCGGCTCAAGCTGCACGGCATCCCGCTGCGATGGACATCCGAGATCCGCGACTGGGACCCACCCCGCGAATTCGTCGACGTCCAACTTCACGGCCCCTACCGCTACTGGCACCACAGGCACCTCTTCGAGCCTGCCGACGGCGGAACCACTGTCATCGACGAAGTCGATTACTCACCACCGGGTGGCCGCATCATCGACCGACTGTTCATTCGACGCGAGTTGCTCAGGACTTTCACTTTCCGCGGCGAGCGACTCACCGAGCTGTTCCCCGATTCAAACCGGGATTAACAGCCCACCGTCTTCCCAGGCTGTTCTGGCGGACGCGAATCCCCATGGTTTCAGCTTCCGGCGAGAATTCGTGATAGATATCGAAGTCGTGGCCGTAGTCTCTGTTGACGCCCCGCACTCCCCGAAGAGACGCCCATGACACGTCTTGCATTGAGTTTGGCCTTACTACTGTGTGCAGCCGGGTCGCTGCGAGCCGAGGACCTGGCTGTCGAGCGTGTGCTGACCTCGTACCACCTGATGCGGCCCTCGGAAAAGGACCTGGCCATCTACCGACTCGATTGGGCCTCGTCTCTCGATGAAGCCCAGCGACGAGCCGCCCGAGAAGGGCGGCCGATCTGCCTGGTGATCATTCATTCCAAGTATGGCGACATCGCCTCGGGCCATTGCTGAGCGACGGCGACGCAGGTCCGTGGGACCTCCCTGAGCCACCCTCGCGTCGTGGCCGAACTCATGCCCTTTGTCGTCACGTCCTGGTTCGGGCACCGAAACGACGAGAAGATACCCTCTGTCGTGCGAGAAGTCTGGGCCCGGAAGTTTCGGCCCCGCCGCTCCCAACGGGGCACTCGGCAAAGCAACGTCGATTTCGCGGTGCTGGATGCTCGAGGCAAGTTGGTGCACTGGTTCGACGCGGTGGGCTCGACCCGATACGCACGCCCCACAGACCTGGTCACCAACACGCTCAAGCAGCTCCGACTGGGTGCCTCGCGAATCAGATCGCTGGGCGGCCCAATCCGGCCAAGAACAGCCAACCTGCTGAAGCTGCCGGACGCCGCGCCGGGAAAAAGCGGGGTGAGAGTCTTCGTGCGTTTGGATGACAGGTTGATGCCTGCCTACCGGCTTCCGGTCGTCGAGTTCGTGGATCTCTCGGCACGCGACTGGCTGTCGCTGCAGTGGCCCCAACAACCACGTACTGTCGACGCGTCGGTTCTGAAGAAGTGGCTGGCTGAAGTCTATCCGCCAGGCGTCATGGAGCGAGTGGACCGCAAGACCAAGAAGGCGTTCTCCATCAGCAGCATCTCGGGCTCGTTGTCATTGAAAGCGGCCGTTCCCGACGCAGACGCGCGATATGCTGTGGCCTCGGGACGTGTTCGACTGGGCGATTCGGGGGGCGACGGTTTCGCCTTCGAGGGAGACCTCGACCTGGTACTCACCTATGCTCGTGATAATCCCGCAGTTCAGACCATGCGGGGCGTCTTTCGCGGCACCTACCCGCGTCGGGATCGGATCCGGCAGACGACCCGCCACATAAGGCTCGAAGCCGTGTTCGAATCAAGGCCCAGGTGAGCTGCAGATCCCGTCACCCAAGAACCTTCTCAATCGACGAGCACATCATGCACAGGCGAGGATTTTTACAGGCCGGTGTCGCTACCGGACTGGCATGGGGCGCCGGTCTTGTCACAACTCCTTCGACCCCAGCCGCCGCCTCAAGGGCAAAGACGCTCACGCTGGGATTCAGCACCTACGGAACCAAGAGTCTGAAGACCGAGGCGGCCATCGACCTGGTGTCGGCCACCGGGTTCGATTCGATCGAGTTGACGACCTGGCCCGACTGGGACGCCGATCCGGCCGTGATCAAACCGGCACGACGTCGGGCGCTGCGGAAACGACTGGCGGATCGCGGACTGAAGGTGACCAGCCTGATGGAGCACCTGCATATCGATGACCCCAAACGCAGCCCCGCTCAACGGCTCGAACGAATCAGACTGGCGGCTGCCCTGGCACACGACCTGGCCCCCGATCACCCGCCTCTGCTGCAGACGACGATTGGCGGAGGCGGCAAGTGGGCTCAGAAGCGAGACGGGTACGTAGGGGAGATCGCCGAGTGGCTGAAGGTGGCCGATGCCGAGGACCTGGTGATCGCCGTCAAGCCTCACCGCGGCGGAGCATTCAGTCGTCCGCGTGAGGCCGCCGAGTTGATCAAGCGGCTGGGAAGGCCCCGGCGACTGCGGATGTGTTACGACTATTCCCACTACGACTTCCGCGACATGACTCTCGAAGGCACCATCAAGACGTCTTTGCCCTTCGTCGGTCACATCGCCGTCAAGGACGTGGTCCGACGGGATAAAAAACTTCGTTTTGTCCTGCCGGGGCAGGGCGGGCGGATCGATTACGCCCGGTTGATCGGCGGGTTTCACACAGGCGGTTATCGGGGCGATATCTGCGTCGAGATCAGCGGGCAGGTCTGGTCTCAGCCGGGCTACGACCCCGCCGCGGCTGCCAGGATCTGCCACAAGCATCTCGCCGGGGCATTTGCCCGCTCCGAGGTTCCTCGCCCCAAATGACCGGGGACAGGCACTTCCGCCAGGGGCTGCAGGGCCAGTCCCTGGGGTTAGTTGCCGGTGATGAAGCATGGGTCGGCCCCCGGATTTCACTTGCCCGGGATCGGCCATCCCGACTCAAGCTCGATAAAGTCCCAGTACAGCGTCGTGCCCTCGCCGGCAGAACTGTCGGTCAACACAAGCCGCACGGTGGCGGCGTCGGGTTGGAAGGTGACCAGCAGACGGGTCCACTTGTCCCACTGAGATCCGACCCCGGCCCTCGAGGTCTCGGCCTGGCCAAGGACCCGCCCGTTGCGACCCAGGACTCGCAGAGTCGCTCGTTGGTTGGGCTTGCTCGAGTGGACCCAGGCGGATGCCACGTGAGCCCGATCCGCCGTCAGACCCTCGACCACCGTCGTCGCGAGATTCGCCCGGGCTCCTCGAGTCATTCTCAACCCACCCGTTCCATGCTTCGACCAACCGTTGCTGTCGTGAAACGCACGGATGCCCTGCACATCCTGGTACTTGAACAACGCAATCTCGCCTCCACCAGGCTCCAACGT
>Ga0310125_10001913_pt1 | contig 10719 bp, 4 predicted proteins | sample CB11b_Tmax_Bot8__FD_203508 | JGI IMG/M metagenome (GOLD analysis project Ga0310125, IMG submission 203508) | Marine microbial communities from Western Arctic Ocean, Canada - CB11b_Tmax_Bot8 | ecosystem: Environmental > Aquatic > Marine > Oceanic | place: Canada: Western Arctic Ocean | collected... | reverse complement strand
TCTTTTCCAGATGCCTGTGGCGTATTTAATCCTACTCAAGAGTGGGGCAATTCGCCCGGTTACCTGGACGGAGACGTCAAATTCACTCGTGAAACGGGTCCCCGGTGTGTCGAATGCCACAACACGTATTTTGAACACATTCCCGGAACGCCCAACCAATACCGGCGAGATAATCTTGTGCTCGGGGTGACCTGTGAACGTTGTCATGGTCCAGGTGAACAACATGTCAGGCACCATCGCTCCCATCCTGAAGATGCGGAGGCCAGGTATGTTGTTCAACCCGCCAGTCTTTCGCGTGAACGCCAACTGGACCTCTGCTCACAGTGTCACAGCAGCGCCGACAAACATCGTCGCCCGGCTTTCAGTTACCGACCTGGAGAACCATTGGAAAAGTATTATCGATTTGCCCGCGGTATGTTTCCAGAAGAGGAGCACACGGCAAACCAGCTTCATTACCTGCGCCAATCAAAGTGTTTTCAATCCGATGAGACAATGACATGTGTCAACTGCCACGATCCCCACCAACCCGAAGGTGTTGAAAACTCGGCAGCGGTTGAGAACTCTTGCTACGGCTGCCATCAACCGGAGCACTGTGGGGCACGACCGTCCCTTCCGTCCGCTGTCCGCAATCGGTGTATCGATTGTCATATGCCCAGGCACAAGCCTATGAATATTTGGTTCAGCTCGGCCACGGACGACTTCTTTCCAATCATCCAGCGCCATGATCACCGCATTGCCGTTCATCCGGAGGGTACCAAGGAGGTCTTATTGTCGTGGTACCGCAAGCTGGATGACGCATCGAGCCAGGAGGTAGCCGACCGTTTGACGGACGAACTCGCCGCACACCGGTTGCAACAAGGTGATCAATTGAAGCAAGATTATCGCTTCCTGGCCGCCATTGGAGTCTACCGCGAGGCATTACGGCTCAGCTCCACACCCGCAATTCAAAAAAAATTGGCTGAAACACAGCAGGTTCTCAGAAAACTCAAGACTCAACATGATTTGGCCGTGCGACAGATCGAGCAGCACAACCGCCCCGCGGCGATCAAGACCTTGCAAGAGATGCTGCAGTTAAAGCCCAACCTGGCCATGGCACATGGCCAATTGGGAACGCTGCTGGCAAGCAGCGGGCAATTGGAAGCAGGTGTCTCCCATTTGAAAATGGTTGCTAAATACGATCCGAATTTGCCCTACGGTGTGGCATCGCTAGGCCAGATTTATGGGGATCGGGGAGAGTTGGCAGAGGCGGTCCGATATTATCAACAGGCAGTGGACATAGATCCTTCCAACGCGATCATTCATTTTCATTATGGACAGGTGTTGGCAAAGTCAAGCCGATTGGACGAGGCCGCTGAACACCTTCGACGTTCATTGGAAATCAACCCCCAGCAACAAGAGGTCTATTATAAACTGGCCAACTTGTTGATCCTGCAACGGCGTCCTCAGGAAGCAATCAAGCTTTTGGAGCAAGCCGTCCAAGTAACGGGAACGACCAGTGTAGCCATCTTGATGACCCTGGCAGATACCTATGCCGAAGTGGGACGGTATGATCGTGCCATCGCCACAACGGGTTGGGCGCTGGAGTTGGCCGAGCATGGCGAAACGGAAATTCTCACCCGGATTCAAAAGCAGCTGGAAATATTTAAGCAGGGACGGCAAGGGTTCAGTTCCCCGTGATGAGAAAGGGTCCTGCCGACCAACTTATCTCATTTCATGAGCCCCTGAAGTTTCACGACTTTGGCGACAGACTAAATTTCGGATTTTGGTAATTCACGTTGGTCAATCGCCAGAGGGTGGAAGATCCGCAGGCAGCAGATAGGTCCCGCGAATCCAGGTAATTCCCAGGCGGGGCCAGACGCGCGCCTGGTGTCCAGCCTGGGGGCCCGTGTTGATGGGGGCACCATCATCGGTATAGTCAACAACAAATATCCGGCCGTCGTCCAGTTGAACCCACCCCGAATAGCCCTGATCGTTACCTGCAATACTGGCGCCGATTTCGATGATGTGATCCAGCTGGTGTTGGTCCGGGAAACCATCGCGATCGGCTAACCAGGAATTCTCATAGCGGCCCACCAGGGGATCCTCCTGGACGACTTCGACCATTCTCCAGATCGCATGACCGGTCACACCCAGGCTGATGTCGCTGTCACAGATGCGAGAATGCAGCTTTTTCCTTTCGGACTCGTTGCCGAAAGCCAGCCGATACACGCTAACCTCTTTGACGGGTGTGTACGGCATTTCCATGACAGCTCCATCGACTTGATCGGTGTCCAAAACGAGCTTTCCATCGACGTGCACCGTGGCCCTGTCGCCATCCCGGATCACCCGGTAGGTATGAAACTTATTGGCCGCGATCGAGGTGGTCCACTTGGCAGTGTCGGACGTGTCGTGGACCAACTCCACTCGATTGGGGAAGAAACGCAGCTTGCCTACATGGGGTACCGATAGGGTGGCCGTTCGACCCTGGCTGGAGAGAACTTTGACTTCGACAGTGACGTCGATCTTGGTATCCAGGCTGTCCGGCTGCCGCAGAAAGTACTGTGTGAATTGTCCACATACGCCATCGTTATCGATATACAGGGCACCATATTTCAGGCCGACACTTTGTTTGTCGTTGAAGTGAATCCCCACGGCACGGTACGGAGTGGCGTCGTCAGGATCGCCTATCCAGGCCCACAGGGCGCCCTTAAACATCGAACGGAAGGTCACCATCACCCGACCGTCGCGGAGCATTCCGACGTCGGTACGGCCTTGGATGGCAAATGGTAGCTCCTGCGGTTCCCAGCTCTGGCCATTGTCGCGGGAGAACGCCTTGATCCCTGGAAAGCCGTCGCTGCGGTCATCCCGTGCGAAGAGCAGCAGTCGGCCATCCTCCAAAACGACACTGGTTGCCTCGTTGTTACTTCGTAAGGGCCCTGATTCGACCGAGGAAAGGAACTTCCAAGTCTGCCCCCGATCCGTAGAGCGGAAGGCTTCGACGAACTGTTCGCAGTTCTGAGGTGTCCAATCGGTACGTGTCCCCGACGAGACCGACAGCCACGAACCGTCGGGGAGTTCGGTAATCGGACCACTGAGGCCTTGCGACACCTTGTCGAGACCGCCAAAATTCTGACGGTTTGTAAAGGCCAGCTTTGCCCACGACGTCCCACCATCATTGCTGTAATAACTCTTGTCGGCAAATAGCAGCAGCGTGCCATCCTTCAGCTTCTGGACCCATCCGCTTCCCGGGCTGGGTTTCGGTTCACTCCAGGTCCGACCCAGATCATGGCTGGTTGTAATCGACACTCCGCGGCTGGCGCCGGAAGAATGCGAGACATTGTCAAAGATACAAACCAAACTGGTGGGGCCGCTCCGGGAGACGTCGGGAAAGGCAAAGTGCAATCCCTGTTTACGGCAGACGGTCACTCGTCGGTCGGCCAGACTCCAGGTTGAACGCATGGATTGGAGCTTGAAACCGTAACCAGGCCCCACCATGCGGTTTGGCTTGGCCAGAGGGTGGGGTTGCACTCTCTCGGCGGATGTCAACGGTTCGCTGCGCACCAGCAGCTGTCGCACACCTGCTGCCCCTGGAGTTTGCCGGACCTTCACCTGGCTGATCTCAGTGACCGCGTTCATCAGCGGTGCATCGGCGACCAGCAGGTACCAGTTATCATCGCCATGGCCACTGCACCAGGCGGTCATCCGCCCGTTTGCCAGATCCAGTCGTAATTTAAAGTCATACGGAGTATTGGGACGCAACCACATCCCGTAGTATTCGAGTTGTCCATCCGACAGATAGGTCGTCAAGAATCCCCTCTCCCGGATACTTTCCCGCACACCAAAACGCACTGCGGGGACCAACTTGCCCGCCGTAGTCTGCCCTAGAGTGACAAACTGCCTGCCGTGAGGCTGTTCTCCGGTGGTGGCAATGGGATTTTGCTGTCCCATCTCGAAGGTGGCATAAACAAAGACCTGATCTGTTGCCGGGTCCACCTTGACTTCGTGGGTGCGTGCGCCCGCTTTGTCGTCAGGAACGGTTTGGCCCTGCTCATAATCGAAGGATAACGGTGCCGCAGCCCAGCTGCACCGGATGGCAATGATGACCACGATCCAGATGGCAACCGTGTTAGACAATAACTTGAATTGATTTTGACTCATGCCATTGGCTCCAGAATGGTGTTGGTGATGATGAGCGGCCAACCGTGTCGACAGATTTCAATGGAGGAGGGTATTCTTTGCACCTCCGTTGGAATTTTATCCTAACCAATCGTAATGCCTTTAACGATCGCCCGTGGCGATAACGATGCCACTGCCTTTGGCCAGGTAATCGAGAATCAATAGTCGTTGAGCCGAGTCCGGAAGCGGGGTTGTTTTAATGGACAGCTAGTGCAGAATAATGAATTCCAGTGGGCATCTGGGTTGCCAGTTGGACATGTCGGTTGGATGCGCAAAGCTGAAAAAGTGGGGTCGCCCGAACTGGCCATTGAAAGGTTGTCAGCAACAATGATCATCGACAGTCATGTTCACGTTTGGGAAATCGATCCTCTGAAATACCCGGTGGGTATCACAGCAGCCAACTGGACAGCGATGCCAGATGAGCCGGGAACTGCCGACCAGCTGTTGGCTGAAATGGACGCCCATGGTGTCGATCGAACCGTACTGGTACAGACCAGCTGGTCCACCTGGGACAACGGTTACATTGCTGACTCGGTTGCCCGTTTTCCCGATCGGTTTGTAGGACATGGGCTGATCGATCCCCTGGATCCGGACAACGCTGAGCGGGTACGTTATTGGTTGACCGAGAGGGGACTGGTTGGTTTCCGTCTTCATCCGACCTACTATCCGGATGAGCAAGTTTTGATTGCTCCACGAAACCAAAATATGTGGGAGGAATTGGCGGCCAGGGATGCCATCGTGCAGCTTCATATGCGGTCTGAGGATGCCGAGCAGGTTGCCGTCATTGCCGCCCGGCATTCCCATTTGACCCTGATCATCGACCATCTGGGGTATCCTCCCGTTGGCGGTGATCCGGTCACCTTTCAGCCAATTTTGGATTTGTCCCGGTTTGACAATATCTATCTCAAGCTTTCTGATGTTGCCGGACGTTCTCAACAGGGATTTCCCTACGTTGACGTCCATCCGTTCATTCAGAAATTGTTGCTTGTTTTTGGCTCACAACGCATTGTCTGGGGTACGGGATGGCCTGCCCAACATCGTGTCAGACAGAATTGGCCCTCGCTGGCAGATGAGCTACGATTGATTCGGGAAGGATTACCCTTCTTGACTGAGACCGATCGCGAACGCATTCTTGGAGAAACGGCCCAGGCTGTCTGGAAACTGTCATCCTAGACCAAATTGAGATCCTATCGACTCGATTCTGGAGAATCCACATGTTACGAATTGCAATACTCCCGCCGTTTCATATTGTGATTTGTCTTGGGGTTGTTTTTTGTGTCAACGCAACGGCAGAGGAGAGCCAAGAGAGCAGGACGGAGCAAGCTGAGGCTGTCTCTTCCGCCGAGAGCAATTTGGAAGTTGACAATCAACATTGGGCATTTCGACAGCCTGCCAGGCCGCTGGTTCCCTTGTGTGATGATGAGTCGTGGCCTGCGGGTGAGATTGACCGGTTTATTCTTCGAAAACTCGAACAGGAAAATCTGAATCCGACCCGGGACGCGGACCGCTATTCCCTACTTCGCCGAGTCACTTTCGATTTGACTGGCTTGCCCCCGACTCCCCTTGAGATCGAGTCGTTCGTTGCCGATGATTCTCCGGTTGCGTTTCAAAAGGTTGTCGAGCGGATGCTTGCCTCAACTCACTTTGGTGAGCGATGGGGGCGGCACTGGCTAGATTTGACTGGTTATGCGGACACGATGGGTGTTGGTCGCACCATCCCAGCCCGACATGCGTGGCGATATCGTGATTACGTCATCAAGGCATTTAACGACGACAAACCTTACGACCGCTTTCTCACCGAACAACTTGCTGGTGATTCGCTGCCCTACGAACATCCAGCACTCAAGGCGGAACAGGTTACCGCAACCGGATTTCTGGCCATCGGTCCCTGGGAGTTGGTCAACGGGGACAAAGTACAGTTGCGGATGGATGTTGTTGACCTGCAAATCGATCGGGTCGGAAGAACATTGCTGGGTTTGACACTTGGTTGTTCACGCTGTCACGATCACAAGTTCGATCCGATACCACAGACAGATTACTACGGGTTGGCCGGGATTTTCATGAGCACGACGACACTGCGGGGTCGGCTTGCGAATGTTGTCAGCGGCGTCAATCTTGTGCCTTTGAAAGAGACGGCTGGGCAATTGCGACGTCGGGCGGCTGAATACGAACGGTATGAAGCAGAGCTCGCCGATCTTAAAGGGCAACGTGATGATGCTTCCAGCCAACAGGATGAAATTGATAGTCGGGTTAAAGCGTTGAAGAAAGAAACATCGCCAGCCGGTGAAAATCAACAGGCGGCTCGCGTCGAGAGTGGGGATGGGTCAGCGGCGCACGATGAACTTGTCTCAGAGATCGCCAAGCTCGAGAAACAACTTGAATCCGTGGCCCAACAGATTGGCCAGTTGAATCAACAAATAACAATTCTTGAGTACAACCGTCCTCGTACGCTGATGGCAATGGCGGTTGAGGATTACCCCGAGCCAAAAGACTGCCGAATCAACTTGCGTGGTAATGCGAGGCAGCTGGGTGATGCCGTACCACGTGGATTTCTCAGTGCGGCCTCCAAGTCGAAGCCGCAAATCATTCCTGGTACAAGCGGCCGACTAGAGTTGGCGACGTGGATTGCCAATGCCGATAACCCGTTGACCGCGCGCGTATTCGTCAATCGTGTATGGCATCACTTGTTTGGCGCGGGCCTGGTGCGATCGGTGGATAACTTGGGTGTTCGTGGCGAGCAGCCCACGCATCCGGAACTACTTGATTACCTTGCGATACGATTTGTCGAACAGGGCTGGTCGACAAAAGCGTTGATTTCCCAGCTGGTCTTGTCACGAACTTATCGAATGGGAAGTGATTACCATCAGGCAGCGTACGATGTCGATCCGAACAACCGCTGGCGATGGCGAATGAATCGGCGGAGATTGGAAGCGGAATCGATCCGTGATGCGATTCTGTCGATCAGTGGGAAATTGAACCTGACACCAGGGGGTCCGTCGTTGCCGCTGGACATTGCTGGAAACGTGCAATTTGGTGCTCCAGATGCCATTAAGGACAGTGCGAAGATGAGAGATCGAGATCTGTTTCGCCGTACTGTATTTCAACCGGTTAAGAGAAAACAGCCGTTTGATGTTTTGGATATTTTGGCGACGTTTGATTTTCCTGATCCCGACGAGGAAACCGGAACCCGCAACATTGCCACGGTGCCGGCTCAAGCACTCTACTTGATGAACTCGCCGTTTATCCGGCAGCAAGCGAAGGCCACGGCACAGCGGTTAATCGCTGAACGGGATGATGATGCTTTACGAGTTGACTTGCTGTACCTGTTGGCGTTGGGGCGCCATGCTACCGAAACTGACGTCCAACGTGGTAAAATGTTTATTGAGAACTGTCAGCGCACATTGAATTCCCAAAAAGAATCGGCCGATGCAAACGAAATCGAAGCTTGGACACTGTTTTGTCAATCGGTGCTTGTCTCCAACGAATTTCTTTTTCGACAGTGAGTGATTTGCGATGTCTCAACTCTTTTCCCGCCGACAATTGCTGCGTGATTCTGCTTGCGGGTTCGGTTCGTTGGCGCTTGCTGCCATGTGTTCGGAACAGTCAAGAGCGGCAAGAAGTCCATTATCGTCAAAAGCACCGCATTTCGCGCCGCGGGCAAAACGGGTCATTTTTATGTTCATGCAGGGTGGCCCCTCCCAGATGGAAACATTTGATTACAAGCCGCGCCTGGGTGCCGAACACGGCAAGCCCGTGCCCTTTGAACGTGACGAAAACGTTGAGCAGGGTGGCATTGACTCGATGCGGTTGTTCGGTTCGGGTTGGAAGTTTCGCCAGTGTGGACAAGCGGGTATCCATGTATCGGAACTCTTTCCTGAAATCGGTCAAAAAATAGATGAAATCTGCGTGCTCAACGGCATGCAGGCGGACAGCCTTGCCCATGCGCCGGCCTGTTTGCAATTACATACGGGCGACACGAATTTTGTTCGACCGTCGCTGGGAGCCTGGATTACTTATGGATTGGGAACGGATAACCAGAATCTGCCAGGCTTTCTTACGATTGCACCCCCGATATCGGGTGATGCTGGAAATCCCAAGTTTTTTGGCAGCGGCTTTCTGCCGACGATTTATCAAGGTACGTCAATCGGCTTGTCCGATAAGGGTGCCGTGATTCGATACTTGAAGGAAAACTCGATTTCCGATGATCTGCAGCGTCAGCAGCTCGACTTGATTCAATCAATGAATCGTGAGTACCTGACACAACTCGAAAAAGATCAGCACATGGAAGGCATGATCGATGCGTTCGAACTCGCTTTCCGCATGCAAACCGAGACGCCAGAATTACTTGACCTTTCTGGCGAGACCCCGGCGACATTGAGTCTTTATGGCATTGGTGAACAGCAGCCAACAGACTTTTTCGGGCGACAATGTTTGCTGGCCAGGAGAATGGCCGAGGCGGGTGTGCGTTTTATTCAGCTCAACAGCATTGGCTGGGATCACCACGGTAATATCCGGAAACGCCTGCCTGCTAATTGCCAGCAGGTCGACAAACCGATCGCCGGTTTGCTCACAGATTTGCGTGCACGCGGTTTGTTGGATGAAACACTGCTCGTCTGGTCCGGTGAGTTTGGTCGTACGCCTTACGAGCAGGACCTTTCCATGGGGAAGGATGGGTACGGGCGTGGACACAATCCCTATGGTTTTACGACATGGTTGGCCGGTGGTGGGATCCAAGGTGGGATGGTGTTTGGGCGGACCGATGATTATGGGTATCGTGCGGTGGAGGGCCAGGTACACATTCACGATTTGCATGCCACGATACTTCATTTGTTGGGTATCGATCATGAACAACTGACTTACCGGCACGGCGGCAGGGATTTCCGCTTAACCGACGTTTATGGTCGCATCGTCAACGAGATCATCAGTTAAGCGGACCGTTTCTTAAATCAGCGGTTTGGGTTTCCAAGTGGAAGAGGCGATCGAGTTACTGCAGATCCATTGCCATTGGTCGCTTGGAAGCAGATGGCAATTTTTCAGCAAGACTTATTTCTTCCAGGAAATATCTCGTAGCTGACCCCCAATGCAGGCGCGCTATAAGTCATGACATGGCCCACCTATGCAGTTTTCAGGCAGGTTTTTCACCAGCGGCGGAAACGACGCATTGGGAGGGGCAAGTGGCGCCGCTTCAAATGATTTTTCTCATTTTCAGCCTGCGCTTCTGTGGTCGGCAGGGTTGATCGGCGACGGCCCAATTTGAGGTCAGAGTTGATTTTTGGTTATAATCAGGAGCTGGTAAATAGCCAGGTCACAATGACAGAGTGTTGTCATGAAGATGGGTACAAGAGACATCGTCAGGCGAGGAGTTTTCAGGCGAAGGTTGCTGACGGAAATGCTGGAGCCACGGTTGGTTCTGGACAGCACGGTGGTGATTAACGAAGTCATGTACCACCCGGTGACCAACGAAGAAGGCTTGGAATGGATCGAGCTTTACAATCAGTTGAGCGTCGATATGGACATCTCCCGCTGGAGGCTTGAAGGCGGGATTGATTATGAGTTTGCCGAAGGGACGATTGTCGGTGGCGGCCAGTACAAGGTCGTGGCTATCGATCCGGCAGCCCTGAATGCGGAATCTGGTGTTGCCGATGCCCTGGGACCGTTTTCCGGACGGCTTGCCAACAACGGGGAACAGGTGCGGTTGGTCAACAACAACGATCGTACCATGAGCGTTCTGGCTTACAACGATTCTGGGCGCTGGCCCGTTGGACCTGATGGTTCAGGTTTTTCGCTGGCCAAGCGAGAAACTCATGCGGCCACCGATGACGTTGACAATTGGGGAGTGAGCCTGGAACGGGGAGGGACGCCCGGTAGGGAGAACCTTCCGGATCCCGAAGAAGAGGTCATTCCAGAGCCAACATTGACGACTCTCTTGCGGACAGGCGACGAGGCACGGATTTTGGTGCCCGCCAATGGTGATCTCGAACTCTCCTGGACAGAAACTTCTTTTGACGACTCGCTTTGGTCTGTCGGGGCAACAGGTGTTGGTTTCGATGTGGGGAGTGGAGATAGATTGGCCTACGGGAATCTGACGGGCGCGCAGGGAAGTTCTACCTTTTCCGGTCCCCTGGGACACGACTTTGTCGTCAATTCAACGATCACGATTACAGAACTTGGTGTGTTCGACAGCGGTGCCGATGGGTTGGCACGGACATTGACTGCGGAGCTTTGGTCACGAAATGGTAACCAAGGGTCGAAGCTTGCCGAGTTGGCTTTCACTCCCACCGATTCCGGGGTTCTGGTTGACAGTAATCGTTTCAAATCACTTGAAGATCCCCTCCAGCTGTTGCCCGGCGATTATACGATTGTAGCGCATGGTTACGGGGCGAATGAAAAGTCCGGTCACGAGGGAGTTGCAGGGCCGAGCAGTGCGTTTAAAACGCTGGACGACGGTGGCGGCGTGATCTCTTTTGTCGATAGCCGCCTGGGAGTGACAGCGGGTGCTTTTCCGAGTATTCCTGAAGGTAGTAGTTCGGTCAACTATTTCAGTGCTGGTACGTTTCGTTTCAG
>Ga0310125_10001912_pt1 | contig 10719 bp, 8 predicted proteins | sample CB11b_Tmax_Bot8__FD_203508 | JGI IMG/M metagenome (GOLD analysis project Ga0310125, IMG submission 203508) | Marine microbial communities from Western Arctic Ocean, Canada - CB11b_Tmax_Bot8 | ecosystem: Environmental > Aquatic > Marine > Oceanic | place: Canada: Western Arctic Ocean | collected... | reverse complement strand
TCGGCATTATCTAAGACTTGTTTGGCTTTCTTACCACCGGTGTTATAGCTGCTGTCGGCAATAGTATTGGCTGCGCCAATCAGGCGACGCAAGATCGCGCGCTCACTAATGATGTCGGCATAAGCCTTAATATTGGCAGTGCCGCGAGCGTTGCCCGCTAACTCGCTTAAATAATCTATGCCACCGGCGTTGTCTAGCTCATTTAAGGAATTAAGAGATTCAACCAGTGTTACCACATCGATCGGACTGTTGCCCTCATTCTGCTGAGTCATTACCTGAAAAATAAGTTGATGTTCGGAACGGTAAAAGTCTTCAGCAAGAAGAACTTCAACGATATTTTCCCATTCTCTGTTATCCAGCATTAAACCGCCGAGCACAGCCTGTTCTGCCTCTACTGAATGAGGCGGAACTTTAAGGGTAGCCAGTTTATTTGCCTGATTATCGAAAGGCAGCGGGCTGTCGGGTTCAAATGGTTTGGCCATGGAATTTCAAAAATAGGTCACAAAAAAGCACCATTTGAGTGTACAGAATGGTGCTTAATGTTGCTAGCTGGGGCTAGTACTTTTAGCTTAGCTAAATTTTCAGAATGCGCTTAAGCGTCTTCAGACTTCGCTTCTGTTTCTTCAGCAGTAGGCGCAGCAACTTCCTCGGAATTTGCTCCAGCCTGTTCTTCTACAACAGCAGCTTCGGCGGCTTCAGCCTCATCAATTTCTTCAATCATTGATCCATCGGCACTGACACCTGCAACAGCATCCAGACCTTGCACAGACACTTTGATAGATGCACCCACTTCGTAGCCAAGATCCAGAACGATATTGAAATCTCCCAATTCTCTAATAACGCCGTGAGGAAGGAGAACCTCCGCTTTTGTGACATCACTACCTACTTCCGCGTTAATGGCATCGGCAATATCCTTGGTGCCCACAGAACCAAATAGTTTGCCTTCATCACTGGCATTTACTTGGATGGTTAAACTTAGTCCTGTAACTTTGTCAGCACGCTTTTGCGTAGCGGCAATGTTCTTATCATGCGCGGCCATAAGGTCAGCACGACGACTCTCAAATTCGGTTAAGTTTTGCCTGGTCGCAGGTATAGCTTTTCCTTGGGGGAACAAAAAATTGCGAGCATAACCAGATTTAACACTGGCAGTATCGCCAATTCCACCTAGCTTGCCTATTTTTTCCAGCAAGATAACGTTCATGATTTCTTCCTCATTTTCAATTCTTTTGCACCTCCAGTTTCTTAACCCGAACTGGATAGGCGGCTTCTGAAATTATACCAACTATCGACTATCGCTAGCAGCACCAATAGCTCTAATGATATTGGTAACACCAGTAAAGCGTAGAAAGCGGTCAACCACATTGTGGAAAGTTTCTTTCTCGCCACCGCTGCATGAACTAGAGCAACTCCAGAAAACACTAGCGGTAAACTAAAATACATTACCCATGACTCCAGTAATAAGACGCCAAAATTTGCTAAGATCATTAGCCCCAATAAACCAAGGGCAGCTTTTTGTCGAATTCGCAATTGATGAAATTCAACCTGAAATCCGCCAGGGTTAAACAATACTGCTTGCATCCATCGGGATGCCATTAAAAGAACAATGGCCAGAAACATATAGACCGCTCCAATAAAGCTGATCATAAATTCCCGCAGATCTTCGAAAATAAATCCTTGGATATTATTCGCTTCTATATAGACTCTAACTTGTTGTAAAACTAAATCTAAATTTTCGGTTTCGAATCTAAAGTAAAACTCTATTCCTAAACCTACTGCTATCGCAGCCAGCAGAGTAAGTTCCCAAGACTCTGTCGATCGTAACAGTACTGCCAGCCCACTAACGCCGATAAGCATAAACAGTGGAATAGGATCGCCTATAACAAACAAAGCACCGATTGGCAATATGGCCCAAGCGAATACAACACTCGCTTCGTGCAAGCCTTTTCTCAGAAATACCAATCCAACAATTATAGGACTGAGAAAGTTAAGCAGCGGAATAAGCCCTAGGCCTAGCACTGCAATAATGGCCTGCTTGCGTCCTCTCATTACGAATTCAGCAAGGCCGCGCATAATTTACCTTTCTATACTTAGTGGCTATCCGTGTAGGGAATCAATGCCAGATATCGAGCACGCTTAATGGCTGTTGTAAGCTGTCGCTGATAGCGGGCCTTGGTGCCAGTAATTCGGCTAGGAACAATTTTACCTGTTTCAGAAACATAGGCTTTCAATGTTTCTAAATCTTTGTAATCGATTTGTTTCGTTCCTTCTGCAGTAAACTTGCAGAATTTACGTCTTCGAAAATAACGAGCCATGATTAATATCCTGTATTAAATTGTTGGGGAAAAGTAAGCGACTATTTTCCTTCTTCGCTTTCGGTTGTTATTTCCTCAGCACTTGATTCTTCTTCTGCAGGAGCTTCTTCAGCAGGAGCTTCTTCAGCAGGAGCTTCTTCAGCAGGAGCTTCTTCAGCAGGAGCTTCTTCAGCAGGTGCTTCTTCACCCGCTACTTCTTCGGCTGGCGCTTCCTCGGCTGGCGCTTCTTTAGCGTCAACCGCTTCCGCAACTTCAGGCTTTGGTGCAGCTGCTGCCGCGTCTTCTTCCAACTTGCGTTTTTGTTCCGACCTTTGTTTACGCTCTTTGTTTTCACGCTCACCCTTAAGGATCAACGATTCTTCAGTAACCGACTCTTTGGATTTGATAACCAAATTACGTAAAACAGCGTCATTAAAACGAAACAGAGTGGTCAACTCGTCTAACGCTTCGCTACCACATTCGATGTTCAATAGAACATAGTGGGCTTTATGAATTTTGTTTATCGGATAGGCTAATTGACGTCGGCCCCAATCTTCCAAACGGTGAATCTTGCCGCCGCTTTCATTCATTAACTGGGTATAACGTTCGATCATCCCGGGGACCTGCTCAGACTGGTCGGGATGCACCAGAAATACTACTTCATAGTGTCTCATAGAGACTCCTCTTGGATTATGCCTTCCATCCAACACAAGGTGTGCGTGGTAAGACAAGGAGTTATGTCGGACGGAAACGTGCTCCGCCAATAAAAGAGCCGGAATTCTAGAGAAACTGGGGCCTTGATGCAACTTAATTCACTAGGAATAAGAGCTTATTTCAGCGGTTTTGCCGTTGACCTTTGCCGAGAGGCCTCGAATAGCGCCACTCCTGTGGCTACTGACACATTGAGGCTGCTAACTGAGCCCTCCATCGGTATGGCAACGACAAAATCACAACATTCTCTGGTCAAACGCCTCAACCCAGAGCCTTCTGACCCCATAACCAAAGCAATGGGGCCCGTCAGGTCTTGCTCAAACAGATTTTTCCCCGTCCCATCAGCTGTTCCCACCAACCAAATCCCCCTTTCCTGCAGCGATTGTAGACAACGGACTAAATTGGTTACGGTAACGAGATTTATTGACTCGGCTGCCCCGCTAGCCACTTTTCTAACAGTCGCATTCAATGGCGCAGATTTATCTTTTGGGACGATGACAGCATCAACACCGGCAGCATCGGCAGTGCGTAAACAGGCTCCCAAATTATGCGGATCGGTAATACCATCTAATATTAGCAGCAGTGGAGGACGACCCAATCCATCAAGAATTACGACAAGATCTTTTTCGGATTTGGTCGAAGAGCTAAAACTACAGATTGCCACAACCCCTTGATGCACTCCTCCAAACCTTTGATCCATCTCTTTTCGTGAGAGTTCGTCGGTTGGTATTTGCAATTCACTGGCTTTCTCCAAAACTTTACCGAGCCGCTTATCTGTGCGGCCAGCCAATATAATCAACAGCTGAATAGAATCAGGCCGTTGACGAATCAACTCGGTGACGGGATGTATGCCAATTACATTATTTTCTGATGAGGGCATTGAAGTTTTCTATTGAAGGCCTTCGGCGCTTCTGTTTAAGGTCTAATTACGGCTCTTGTTCTTCTTGGGTCTGGATTTATTGGGATTTGAGTTCTTTTTACTTTCTGTTTTTTTACTTTTTTTATTCTTATTGGCCGCTGTCTTAGTGGTTTTTTTATTAGAATTTCCAGGAGCTTTCTTTTCATTTTTGTTCGAATTATTCGATTTTGATTTTAATTTTGGTTTTGTAGCTTTCTTATCATTTGCTTTTCGCTTCTTAGAATCAAAAGATTTTCTGCGACCACTATTTTCTTCTCGAGTCACGCCTACCATTTGCAGATCAATCTTCTTGTCATCCAAATCTACTCTAACTAGTTTTACTTCGACACTATCACCAAGACGATAAGTTTTTCGAGTTCGCTCACCTTCTAAAACGTGGTGCACCGGATCGAAATGATAGTAGTCGTTACTCAGTTCAGTAATGTGCACCAAACCCTCTATGTAAATATCATTTAGCTCAACGAATAAGCCAAAGCTGGTTACAGAAGATACAGTCCCGGTAAACTCGTCCCCTACTCGCTCTTGCATGTATTCACATTTCAACCAGTCCAGCACTGAATAACTAGCAGCATCAGCTCGCCGTTCTGCAGTGGAGCAACTTTGTCCGAGATTCTCCATATCATTAAATGAATAGGGGTAGATAGAATTCTTATTCAATTTCTTTGCGGCTTTTTCTTTTCTTAAATTGGCATAGGCTTTGTTACGCACCAAATAACGAATACCACGATGAACCAGCAAATCAGGATAGCGACGAATTGGAGACGTGAAATGTGCGTAAGAAGGAAATCCAAGACCGAAGTGCCCGAGATTTTCTGGTTGATATACCGCTTGCATCATCGAGCGAATCAACATCATTTGCAGCAGATGTCGATCTGGACGCTGAACGATTTGCTGCAAAACTTTCGAATAATCAGCTGGCAGGGGCTTCTCGCCGCCGGGCAGATACAAGCCCAACTCATTGAGAAATTCCCTTAGATTGCCCAACTTATCTGGATTCGGTCCTTCGTGGATACGATAAAGCGCAGGTAATTCGGATGCTTCCAGTAACTGTGCTGCCGCTACGTTCGTACAGAGCATGCACTCTTCGATCATCCGATGGGCATCATTTCTTTCAACAGGAACAATTTCACGAATCTTTCTATCTTCGCTGAAAACTATGCGCGTTTCAGTACTGTCAAAATCTATTGCGCCTTTTGCTTCTCGTGCTCGACGAAAAGCTCGGTAGAGTCCATGTAGATTTTCTAAATGTTCAACAACTGCGCCATGACGCTCTCTGAGCTTTTCGCGAAGATTTTCTTGAGTAGGATTTTCTGGATCTTGCACAATATTAGCTACTTCTGTGTAGGTCATTCTGCCATGGGAATGAATAACCGCCTCATAGAAGCAATAATCAGTCATCTCTCCATCAGGCGAGATATCCATCTCGGCAACCATGGTCAATCGATCAACATTCGGCTTTAAGGAACATAAGCCATTGGATAATTTCTCTGGCAGCATGGGAATAACGTGGCCGGGGAAATAAACTGATGTGCCGCGGTTTGCGGCTTCCTGATCAAGAGCGCTGCCAACAGAAACATAATGGGATACGTCCGCTATCGCTACGTAGAGAGTCCAGTTTCCTCTTTGATGGCGATGGGCGAACACCGCATCATCAAAATCTTTGGCATCTTCACCATCAATAGTTACAAAAGGGATATGTCGAAGGTCAAATCGACCAACCAAATCCTCGTCCTGAATATGATCAGCGAAACGCTTGGTTTCTTTGACTACCTCGCCGGGCCAGAAATGAGGAATGTCATGACTACGAACTGCAACTTCAATTTCCAATCCTGGCGTTCTGCTGTCACCTAACACTTCAACAATTGCACCGATGGCTTTACGACGTCGACTCGGATATTCGGTTAATTGCGCAACGACGAATTGACCATCCTTTGCACTCCCAATATTTTTTTCTGGAATAAGTATTTCTTGAGTAATGCGTTTGCTATCTGCAACTACTAAACCAAAACCTTGTTCCTGATAAAAGCGACCCACTAATTGCGAATAACGCCGTTCCAATATTTCGACGATAATACCTTCTTTGCGCCCTCGACTATCAAATCCAGCCAAGCGCGCTAGAACACGATCACCATCGAACAGCTTTTCCATCTCTCTAGCATTTAAGAACAGATCATCAGAGCCGTCATCAGGAATAAAAAAACCAAAACCATCTTTATTGCCCTGAATACGACCCTTGCTGAGGTCCATATGTGCAGCCAGTCCATACACACCTCTTCGATTAGAAATTACTTGCCCATCTCGACTCATGGCGATCAAGCGGCGGCGCAAAGCTTCCACTAGCTCCTCCTCGACTAGATTAAGTTGTTCACACAAACCTGCATGACTAACAGGTTCGCCAAGGCGTTCAAGATGCTCAAGAATGTGCTCTCGACTGGGAATCGGATTGGAATAGTTTTCCGCTTCGCGCTGAGCGAAGGGATCATTGGGCTTCCGAGATTTAGGCATTAAGGGAGGACGTAACTAACATTCGCCGATAAGTATACACTTATAATAATGACTTGTATGCGACGACAGTCGCCTGTTGACAGTTTAACTGGCACTGGATAGAGTTTCGCTCCGGTGATTTCGGCGGCCATTCTAGCTAGAAATTGCCTTGATATGCCCAGGTGGTGAAATTGGTAGACACGCTAGCTTCAGGTGCTAGTGATCGAAAGGTCGTGGAGGTTCAAGTCCTCTTCTGGGCACCAACTATTCTTTAAGCTCCCAAAAAACACTGTATTTATAGGCTTTTCAGCCAAACTAAACCCCTGTGCAACCCCTTTGTAAATAAAGGGGCAGGTTGATTTAGAGGCCGGAGGTGGACGTAGCTGATGACCTCCAGTTCTGAACCAGAGTCAAAGCCGCTTTTACACTGGCTCCGGCTGGTGGAAGCAGTGATAGAAGATGCTCGACGGAGACCTTGAGGAGCTGATGGCTGCGCATGTCATGGGTTGATACTGATAGAAGGCCACTGCTAATAAGCACCCACCTCACCGGAAGTCAAAATAGGCGACGCATCGATATCTTCAGCGTCCATTAGCACTGCGACTTTTTGCATGGAAGCAATAAGTTGATGCTGCTCCCAGCGCTCAAGCTTACGGTATTCCCTAAGAAACCCAGCCTGCAATGGTTCAGGTGCCAGATCAACCATTTGTCTTCCCTTTTCGGTTAGCTGCACTTCTACCACGCGTTTGTCCGCGGTGGACTTCCGCCTAAGGACTAATTCGTTGCGCTCCATTCTGTCGACAAGATTAGTCACCGTCGCCTGAGAGAGCTGAACTTCTTTGGCAATATTACTAGGCGTGGATGTGTCCAGTTTCACGACGGCTTCCAGCAACAGCAATTGCGAAGTAGTCAGACCCGTTTCTCGTTGCAGCTTCTTTGAGTGCAGATCGATAGCTCGGGTAATACGCCGCAGTGCAACAAACAATTCTTCATAATCTTTCATAGGATCTCGCTCCAATCGCAGCTGCGCTGGCAGAGTAATTTAATTGATTTCGTCTATTTTTCCTTAGACTTCTAATAACTTTGTTCCAGTCTATCGAATTTAACTGGAGAGAAACACTGTCCTAATTATTCTTTAACATGACGTATTTAAACATCTTTAGCTCATTTTTGATGCTCTAAAGCTCACCATCAGCAATGAATCGCTAATGCAAAAATACTTTCATTTCGTTATACTTTTGCCCTTTCTTAACTCAGCAAATATTAAAAGGTGCTTTTTATGTTCCGCAAGAACCAGCTACATCTCGCAATAACTCTGGCAAGCAGCGTCGTAATCATTCCCGCTCAAGCTCAAATTGAGGAGGTTCTTGTCACCGCCACCAAGCGTGAGGAGAGTATGCAGGATGTTCCAGTCGCTGTCTCCGCCTTGACCGCGGAATCCATTGACCAACTAGGCATATCCAATTTTGAAGATTATTTGCTGCAATTACCCAACGTCACTGCCGGCGGCAGCGGCCCAGGCCAAAACACAATCTATATCCGCGGTGTGGCATCTACGACTCCAGGGCTCACCACGGCTGGAGTTGCCGGTTTAGCGCCTAATGTTGCCCTTTATCTAGACGAACAGCCCCTGGCCCAGCCAGGTCGCAACCTCGACGTCTACGCGGCCGATATGCAACGAGTGGAAGTATTGGCGGGCCCTCAGGGCACACTTTTTGGCGCCAGTTCACAGGCTGGTACTGTGCGCCTAATTACTAACAAACCTGACCCTCTATCCACCAGTGCCAGTATCAAATTCGGCTCTGCATTTACTAAAGACGGTGAGATGAGCAATAACGTTGAAGGAGTCGTCAATCTTCCGGTTACTGATAGTTTTACCTTGCGCGGTGTTGTTTACGTCGACAATCAAGGTGGCTACATCGACAACGTCGCGGGAAAACTTAATGTACGGGAAAGTGCTCGCTTCCGGCCTAAGGGCACAGTGCGCGCTAACGGGCTTCCTGTTGCTGCGGGTCGCGCCGGCTTTCAGTCGACCGCTGATCTAAGCGGCGTTCGCTTTATTGATGCTGACAATGGCAACCGTGTTGAAGAAGATTTTAATGACGCGACTTATTCTGGCTTTCGACTCAGCGGTCTCTGGGAAATTAACGACGACTGGGATCTGACAGTTGCCCATTCGCAACAGGAGCTTGAAACCGAAGGCGTCTTCTTTTCCGACCCTAATTTAGATGACCTTGAAATTCAGCGGTACCAGGAAGACTCTTTAGAGGACACATTCAGCAACACTAATTGGACACTCAAAGGAATGCTGGGGGACCTCGAAGTCGTTTATGCCGGGGCCTTCACCGACCGCGAAGCGGATCAGTTTGTCGACTATGCAGATTACATGTTTGTCGGCCAGTATCTACCTTATTACGTATGTGATGGCAGCGTGACTTACCCTGGCGGCGATCCCATGGGAACCTGTCAGGCACCCAACATGTTTGTTAAAAGCAACACTGAAACTCAGATCAATACCCATGAGCTACGTTTCTCGACCAATCCAGACCGGCCTATCAGTGCTACATTTGGGGGCTTTTATAGCGATCTAGAACTGCAGGAGCTAAACAGCTTTACTTACATGGATTCGACTGAGGCTGTTGGCTTTAATGGTGTCCGCGGTTTCGGCCCTAATTTTTCTGCCCAAGGCGCGACGGTCAGGGATGCTGGCCAATGGCCAAGCGGCGTGATCTGGCGTAATGACGTGGTGCGTACTGACGAGCAGCAAGGACTGTTCGGTGAGGTGACTTTCGAATTGAACGATCAATTTGCTCTTATCGCTGGGGCGCGTTGGTATGACATCGAAGTCGATCTTAAAGGCAGCGCTGCTGGTTCATTCGGTAACTTCGGTGCCAGCAAAGACAATAATGCTGGCAACAATTTAGACAAACTATTTAGTGACCCTAACCCTGACACTGCTTCCACTGATGGCTTCATCACCAAATTCAGCGTGAACTGGACACCGGATGCCAACACATTAGTTTACGCAACTTTCTCTGAAGGTTTCAGACCTGGACTACTCAATCGTCCTGGTGGCGCGTCTAACCCAGCCGGAACTTTTACGGTTCCCTTCTCCATAGACACTGATGATCTGACAAATTACGAGCTAGGTTGGAAGGCCGACCTGCTGGACAACACGTTACGCTTCAACGGTTCGTTGTTTTTCTCAGAGATTGAGAGTCTACAGACAACTATTTTTGATCCCAGCATTACCAATCTGTTCTTTTCCGATAACGCAGCAGATGCTGAAGTTAGCGGAATCGAAGGCGACCTCATTTGGGCACCAGCCTCGGTGAGTGGACTGACAGTGACAGGCGCGTTCTCCTTTCTAGACACCGAGATCACCAAAGTCATCACGCCCACCAACGACGTTCTCGTCGGTGACTCACTGGCCTTTGCACCGGAGGTTCAATTTAACCTACGTGCACGATACGAATGGAGCATCGGGTCTGGCCGGATAGCCCATATAATGCCGCACGTGACCTATTCCGACGAGGCCTACAGTGACATTATAACAATCAACCGTGACCGCATGGACAGCTGGGTTATGTTTGGTATGACCGCTGGTATTAGCAACGGTCAGTGGTCGGTGGATATCTTCGCCGAAAATATTGGCGACGAGCGCGCCGAAATCGCGAACTCGTTTATTTACGACCGCCAACGCGTGACTTATGCCAGACCATTCACAGGCGGAATTCGAATGTCCTATGACTTTTAGGCGGCGAATCTGAACACTGTCTCAACGCACCATAAATCAGGCATCCCTCGGGGGTGCCTGTGAGCTTATCGAACACACAAAACCCAGAAACCGATTTAAGCGAGCTCACCAGCAGCCTTGAAGCCGCTCAGAAGCTAATTCAAAGTCAGGAATTCTCAGCGGCTATTGAAGCTTTGCAGCCACTGCTCAAATCAAAACCGGACGAGCCTGAGGCGCTTTACATGAATGCTGTCTGCCTTCGTTACACCCAGCAATACGAAGCCGCCCTTGAAACTCTTTCTCACCTAAAGTCAGTGCAACCCGAGCACGGCCGCGCCCATCAGGAAGAAGGCTATAATCAGCGCGCCCTCGGCAATAAAGAAAAGGCGCTGAAAGCCTACGAGCGCGCTTGCTTTTATAATCCAGCACTGGAAGCCAGCTATCGGGCAAGAGTGAATATTCATAACGAGCGCAACGAACGTCATCCCGCAATGCACGTTCAAGGCCAACTGAACGAGCTAACCTCCCTGCCAAAACCTCTGATCGCTGTCGTCGATCTCATTTCTATGGGCAAACTA
>Ga0310125_10001910_pt1 | contig 10724 bp, 8 predicted proteins | sample CB11b_Tmax_Bot8__FD_203508 | JGI IMG/M metagenome (GOLD analysis project Ga0310125, IMG submission 203508) | Marine microbial communities from Western Arctic Ocean, Canada - CB11b_Tmax_Bot8 | ecosystem: Environmental > Aquatic > Marine > Oceanic | place: Canada: Western Arctic Ocean | collected... | reverse complement strand
TGGTACGGCGTGGACGGAGCCAAGGTTTGCCATGGAGGCCTGCGCCAATTTGATGCCTGCATGGATAGAGCCGAGTTGATCAATGCCGGCATCAATGATGCGAGCATCGGCGACTAGGCTGACGGCGCAGCCTAAATCCTTGGCATCATTCGCCATTTCATTGCACACGGCCATCGCCTGTTCATTTAGGCTCATTGCGCCGTGGTGCCTTGCAGTACATCGTGTAATTTGAAATGGAATTTCCCAAGTTTACCGCCATAGTTTCCGGCACTGATGGTGCAAATGCTGGCGCCACTACATGCCGCTTCAATTCCAACCCGCATTGCGTTTCTGATGGATTGGGTGTCCAGTCCATTAATGACGATTTCGTAAACGCAGTTGGCATCGGTATGCAACCTGGTATCCGTTCGACCACGTAGTGTAGGGCAATAGGCATCATTGGTGGAGGCAAACATGGTTTTATATCGTGAGCCGACCTTTGAGCCACTGCGAACAACCCCACCTGGAAATGGCGTGATGACGTTGGCCAGGGGTTTAATTGCTTCAACTGCCCGTTGTGCGGCATCTAATGTCATGTTTTGATCTTTACCACAAATCAGGAAGTTGCCCCCGCCGATGGCCTTGATGGCTCCGACAGATTCCTCGACAACGAATTCGCCGTCCATTACGGGGACTCGCCAAAACCGGCGATTTCCAATCATCTTGCTCTTTTGGAAGCCGTCACCAAAGAAACGAAGTGATTTCCCCATGTCCACCCGCGCAGAATCTTCAGCTTCATTAGCGTCAGGTAGTCCATCGTATACCGCGGTGGTGGGACAGGTCATCAGGCATTGCCCCACACGGTTCAACACCGCTTTTGCGACGGCTTTGGCATTAAATGCCAATATGAGTAATGCTATGCCGGGTCGGCCATCTGGAGTCTGGTCGCACGTATAGGTGCATTCAACTCCGGCTTCAGCATCACATCCAATGACGGAGGTGCCATAACTGCAGGCTTCATGGGCGGCCGTTTGTGCCCAGTGTTCATTGCATGCGGTGACGATAAGACGCGTACCCCACATTCGAAAGGCCTCGGCAAATGTGTCTTCGATGACAGTGTTGTTGACTTGGAATGTCATGAATGAATTCTAACAAGTCGTAATACCGACTGCAGGTCTGCGGTATGATGTGGATTGATTACACCATTATAAGGAGTTCAAGATGGCCCGAGAGTTTACAAATTACGACGATCAACAGGTGGCTCAACGCCTTGGCCGTGAGTTGCCCTCCTGGGAATTCAAAGATGGATGGATCAGGCGGCAATACAAAACCGGAGGGTGGCCGTACACACTGATGCTCGTAAATGCTATTGGGTATATTGCAGAGGCTGCATTCCACCATCCTGACCTGAATGTGTCTTGGGCTGAAGTGCACGTCAAGCTGATGACGCATGCAGCAAAGGGTATTACGGACAATGATTTCGAATTGGCCAAGCGAATTGAGGCGGCGGCGATCTGGCTTCCGGATGACAGCCAGGCACTGGATGGGTTTGAAAAGGGTATGAAGAAAAAGTGGATTCGCTGATTCGTAATGAGTCTAGATCCAAGCCAATCAGGTAATTCGGATGGCGTGAGCGAGCGTGTGGTTCTTGTAACCGGGACGCTGGCAGAGCCAGCTGTACGCCGGGTTGCCGAGCAGGTGTCTCGGCAGTGCGGTGTGCGTTGTGATGTACATGTTTTGAACATTCAGGTGGCGGCCCTTATGACAGGGCAGTGGATGATGGGCAAGCTGCGTCTTGATGAGGATGATACCCCCGATAGGGTGATTGTTCCTGGTTATTGTCGGGGTGAATTTGGACTGTTGGCCAAAACCTTGGGGGTTCAGATCGAGCGCGGGCCGAATGATGTGCGTGATCTGCCGTTGATCTTTGAGGGGGGCAGGGTGACTGACGATGCTGAATATGGCCAGCATGACATTGAGATTATCGCGGAAATTAACGATGCGGCCCGCCTGCCTGTCCAGCAGATTATTGACCAGGCTCAGAAACTGTCTGCTGATGGTGCTGATGTCATTGACGTTGGCTGTGATCCCCATGCCGATCGATCGGCATGGTCCAGCATTGGTGGCGTTGTCAAAGAATTATGTGCCCGTGGTCACCGAGTATCGGTCGATAGTTTTCACCCCGTGGAAGTGGGAATTGCATGCGCAGCCGGTGCCGAGTTGGTATTGAGTGTAAATGCCTCAAATTGTGAAACTGCCTCAGATTGGGGTGCGGAAGTCGTTGTGATCCCCGATGATCCGCGCGATCCACGGTACCTGGTAAATCTTGAGCATACGGTTGGTCGGCTCCATAAAGATGGGGTGAAATTCCGCATTGATCCAGTGATTGAGCCGATTGGATTTGGTTTTTCTGCATCCTTGGCCCGCTACCTGGAGGTGAGGCAAAAGTTTCCAGATGCTGCGATGCTGATGGGAATTGCAAATATAACCGAGTTGACCGGTGCGGACTCTGCGGGAATCAACGCACTTCTCATTGGGTTTTGCCAGGAGATCAAGATACGCAGTGTGTTGACCACGGAGGTCATCAACTGGGCGCAGTCATCGGTTCGGGAGATTAGCGTGGCGCGTCGCATGATGCACTTTGCGGTTACGAACAGGATCCTACCGAAGGATATCAAGGAGGCGCTGGTGATGTTGCGCGACAAGCGTTTGCATTCCCATGATAAGGATGAGTTTGCCGGATTGGCTGCCAAGCTTACGGATAAAAACATTCGTATCTATGCCGATGTGATGCGTTGTAAGCTTCATGCGATGAGCATGAAGCATCACGTGACAGGTGATGACCCATTCCTGGTTTTTGATGAATTGGAAATTAATGATCCGTCTCATGCCTTTTATCTCGGTTATGAAATGGCCAAGGCCATGACGGCCATCACGTTGGGGAAAAACTATATACAGGATGAGGCGTTGGATTGGGGGTTTCTTACCCGGGACGAGGTGGGCCATTACGAGCGTCGCAGCAGAAAATCAAAATAGTTGTTCACCTGGGCGGTATGATGAATTGCCCAGCGGCCCATTGTTTGCCGCCGGGAAAAGTCGGCGGAAAATAAATCAGCGGTATCGCTTTACCGGTTTGGGTTGCAGCCGGCATGGAACAAGTAGGCGTGGTGATGTAAAAACACCTCGGGTAAATGAGCTGACAGATGGCCTTGGAAAGCAATCAGTGGATTCTTGAAGGTGTTATGACCTCGTTGTGCCCCGGGTCACCTGATGCATCGCCGTTAGGGCGTGTCAATATTGCGCCAATGGGGCCGATTGTGGATGCGGGTATGCAGCAGTTTATCCTGCGTCCATTTGTAACATCAACCACCTTTTATAATCTTAAAGCCACCGGGCAAGGGGTGTTTCATGTGGTCGATGATGTATTGCTGCTGGCTCGTGCAGCTATCGGGAAAATGACAGCTATGGTGGATGTGCAAGTGGAACCGGCCAGTCAGGTTGAAGGGTTGGTCTTAACCAATGCTTGCAGATATTATGAATTGCAGGTTGTTGATCTGTGTGATCAGCAGGAACGGACGACCATTAAGGCTCGTGTCGTTGCAGCCCGAACGCTGCGGGATTTCATGGGGTTTAATCGGGCTCGGCATGCGGTCTTGGAGGCGGCCATTTTGGCCACGCGGGTGCATTTGACCGGCTCAGAGACCGTCTTGCTTGAAATGGAGCGGTTGCAGGTGATTGTTGATAAGACCGGTAGCGACCGTGAACACCAGGCGATGGACCTGTTGCGGCATTATGTCAGGTCTAAAGCATAACATGAGGTGATGGGTAGATTAGGATGATTGAAGTTCGCACGCCTTGCCGGCTACATTTTGGGCTGCTTGCCTATAGTTCTGGTCAATCACGTCAGTATGGGGGTGTGGGCGTGATGATTAAAAGGCCAGATATCGCGCTACGTGTCACATCGGCTGACGCCTTTACATCAGAAGGTCCGCTAGCTGATCGCGCCGTGGAATATGCGCGGCGGTTTGCGGCTCGATGTGGGCGACCGGTTACAGGGGCGCATATACGTGTGTTAAGGGCACCACGTCCCCACACTGGTTTGGGGACCGGCACGCAACTAGGCATCGCTGTGGCAAAGGCATTATCTCAGATGATCGGTTGTGACAATGGTGGGCCAAGCGAGTTGGCAGGCCTTGTTGACCGTGGACGCCGAAGCGCCATTGGTACCCATGGGTTTTTTACCGGTGGATTTCTGGTTGAGGGCGGTAAGGTTAAATCCAAAAGCTTGTCTCCACTTGTGGTGCAGAAATCCTTCCCATCCAACTGGCGGATTGTTTTAGTCTGCCCCAATCATTTGGCTGGTCTGACTGGTGATCGGGAAATAAAAGCATTCGCTTCGATGTCGTCTATTAGTGATGAGGCTACATCGCGAATGTGCCGGCTGGTTCTACTGGCGTTGACGCCGGCGTTGCTGGAGCAGGATCTCGAAGGTTTTGGCCAGGCATTGTATGAACTGCAGCAGGTTGCCGGTTCATGCTTTAAGCAGGCCCAGGGAGGGGTATATGCAGATCACTTGCTTGAGCAGGTTGTGCATTTCATCCGCAGCCACGGTGTTTGCGGTGTTGGCCAAAGCTCTTGGGGACCTTCGCTTTATGCGGTTGTAGGTAATGAGGAGCATGCGACGGAATTGGCAGGTCAAATTCAAAAAACTTTCCAATTTAGTCCCGGGGAAGTCCTGGTTACATCAGCGGATAATCGCGGAGCAACCGTGCAGTATGGCGCGATATCGGCTGGGTCATTGCATTGAAAGTGATTGGCCGGTATTTGCAATAAAGGTCGCCAGCTGCAGTACAGCGACATATTGATTCGCAATTTATCTCATTGAGGACTAACTTGTAATTCCGACAGTTTGTCGGGTGGTCATGATTCCTGCGGTATTTCTTTGACGACGTTGCTTGGGACATCGTCTCCCAAGCTAATTAACGCGCCGTTTTGTGTTAATGCTTGTGTTGAAATTCGGATCGCATGACTTTCACCGCCATCTATACGGACAATAGGGTTTGGTGATTTGCTGCAGCGGCAGTCCTGGATGGATGTTTCCACAGCTTGGTTCAACCATATCATGGCACGAGCCGATGTGGACCGGTCTGCCCAAACTTGCCGGATGTTCGCCCGGCGAATGTGGTTTAGGATCATGGGGCAGCGGTCCTCTTTACGGGTGTAACGGAGTTGAATGTCGTCCACCTGCAGGTCATTGACATGACGCACAAGCAAACCGTAAGCGGGGGGTGTGCCATTGACCCAGTACGAGGTGTACTGCTGCCCGGCTTCTGGAACATTTGTGAGTATGTCATCATGGACCTGTCCACCGCCAGTAAATTCCAAGTTGATCCGGTTCAATGAAATGTTTTCGATGGGGCGGCCAGGAAGCCCGACAATGGCGCAGCCCGCCCGTCCCGCTTTGGTCGCATGAATGTTGTTTAGTTGGATGTTTCGGATAAAACCAGGTTGGGCGGTTTTACTTTTTCTGCGAAAGTAGCGAGGGATATTGCCCAAGCAAATGTGGATGGGGACGCCGACGTTGGACATTGTGATGTTGGAAAATGTCACGCCGTCGATGATGCCGCCGTCAATGATTCTCAGGTCGATCCCGCTCTTTTTCGTGTGATGAATAATACAGTTGTTGACGGTGATGTTCTTGAATCCTCCATAGGATTCAGTGCCGAACTTCAGTGCGTTGGTGTCGCTTGTAAGGGTGCAGTTTGAGACGACTGCATTTGTGGTCATGTGATTCGATGTGCTCTTGAAAACAATGCAATCATCTTTGGAATCAATATGGCAGTTGTTGATTCGTGTGTGATCACAGCCATCAATGTTGAGCCCGTCATTATTACTGTTGATCCGACTGTGAACATGAATGCCGTTGATATTGATGTCGTGGCATGCAAGGTACCATTGTGTCCACATGGCACCGCCCTTGAATGTTACATTCCTGATGGTGATGTGCCTGCACTGGGCGAACCGCAAGACAAATGGGCGTTGTTTGTATTGGCGGATTGGGATATGGCTGAATTCAGATCCCTGGCCGTCAATGACGCCATGCCCGGTGATTGCGATATGTGATTCGTTCTCGGCATAGATCAGGCTCTTGTCATTCTGGTCATTGATAAATGATCTGGTTGCAGGTGTATGGGGTATGTATTGCTGGATGTTACTGCTGCCCAGCAATGTGGCACCGGTGGTCAGGTGCAGTGTGACGCGACTTCGTAGGAGGATCGTGCCGCACAGGTATACGCCTTCGGGGAAAATGACGGTGCCACCGCCCTGGCGGCTGCAGGTGTCAATGGTTGCCTGGATCGGTTGGGTGTCAAGCGAATGGCCATCGCCGACAGCACCGTAAGATCGTACGTCGAATACCGAGGGAGGTATGGAGGAGGGGTTGGGAGATTCCGGTTCGTGGTGGGGCATTGGTCTTGGATCCGCATGTGCCCGATGGGCATTGTATGCCGTGGCGGCTGGTCTTGGTTGCTGTTCTCTATGAGCTCGCAAGGACGTTGGTTTTTCTTGCCGATTGTTCAGGGTAAGGATCTTGCGGCCTTATTGCCATGCGGCCGGGGTTTTAAAACTACAAAGGCATGAGGGGTTGCAGCTGCAGGTCTTGCGTGCCAGCATTGCAATGGTCGCTTGGCGATTTGTGACACGTCGTTTGTCCCGTTGTGCGCTATTGCACTTTCCGGTGCCTGTCATTTTTGGTGGCAGGGAGTTCTTCCCGTTGGCTGGCAGTGGATGTTATGGAGGCCAAGCCAGCTTGTGGTTTTGTTGATGCGGTGGAGTCGTGGGGAGATGGAAGTAATAGCCTTACGTGACTGCCAACAAGTAAACCGTGGTTGTTCTCAATCTGGATATGGACATGGCGGGTGTCAGTAGCGTGGTCAATGATCTTCGAAAGGTGAATGATCCGCCCTTGGATAGGTTGATGTTGGCCAGAGGCTTGGATCAATGCGGCGTCTCCGATGTTTAATTGGTGGGTTTTCTCTGTGGGTATCGTGGCGTGAATCTGGATCGTTTGATAATTCACCAAGCGTACAATCGGTTTACCGGGTTTGATGTGGGTGCCAGCAGAGACGGTCACGGTTTCAATGGTGCCATCATATTCTGCACGTAGTTTATACTGGGCCTGGTGGGCTAACAGCCTTTTAAGGTTTTGTTCTTCCCGGAGGCGATGTTCCTTAACGCGGGCCAGTTCCAGTTCTGCCAGTTTGCGATGGATTTGTGTTTTGGTTTTCTTTTGCTTGTTGGCGGATGTTGCACGGTTGGTGTATTGCTGGTTCGCATCCTCCTCTTCGAGTATGGCAAGCAATAGTCTTTGAGTTGCGATTTTCTCATCGGTATTACTGTTGATCTTTAGTTTTGAAATGTCCAGCAGGTGCTTGTGTGCTTCGTGATCCAACTCGACAAGGACTTGGCCCGCTTTAACGGTGGATCCGGGTTTCACCAGTACGCTGGAAATCCGACCTGGAATGGTAAATGCCAGTTCGACATCATGGCTTGCCTGCGTGATGGCATCGAAGGTGTTCATCCCATTTGATGCAAAGGCCGGCATGGCAAGCGTGAAGGCGAAAAGCATCCTGAGCTTAAGGGATTGCTGGCACGACATCAGGCACCTCTTGTGGTTGATGATTTTCATGTTCAAAGATTCCGTCTCGTCTCGATGGGCATCTCTTTGATCTGCTGCATCATGGTTGCTTCCTGGAGCAAGTCATCTAGTGCTTGATCGAGTTCATCATCATTGGCAATGGTTCTGGGTGTTCCGGGTACTGGCGGGTGATGGTGGTGATGAGGGTCAAGGTGTTCTGTCGCTGCCTGGCCGACCAGGCTGTCTGGTAACTTGTTGTCTTCAGAGCGGGGAAAGTTAGGGGCGATAGCATGGTCTTGTGCTTGAAGTGGTTGATTGGGGCTTGTATCGGCAATGGGCATCATCTGTTGGGGGCGAGCCGGCAGATATGAGTCAGCTTGTTGATGAATCGCGGCAGCCAGTAGCCCAGCTCCAGCATGCTGTAAGAGTAGCCTCGTGGGTTGGCGTGGCGTGTGTTTTTGATTACGTGGAGTGGGAAGTTGGGGGCGTGGATGCTGCTTGGCTGGATGTACACATAGATCGGCGGCTGCGGTGCGATTGAATATCGTGCCGGTAATCTGGGCTCCAACTCGTTTAAGATGTGAGATGGTACGGTTGAATTGGTTCCGGGGTTGGCCGCGGTTCGCGACAAGGATGACACCATCAACTTCACTGGTCACCAAGAGTGCTTCTACGCTACCGGGGATCACCCCTGTATCGAACAGGATGATGTCATATAGTTCACGGGCCTGGTCAATCAGGCTCCGAACAAACTTGCCGGACATTTTGCTGATGTGACGTGGTTCCCCCGCTAGAGCCGGGAGAATCGAGAGGCCGTCTACAACGGTGTCAACCACGCAGTCGGTTAACGCTGCACCCTTGAGCATGGCAATTAGGCCGAGTCTCACCTCGTCGGTAAAAAGTAAGATGTCGGTATGGGTCTGGTCAAGGTATCCCATTTCGATCATGGCTTCATCCATGCTCTGCCTAGGTGGTGTCTGGGATGTGTCAGGTCCTTGGCTGGTTCCGTTCAACAGAACGCGGCCGGCCAAATCGCAGTCAACCACCAGTGTTTTGGTTCCGGAAAGTGCTAATGCGGAACCAAGGGCCACCGTAAGGCTGGTTTTTCCTGCGCTGTTGCTTGAACTGGTAATTGCAAATGCCTTCTGGTTTTTGGCTTCTGCTCTAATTTGAATGTGTGCCCGGATCTCATGGATGGACAGTGCTGTCAATTGTGAGTCGGTATGTTTGATTTTGTTGCCTTCAATGATTGGTACGGTTCCAAGAAGTGGTTCGGCCTCAGGCTCAAGATATGCAGATTGAGGCCGCAGCACACGCGGGTTGAGCAGTCCGATCATCCACGCGGAGAGCATGCCAAGGGATAATCCACTCAAGCTGCCGATCATGGTCCCGATGGGGCGTGGGTCTAGGTAGGGTTCCGATGGTAAATTACCGTGATGAACGACAATTTGACTCCTGATGGTTCGGTCCCAGTGATTTAATCGCTTTTCAATGACTTTAATCCGACTCTTGATCTCGGTGGTCGCGCCTTTAAGTGCTTCCGCATCCTTGATATTTTGCGCAAGCAGTGACAGTTCAGTATTTGCCTGTTGGTAGATAAGGCTCATTTTCAGATGACGCTGGCGTAGTTCGCCGAGCGATAGCGTCCCATGTGTGATGTCCGGCGTTTTGCCTAGACGTGTTTTGATTTGTTCGTTTAGAAATTCAATGTCGTTCAGGTGAGATTGGATCGGCGGGGCATTGCGTCCCATGCGCCGGCGAAGAATGGTCAGTTTGTGTTCTATTTCCTGTTTCCGGGCAACCCACTGGACTATGAGGGGGTCAACTGTTGCCAGTCGGGAGGCCTGAGGAAAGTTTTGGGGTGTCGGACCCTTCACCTCTGGTTCCTGCATGTTGGCAAAGGCGATCTTGATTTTCGTCAGTTGGGATCCGATCGTGCGGACTTCGTTTAACTTGGCGACATGTTGTTCATTGAGCGATACAGGTCCGGCAGTTTTGGTGATGGCAGTGATTTGACTGTTCAATGATAGGAGCTCGGCCTGGAGTTCATTGAGTTCCTGTTGTTGGTCCAGTGATGTGGGTTCTTTTATATTGGGTAGGTTGAGGTAGGCGGTGATGAGTGAGTTGACGGCTGCCTGCGCTACTTTGGGGTTGGTGTCCTGGAAGGAAATTTGAATGTGGTGGCCGCCAGGTATCGGACGAGAGATTTCCATTTTCTCGCAAAGATGTGTGATAGATTGATGGTTCTGGCGCCCTCCCGTTGAGATCCATTCATTCGACGCGGCTGCTTTAGCAATGAGATCCTGGTTTCGTAAGGTTTGGACCTGCTGGTCGATGTGAGTTTCGATTTTGTTGTTCAAATGACGTCGTGGAGTTTGGGTGCTGTTCTGGGGTGCCCTGGGGTTGATTTCAATTGCTGCGACGCTGCGATATTCCGGACGCGCAATGGCATACCCGACACCGCCGCCTAGCACCACTCCAAGGAAGGCAAGCAGGATCGACCGGAGAAATTGATCACACAAGTGATTCAATGATTGCTGCAATCTCGTGCGAACTGACCGGCGAACTAAGTGGGCTTGGCTTGTTTTGGTGGCTGCAGTCGTATCGGGCGTTTGCGCACGTGGCTGCGACGGCATAAATTCTCCTAGGGTGTTGTTCTAGTCACAAGCGGTTCCCCGGCCAAAATGGAATTGCGACCGGATCGAAACGCCTACAGTGGAACTGCACGATTTGATTTGATCCCTGTCAGTTGCCTTCTCAGCTTTCATGTGAATCAGTTTGGGAAATCAATTTACGCCCTCGGCGGCTTCGGGACAAGTACTACGCAAAGTTCCATCATTTATAACAATTGCAGTTGGTCGGCTGCTGGTGTGATGATTTATTGCAGGTGGCACAGAAAAACAGCAGGTGGGCGATGCTGGGAAACGATACCTGGGCCAGGACCTGTCCAAGTTCGGGATCCCTGTGTGGAATTACTTACGAAATCCGTGATAGATCATGGCAATTCCTGCGGTTAATGGGGTTGCTGTCACATCCGTGAATCCGGCCTGCCGGATCAGGTGAAGAAGATCGCCGCGTTTCATGAAGGTGTTGACACTGTTGGGAAGGT
>Ga0310125_10001908_pt1 | contig 10729 bp, 8 predicted proteins | sample CB11b_Tmax_Bot8__FD_203508 | JGI IMG/M metagenome (GOLD analysis project Ga0310125, IMG submission 203508) | Marine microbial communities from Western Arctic Ocean, Canada - CB11b_Tmax_Bot8 | ecosystem: Environmental > Aquatic > Marine > Oceanic | place: Canada: Western Arctic Ocean | collected... | reverse complement strand
GATGGCGTCGGCGAGGATCGTGTTGTGGTCAAACGCCAGCTCGATCCGACGTGACTTCTCGATCGGAATCCAGTCGGCCTCGCTGGCGTCGGTGCCGCCGCGAGGTTTGTGATCGAGCCGCTTGACCAGTGCGATGTAGGCGACGGTGATGATGTGTTCTCTTCGAGGATCACGCTTGGGATCGCCGTAGGTGCCCAGCTGCTCCAGGTGTGCGCCGCGGACGCCGGTCTCTTCGTAGAGTTCCCGGTGAGCCGCCTGTTCGAGATTTTCATTGCCCGAACGCAGGAACCCGCCGGGCAAGGCCGATTGGCCCTTATGCGGAGCCTCACCTCTCTTGATCAACAGCACGTGCAACCCGTCGGAGTCCCACCCGAAGATGACGCAATCGACCGCCACCGACACCATCGGGTACTTGTAGTGGTGCGGCCTGGCTTGTTTCTTCTGCGTCAGCCCCATCGTCGCTCCCGGTCTCGCGCGAATTCACAGTTAGTGTGATTGAAACACTTCGCGGTGACCCCAGTCAACCTTGTAGCTGGATCCCTTGGTGAGGGGGGCGTTGCGTTGTGACCCCAGGGTTTCCACCCTGGGCTGGGCGGGCTTTGACAGCCTACCTGTCGACCGAGCGTAGACCTCGGGCAGGCTACGGCACGGAGGTCTCGTCGGTGAACCACTTGGGGAACTTCCCCGAGACGGTGATCCTGCGGCCGTCTCTGAGGACGGTCAGCTTGACCGTGTCGCCGGGCCGGTGCCTCTGCAGCAGGTGGCCCAGGAAGGTGTCAAACAGGCGGACTCGCCCGATCGGCTCGGGGATCCCCACTACCACGTCCCGTTTCTTCAGACCGACGCTGCGGCCGAACCCGTCGGAATAGATGCTCGAGATCTTCACACCAAGCGTCTTGACCGAGATGCCCAGGTCTCGTCTCTGCGACGGAGCCAGGCTGTAGCCTCGCATGCCGGTCCGAAACGGTGCACTCCTCAGCGAGATCTTCCAGCCGATGTCATACGCCCACCAACCCCTGGCCGGCCTCAGCGCAACCTTCAGTGTCAGGATCTCCCCGTCGTCAGCGAGTCGCCTGAGTGTCCAGGCAATCGGTCGGCCTGCGAGCGCCGGTTCGGCGCTCCGGTCGAGCCCGAAACGGATGTCGTAGTCGGAATGGACCGGGACATCGCCGACGGAGGTGATCACATCGCCGGGTCGGACACCAGCCACCGCGGCGGCCGATTTCGGCTCGACCTGCTCGACCTGGTGCCCATGCTCCCGTCGGATGGTCACGCCGAGAGTTTCGGGAAGCGGGAAGCGGAACAGTTCGCGTCGAGAGAACGTCTTGTCGTGGAACGACTGCAGCAACTGATATTCGCGAGCGATGTGGCAGCGGACGCAGCCTCGGTGATTGGCTTTCAGCAGCGGGATGTCTTCGGGAGTCTGCCGCCCGGGCCGCCTGGGTTGAAACCGTCTTGTGTCGTCCGGCCGGGCGTGTTCGGCGAGCACTTCGTCCATGGTCGTCAGCAGCGACGCGACGCTCATCCGCTCTTCGGGTTCACCTCCGTCGCGACCCCCGTAGCGGCTGTAGACGTTGAGGTTGTCGTCGGTGAAGAATGCGTTCCAGGTCACGTCCATGTCGAAGGTGAACCGGTTCAGGTCGATGCCCGCGAGCCGGGTCACTCTCACGCAGACAAACCGACGACGCTTCAGGGCGATCTGTTTGTCTTCATGAGCAACCTGCTCATCCCAGGCCCAGCATTCGGGTCAGGTTTCGCACCGAAACACGACAAACAGCGGGCGTTTCGATTCGCGAGCCACACGTCGGGCCTCGCCGAGGCTGCGGTACCAGCCGTTCTTGGGTGCTGCGGCCATCAGCGATGATCCGAGCAGAGTGGCGGTGAGCAGTACGAGTGCGGGGCGGTGCATGGGCGGGGTGGTCTGTTGGGTAGCTGAGTGGGACAGGATAGTGATCCGGCTGGGCAGGCTCTAGTGCCCGGGACTGGCTTCAGTGCCAGTCCCTGCGCTGGGGGTGGATCTGGTAGACTCGGCTTTGATGCTCCGGTTGATATTTATCGTCATCGTCCTGGCCCATTCGGCGGTTGCGGCGAACCCTGCTGCGCGGATCCGCCGACCGGTCGACATTGTGCTCTCGCCAGACGGCCGCCAGGTCGTGGTGGCCAATCGTCGCAGCGGGTCGGTGTCGGTGATCGATCGAGATTCGTTGCGGGTCGTGTCGGAGTCAATTCTCGGCAAGCGGCTCTCGGCTCTGGCTACGGCTCGGGACCGCGGCTGGGTGTTGGCGACCGACGAAGCGGCGGGCGAATTGATTGGCGTGCGGTGTGGTAAGTCTCTGGAGGTAGCCTGGCGAGTGAAGGTGGCCGGCTATCCGGTGTCGCTGGCCGCATCGCGGCTTGGCACTCACGCGGTGGTCGGATCGTTGTGGTCACGGCGTTTGTCGCTGGTGGATTGGACATCTCCGAACAAGCCTCACCTCGTCCGCACTCTCGATCTGCCGTTTGCCGCCGGTCACTTGCTCGAGCTTCCTGACGGCCGCTGGCTGGTGGCTGCGACGTTCGGCGGCCACCTGGCGGTGTGCGATCCGCATCTCAAGCAGCCACCCCTGATCCGGCCTCTACTGGGAGTCAACATCGGTCGGATGTCACTTTCGGCCGATCGTCGCAGCGTCCTGATCCCTCACCAGTTACTCGATTCGAAGGCCGAGACGACCCGGGGTGGAGTCCACTGGGGCGGCGTGATGCTGAACGTGATCCGCACTCTTCCGATCGACGCCCTCGTCGGCGATCCCGATCGGCTGATGTCGCGGCTGGGGCTCGACTATCTTGGCATTCCCGACCGTGCTGCCGGCGATCCGGTGGCGATTGCCCTGGGTCGGGACAACCTGCGGGTGGTCTTGCTGGCGGGCGTGCACGAGTTGATGACGAGCACCGACGGCATCCAGTATTACGGTCGCCAGGGGCTGGGCCTGGGCCCCTCGGCGATGGCACTGGACAACGACGGAACTCGCGCCTGGGTCGCCGAGCGATTCTCGGATTCGGTGTCGCTGGTGAGGCTGTCTCCTCTGGAGCGGCTGGCGACGATCCGGCTGGGTCCCGCGACGCAACTGGCCTCCGCGGACCGCGGCGAGCAGTTGTTTCACGACTCGCGGCTGTCCAGCGACGGCTGGATCAGCTGTCGCAGTTGTCACACTCGAGGCCACACCAACGGAGGCCTCAGTGATACTCTTGGCGACGGCGGCTTCGGGGCCCCCAAGCGAGTGCTCTCGCTGCTGGGCAGTGGCCAGACCGGTCCGTGGGCCTGGAACGGCGAGGTGAAGAGCTTGGCCGAGCAGATTGGCAAGTCGGTGCAGTTGACGATGCGGGGCGAGGCGATCGCTCGGGCCGGGGCGGCCGACATCGCGGCCTACCTGAGGTCGCTGGAGTCGGCTCCGGCGTTGGCTCGTGCCCGGGGAACTCACAACCCGGCGGTGGTGGCCCGGGGCCGAGCGATCTTTCGGCGAGTCGGCTGTGCCAAGTGTCACGTTCCGCCCCTGTACACCTCGAGTCGGACCTACGACGTGGGTCTGGCCGACGAGGCGGGTCGGCGGGAGTTCAATCCGCCGTCGTTGCGAGGTGTGAGCCAGCGGGAGGGGTTGCTGCACGACAGCCGGGCGAGGAGCCTGGGCGAGGTGATCGGTCGATTCGGTCATGGACTGCAGCGTCCGCTTGAGGCCGGTGAGCGGGACGACCTGCTGCGGTTTCTCGAGAGCCTCTGAGCGGTGGCCGACAGGCAAGATCTGCTGCGGCTCGATGCCGAGCTTCGCGAGGCCTGGGGCATCGACGTGGGTTCTCTGGAGGATGCTGCCTGGTGGGAGCAACTGGAGCGTGAGTGTCTGGCCGGGCTGGTGGATCGGTTTCGCGAGGTGCACGCCGCGTACGTGTCGGCGGAGGTGGGCGGTGGTGCCGCGAGCCGGAGGGTCGAACGCGAGTTCTTTGACCTGGTGGCCGACGAGCGGCTGTTGGGCCGGGTGCACTCTCATCGCCGCGCGGTGATCATCGATACCGCGGCGATGGTCGACGACCTGGTTGCCTCTGAGCAGATCAGCGGCCCGCTGCTGGACGTGGGTTGCCACGCCGGTTACTTGTCCGCCTGGTGGGCTCGGCACGACGGGCTGGAGGTGGTGGGCAGCGATGTCAGCCTGCGGGCCCTGGAATTGGGTCGGCGGCGGTCGGCGGAGTTGGGTCGAGGTGTCGAGTTGGTCGAGGCCGACCTGTTGCCCGAGGGAGATGAGGGGCGATTCGAGTTGATCGTGGCGGTGGACGTGTTGCCCGAGGAGATCGAGGGTGGATTGGCGGGCCTGGAGCGGTTGGCAGCCGGGCTGGTCGAGGGAGGTTGGCTGGTGTTTTCGACCGGTCACCGCTTGGACGTGGCCTGGAATCCTCTGGAACGGGTCGAGCGGAAACTGGCCGAATTGGGGTTGGGTTGTGTTGAGGCGGGTTGCCTGGGTGGGGTGGTTTCGGAGAGTCAGGAGCCGTTGGGGCAGAGCGTCTTTGTGATGCGGCGAGGCGACACGCGGGAATGGCCCGAGGCGTGTGTCGAGGAGTCACAGCACGACTGGCCCGGTTTCCTCGAATACGCTGCGGATCCGGGCGTACCGATCCGCGAGAAGAGCGTGGCATGGTTCCGCTCGCCGCAGGCGGGCTACTAGACCAGCTCGCGGATCGGTTCGGATCCGTCGGCGACCAGGTAGTGCGGCCGACCCTGGAAGTCATTGACCGTGGCGGTCGAGGCATCCAGTCCGAGGTGGTGGTAGAGGGTGGCGAAGAGTTCGGAGAACTTCACCGGCCGGGCGACCGGTTCTCCGGCGTTGCGATCGGTGGCTCCGATGACCTGTCCCTGGTTGAGTGATCCGCCGCCGAGCAGTGCGAAGGAGACCTTGGGCCAGTGGTCGCGGCCGACGCCCTTGTTGATTTTCGGCGTCCGTCCGAACTCGCCCCAGACACCGACGAGCGTATCTTCGAGTAGTCCTCGCTGCTCGAGATCTTCCATCAGAGCGGTCAGGGCCTTGTCGAGCACCGGGTGATCTTCTCGCTGCCGGTTGAAGATTGTCCCGTACGAGGAACCGTGCCAGTCCCACTTGCTGTAGTTGACCGTCACGACGCGGGCCCCGGCTTCGACCAGTCGCCGAGCCGCCAGGAAACTCTGGGGCACCCGCGGTGCTCCGTTGCCGTCGATCATGTTCTTGGTGTTGCCCGTGCCATAGCGGGCTCGGGTGGTGTCGCTTTCCTGCGAGATGTCCAGTGCGTTGGCGAGTCGGGATGAGGTGAGGACCCCGAGTGCCTGTTGGGTGAAGGCATCGTGACCGGCCATCATGCCGCTGGAGTCTGCGTCGCGGCGGAACCGATCGAGGCTTTTGCGGAGCAGGGCCCGGTCACCGAGCCGGTCGTGGGTGATGCCATTGAGCACCAGGTCGGCCCGCCCGGGTCCCAGCGGTCGAAACGGCGAGTGGGGCACGCCCAGGAACCCGGGACTCGGCTCGTTGTAGGGACCGTGGGTGCAGGTGTAGCAGAGGCTGACGTAGGGCGGGACGCTGGGATGCAGCGGACCCAGCAGCCGGCTGGCGACGGCGCCGGGGGTCGGCCAACCGCCCACCGGCATCGGCAGTCGCTGGTTGCGACCGGTGTAACTCTGGAACGCGTTGTGTTCGGGCTGGGCGTCGCAGATCGAGCGGATGATGGTGAACTTGTCCATCATCTGGGCCAGCTTCGGCAGGTGCTCACCGATCTCGATCCCCGGCACGTTGGTCGGGATCGGGTTGAATTCGCCTCGGATCCCGGCCGGAGCTTCGGGCTTGAGGTCGAACATGTCCTGGTGAGGCGGACCGCCGACGAGGTAGATGAAGATCACGCTTTTGGCCGAGGAACGTTTGCCCTGGGCCGCTTCGGCCGCGAGCAGCCCCGCCAGACTCAGACCGGTACCCAGGCTTCCGACCTGCAGGAAGTTACGGCGCGAGAGTCCGTCGCAGAACGGGTCGGAGCCGCTGGCTGGTCCGAGGATCTTCAACATGAGATGCTGTCCGGCTGTTTGATGGTGCCCTGATTGTATCCATCGGCACTTATGTGGCCAACGGGACTCGCCAAATCCGAGCTCGATGACCGCTTTTCTTTTCTAGTCTAACACACTCAGCCCGCCCATGACGCAAGTCACGCTACTTGCCGCCGATGTTCTCGAGACCCTGGCTCGAGACCTGTTGAGTGCTGCCGGTGCCAGCGGTTCGGAGGCGGAGATCGTAGCCGAGCACCTGGTCACCAGCAGTCTGCTGGGTCACGACTCGCACGGCATCCTCAGGCTTCCCGAATACCTGGGCCTGGTCGAGGAGGGGTCGATTGTGCCGGGTGCCGAGATCACCGTCGAGCGGCGTTCGGTGACCTCTGCGGTCGTCGATTGCGGGCTGGGCTTCGGGCCGGTGGGTGGTGTGCGAGCGATCGAGACTGCGATCGAGCTGGCCGTGGAATCGGGCACCGGCTGCGTGGTCACCCGCAGGTGCAACCACGTGGCCCGGCTGGGGGCGTATGTCCAGTTGGCTGCCGAGCGAGGCCTGGTGGCGTTGGCGACGTGCAACTCACCCATCCACGGGCACTTCGTATTGCCGGTGGGTGGCCGCGAGGGCCGGTTGGCAACCAATCCGATCGCGTATGCGTTTCCGACCGATGGAGATCCGATCCTGGCCGACTTTTCGACGTCGGTGGCACCCGAGGGCAAGATCCGCGTGTATCGGAACCGTGGCGAGAGCCTTCCGGAGGGCTGGGTGCAGGACGCCGAGGGTCACCCGACGACCGACCCCGATGCGTTCTACGGTCCACCTCGAGGAGGCATCCTGCCGTTGGGCGGCGTGGCGGCTCACAAGGGCTACGCCCTGGGGCTGTTCGTCGAGTTGCTTGGCAGCTCGCTGGCGGGGCTGGCCTGCGACGATCCCGGCAGCGGTGGAAACGGGGTCTGCTTCGTGGTGATCGATCCCGCGCGGTTTGTGGATCTCGATGCGTACCGTCAGCTGGTTGCCGGGACCCGGGACTACATGAAGAGTGCCGAGCCGGTTGCGGGTGTGGAGGAGGTGCTGGTTCCCGGTGAGCTGGAATTCCGGGCCAGGCGGCAGCGGTTGGCCGAGGGTGTACCGATCGACCCGGTGGCCTGGGGCCAGATTGTCGAGCACGCCGGGCGGCTGGGTGTTGAGGTGTAGGCAGCGGCGGCTTGGCCGGTTGCCCTAGGCGGTTTCCCTGCGCGGGTCGCCGTCGTGCAGCACCGGCTCGAATCTCGAAAGCCTCCCGATCATCACCTCGATCGCCTCGGGGTTGACGTCGACCAGCACGGCATTGCGATCGTGCTTGAGTGCGGCTTCGCCGGTGGTGCCGCTGCCGGCGAAGAAGTCGAGCACGGTATCGCCCGGGTTGCTGTGCACTCGGACAATCCGTTCGAGGATCCCCAGCGGTTTCTGTGTGGGGTAGCCGGTACGTTCCTTGCCGGTGGGGCTGACGATGGTGTGCCACCACGAATCGGTGGGCGTCTTGCCTCGAGCGGCCTTTTCGGGTCCGACCAGTCCGGGTGCCATGTAGGGGATGCGATCGATGTCGTCGTAGCGGTAGGTGAATTCGCCGCTCGTGCGAGCGTACCACAGGATGTTGTCGTGCTTGGGTGACCAGCGTTTTTTTGTACGGCCGCCGTAGTCGTAGCTCCAGATGATCTCGTTGACGAACGCGTCGCGGCCGAAGATCAGGTCCAGGGCGACCTTGGCATAGTGCACCTCGCGGTAGTCCAGGTGCAGCATCAGGCTGCCGGTGGGTGTCAGCAGCCGATGAGCCTGCTGGAGTCGGGGTTCGAGGAAGTCGAGGTAGTCGTCGAAGGCATCGGCAAACGCCTGCCGCCCGATCTCCTCGGTCCGGTACCTCTGGCCTCCGAACCCGGTTCGATCGCCTTCTTCGTCGCGGACGGTCTTCAGTCGGCGACGCGACTGCACTTTGCCGGTATTGAACGGCGGATCGATGTAGATCAACTCGAAGGACCCGTCGGCCCACTGTTCGAGCAGGGGCAGGTTGTCGGCGTGATGGATATCGAGAGTGGGCATGGTGGGGAAACCGCGTTGGCCGGCGGCGGCGATTCTAACACGAGTCCCCTCGGGGTCCTCGACAAGAAAAACACCCGCTGTCGCATTGCGACAGCGGGTGTCAAGGAGCGAGGCCGACGGGACTCGAACCCGCAACCCCCGGATCGACAGTCCGGTACTCTAACCAGTTGAGCTACGGCCCCTACCCGCCGATCAGACCGAGGCCCGATCGACAGCCACGATTCTAGCCCGAGCGGTTTGGTGGTCAAGAGACGCGGCGGGCGCAATGGGATCGGGGCCGCAGTAGACTGGCCCCTGAATCGACCTCGAGGGGAGGCTCATGATGGCCCGCCACTGGATACTTCTCGCCACGCTGCTGGGAACGCCTGTATCGGCCGCATCCGCCCAGGACGCTCTGACCCCAGGGACTGCTCGGGCGGCCCTGCACAAGGCGGTCGGGTTCTTCCGCAACACGGTTTCCGCCGAGGGCGGATACCTCTGGAAGTACAGCCATGACTTGAAGCGTCGCGAGGGTGAGGGTCGAGCCGAGCGGGGGACCTCGTGGGTGCAGCCGCCGGGGACTCCGACGGTCGGTGAAGGCCTGCTTGAGGCCTGGCTGACCTGTGGCGACCCGATGCTGCGGGCCGCCGCTGTCGCCGCCGGCCACCACCTCGTCAACGGTCAACTGCTCTCTGGTGGCTGGGACTACCGGATCGAGACCGATCCGGTCCAGCGCCGGAAGTACGCCTACCGCGTCAGGGGCAATCCCGAGGGCCGCAACCGCACGACCCTGGACGACAACACCACGCAGTCGGCACTCAGGTTCCTGATGCACCTGGACCGGGCCCTGGGCTATCGCGACACCCAGGTCCACTCGTCCGTCGAGTACGCTCTGGATGCGCTGATCAAGGCCCAGTTCCCCAACGGAGCCTGGCCTCAGCGGTACGAGGAGTTCCCCGACGCGAAGAAGTTCCTGGTCCGCCGGGCGAGTTACCAGGCGAAGTGGTCGCGGACGTTTCCCAAACAGCGTTACTACAGCTTCTACACGTTCAACGACAACTCGATCGCCGACGTGGTGAAGACGATGATCGAGGCGCGTGAGATCTACGGGAAGCGGAAGTACCAGGTTGCGGCCGAGAAGGCCGGCGACTTCATCCTGCTGGCCCAGATGCCCGACCCTCAACCCGCCTGGGCCCAGCAGTACGACCTGCAGATGCACCCGGCCTGGGCCCGCAAGTTTGAACCTCCCTCGGTCTGCGGCGGCGAGTCGCAGGGGGTGATGCGGACGCTGATCTTCCTGTACCGCAAGACCGGCCGCGAGGACTTTCTGAAGGCGGTGCCCCGGGCACTGAAGTACCTGAAGGCGTCGGAGATTTCCAACGGGCGGTTGGCGAGGTTCTATGAACTGAAGACCAATCGCCCGCTGTACTTCACGATGAAGTACGAGCTGGTCTACACCGACACCGACCTGCCGACTCACTACGGATTCCAGGTCGGTTCTCGGCTGGATTCGATCGAGAGTGCCTGGCGTCAGGCGAAGCGGTTGGGGCCGTCGCGGCCGGTCGATGCCCGCCGGCTGACCACTCGGAAGCGTCGCAAGTTGACCCCCGCGATCAGCCGCCGGGCGATGGCGGCGATCCGGGCGATGGATTCGCGAGGTGCGTGGGTCGAGATGGGTGAATTGCGCCACCAGGCAGGTGGCCGAAAGAAGGCTCGAATCATCTCGACCCAGACCTTCGTCGGTCACATCGGGGCTCTGGCGGCGTACCTCGGGTCGCGGCAGTAGCGACGCTCAGCCTTCGGCAACCGCCCGCATTTTTTCGAGGCCTTCGCGAGCGACCTCTTCGGGGTCCAGCTGCCAGAGGTCCTCGCGGAAGAGTTCCAGCGACAGCCACTTGTTGTAGCCGACTTCGCGGAGCAGTTGGCAGTAGCGACCGAGGTCGAAGCAGCCGTCACCGGGCATTACGCGGTCGGGGTCGTGCTGCTCGATGCGGGGCTTGGTGTCGATGCAGTCGTTGAAGTGCGAGATGGCAATCTGGTCGGCGGTCAGCTTGGCGATCGATTCGACATCTCCGCCGCCGCGGTAGATGTGGAACGGGTCGAGCACCGTGGTAGCGTCGGCGTCGCCGCTGCCCTCGATCACTCTCAACGCCGCCTCGATCGAATTCACCTGCTCGCTGAAGCCCAGGAACTCCATGATCGGCTTCACGCCGAACTCGCGACCGACTTCCAGCAATCGAGCATATTGCCGGGCACCGAGTTCGAAATCGACCTCGCCCAGAGGCGGTCCGCCGATGGCGTAGCCTGCTCCCACGGCGACACTCTGCTCGAGCCGCCGCTTGATCTCGTCGATCTCCTTGGCATACTCCTCGCCACTGGTGTCCCACCATCCCTTGAGGAAGATGGTGGTGGGCACTTGCAGGCCGGCGTCGTCGGCCGCGTTGCGGATGTCGGCCAGGGTGCCGCCGGTCAGCAGGTAGAGGTCGATGTCGTCGTGCCAGAGTTCGATGGCGGCGTAGCCGCACCGACCGGCGATCGCGATCTTCTCGAGGATCGGCGTCGGCCGAATGGTGCTCGAGTTCAGGCTGTAAATGAAGTCGGCCATGAGAGTCCTCGGGCGGCTGTGGTCTTTCAAGGTGGCAAGGCGAATT
>Ga0310125_10001906_pt1 | contig 10733 bp, 10 predicted proteins | sample CB11b_Tmax_Bot8__FD_203508 | JGI IMG/M metagenome (GOLD analysis project Ga0310125, IMG submission 203508) | Marine microbial communities from Western Arctic Ocean, Canada - CB11b_Tmax_Bot8 | ecosystem: Environmental > Aquatic > Marine > Oceanic | place: Canada: Western Arctic Ocean | collected... | reverse complement strand
CCATGCAGGAACTGGCCATAACCGGTCAGGCTCTCAATGGCATGGCAGAACGTGTGGCCATAATTCAATACCGCTCGCTGGCCTGTTGTTTCCCGTTCATCTTCCTCCACCACCGCTGCCTTCAGTTCGCAGCAGCGGGCCACGACACGTCGCAGGAGAGCAGCGTCCCGGTTCCAGATCGCCTCGGCGTTTTCTTCTAGCTCAACAAAGAACTGTTCGTCAAGAATTACCCCGTACTTGACCACCTCGGCAAGGCCGGCACTGAATTCGCGATCGGGAAGAGAGCTGAGTGTCTGGGTATCACAAATCACTGCACAGGGCTGCCAGAATGCCCCTACCATGTTCTTGGCAGAGGGAAGGTTAATCCCCACCTTTCCTCCCACACTGCTGTCGACCTGGGCAAGAAGGGTGGTGGGAACCTGAAGCAGCCGGATGCCCCTTGCATAGGTGGATGCAATGAACCCGGCAAGGTCTCCCACCACACCGCCTCCCACGGCAACAACCATGGAAGTTCGGTCTGCTCCGGTTGCCAGCACATCCCCCCAGAGCTGCCCAGCCACGTCAATAGATTTACTGCTTTCTCCCGGCTCGATAACCAGCAGATGAGACTGAATACCCGCCTCCTCGAGTAAACGTGTCACGGAGTCGGCATGGAGTGGACGGACATTCCTGTCGGTGACAATAACTGCATGCCTGGCTCCCGCCTGGCGGGAAAACGCCTCTGCCACCTGGCCCAGGATGTCCGTCCCAATCTGGATGGTGTAAGTCTGATGGGGGAGCGTAACATCGACTTGCAATAGCTCGTCAGCCATATACCTCTCCCCACCAGGTCGTTACTTGCTGACGCGCGCGATATCTTCCGATGTCACGATCACGGTACGACAGAACCCGGAATGGATGCGGAAATATTCCAGCTCGCTACAGTTCTCCGGGTCGGCATGGAGCGCGGCTTCAATGCGACTTTTATCGGCTGGCTCAAGGTCATCAAAATCCTCGGACCAGCTTGTCCTCTCTTCTCTTACCAGTGCCTCGCGGTAAGGATCGAAACTGTCAGCCACGATAAAAGTCTCCTCTCGGGACACAGGAGGACAGGTCAGAGCCCCTCTCCATCTGTTGTGAGCTGTTCGTTGTAACTCCGATCACCCAGTATACTCGTGGCCATGGATGTGGAAAACATGACAGTGGATGAACTCCCGGAGGGATCACCGGAACTCTCGGATTACCAGCCTGGTGTGAATCGCTGGGGAGGGCGGTTGTTCATACTCTTCATCCTGCTGCTGTCGATCGCCATGGGGGCTTTTGCAATTTGGTTCAAGCACCAGGAAGGACGACAGTGCCTGGTGTTCTGGGGTTCAGACAACGCCGGCTTGATTCGACATGCATCCACCGTGGAGCTGCAAGTGCTCAGTCCGGATGCGTCGTCCAGCGAACTCCAGGAGGCCGTGGAATCGGGCAGCCAGCCCCTGCCGGTCAAGGAGCGTCACGATATTTCTACCTTGCCCGGGCTGGTTCATGCCCGGTACATGCTGATCGAGGATCAGAGCTACCTCTGGGATGAATCTGCCGGTACGGAAGCACCGGGGTGGAGCTTTGTGCTTTGTTTTCGAGAGGGAGAAGTGGAGATCCTGCTTGCCTTCGACAGCAAGCGCCGTCTTGCTCAGCTTGTCGGAAGCAAGCGGCCGATAGTCATGGGCCGGATGCTTGGCCAGCTGGAGAAGTACCTGGGCCTGGGAAAAATGCTACCGTCGGCGAATTGAGAGATATCCCAGCAGCATGCCCGCCACCAGCCCGCCACCATGTGCCCAGTTGGCGATGCTGCCGCCGACCAGGGAATCCAGAATGCCGGAGAATCCCAGCACAAGCCAGATCATCATGAAGCCGAAAATATTGCCCCTGAGCACCAGCCCGGACGACGGATCATTCCGTGTCTTTATCCAGGCGAAACCGAGCAATCCGAATACCACGCCCGACATGCCACCACCCAGGACACCACCATTGAGTGAATCAAACGGCATCTCGTAGGGCATGCAACATTGGGCCAGGACCCCGGCAATACCGGTAAACAGGACCAGCCCACCAAAACTGGCAGACTTGTAACGTCCCTCCAGAACCCCGCCCAGCTGGTAAAGCCAGATCATGTTAAACACCAGGTGCATGATCCCGAGGTGAATGAAGATCGGTGTTACCACCCTCCAGACCTGGCCTGCTTTGAGGTCATAGTACCGATCGGTCGGCCTGCCACGCCGAATATTCTCCAGCTCCCTGACTTCCTTGGCTAACGTCGCCGGATTGGATAGTTTCTCGGCAATTCCGATGCGCTGGAGAGATCTTTTCTGGGCCGCCGGAAGGTCAACAAACTGCAATGCCCGCATGGTGGTGCCTTCCATGTGCTCCCCGGCTCCGGAAAATAAGAAAACACCAAGACAGACCAGCAACAGGGTAATCGTGAGTGGTCGTCCCGAGCTGGCAGGGCGTCGTTTCCACTGGCTCTGCATGTTGACCTGCTTTTTTTGATTCTGCTGCCGCTGTTCCGCCTCTTTCTTCAGTTGCTGGCCCGCCTGCTGAACCGAATCTGCATAGCAGGGGTCGCCAGGGTTTTGCAGGAACCGGTCGAGCTCCTCTTGTGCCTGTACCAGGTCATCCTCTTCAAGGATCCAGATCACCCAACTGGACAAGGCTGGAGTATCCGCGGTCGTCTCGACATCGATGGTCGTGGTGATACCCATCAGGAACAGGTAGGCGGCAAATTGCTGGGCCTGGATCTCGCCGTCAAAGCTGCAGAGCTGACGCATGAAAACCTCCCATTGTGCTCCATGTGGATGCCATGCTACGCATGGCAGTCTTGTCGAAAAAGATGGTCTTCCGACGAGTCCGTTTTAACGCAGAAACAGGTGGGTCAGAAAGGGGGTATGGAAAGACCACCTACCCATTGCCATTAACCTTGTGGCAATTCATCCGATGGTGCCAGCGCGAGCTGCTTGAGGGCTTCCAGGCTATCCAGGACAGATTGGCACGAGGCCTCCTGCCAGCCGGTTGATTTTTGACGCAAGATGGCCAGCTTGAATGCTTCCATCGCCTCCCCAAGGTCGCCGGGTAAATTCTCCACGTTTCGAAAGGGACTCACCAGGTTCACTGGCTCCCCGGGGGCGGAATGGTCTATATCCAGCGCGGCGACAGCCTTTGGTTCTTGCTGGCTTGAAGCTATTTTTTCTTCACCAAAATCCGGGCCCTCGTGGAGAGGTCCCGACAGTGCCTGGTCATAAACGGGTGTGATTGTTGATTCGGGGGAATCCGAGGAATCCGGTCCTTCTGGATCAAAATCCTCGTCCAGCTCGGCAATGACAATATCCTCTTCCCTGGGCTTGTCCGTCAGACGTCCTCCCAGAGTTTCCCAGCGATGCTCTCGCATCTGGGTCACCGACCAGTTGCTTTGGAGCGCACCTTCGAGCCACATCTCCGCATCATCCCAGTCAACGCCAGCGTGAAAGTGGCTCCAGGAAAGACCGTCAAAGCTCGCCTGGATGCTACCGAAACGCTGGTAAACTCGTCGCAGCCGGCCGACATGCTGCCCGGTTGCCGTGCCCACCCGCCGTGCCCAGGCTTCGTCAGAATATTCCATGACCGGTGCATTCTCGACCACCAGGGCCTCGCGCCATTCCAGGATAATCCGCCCCTTTTCCCAGTTGGTCGAGCTGACAAGGCGTTGCCAGCGACCGACATAGGGATCCGACAGGATATCGAGCTGCCGGGGATCCGCAGCCGGGGACCCCAATGATATTGGTTGAGGCTCTTCTGGCCGGGCTGCCTGTTCTTGCACGACCTGTTCTTCCGGATCCTGCTTGTCAAGATCAAAGCCGATCAGCCGCGGCTGGGAAATGTCGATATTGCCCTTTTCGTCCATGTTTGGCTGCCATCCAGTCCAATGGAATGAGTTATCTGACCACGAATTGCGTTCTGCACGCAGGGGGCCCATTAACTTATCGATCCTGGCACTGGCTGCCAGCATGAGCCGGTCAAGATGACGGAACCCCCTTTACAGAAAGGAGGTGCGCCGAGCCCGGCATGGAGAAGCGACTGGGGAAAAGTTGTCGACGGCTGCCGGGTTGCCTTATTCTGCAACCTGGATGATCAGCTGGATGACAATTTGGCTGGGTGCGTTGTCAGACTTCCGGGTTACCGCAAAGCCCTCAGAGCTCTTTTCCTTTGCACCGTTTTTCGCATCCTCGAGTTCGCGACGCTTTGTCGACTGCTCCGCCGCAGGTGCGGAAGCCACTTTTCCAGCACCCTCGCTTAAAGAAGTAGCACGAGAAGGATCTCCATCCTGGGCCTTGTCAAGATCTTGATCCGCCGGTGGATTTTTGTCGGCAAGGGACTGGTCGCGGTAGGCGTTGGCATCGTATCTCAGCCCCTTTAGCTGGGGCCCTGCCTGTTGTACCAGTTGCGAATCCTTGTACTGGCTAATCTGTTCCCAGGCGACCTCCATTTTTTCAGGACTCCCTTCCAGCAGCAGTATGGAATGCTGTCTGTATTGGTTTACCTGTCGCCGCTGATTTTCTGCTGGCACTGTAAGAGCAGGCTGTTCGTTCAGCGGGCGTGCCCTCCCGGCCAAACCTCCGCCCGGTGCCGCATCGGCATTGGTTCCAAGCTCACTGGCTGATTCTGCAAAAAAAGGATTTCTTTCACGATACTGCCCGTTGGCCCGCAACCTATCATTCAACTCGGCGGGACCAACTGACCGGATACTGTTTGCGGCCAGGATTTCATCGATATGCTCGACCGCGTCTGCCGGAACGGTCACGTAGACCACCGGTATGCTCTCGTCGAAGGGATCCATTTCCTCCACCGAGTCCATGGCCATTCCCCCCGCCATCTCTCCCGTTGCCGCACTATTGTCACCGAGTCCTTCGGACTCGGCGCTTTCTTCTGGCTGGCTGCTGTCGGCTAAAGAATCACTGTTTTTTGCGACCTGGGTAGAATCTTGGAGTAGAGGGGGAACGATGAACAGCAGGGCAACTCCCGCAGCCGCAGCTACCACCCAGGAGACAATGGCCCTTACCGGGGGGGTCCGTGGTGCCGCCGCCTGCTGCACCTGGCCGCTATCCACCGGATCGGCATGGTTGATCTGTTCAAGCACGCGGCGGCGAGTGTCGACGGGCGGCTGGTTTTCCGGAAGCTCCTGGAGACACTGGCGGAGCTGCTCCATGTCTTCAAGTAACTGCTGGGCCCGGGGATCCTGCTGGACCATGCGTTCGACCTGGGCCTGTTCATCACTCGACAGTTCCCCGTCAAGGTAACCGCTTAGCAGTTCCTCGTTGAAGCTGTCCGGTTGGATTGGTGAATCGGTCATTAGATAGTGTTTCCGTGGAGGACATCCATCAGCTGTTCTCGTAGCTGCATGCGAGCCCGGTGCAAGCGGCTGCGAACTGTTCCTGGAGAAAGTGCCAGGATGTCCGCAATGGTGTCGTAACAGCACCCGTCCATTTCGCGAAGCACGAGGATCGAGCGATGTTCTTCACTGAGCGATGCCAGGGCCTCATGGACCATGTCAGCTCGTTCTTCCCGCAAGACAGTGTCCTCCGCTTGTTCAGTTTCATCACGCGGCTCTTCGCCGAATGCTTCCTGCTGTTGGTCCGTCGACAAGACCGGACGTTTCCGTCGTCGCCGACTTACCGATGCGTTAAAAGCGATCCGGTAGAGCCAAGTATAAAAGGCACTCTTGCCCTTGAAAGTACTTAATTTTGTATACGCCTGGCAGAAGGCATCTTGCATGACGTCTTCTGCCTCGTGGCGATTTCCCAGCGCATGCACGAGAGTGTTATACAGCCGGTCCTGGTATTTCTGGACCAGCTGATCAAATGCTCCCGTATCACCGGCAAGGGTTTCTCGGATAAGCAGTGAATCTTCTTTCACGGCTGCTCCAGGTAATAAGACGCAGATCCAGGGCCATAAGTTCCCGAAGAATTGGCTTACAAGAAGCCTTTCAAACAGGAAAAACCACTGGTGTAAAGTGCTTTGGTAAGGACGCCGTGCCAGGCGTTATTTTCTGTTCCTGAAAATCATCTGTCAAACAAGGTGCTCACAATAAGTATGGTCGCAACAAAGTAAAAACAGGCAATATCACTTGTTACGTCTCCTTGTCGCCTTGGTTCACTTGGGATTCTTGAACTGGCAGCGCCAGGGGTGCTGGACGGGAGATGGCAATTAAAATCCCGAGGCCAGTCATTAAAATGACCAGGCTTACAGCCTGGGCGGGGGTAAAGAGAGAAAAATAGACATGCGGCTCATCGGAGCGGATGACCTCCAGCAGGAAACGGCTGGCAGGATAGAGGATCAGCATCAAGGCAAAAACTTGGCCATCCCGTGTCCTGTATGGATAGATTGTGCAGAGAAAGAAACAGAGCAGTAGCGCGTTGATGGAACTGAGCAGTTGAGAAGGGTAAACAGGGATGGATCGTTCGGGTAGCTGACCCCCCAGCCAGTTCACCTGCCGGGCCACCGCCTTCCCGGGCTCCCCGAGTGACAAGAGTACCCCGTCCTCGAAAAACTGGATCCGCTGGACTCTATCGTCTTTCTTGATCCCGGCCTTGCCAGCCAGGCTGTCCCGGTCCACCTTGTTTTTGACAAGGTTGTTGTCGTCAAGTTCCAGGCCCAGCAGGAGGCCCTCGTGGACTTGTGCCACGTAGGGGGGGGAGGACCGGGGAAACTCCATCCCCAGTGGATCATTGGGACAGACCCCGCCATAGCAACATCCATTGAGCAGACAGCCGATCCTTCCCAGGGCAAGGCCAATCAACATCGAAGGTGCCGCCAGGTCCGCAAACGCCAGCTTGGGTAATTTATGGCGATGCAGGAAAACAAGTGCTGCAACCAGGGCGCCTATCAGCGCCCCGTAGACAACAAGCCCCCCCTTGGTGAAATCGAGAACCCGGCCGGCAATGACCATGAACTGAAATGACTCCCCGGGGGGATGGAAATTCACATTCCAGTATTGGATGACATAGAAGAGACGGGCTCCAGCCAGGCCGACGAGGAACATCGCCAGTGCCAGCGAGAAGATGATATCCGGATGAATCCCCATCCGACGGCCCCGCTGAACCGCCAGGCCAATCCCGGCAACCACACCCATCATCATCATCACACCGTAACCGCGTATCGCCATGCCGATCGGCTGGCCGGTATCATCATGTGGCTCCACCCAGGGCATGATGAAGACAATGACAATCGCGACCAGTGCTATGACGGGAAGCTGGGAACGGAGCGGGGCAAGCGATGCATGGCGTTTCCAGGTGAGGATGGCCCAGATCACGCACCAGATGAGCCAGGCGATCAAGATCCAGCCAAACCCAAACAGGGGCAGGCCAAGCAGTTCGTGTGGAAAATAAACCAGTGTCTGTTTCATGGGCCGGGTTATTCCTGTTCTGCCGCGGCAGCAGGGCCTGCCGGGAGGGACAAGAGGCAATTATCAATCAGCCGGGTTGTTCCAAGTCGAGCGGCAATGAGTAAACGTAGGGGTGTATCAATATGTTCACGCGGCTGGAGTGTTTCAGGATCCACAATCGCCAGGTAATCAACCTGGTTAAATCCCCCGGTTTCCAGGAAGCGAGTGAGTTCTTCCGTAATCACAAGGCTGCGGGTTTCTCCCTCCAGAACCATTGCCTGTCCTTGCTGCAGGCATTTCCAGAGGCCTGTCGCCTGTTGGCGTTCTGCTGGAGAAAGATACGTATTGCGGGAGCTCATTGCCAGTCCATCATGTTCACGAACCGTGGGACAGATTTCCAACTGGGTCGAAATACCATGCTGCCTGACAAACTGCTTGATCACGACAGACTGCTGGTAGTCCTTTTCACCAAGGAAAACAACATCGGCGGGTAGAAACTGCAGCAGGCGATGGATCACCGTACAGACGCCGCGAAAATGACCGGGCCGCTGCTCTCCTTCCCATTTCTCTGCTTCCGCTGGAGGTTCAACCCAGTCGGAAAAGCCGTCGGGGTATATATCCTCCTGGGCGGGTGCATAAACCAGGTCGACTCCGATCTCGGCAAGCAGCCGGAGATCACGATCCATGTCCCTTGGATATTCTTCCAGGTCCCGCGTGTCGTTGAACTGGGCTGAATTGACAAATATCGTGACCGCGGTTACCGGGCACTGCTGGACACAGCGTCGAACAAGGCTGAGGTGCCCGTCATGAAGTGCTCCCATGGTCGGGACAAGTCCTAGTGGCCCGGGTTCATCCCGGAGGGACTCCAGCTCCCGGGCGAGTTGCTGACTGTCGGTGACCAGGAGGGGTTGCTTGCTCATTTGCCCGCTCCCGAGAGATTGCCAGCAGCAGCGATGGCCGCCAGGGTTTCTTCTATTTGGCCATCCAGGTCACCCTCGGGTAACGCCAGCACGGGTAACCTGTGGGGTCTTTCTATGATCCGTCGCCAGGCGGGCTGCTGGTCCAGTCGGCAGGGCTCAATGGCCACCACGATTTTAGCGGGCGGAATAAGCTCTCGTTGGTCGGACCAGTGAGCAAGGGATGTGGCATCGCCCGGCGGGCATAGCAGCTCGTCGACCCAGCCATCAGAGAATACCCATCCGGCAGGATCCAGCTGGAGGGCCCGCTCGAGGCTGTCCGGGAAATGGTCATCACGTCCTGGTCTGCCAGAAGCCAGTTGGCCGCCCGACCGTTCCGCCAGCCGCTCCGCAAGCACGGTGCTTCCAGGGCCTGTGACCGCCATGTAGTTTGCAGAGGTAAGCAGGTGCCGATGAAGTTCCGCCAGGGTCGCACCATTGACCGGGTGCCGAAATGAACAGGCGACCTGGCAGGCAGGTTCGAGGACGAAGTTGCGGAACGTCATGCGAGGATGAGGCAATTCAAGGTCGCTGGTTCGGATGACGAGGTTGTCGTAAAGCAACAGGTCCAGGTCCATGGTGCGGGGGCCCCATCGAACATCGCGTTGTCGGCCCAGCTGGTTTTCCAGCAGGCGAACTTTCTTGAGCAACTGGCCCGCGGAAAGAGTGGTGTCCAGAAGCAGGGCACTATTGAGAAAAGCGGACTGGTCGGCCGGTCCTCCCACCGCGGCTGTTTCCAGGATGGAGCTGGTGGCAACCTGCTGCACTCCAGGAAACTGCTCGATTGCCTCGCTGGCCTGGTTGATCAGGCTCAATGAGTCCCCGAGATTCGATCCAAGGGCAATCAAGCAACTGGCCATGTCACACATTTCCAGGGAAAAAATGAACCATGGGGATCCTGCTGCGAAGAAAACCAGGTCCCCCGTGACTTTCAGCGCATAAAAACGGGCGGGAGATTATTGTACCCCGTGAAGGGACAGATCTCGCCGCCCTGTTTTGTGCCATCCATGCACAGTAAAAAGCCTGGGGGTGGCCTCCAAACCTCGACCGTGGTCGTCGACTATCGTTCCGATCAGTCGCCAACCCCCAAAGCTAATATGTCTTCTGGCTCAAGCAATCAACCCTTACCAGCTACTAACTATCAAACTCGGGTCGTTCCTGCCTTGCCGTGCGAATGAGCTTTCCTGGGAAAGCCCCGTGCCCATGGCCACAGGAACGTGTCTGACGTTGTTGAAAACGGGACTGCCGAGCTCATTCCTTCAGCATTCAATGCGCGCACCGGTAGCGGTGTAATAACCACGTACTTCTTGCTGATTTATTGACGGCCAACCTCAGAGTCGAGGAGCTGTCAAAAGAGGAAAGGAACCTGAAATGAACTTTACAATCGAATCCATCAACTTCCAACGTCGTAACGTGACACATTGTCTGTGGCGGCAACAAATTGTCAAGCAAGCTACCGCAAGTTTTTGCAGAATTGTTTTTGGTGATTCTGTTGACTAAGTTCTTGACAACCAAGTCTCTCCATTACCCTCGGTGTTCGTTGTCCGCAGATCGCGGCTGCGATCTGGTCATCCTCCACCCGCCCGCTGGTCGATACAGAAAGTGAACTGGGTGCCGGACGGCCAACCGCCGTGGATGCGAGCTAGAACAATGGTGGAATACAAATCAGCACAGGGAAAGGAAGAGGGCAGTTCCCTGCTCGGTTCCATGCGAGGCGGCACGCGCAACGTGCTGGCAGGGCAACTCGTCAGCCAGATCGTTTCGCTGGCGGCGCTGGCCGCGCTCTACCGTCTGCTGACGCCGGACGATTTTGGATTGCTTGGCATGGCGGTCCCGCTGGTCATGCTTCCCCGCATGCTGACCACGCTGGGCCTGTCCGTTGCGACGGTCCAGCGTGCACGGTTGGACGACCGCCAGCTGACACATGTTTTCTGGTTGGGACTCAAGCTGGCCACGGCGACGGCAGCGGCTACCGCGCTCCTTGGCTATATGCTCGTTCCGGTTTATGGCGACCCGCGGCTGCTGGAGCTTTGTGCATGCCTGGCGGGAACCTCGCTGGTTGTGGCGCTGGGCCTTGTCCACCAGGCACTGCTGGAACGCAAGATGTTGCTTGGCCGGCTGGTCTGTGTCCGCCTGGTGGGGCAGGTGCTGGGTGTTGCCGCCGCAGTTCTGGCAGCCCTCGGGGGATGGGGAGTCTGGTCCCTGGTACTCCAGCAATATGTGGAGTTGACAGTCATTAGCACGCTGGTCTGGTTTGTGGAAAAATGGCGGCCGGGACGACCGGGAGGGGGACGTCCTGCGCGAGGGTTGATCGAGCTGGGGGGGAGTTACTCGCTCAGCAGCGTACTGTTTTACCTCGGACAGAACCTCGACAAGATCCTGATTGCGATCATGTTTGG
>Ga0310125_10001905_pt1 | contig 10737 bp, 9 predicted proteins | sample CB11b_Tmax_Bot8__FD_203508 | JGI IMG/M metagenome (GOLD analysis project Ga0310125, IMG submission 203508) | Marine microbial communities from Western Arctic Ocean, Canada - CB11b_Tmax_Bot8 | ecosystem: Environmental > Aquatic > Marine > Oceanic | place: Canada: Western Arctic Ocean | collected... | reverse complement strand
ATGAGTTATTACCATTCCGTGGGCTAATGCTAATGCAAGAAATGAGAAAAATAAAGAAATAAACTCCGGTTTAATTAAATCGTTTCTTAATTTATAATTATCAATTTTAGTTGATAACGGCTTTATACTTACAGAATGATTGTTTTCACTCTTTGTAGAAATTAACAAAATAGGTACAACAAAAAATAATATTACCCCTGCAAATATTCTTGCAGATGCCTGCCAGTTAATTAAATCTGCGAAAATATTTGAAACTGGGAAAGATACAGTTCCTGCAAAACCCGCTATAAGAGTAATAAATATTATTGCATCCTTAGCTTTTGTCCCTCTTATTTTTGTAACATAAGCGAAACAAGGTTCATATAAGCAACCAGATAATGCAATTCCTATAACACACCAGGTTACAAAGAATATCAAAAATCCAGATGCAAAAGATAATGCAATCAAACCAATAGCACCTAATATCGATGATCCTACAAGTATAGCTCGACCGTAACCTCTATCAATTAAATTACCTACAAATGGAGCTAGTATCGAGGAAATTATAATTGCTGAAGTAAAAGCGCTGGTAATTGCTGTTTTAGAAAAACCGAAAGATATTTCCCATTTAGCAAATAAAGCAGGAAAAATATAATATAATCCAGCCCATAATATAGTTTGAGCTATTGCAAGAAATAATATGTTAGTTGGTCTATCCATTTAATTTAATTATAATCTTAATATTAAACAATTACTTGAGGTGATTTAAATGAGCAATAATAATCTAAAGCAAAGAATGAAATCTGGGGAAATATTAATAGGGGTATCTATACCTATAAATGCCACCTTAAATCAAATGGAAGAAATAATAAGTAAAGATGAATATGCATTTGTATCTACTGACAGCCAACATAATGCATTTAATGAAGAAACTTTAGTCAATTTTTGCCAGCATGCTAAAAAATTAGGAATACCAACTCAATTTAGAATAAAACACACAAGAGAAACATATCTAATAGGAAATATACTTGATCTTGGCCCTTTAGCTATAGAAGTGCCTCAAGTTGAAGATATTGACACAGTTAAAGAAGCTGTGAATTATTTTTATTATCCTCAACAAGGAATAAGAAGTGTAGGCGGTGTTGAACGTTATGGAATTGAAGGACGCTCAGACAGAGTTGAATATGGAGACTGGTGGAATAAAACCGGGATTCTATGCCTGCAAATGGAATCCTTAAGAGCTGTCACTTCTGTTAAACAGCTCTCTATTGAAGCACATCCAAAGCATCCTTTACAAACTATAGATGACTGCGTTAAACATGCTTTAGAGCAACTTGAAGGAACTAATACAAAAATTAGTTTTAGAAGTTATGACTATAAATTAAGAGAAAAATATATAAACATGGGTGTTACAGTTTTAATGGAATTACCAAAAGAATAAACAAAAAATTCATTTACTATCATGCATGGAATTTAATCCATAATTATTCCACCATTTACATTCAACGACTGACCTGTAATATTTTTGGCATTCTCAGATGCAAAAAATACAACTGCATTACCAATATCCTCAGGAGTCTGTTCTCTTTGTAAAGGGCATACTACTTTTATATGTTCTAAAAAGATCTCCCGAGTAGACATTTTATTTTTTGACACATATTGTCTTCGTATTCTTTCAGCAATTCTCTCCCACATGGGAGTCCAAATAGATCCTGGGCAAATCACATTTACATTTATATTATTGGATGCCCATCTTAAAGCTAATGATTGAGTTAAATGAATAACTGCTGCTTTTGAAGCGCCATAAGCAGCATTACTTGGAGAGGCATATTTACCTGCATGAGATGCTATATTTATAATTTTGCCATAATTTCTTTCTTTCATCTTTTCTGCAACTGATTCAGAAAAAATTACTGTACCTTTAACGTTAATGGAATAAGTAAAATCCCAATCCTCAAGGCTAGCATATTCAGAATCTTCAAAACGAGAAGAGGCCCACACACCTGCCGCATTAACTAAAATATCTATAAAACCCACTTGTTTTTCAATTGACTCTACAGTTTTATCCACGTCTTTTTTATTAGTAACATCACAAATATAAAATGAAACTTTTACTCCCATCTGTCTAATTTCATTCCCGACTAAATCTAGTTTAGTTGAATCAATATCCACCAATACAATATTGGCACCATATTCTGCAAAAACTTTTGCTGTACCTTTGCCAAGACCACTGGCTCCACCAGTAATAACTGCTGTTTTGTTATTAAAATCTTTATAATATAATGTCATGAATTTATTATAACTATTAAGTCAAAATCATTTACAAAACAAGCTTATCAAAATGAATAAAATTATTAACAATCTCATCAACTATATTTGCAGCAATAGGTATGCTTTTTCTTATAACAGGATTTCTTATTTTTGCTTCTTTTTTATTAATGTTAAGGAAAAATTAGCTTACTAAACTCAGAATCATGAAATTTAATAGAAAAGAAATTACTTTTATAAAAGAAATTATTGCTAGATTAGAAACGCAATGGTTCAAGCCATACGATATTTTTGCACATCTCATCCCTGAAGATACGCCATGGGGTTACCCAACATTAAATCTCCAAAAACTTATATGTGAACAAAACGGTATATATCTTCAAGATAATATGAAAAAAATAAAATATCTTGATAAATGGAATGCAACATTAACACTGTTAGAATCAAGAATTAAATTATGCCAGCAAATGATTATGAACAAGCCATCAGATTACAACATTCATAACAATTTATTTAATCTCACTAATCATAATGATATTTTTAATCAGATAGGAATTTTAACAAATATATTAGATAAATATATAAATAATAAAGAATTCATATGGAATACAGAAATTTTATATAATAGCCATGCTTTATCTGATGGTTCGAAATTATTTTCATTTGAAATGATTTTTCCTGATACAACTAAATGGAAATTAAACAAAAATGTATCTTCAGATAACAAATGTGCTAATTGCGGAAACCCAATAGTAATCAGGCAGTCTTTAATAGAAAAAGATAAAGGAAAATATTATTTAGATTGTGACTCAAAATCAAGACACGGTGGAGAGGAAATAAGATCTGGTGGATGCATTAGTGGAACAAGAAATTCTAACGGATGGATCGGATGGTTTGATGAAATGCAATAATATTTAAAAAAATAATAAAAATAACTATATTTGTAAAAGAATTGTAATAAATTACAGATATTTTATAATAAAAAAACCATAAATTAATATAAATAAAATTATAAGTAAATATTTCATATATTTACTTATATAACCAATAGAATCATAAATTATCTTAGCAATAAGAAGCAAAGCAATTGCTAATAAAATATGCCACTTAAACTCATTCAGAAATAACACAACTCCCCAGGAAATTAATAAAAAAACTCCGCAACCAAATGCACAACCAGTTCTTGAAATTTTTCTTAATCTATTAATATATATATGATCTGTGTTCATTACTTATTAACAATGTTGATATATAGATAAATAAAATATTTAATAATTTTAATATTAAATTAAACTGATGTCTTAAAAAAATACATTATGAATTCTTTTTATACTTTTTTACCATTAATTACTGCATTCACCTGGGCAAACTCAGGCTTATTTTTAAGAAAAACACGTACTGAAAACCGTTATGTTTTACCAGTAGTAGAAAGTTCTATAACTATATTTGTCTGCATATTGCTAATTACTTTAAATAGTTTATGGAAAAATCTGATTTACATCAATCAAAACACTCTGGGAATATTAATATTTGCATATACTTTAGATTTGGCAGGAACTCTTCTTTATATTTTTTCTGTCAAAAGAACACCTCTGGGAATAGTATATGTCTTAATCGCCACCACGCAGGTAATAACTATAACCATTATAGATACTTATATTAACAATTTAAGCTTTGGAATATTTTTTCTTATAGGAATAATATTGATATTATCAGGAATCTCTGCTATAAATTTCCAAACATTGAAAAGAATAAATGAATCTAAATTTAACCTCATAGGAATGTCCTCAAGTATCTTTGGGGGATTCATATGGGGAAATACTGCATTTATTGTTGATAGATCATTATTAAATACAGGAATATTAAATGCAGTATTTATAAAATGCTGCGTTACTTTAATCATACAGGGTGTATATATATTTAATAAAAAAAATGATCTGATAAAAACTTTAAACTTGAACGAATTTAAGTTTTTATCATTATCCGGTATTTGTATAACCTTCTCATTTTTAATTTGGGTCACAGCATTAAAATATAATTCAGGAACTCTTACTACTATTCTAGGAAGTTGTTCTCCAATTTTTGTATTAATTTTGAGTTATATTTTTCTAAAAGAAAAATTAAATCCTTATCAAATTTCAGGTATCTTTATCTGTTTAACAGGAATAGTAGCCATAATTTTAAATAATTAAATTTTATTCTTTAGTTGCCAAACACCTTTTAGTATCACATAATTATACAAAAAGGAGCCTGCCATGAAAAAATTTATTTTAATAGTATTTAGTATTTCATTAACAGTATTAATTACAATTTCATGTACTAATGATGATTCAAATTCCAATCTCACAATCGAAAAGCAATATATAACAATGGTAGAATTTAACAACCAATTAAAATTGGATGCGGAAAAATATCAAGCATTGCTAAACTATACAACTATTCTTGAAAAAAATATCATTTCACTTGAAAAGCATCAGGGTGAACTAATATTTAAAATTAAACGTTTTCAGGCTGATTTACAAAGTGTATGTGATTACACTGATGATGAGGGAATACAACTTTTCTCATGTAATTATATAGATCAATTTTAACTAAAGTATGAAACGCACATGGAAGTAGATTTAATAATAAAAAATACAAAATGCGTAGGATTAAATGAATTCAAAGAATTTAAAACTCCTATAAATAAATCTGTTGTAATCAATAATGGTGAAATAATTGATATCAAGGATAATTTAACTTCAGCATACACATCCAAAAAAACAATTGATGGTTCCAATACCATCACATTTCCTGGATTTATAAATAGCCATACCCATGTATCACCAACTCCAATTTTAAAAGGTTTTACTGAAGATGAAATTAATGGTTTTTACGGTTTGGCATTACCAATGGAAAGACAATTAAATGAAAAAAATACCTATCTTACAGCTAAGCTAGGCATTGCAGAAGCAGTGAAGGGTGGATATACAACAATCAATGATATATGGCATTATCCTTGGTCAATAGCTCAAGCTGCAAAAGATATTGGAATAAGAGCAGTATTATCTAATAAATTAAAAGATACAGATTTATCAAAAATACAATTTTTTAAATACGAACGTGATGACCGTGAAGGGCAAACAAAATTGAAAGATTCAGAAAATTTTATTTCAAAATGGCACAATACAAATAATGGATTAATAACATGCAGAGTTGGGGTACATGCTCCAGATACACTTTCAAATAAATTGATTAAACAAGCCAAAGAAATGGCTGACAATTTACAATTAGGGATACATATGCATATGGGGCAAACAGCTACTGAAAACAAATATATGAATACAGAATATAACATGGGTTCTGTCGAATATTTAAACTCCTTTAAATTTTTTGACAATATCAGTGTTATAGGAGCCCACTGCAATTTCGTTACAGACAAAGAAAAAGATATACTTTCTGAAAATGACTTCACAGTAGCGCACTGCCCGATAATTGGAGCTAAAAGAGGCCATTATGCAAATATCCCAACTTACGAAAAGAAAGGTGTCAAAATAGGATTAGGCACAGACTGGCTAACTTTTGATGCTTTTGAAAATATCAGGGCAAGCATATATTTTCACAGATTATCTACAAATAATGTTGAATCCACAAATGCTATTGATGCTGTAAAAAAATCTACAATTATTCCCGCAGAAAGTCTTGGATTGAAAAACGCAATAGGTTCAATAGATATAGGTAAAAAAGCTGACTTAAACATAATTTCTACAAACGATTTGCATTTTGGAGGTATAACTAAATATCATGATTTACTTAGCCTTGTAATCTATAACGCTACTGCAAAGGATATAAAATATTCAATTATCCAAGGAAAAATAATATCCGAAAACAATAAAATTAACACAATATCTGAATCAGAAACTTTAAAAGATGCAGAATTAGAAATTGCTAAAATATGGACAAAACATTTTAATGGATCTGAATAATTTTCTCAGATCATTAAATAACCACCATTAATATCAAATGAAGCACCTGTGATATAACTAGCTTTATCAGAAACCAAAAAATTAACCAACTCAGCCACTTCTTCTTTCGTCCCTAATCTTTGTATTGGGAAACTTTCAGCGTAACTTTTAATCTTTTCTTCATCCATAGAAGAACGAATCATTTCAGTATCAACTAATCCTGGACATACAGCATTTACTGTAATTCCATGCTCAGCAGCTTCTTTAGCAAGATGTCTGGTAAAACCGAGAATTGCTGCTTTTGAAGATGTGTAATGTATTCCGCCAACCATACTAAAACTTCTACCTGCAGTAGAAGAAAAATTTATGATTCTTCCCCATTCCTCTGACTGCATAACAGGTAAAACACTTTTAGAGCAAAGAAAAGTTCCTTTTAAATTTACATCTATTACTAAATCCCATTCAGTTTCATCTACTTCTGTAACCTTCTTAGGTGGTTTTAAAATCCCAGCACTATTAATCAATATATTTATTTTTTTATAAATGCTTACTGTTTGTTCAACAATGTTATTCACTTGTTTAGAATATCTCACGTCACCATGAATAGCTTTTACATCAAAACCTAAATCATTCAATTCTTTTTCCAGTAAAAGAATTGACTCTTTATCAATATCACTAACTACTACTTTTGCACCATTCATTGCCAAAAGTTTTGCAGCTGCCTTCCCCATTCCACTTCCGGCACCGGTAACAATGGCTACCTTATTATCAAGATTACTTTTATTAAACATCCAATCATCTCCAAGATAATTTATTATAACTTTTATACCTAAATATTTTCACAGTTGTCAAAATTCAAAACATAGAACATAATAAATAAATTATATTTAAAAAAATAATGCTATGTTAAACAATAAAACTCAAGCAGAATATAAAACTCGACATCAAAAAAATATTGAAATAACTATGAGAGACGGAACAATACTTATGCATAATATGACACGTCCAGATACTGAAGGTGAGTTTCCTGTTTTGTTAGAAAGAACTCCTTATGATAAAGAAGGAGGGTCAGAAAATAGTATAGCATCTCCTGAATTTTTTGCCTCAAGAGGATATGTTGTAATAATCCAGGATGTCAGAGGGAGATTTGCTTCAGAGGGAGATTTCTATCCATTTAAAGATGACGGAAATGGACCAAACAAAGACGGATATGACACAGTTGAATGGTTAGCCAAACAGAATTGGTCAACTGGAAAAATAGGTACTATTGGAGGATCTTATTCCGGGGCAACGCAATATAGAAATGCAATCAGCAACCCACCAAATGTAAAAGCTATGTTTGTAAGGGAATCATCTGCAGATTATTCCAAAGAATGGGTATATCGTGGAGGAGCTTTTGAATTAGGATTTAATCTGGGATGGGCTCACAGAGTTACTTTATCTAACCTTAAACATCTTGTTACTGACGATAAATACAAAGAAACTGAAAAAATGTTAATCAATGTTGAAAACAATTTAGATGATTGGCATGAAAAAACTCCACTACACCCGACAGAATTTTTTAACGGTTTAAGTGACTGGTATAACGATTGGTTAATCAACCCGCCTTCATCAAATTATTGGAAAGAATTCGATATGTCTGAGCACTTTAAAAATGTAGACATACCAATCTATCACCTTGGAGGCTGGTTTGATGTATTTTTAAGCGGTACTTTAAAATATTATGAAGGTGTAACTAAAAATGGCAAATCAAATAAATCGAAAGATAACCAAAGGCTAATAGTAGGACCATGGGTACATGGACCAACAAATATTAATAATAATTTTGCCGGAGAATTTGATTTTGGCTCTGATGCTGCTATAGATTTTAACGAGCTCAGATTACCATGGTTTGATTTTTGGTTAAAAGGAAAAGATAACGGAATAGATAAAACCAAAAAAGTTAATATTTTTGTTATGGGCAAAAATGAATGGAAAGAATCTGACGAATGGCCATTGAAAAATACAACTTATACAAACTATTATTTAAATAAAGAATTTAATGGGGAAATAGATTCTATTTACAGTGGATCTCTATCCAAAAAGATGGAAAATGAAAATTCACAAATATCATTTACAAATGATCCGGGAAATCCTGTACCTTCATTGGGAGGAAATACTTTATCTATTCCAAACGGAATATTTGAACACTCTAAAATAGACAAGCAATGTATAACTTTCAGTACTAACCCTTTGGAAAATGAACTTGAAGTCACTGGCCCTGTTTCAGCTGATATATATGTTAATTCAAATAATCAAAATACCGACTGGGTAGTAAGGTTATGTGATATAGACGAATCCGGATATTCAAGAATTGTATGCGATGGAATTTATAGATCCACAGGAACACTTGGAGAAACACAAAAAATAAATGTTGATATGTGGGCTACAAGTAATATGTTCTTAAAAGGACATAAATTAAGAGTTTCAGTTACTAGTAGTTGCTTCCCAAGATTTGATAGAACATTAAACAATAAATCGGAAAAATCGGAAAACAATATATTATGCGGCGGAAGTAATGCATCATATATTACATTGCCAATAATTAATAACTAAAATACTAATTGATATTCAATCGGGAAATATTGTTTTTTTCAACAAGTTCCTGGAAATCTATTAAATCAACTTCCTGGAAATATCTTAATTTTTCTAATACCCCATCAATCTCATCTTTGATTTCTGCAAAAACTTCTTGAGATTGATCTGTTGGTTTGAAATCAGTGCTATTAATTACAGGAATTAATCCAATTAATTTCAAACCAAGAACAATAGGTTTGGTCAATTTTGCTCTCAGGTTATTCCCGCTTGGAATTAAAGAATTTTCTATATCATTAAGAGCATCTATTATTTTATCTCCAGCTTTTTTAATAACATCATAATTTTTATTAGATTCAGCTCTTGAAATCCATTCACTTATTTCTGCCTGATTAATTTTAATGACCTGAGAATTTGAATATAATTCAAAATATTTCTTATTAATTGCAAATAACAAATCAATCTGTTCCTGTAAATCGGAATCTGATGCTTTTACTCTGGGATCTTTAATCAATTTAATCGAACCAGATAAAGAAGTTTCTTTTTTGCCCTTTGTAATTTTTAATTCAACGTTATAATCACCAGGTAATGCCATGGGTCCGGAAGGGCTTCCATCTTCATCTAATACAGCCTGATTATGATTCATATCCCAAATAAATCTATTGGTTCCAACATTAATTTTCAGGGTATTATTTAGAGTTAAATAATCACGAACTGTATTGCCGTTGTTGTCAGTTATAGAAATACTTGCGTCATCAACTTTTTTATCAATATAAAAATAAATAGGAACTCCATCAGGAGGGTTTTCACCTGAATCAAGCATAGTTGTAATTATTTCTCCTTTATTATTTTTTTTCTTTTCAGACATAGCAGCAGTACCTAGAGCCAACTGATACTTTTTACCAATTTCACTATCAAACATAGGTCCTATATAACCTTCGGAAAAATTAGGTTTAATTCTGTACGCCGGAGCAGGATCAAGCAAAAAATCATTTTCTAATTTACTATTTAATTGCTGAATTGTTGATATGTCATCTAGTATCCAGAAAGATCTTCCATGAGTTGCAAGTACAATCCCGTTATCTCTGATTGCTATATCATACACAGGCACAACAGGTAAATTTGAATTGATTTTAATCCATTCCTTTCCATCATCCAAAGTAAGATAAAGACCAGTTTCTGTACCTACATATAAAATATTAGGATCTTTTGGATCAACACGTATTGATCTGGTAATTTGATCATTTGGGAAATTACTATCTATTCTATCCCATGTTTCCCCATTATCAGTTGTCTTGAAAATTATCGGACTATAATCATCAAGCATATTTTTAGTAGCAGAAACATAAACAGTTGAATCATCATGAGGAGATATTTCAATAGTATGCACCCTGGCCCATTCAGGAAAATTTTTTGGGGTGACATTATTCCAATTCTTTCCACCATCATAGGTAATATGTATAAGTCCATCATCGCTACCAGCCCACATTAGTCCTTTAATATATGGAGATTCAAGAAAAGTAAATATCGTACAATATGTCTCTGCGCCTGAAGTGTCTTTTGTAATTTCTCCTCCTGAAACTCTTTGTTTTTCTTTATCATTTCTCGTCAGATCAGGGCTTATTTCTTCCCAAGATTGCCCTTCGTTTGTAGATTTAAACACAACATTACCCGCAACATAAAGAGTATTGGAATCATGTGGTGAAAAGCGTATAGGGTATGTCCATTGAAATCTATATTTCATTTCATCAGCACCTTTCCCTGAATTTAATACCGGCCAAACAGTAATAATTCTTACTTGTTCTGTATTATGATCATATCTTTGTAAATTGCCACCTCCGCCAGGTGAACTCCCTATTGAACCTGAATAAACTATATTTGAATCCTTGGGATCCGTTACTATCCATCCACTCTCAGATGTCCCTGTTGAATAACAATCACTATACGGAATAACTCCTTTATCAGATCTTGA
>Ga0310125_10001902_pt1 | contig 10741 bp, 6 predicted proteins | sample CB11b_Tmax_Bot8__FD_203508 | JGI IMG/M metagenome (GOLD analysis project Ga0310125, IMG submission 203508) | Marine microbial communities from Western Arctic Ocean, Canada - CB11b_Tmax_Bot8 | ecosystem: Environmental > Aquatic > Marine > Oceanic | place: Canada: Western Arctic Ocean | collected... | reverse complement strand
CATTTGAAACCCCTGAAGCTGACCCACAACTTCGCGAACTGCAGCAGCACCCCCCCAGGGTTCACCCGAGCCGATGCGGTGATGTCGAATCAGAAATCTTAAAAACGTTTCCGGCGTTACAGGCTGAATTTGCCGTCGTAAGCCGTCGATGGTCATGCGGTGAATTCGTGCCAATAGCCGTCGATCGCACCAGTCGTCGACGTTGACGGGATCACCATCTGTTCGCGGCAGGTAGTGTCCGCGCAACACAGTCCCATCGGCCTCCAATGCCTCCAGGGCCGCTTGTACTGAATCCTGGTCAAAATGGAGGGTATTCGCAATTGTTTCGGAGCGAATAGGGCCACTATGTAGAACTCGTCCACGGACCAGTTCTACTCGCGCATTGGCCGAACTCCAGTCTTGTTGCAGGGAGTCTGGCAAATTGATATCAGGCAGGTACTCGGCGTTGGGGTACAGCGCTCTTATACAAGGGCAACCTCTCAGCCGCGGCCCCAAGGGTGGAATTTTCAGAAAGCATGACTTTCGTTGCTCGACCCTGATCAACAAGCTGTTGGATCCACGAGTTTTCGAGGTGATTGTCTGGCTGGCCTGACAGCCAAACGTCCATTTCCAATTTGCTCACGGCTACCAGACTGTGCAATGCGTCATGCAATTCTTCAGTGTCCCGCACACGCGGCCAGGCTTCTTGTTGAACGGTGCCAACAGCATTGGCGCCAAGACGGCCCAAATCGCCTAGATTATCCGTTGACAGCGTGCGCCGAAGTCGAACGGCTCGTGTGCGACGTTCCTCCAGTGGTGCAGGATCGAGAAATGCGTACGGATTGGCATTCAAAAGTTCTTCACTCAACGGTGACGGCTCTCGTGTATCTCGCGCCACGAGCGTTATTTGACCGGACAGAGTACCTTCAAGCAATTCAAGCCACCCGTTGAAGTCCATCGCCTCATGAAAACAATCATGGATTGTTTGTTGTACGAGTGGATGGTTGGGGATTTCCACATCTTCGTGGTGATTTTCCAGACAACCAACATGTTCTGGAAATACAGCTGCCAGCAAGTCGTCCGATTGAAAGCGCTGCAGGTAAGGAGGGACGCGGCGACCACCCCGGTGGCGCAATACAGCCAGGGATCGCGTGATGTTCCAGCGCCAACGCACGGAAAACATCGGCACGGCTAAAAGGGACTGTTCCAATAGTGTTTGGGCATTGTGTGGTCCAATCATTTTGAACAGGCTTTCAATCGGGAAGCTGTGCTGTGGAGAAAGCGAAAGTACAATGCCGTTGTCGTCTGCGCTGGCTTGCAGCTCGAAGTCGAAACTCCGGAAAAATCTTTTCCGCAATGCCAATCCCCAGGCACGATTGATCCTGGCACCCCATGGCGAGTGAATGACTAAGTGCATACCTCCTGATTCGTCGAAAAAGCGTTCAAAAACGATTTGAGTTGTCGTTGGGATAACCCCCAACGCTTCCTGTCCTGCATGAATGTATCGTACAGCTTGTTCAGCAGCGGACGGTCCGATTGCAAGTTCTTCATCCAAGGCTCGTGCTGTATCGTGCACACCGGTAGCGTTCTCGTTAGCGCAATTGGGAAATCTCGTCCGACAGCTCTCGTGTGCGCCCAGGTGCTTCACCAAACCAAAAAGGAATACTGGGGGGTGCTCCTTGAGCGTCTTGGACGGTTACTTCACCACCACGCACATGACAAATTCTCCATGAGGTAGTGCCCAGGAGAAAAACATCGCCCGGAAGACTTTCGATGGCAAAGTCTTCATCGACCGTACCCACATGCGTGTTGTCGGGTTCGGCAACAACACGGTAGTCAGCCGTTTCAGGAATCGCTCCGCCAGAGGTCAAAGCTGCCAGACGGGCACCACGTCGAGCCCGAACACGACCGCTGATTATATCACGATGCAAATGGGCTCCCCGTTTTGAACCGTGCGAGATGCCTTCGCTAGTCAGCTTGAGAACGGAATCAAATTGATCCCTGGTCAAGTTACGATAGGGCCAGGCCCTTCGACAGAGGCTAAAAAACTCTGTCTCATTCCAATCTTCGCTGGCAACCGTGGCGATGATTTGTTGAGCCAAGATATCGATGGGTGCGACGGGAATTTCGATTTGATCCAATTGTCCACCACGCACGGCAGCTACTAAAGCGATACATTCGATCAGTTCATCGCGAGTCACTGGAAAAAGCCGCCCCCGAGGTATTTTTCCTAGTGAGTGCCCGCTGCGACCCACTCGCTGGAGAAATGTGGCAATTGAACGAGGAGATCCCAGTTGACACACCAGATCGATATAACCCACGTCGATGCCCATTTCCAATGAAGCCGTGGCAACGATCGCGCGCAGACTTCCGGATTTCAGACGTTGTTCAGCATCCAGGCGTATCTCGCGCGATAGGCTTCCGTGGTGGTTGGTTACCGTATCATTACCAAGAAATTCGGTAAGACGATGGGCCACGCGTTCTGCCATTCGACGGGTGTTGACAAAGATCAAAGTACTCCTATGTTGGCCGATCAAATATTCCAGCCGCTGATAAATTTCAGTCCATTGCCCATGGGAGCAGATGGCTGCCAGTTCACTCGGGGGTACTTCAATCCCAAGTTCCAGTTGGCGGGCGTGACCGATGTCTACAATTTCACATGGAGCAGCCACAGGCTTGTGTGTTGAATGAGAATCGTCTGATACACCGACCAGAAAGCGACCAATTTCGTCAATGGGCCGTTGCGTGGCGGAAAGTCCAATTCTCACGGGTCGCCGTGGACAGATAGCAGAAAGTCGTTCCAGCGTTAATGTCAAATGGGAGCCCCGTTTATCGCGGGCCAGCGCGTGGATTTCGTCAATGATCACCGTTCGCGTGGTCGTCAAAATGACGCGTGCTTTAGCGGATGTCAGCAGCAAATACAATGATTCGGGTGTCGTCACCAAAATGTGTGGTGGCTTGCGCAGCATCTTCTGTCGTTCGCTGGCCGGCGTATCGCAGTGCGAACCATCGTTCGGATAGGACATGCTTCATTGCCCTGCTGAATTGCGATCTGGTTGATTTGAGCTAAAGGCACTTCCAGATTTCGATGGATATCGTTGCTGAACGCTTTAAGGGGAGAAACATACACGACTTGAACACGGTCGTCTAATTCTCCCTTGAGCCATTGACATAGCAAATCGTCCAGACAAACAAGGAACGCTGCCAACGTTTTTCCTGAACCGGTGGGTGCAGCGATTAACGTGTTCTGGCCCGCAGCAATTTTCGGCCAGCCCAATCGTTGGGGTTCGGTGGGTTCACCCAGTTGTTCACGAAACCAGTGCTGCACCAATGGATGAAATGTCCGGAGGCTCATTCCACGATCATAACGGGTTTTAGTGGTTAGGGGCAGGAGAGCAGAGGCCGGGTAAGCCATTCAAGGTGTAGCGCGCAGGGAGCCCGACCTTGCCGATACTTGGCAGCTGCCGTAAACTTTAATTAGTTGGGTCTTAATAGGGCAAGGAAAAAGCACACAAACCTCAGAACCTCTCCATGCACGACGAAGAAGAAATATACCTGGACCATGTGCTGGATCACTACGAAGATCCTTATCATCGGGGCCGATGCTCTCAAGCAACACATCGACATGAGGACGATAATCCGCTTTGTGGGGATGTGATTCAAGTGGAGCTGACTATCGATGATCAGGGAAATATTTGTGAAGCGTGGTTCGACGGAGATGGTTGTTGCATCAGTCAGGCGTCCGCGTCCATGTTGATGAAAAGTATTGAAGGCAAGACGATCGACGAGGTCCGTGAGTTTTCTGCAGAACAAATGCTGGACTTGTTCCAAGCGAGACTCACTCCCAACCGTCAGAAGTGTTGCCTTTTGTCATGGCGGGTCGTTCAATCGGCGCTTTATTCTTCCGACCACGGAGAACTCCAGAAAGGTACATCATCATGACAGCCATGGATGTAACCATGCCACTGGACCCGCTCAAGCTGAGAGCCGATTTTCCCATTCTTTCAACGATCGTTCACGGTGACAAGCCGCTGGTTTATTTGGACAATGCGGCTACGACACAGCGCCCCCATCAAGTGATTCAAAGTTTAGTGGATACGTATGAAAAGCATTATGCCAACGTTCATCGAGGTGTGCACTGGCTAAGTGATCGTAGTACGGACCTCTATGAAGGGGCCCGTGAAAAAGTGCGTTCTTTCATTAACGCTCAACATCGTCACGAAGTCATTTTTACGAGCGGGGCAACTGCTGCAATCAATTTGGTCGCCCATGGATGGGGGGATAGCCAAGTTCAGTCCGGCGATGAGTTGTTGGTGACGGTGATGGAACATCATTCGAATATCGTCCCTTGGCATCAATTGGCCGAACGTACGGGTTGTGTCGTTAAATTTTTGCCAATCAACGACGGTGGAGAACTGTTGTTAGACGAGTTGGACGATCTGCTGACCGAACGGACCCGCTTGGTCGCCTTAACATCGGTATCCAATGTTTTGGGAACGATTAACCCGCTGCCGTTGATAATCGAAAAAGTTCACCAGGCCGGAGCACTTGTTCTCGTTGATGCATCGCAGAGCGTGCCGCACATGACGACCAATGTCAGGTCCCTGAATGTGGATTTTATCGCATTCAGTGGACATAAGATGTTGGGGCCCTCGGGTGTCGGAGTCCTTTATGGTCGCGAGCATCTTTTAGATTCAATGCGACCATTCATGGGAGGAGGCAGCATGATTCGGCGCGTAAGTTTGGATGGATTTGAACCGGCCGAACTGCCAGCCAAATTAGAAGCTGGCACACCTCCCATTGTACCGGCCATTGGGCTTGGAGCTGCCATTGAATACTTGACGTCCATCGGGATGGATCAAATTAGTAGGTACGAGCGGTTACTTTCCAAACGGGCTCATGAAATACTCGAAGATATCGGTGACATCCGTTTTCTCGGGCCATCACCTGATCAGAAGGCAGGAATTGTTAGTTTTGTGATTGACGGTATTCATGCCCACGATGTGGCCCAGTTGTGCGATCGGCACGGTGTTGCAATTCGGGCAGGTCATCATTGTGCGATGCCACTTCATAAACGTTTAGGCGTGATCGCGAGCAACCGCGCTAGTTTTTACTTCTACAACACTTTGGAAGAAGTCAATCGATTGGGTGACGCAGTTCGGAAAACGAAAGACGTTTTTCGTCGTCGTCGACCCGCCCGAGAAAAGCGCCAAGCAAAAGATGACAATCGATAAGCTTGACACAGTGTTCAGCGTTCAATTCCACGCTGGGGCTGTTATTTCGATTTGGCAATCGAACGTGAAATGTCCAGCCGCTGTTGTTGATGGTTTCCGTTACCCTGGTTGATTTGCTGCTGCCGACTTTCTGCGGTGGGTACCAGGTGTTCGTTTTGCGACTCCTGGTCGTTGGTTGTTGGCTCGCCATTTTCGTGATGGTTTCCATTTGAGCTGGCTTCTCCCAAGGGTTGCAGTCCACGATTGAGAGCTGCCAAATGACGCCCGAAGTGGTGAGCCAGTAGATGGCGATAGGTTTCCTCATGTGATTGGAGTAGTTCGTGAATTCTCTGACCCAGCGACAAGTCGGACAAAACGGTACCAAAAGTCACGTGCAAGATTTGGCGTCCGTCATCTTCGTCAAGATATTCTCGTATCAGATGATGATCGTTGATCTGACTGGGAGCTGACACACTATCCAGATTGGCTGAAACCATATCACTGTTTCGGTCTTCTTCGAAGTGTTCTCTCGCCGTATCGATGATGCGTCGAAACAATTGACAATCGTAACGAGCTACGACTCGCAATGCTTCCAAATAGCTGGTGCCGGCAGTTTTAACATGAAACATTCCACGAGTTGCACGTGCGAACATTTCATAGATAGAGAATTTGTCGGAACCTGAATGCATGCTCAATTTGTAAGGTCCAAGATGCCGTGCGAGCGACGCGTGATTTGAAAGAAACCGACTTAGTTCGTTGAAATCACCATTGAAGTCGATACCTTTTTCGAAACGCCCCACATACCGTAAAGCCAAGCTGATTAACTTCATTTCAGAGCGAAGGCACTGGTCAGCAATAATATAATGCTCCACTAATGACGTTGGACGAGGTGATTCATTCACACTGAGTTCGATTTCGTATTCCTGTTTACCTCGCTTGGTCATCACACCGTCGACTTGTTCAGCCAGTCTCATTGCATGGGCGATTGCCCGGCCGTATTTTAACGCTGTGCGTTTAACAGAGTCCTCACTTAATTCGATGAGCGGCCCATCTTCAATCGAAATCGTACGACCTATATATCGATCTGCCCAGTTAAATTCGCCTTTCGACTGGGCGTGTTTGTCGGCAACCTCTTCGAAGCTGAGCGAATCGATCGATAGGTCGACGTGGTCCGACGGGTCAATCGTATAGATAACGAATTTTGCACCTGCTGCCACGTTCACTTCTTCGTGGGATCTTATGTGATCAGCGTCAGCACTCCAAACACCCTGATAGGTCGCCTTGCGCAGTGCATCGCTTGCGTTCTTCATGACATCAGTAGCGGAGCGCCCGGTACGTTGCATTTCACGAGACGATTGCTGTGCAAAGATTGGTTTAATTGCGTTTCCATGAGCCCAAATTGCATCAAGATGTCCGAGCGTTGCGGAACCGAGGCGGTCACCAAACCCGAAGGTAGGAGACAGTCCTAGCGGTTGTGGTCGACGCAATCGAGACATGCAGTTGTCCAGAAGAAATCAGGATTTGACAGCAGCCTAACGATGACATGAGGGATTGTCAAATTGTGAAATGAAAACGGGCAACGTTTCCCGGGAACACGCGGAGGTGTTCATTCATGTTGTGCGATAGTGAGTCCACACGAAGATCATTTTGTGACCAAAGTACAGTATGATATTCTAACATCACATTGCTAGCCATGGGATGATCTTCTATTCAAAATAAAAACTTAGATTTGAAAAAAGAAATAAATACTTGATGTGAAATGATGGGTGCGGAGAGTCGATTAAAATCTTTGATCATGTCGGATGATCAGCTTTCAGTGGGCATCATGTCACGATTTGTTATCACGCTACCCCCCCACATGTAGGTGTGCGATTGCCTTCAGCTAAGAAAACCAAAGTTTTTTTATAACTGGCGAAATAAGAATCCTGCATGACTGGTGTTGAGGGTAGGTCGTTGCCTGTTGAATTTAAACCGGCACGCGAATTGCGTCTTTGAAGCATCCGTTGTCTTGTAGCTGTGGTGTGCTCGTAAAGTGTCTAACGCGACGATGTCTTCAACGACGAAGGTGTCATGTATTCTGAAAAGCGATTTTCCAGCTCAGGGAGTTGGCTATCGAGCCACTTGCTGAATTGGAGGCAATAACGCTCCGCCAAGGGTTCGTGTCTACAGCAGAGGGGCTTTATCGCTAAATCGATATCGGCCAGTGTTTGACGCATAGAAGGTTGGAACATGATGTGAATCTCTTACTTTCTGGCAGAGTGGAATTGTGCACCCGCGTCCCCTTATGAATGTGCAATCCGCATGCCGTTGCAGGTGCTCACCTGAGGAGATTGACGCAAGTCCTTAATTAGGAATGGCTAACGCTGAATGTCGTCCTTTGCACGTCTGTTCAGATGTTTCAAAAAATTGCATTTCACGTTCATGATTGGACTGATTTTTCCAGGGATGTCATCCAACGGTGACGTTTGGTCCGCCAAAAAAGTTTTTAAGGATTCCAAGACACGGACCTTTCTGACGAATAACCGCTTGTGAAAGCCGGCACTGAGTTGTCTGGGATGAATCCGGGGTTCACGCATATTAAGGAACGTAGCCGGTCTGTCATTTAATTGGAGGGTCATGTCATGTTGAAAAAGTCAATCATTTTAGGTTTAGGTTTCGTGTTGTTAACCACGGTGTCTTTTGGTCGTAACGCCGTTAGTTACTTCACGACAACCGTGGGAAAGGTGAAGCAAGGGGTTCGTGATAGTATTCCGATTGAATTTGAAATTGACCGCGCCAGGACGATGATTGCGGATCTCCGCAAACCTATTCGGGAAAATATGCATTTGATTGCGAAAGAAGAGATTCAGATTCAGCATTTAAACGAGCAATTAGAGGGTACTGAAAAACAATTGAGCAAAGACCGAACGGATATCATGCAGCTCAAGAGCGCACTCGGGATAGGCAAAGACCACATTCAACTGGCAAACCATCTTTATTCAAAGAACGAGGTTAAAACAGATTTGGCGAATCGATTTTACGAATACAAGACCAACGATTCGACAACCAGAAATCTGCACAAGGTTTTAGTGGCACGTCGAAAAGGCCTATCAGCAGCTCGCGAGAAACTCAACGGAATGTTGGCGGCAAGAAAACAGCTGCAGGTGGATGTCGAGAACCTAGAGGCTCGCTTGAAAATGGTGCAAGTTGCACAATCCACAAGCGACTTTAATTTCGACGACAGTCATTTAGCTCGAACTAAGGAACTGATTTGTGATATTCGTACACGCCTTGAAGTTGGTGAAAAACTAATCCAGGCCGACCACGTATTTCACGATCGGATTCCATTGGAAGAACCTGAGATCGAGGATATTTCAGAACAAATAACAGAGTACTTTGGGGCATCTAAAAAATCCGACTACTCTGATGCATTAGCCGAAGTGTCTCGAAACTGAGATTGCTGGATGTAGCGAAGCAAGATCAAGAGGTTGGGTGTGAGTTGACCATTAGAAGTGGAAGGTTACCCAAGTGTTCCCAGAAGACGAAGGAAACACTTCGCGCATCGATACTCTCGTAGAGACGACTGAAGATGAGAGAAACCAACATAAATTGTCACAAGTTGCTTGACGGTTTTCAAAAAATGCTAGGTTGCAACAATATGGAAAACAAGACGGGAGTAGGCTCTCGGATTTTGTTGTGGGTAGATGCTGTTGGAGGTTACTTGGTCTGTCTTGGCGATGAGGCTGTTTTGGGGCAGGCGATTCCAGATGCTGATATAGAGATTCCCATTTTTGGAGATTTATCCCGTCGCCACTTGCGAATCTTTCGTGATGGTGAGTGTTACCTGCTGGAGCCGATGCAAAAGGTGTTGGTTAACGGAAAGGTTGTACACACAGTGACATCCTTGCAGGAGGGTGCCGAGGTTGAATTGGGTCAAGGGGTTCGACTTCGTTTCCGTAGACCCCATGCCTTGAGTTTGACAGCCCGATTGGATTTTATCAGCCAACATCGAGTCAGTCCGACGGTGGATGGGATTTTGCTGATGTCCGATTCTCTTGTTATGGGACCGCGCAACAGCAGCCATATTGTCTGTCGTGATTGGGAGGCGGATCTAGTTCTTTTTCGGCAGGGCACAGATCTATTTTGCCGCGGCCCCGAACACCTTGAGATCGATGGTCGAAAGTCATTCGATGGCAGTCCGATCCGCCATAATTCACACCTGACGGGAACGAACTTTGCTGTTAGTTTGGAGGACTTGCGAACTCACTAGCACTCATTATTTTCACGAGTTGCTTGGGAGATCCGTTTGCGTTCCCAGCCCCGAATTGAGAGAATAAAACAGTAAACGACATAGCCGCTATCGTTCAGATGTGTGGTGATTAAACTGAAATGTCAATCTTGGTTTCCGATATCCTCCTTAAGCCGAAAGGTGGACCTGTGAAGTTTGCCTATGCCAGTGGTTCACGGCCGCTTGAGGGGTATACCATTAAACGGGGTATTGGCGTTGGTGGCTTTGGAGAGGTGTACTTCGCCAAGAGTGACGGAGGAAAAGAAGTTGCACTGAAACACATCCAGAGAAATTTAGATGTGGAACTTCGTGGTGTCAACCAATGCTTGAATCTTAAACATCTTAATCTCGTAGCTCTTTATGACATCCGCTTTGACAGTGCCGAAGAGGCATGGGTTGTAATGGAGTATGTCGCTGGCGAAAACCTGCGCACCGCGATCGACGCACATCCTAATGGCATGTCCGAAGACCAGGTCCGTCACTGGTTTGCAGGAATTGCTTCGGGAACGATCTATTTGCATGACCACGGCATTGTTCATCGAGATTTGAAACCGGGTAATATCTTTTCGGACGATGGAATAATCAAAATTGGTGACTACGGGCTGTCAAAATTTATTTCTGTAAGTCGACGCAGTGGCCAGACCGAAAGTGTCGGAACCTTTCACTACATGGCTCCAGAGATCGGTAAAGGTGTTTATGGAAAAGGGATAGATATTTATGCGCTGGGGATCGTGTTATACGAGATGCTCACTGGAAGAGTTCCATTTGACGGTGAGAGTAGTCAAGAGATAATTATGAAGCATTTGACGGCATTTCCGGATTTGGAAGTTCTGTCTTCGGGTTACCGGAACGTGATTGGCAAAGCACTGGCCAAGGATCCCGAACAGCGATATAGCGATGTTACAGCCATTTTGCGAGATCTTGAATTCGAAGGAAATCGATCTGCGAGTTCAGAAATCCAGTCCAAATCAACAATGCTGCCAGCGAAACCATCAAGGAAACGGCGGGTGACTTACCGTTCCTGGCAAGAACTTGCCAGGGAGGAGCTTGGTGGCAAGTCATTTCGCCAACAATTGATGGAATTGAGCGGATCCATGTTGATGAACGTACTTGTTTGTGCCGTGCTAGGTGTTGTGATGATTGTTGTTGACAATCAAGAAGTTTCTCGCCCATTGACTAGCTGGTTGTCCAGATATGCTTGGCTCACACTTACTTGCATCGCCACATCCTGGGCTGTGTTGATTCCTGCTAAATTTTGGGAAGGAAGTTCGGGTGAACCATC
>Ga0310125_10001900_pt1 | contig 10745 bp, 14 predicted proteins | sample CB11b_Tmax_Bot8__FD_203508 | JGI IMG/M metagenome (GOLD analysis project Ga0310125, IMG submission 203508) | Marine microbial communities from Western Arctic Ocean, Canada - CB11b_Tmax_Bot8 | ecosystem: Environmental > Aquatic > Marine > Oceanic | place: Canada: Western Arctic Ocean | collected... | reverse complement strand
CTAACAGCTTGGAGAATTGGAACGCCTGGGGCTGAGCGCCATCAACTTCATCGCGCCCTTGCATCAACAATACCGCCTGATCGAGGATTTCGCCGAAAATGTGATGTCGCGCATGTAGCACTGGGTGGAATGCTAACTAGCACGGCCAGCCGCGGAGGAGCTTGCCACGGCTAATGGGGTCGCATCGGGTCCCGCAAAATCCATTCACGGTTTTGGCGGATGATAAAATAGCCAGGCGTTTTAGCGCCATAGCTACGATGGCCCGCATGTGTTCGGCGCGGAATGGGAACACGCCTCGAAGAACTTCTTCTGTCTGTATCCCGGGTCACTCCACCGCACTTTAGACGCCTATTTTTCTGCCGTCTGGCGATGGCCCGCAAATTCATTGGCGAACACGGAAATCGCACGAATATGGACATGCGCGTTAGGCGCTGTGGCTCCGCGTTCTGCCCATTCACTCGCCGCCGCGCAGTCATTGCAAACGATGTGAGACAGCGACCGGGTGGCGAGCATTGCATAACGTAAACCGAAGGCCCGGTTGCGCATGAAACTGGGGCATTCGTGCTGTGTTGAATGTTTTTGCAGCTTACGAAGCAAGTGCGGCCACCGTTGATTTCTATGGTTCTGCTGGTCAACGGAATATGGATCGGCGTCTTAACCGCCTTTTGGAAGGTCTCGGTTCTTGTGCCCGGTAGGACCTTGCCGCCCTTGGTGGCGGCCTCGTTCGCATGCGAGCCGATTACCGAAACTGGTTTGACTAATTCGTTGATGACGTAGGCTGCCTCGGTCAGGCCGGTGGTGAAAGTGTCGCCGATATTCATCACCGCAAGATTGGCCTTATAGAAACCGCGCACCGCTTTGTCCTGTGCCCCGGCTATCCCGGTGTCCCTGGAGAGATGGGCGACCAGGCCATTGGTAAAGTGCAATATATAACCGGTCTGCAGCCCGACGTATCCGACGTTCCCGCCGCCTTCATGACCGCGCCCAATTTGCCGCCAGAATGACCATCAATGTTCGCATGATTGAAGCTCTCTAGGTTTCATGCATGTTTTTTTATGCAACTGTTTTGCGCCGCCGTCGTAGCTTGCATTGCCAAGCTCCGCTACTCCAGGGGCGGTAGTTCCTCTGGCGAGGAGGCGTTCAGGGCGGCTTTGCTGCGCAGGTTGAAGTGAGGACTGTCGTCGAGAAAGCTGTGCGGATTGATCACCACGTTGCCGTTGACTAGATTGACGGCGGCGAAGGTGGGCAGTTCATGACAGCCCTGCATGATGGAGGTGCCGAATTTGTAGACGAATTGATGCAGGGTGGAATGCTGGCTGGATATGGGGATGCCGCGCCAACTGCCATGCAGGGGCCGATGCACGTGGCCAAAGAACAGATGCTTGACCCGGCCGCCGTCGATCATATCCGCCAGGGCCTCACCCCCTTCAAGGCGTAGGGGCGGGTGATGAATGAACAGATAGGCATCCTGTCCGTTCAGGGATGCCAATTCTCGGGCCAGCCAGTCCAGCCGTTGTTGGCACAACAGGCCGCCGACTTTGCCCTCGTCCAGCGTATCCATGACGATGAAACGGTTATCTTCCACCGTGAAGGCGTATTGCACGAAGCCATTGTTATCGACCGGCGCTTCGCCAAATATCTTGCGAAAGGCGGCCCGGCGGTCATGGTTGCCGAGCAGCAAATAATGCGGTGCATTCAGTTCCTCGAGGATTGGACGCAGGGCTTCATACTCCGCCAGCGTCCCCCGGTTGACCAAATCGCCGGTCATCATCACGAATGATACATCCGCGAAATCCTCGTTGATGCAGGCGATCGCCGACCGCAACCGGCCGTGGGGCGACAAGCCGTATAGCGGCTGATCGCCGGCCGTGATGTGCATATCAGTCAGATGAATAAAGCGCATGCCGCTTGTGCCCGCCGTGATCTTTTATTGGTTTCCGGAAATTTAATCGACCGTCCTGGCCTGTATTGCAAGGAAAAGATTACGTTATTAGCCATTGCGGATGCCGGCTAGGATCTGCCGGCGATAGTCAAAAACCTGTTCCATACTGGTCAGGTGATTGCCCAACTTGCTGTGATTGATCGGCGTTAGGTTGGTTAGTTTTATCAGGCGGCGCAAGATTTTACCCTCGGCCACGTCCGCATCGATCACATTCAGACAGCCGGGATCCTGCTCAAACGCTCGGGCCGATGCCAGGCCGCCGTAGCCAGTCCAGGCTAGCAGCATGCGATTGGTGCCGTCATGGGCAATCACCAACAGATTGCGCCAGCCCGGTTGCAGCAATAGCGCCTCGAAGGCGGTGGTCACCCGGTCGTAAAATTCCTGAAACAGATCACTGCCGGCGAAACGGGCGCCGGGCAGGTTGGCCGTTTCCATGCCGTAGACGAATTCGGCATCAAACTGGGCTTGGGATTTACCGGACGCGGGGCCGGAATGGATTTCTTTTAAGGCCGAAATCTCTTCCAGCGCCAGATCTCGATCCGCCAACACACCCTGGGCCGTCTGCATGGTACGCGGCAAGCCGGTGCTCAAGGCGCGGTCGAACGGTACATCGGCCAGCAATGCGCCCATGCTGGCCGCCTGCGCCTGGCCCCGGTCGGTTAAAACGACAAATTTTGGATGCACGGGCTTGCCTGACCCATCGAAATAATGCACCTCGCCATGGCGCATCAAATAAATCCGGCGGCGGCCGGTGGTGCCCTCGAGAGCATCACTCATGACATTGTTCTCCTGCGCCTAAATTCGGGATGGCATGGCATGAGCGGGGATCACCGCGCCGGGATATTGGATTACCTGCGCCGCCAAATGGTGTCCGGCCCGGGCTGCTGCCGCCGCGCTATCCCCCGACAAGCGGTGATAGAGATAGGCGGCGTTAAAGCTGTCACCGGCGGCGGTGGTATCCACGGGCATAATGCCGGGTTGCGCCGGTAGAGCCTCTATCTCCGGACCAAGGCGCAACAAGCAGCCGCCGGCGCCGTTTTTAAGGCAAATTTCGCCGACCCCCAGATCGGCAATGCGCTCGGCCGCCGTGGCGGCATCCATGGTTCCCTGCAGGGCGCATTCGTCATCCAGGCTGGGCAAAGCGATTTGGCAGCGCTCATAGATCTCGTCCATGGCTTGGCGGGCGGTGTCGGCGTTGGGCCAGCCCCGGGGGCGGTAATTGCTATCGAAGGCTATCCGGGCGCCCTGTGTCCGGGCTCGGTCCAAGGCAGCCAAGAATTTTGTCCGGTCGGCAGGGCTCAGGATCGACAGGGTAATGCCCGATAGATAGATCAGATCATATTGGCAGAGTGCCGCGGCCAGGCGCGTGCCTGGTTCCCCCTGGAGCATCTCCCGTGCGGCGGCGGCGGTGCGCCAATAATGGAAACTGCGTTCACCCTGCCGGTCCGTGCGGATCGTATGCAGGCCTGGCAATCGGCCCGGTAGGCGCAGCACTTGGTTGGTGCCGATACCTTCGCGTTGCCAGAACGCCACCATCTCGTCGGAATAGGGGTCGTCCCCCAGGGCGGTCAGATAATCGACGCTGATCCCGCCGCCGCCTCCAGCATTGCGCAAGCGCGCCAGATAAACCGCCGTATTCAGGGTGTCACCGCCATAGGCCAGCGCCATGCCGCCGTCGGGGCGGGCACTTAGCTCGATCATACATTCGCCGATCGCGGCAATTTTCAACTCGTCCGTCATGCCGACAGGACTATAGTATCGGTCCCGGGCACAGGCAATCGAACGAGGTTCAAACCAATCCATGGCTGACTTGACAATCGCACAGGTGATCGATCTTGCGCCCGTCATTCCGGTGTTGAGCATCGAACGACTAGAACACGCGGTGCCCCTGGCTCAAGCCTTGGTCAAGGGTGGTTTGCGGGCCCTGGAGATTACCTTGCGGACCGATGCCGCCCTGGCGGCTATTAGCGCCATAGCCACGTCGGTGCCCAATGCGGTGCCCGGCGTCGGCACCGTCACGACGGTGGCAGAGTTGACCAGTGCAAGGGCGGCGGGGGCCCGCTTTGCCGTCTCGCCGGGTTTTGCCCAGGACCTGGCGAAAGGCGCCGGCGATTTCCCCTTCCTGCCTGGCATCGCCACAGCAAGCGAAGCCATGGCGGCCCAGCGCGCCGGTTTGCGACTCCTGAAATTCTTCCCCGCCGAGGCGATGGGCGGGCGGGTCACGTTGGAAGCTCTTGCCGGACCCTTTGCCAGCCTGACATTTTGTCCCACCGGCGGGATCGGCCGGGACAACGCTGCCGATTATCTGGCCCTGAAGAATGTCCGTTGTGTTGGGGGCAGTTGGGTGGCTCCACGGGCAGCGGTGATAGGCGAACGTTGGGATCTCATTACCGCCCTGGCAGCCGAAGCTGCCGCACTGACGGCATGATAGAGTCGACCGGGAATTGCCGGGTATTATTGCAAATGAAACATTTCCGGTTCCAATAGGTGGCCGTTCTTGGCACAATAGGTTTTGGTAGGTAAATGGGGAGATTCGCATGCGGACGATCCTGGTTCCCTTTTGTGATGATGATCGGGCGGAGGCTGCGTTACGAACGGCCCTATTGATCGCGCTGCGTTACGGCAGCCATGTGGAAGGTTTGCATGCGTGGCGGACGCCACAAATCATTGCCGGCGAGGGCGTGGTTTTTCCATCCGAATCCCTGGCGCGGCTGACCGATGAATCGAAACAGTTCGCTGCCTCTGCCCATCAACGTTTTGATGGGGTGGTAAAGGCCCAGAACGTGGCCTACCACGATATAGCGACGGTTAGTGACGGCGCTAGCTGTAGCTGGCGTGAAGGCGAGGGCGTGGAAAGCGAAATCGTCGGCGACTATGGCCGACTCTTTAATTTGATCGTCATGGGGCGCAGCGAATTGGGCACTTCCGGTGATTGGAAAGCCACCTTGGAAGCCGCCTTGTTTGAAAGTGGGCGGCCGGTCATTTTGGCTGCGGCGGAGGTGCCGGAAAGCATCGGCCGGCACGCGGTCATTGCCTGGAACGGCGCCACCGAGACGGCCCGCACCATTGCCGTCGCCATGCCTTTTTTGCGCAATGCCGAGCGGGTCACCGTGTTGACGGTCGAGGGCGGTACCGTGCCTGGCCCGTCGGCGGATGATGTGGCCCGGCATCTGGGCCGCAATGGCATCGACACCACGACCATGACGGCGGCGCCCGGGCGGCGCAGTATTGGCGAGGCTATGGTAGATGAAGCCGCCACGGCGGGCGGCGATATATTGTTGAAGGGGGCGTTCACCAATAGCCGCCTCCGGCAAATGATCTTCGGCGGCGCCACGCGGGATATTATCAATAAGTCGGTCCTGCCAGTGTTGCTGGCGCGTTAGGCCTGCTGATGGTTTAGAACGGTTCGCCGGCTGGCGATTAGAGGTATTTAGGAATGACTGACGACCCCATGCTTCGGCCCCGCTATACGGGGCTGGCCAGCTTCATGCGGGCCCCCTATCGGGAAACTTGGGAGGGCGTCGATATTGGTCTGATCGGCGTGTCCTTTGATGGCGGCGTGACGAACCGGCCCGGCGCCCGACATGGCCCGCGTGAAATTCGCAATCAATCCAGCCTGATTCGCCGGATCAACCACGCAACGAAAATTTGTCCTTACGATTTGTGTGCGGTCGCCGACCTGGGCGATGCCTGGATTGAAAAACCGTTTGAATTGGAAGGCGCGCTGAACGAAATAGCGGCTTTTTATGGCCGGGTACATGAGATGGGCATTACGCCCCTCTCGGCGGGCGGCGATCATTCTGTGACCTTGCCCATATTGCGCGCCATTGGCGCGAGACCGGAACAGCCCCTTGGATTGGTGCACTTCGATGCCCATTGCGATACCGGTGACGATTATCTCGGTTCAAAATTTCATCACGGCGCACCGTTTCGACGGGCCGTGGAGGAAGGCCTGCTGGATCCCAAACGCTGTATTCAGATCGGCATTCGCGGCTCCATGAACGATATGGATTTATGGTCATTCAGCCACGACAGCGGTATGCGGGTGATTTATATCGAAGAGTTTTTCGAACTTGGAGTGCAGGGCGTGATCGACGAGGCGCACCGGGTGGTGGGTTCTGGTCCGGCCTATGTGACTTTTGACGTAGACGGTCTGGACCCGGTCTATGCGCCGGGTACCGGGACGCCGGAGGTGGGCGGGTTTTCCACCCTTGAGGCGCAATTGATGCTGCGCGGCCTGCGCGGCCTGAACCTGATTGGCGGCGATGTGGTCGAAGTCTCGCCGCCCTTTGATCAAAGCGGCAACACGGCCCTGGTCGGCGCCACCATGATGTTCGAAATCCTCTGCCTGTTGGCGGAGTCCCGAGCCGGTTAGAGCAATACCGAATCCTTGAGGATCGCGAAGTGATTCCAGGCGATTAGAAAAAATGTCTCTAATTCTAAAGTTTTGAGATTTTTCAGAATGAAAATGCTCTAGGCGTCTTCCTCTGGATAAAATTCGACCTTACGGTCGGGCGAGGCGTGCACGCCGTAGGTCTTTAACGGCTCCCTGCCGGTAACGCGAAAGCCATGCTTGACGTTTGGCGGCAAGACCATTGTGACACCGGGGCCGATGGGCGTCGTGCCCGGCTGACCTTCGATCCAGGCCTCGCCCGTACCTGCCACCACAGTGACAACTTCCATATAGGGATGGGAATGGGTGCCCGTGGAATAGCCCGGTTCCGACATCTGCAGGCCAAGGCGAATGGGTGTGGAGCCGTCTTCATCGCCGACAATGGTTTGATAGGTCGCCCCGCCTGGAAAGGGCTGTTTCGGGACCTTGTTCACATCGATAATCGACATGTCATTCTCCAATGTTTATTTTATACCATTTCCGCCATTGAATGGATCATATTTTTCTTGTTGGATCCTTAAATGATTTATTATATTGCCATTTTTTAGGGTGCATCGTGGCGACACTGGAAGATCTTCGCATGCGGTTGGCTAGGAAAGTGGCATCGGGAATGGTGCGGCGTCAAGCTGCCTTACTATTTGAGGTGCGCTCAGTTTGGCGCAAACGCCAAGCTTGGCTGCTGGCCCATCCCGAGCAGATCGGCAAGACCGTGTTCATTGATGAAACCGGGATCAATACCAAAATGGCGCACCTGCGCGGACGCTATCCACGAGGCCAGCGGATGGTTACCGCCGTTCCTCACGGCCACTGGAAAACCATGACCTTTATCGCCAGATTGCGCTGCGATGGCCTGACCGAGCCCCAGGTGATTGAGAGTGCCATGGACGGTGATGTGTTCGAGCGATACATCGAAACGTAACTGGCCCCAACCCTTTAGAAAGGCGATGTCGTTGTGCTCGGTAATCTGCCGGCGCACAAGCGTGACGATGCCAAGCGGGCCGTCGAGAAGCGCGGCGCATGGCTCTTGTTCCTGCCGCCTTACTCGCCCTACTTCAACCCAATCGAACTCGCATTCTCAAAGTTCAAAGCCCACATGACGCGCCTGAAACCCCGCACCAGCGATGACCTGTGGAAAGCAGCCCGGAAGATCTGTGAATTGTTCAAGCCAGAAGAATGCATGAACTTCTTCATTGCTGATGGCTATGCGCCAGAAACACCCGGAAATGTGCTAGACGCGAATACCTTTCACGAATGCCGCCACGGCCTGACCGATCTCGTCGGGGCTGTCTTCCTGCACGAAATGGGTGCCCTTGACGGTGACTTCCGTCTGGTTTGGCCAACTACGGCAGAATTCGCGTTGCGGGCCGGTCAGGATCGACCCAGGATCGGCATTGATGAACAATTTCGGCAGATCGCACTGTGACAGCCAGGCGCCATAGTCATCGACAATCTGGCAAACCTCCGGCGGTTCGCCCTCGATCGGGATTTGGCGGGGCCAGGTCAGCGTCGGGCGGCGGTCTTCGCCTGGATCCAGATATGGCTTGCGGTAATGGGTCATTTCTTCCTCGCCGAGGCCACGGATGACGGCGCCGGCCAGAACGCGTTCGACGAAAATATTTTTATCCAGAACCATGTTTTCGCCGCCGTCGGAGCGGAAGCCTTGAAAGACGCCGCGGGCGTTTTCTGGAAAATCAGCCCATTGCATGGTTTTGACCACGGCCTCCATGTAGGCGATGCCCTGGGTCTTATCCCGGTTCTGGTTGGCCCAATCGAAGCCCAGGGCCGAACCCCAGTCATGAATAATGAAGATCACATTGTTGGTGACACCGATCTGTTCCCACAAGGCGTACAGGTATTCCCGCTGTTCGGTATAGGTGTAGCGGTCAGGCCCTGAATTATCCAACTTCTCTGAATCACCCATACCGACCAAATCGCAGGCGATCAAACGGCCCAGGCCCGCGCAATGGGGCATGATATTCCGCCACAAATATGACGAGGTGGGGTTGCCGTGCTGAAAAACGATTGGGTCGCCATCGCCTTCGTCCACATAGGCCATGCGCTTGCCGTTGACGGTGGCGAATTTTCGTTCGTATCGGGGGTCGGTGGATATCATGTCATGGGTCCTATAATTCCTAACTGCCTGTAAACTCGGCTTTGCGTTTGTTGACGAAGGCATCGATGCCTTCCCGGCCGTCAACGGTGTGGCTCAGGCTGGAAATGCTGCGGGTTTCCCGCTCCATCTGGGATTCGAGGCTATCATTGGTTGACATTAATAGCAGCTTCTTGACCGCGCCCAGTGCCTCGGTGGGGCCGTCGGCCAGCTTGCCGGCCAGTTTCCCGACAGTTGCGGTTAGTTCCTCCCGCTCGACAACCTGATTGATCAGGCCCCAATCCAACGCTTCCTCGGTGCTCAATACCCGGTTGGTCAGATACAATTCCATGGTGCGGCGGGTGCCGATAATCCGAGGCAGGTAATAGGTGGAACTGCCGTCTGGCGACAGCCCGATCTTGGTATACGCGGAGGTGAAACTGGCGCCCTTGGCGGCTACCGCAAGATCGGCGCAGGCGACTAGACTAAGGCCGGCGCCGGCGGCAACGCCATTCACGGCGGCAATCACCGGCGCCCGCATCCAGGCGAAGCGCGAGATCGCCATGTGCAGATAGGTGGTCATTTCCTTCATTAGGGCAGGAAGGGCATCCATGTCGGCAGCAAAGCCCGGCACATCGCCGCCCGCGCAGAAGGCGGCATCACCGCTACCTGTTAAAGCCACGGCACGAACGGCCTTATCTTCGCCCAGGCGGATGCTCAAATCGCACAATTCCTTGGCCATGGTCAGGTCAAGGGCGTTGAAGGCCTTGGGCCGGTTCAAGGTCAGCCAGGCGACGGCGCCCTGCATCTCAAAACTGATGGTTTCATAACTCACGTATAGTCTCCATTATTCAATTAGGTGCGACCCGAAAGGTGTACTTTGCCAGGAATGCCGGCATATACCAATGCTCTGATTTCGCTCGGCCCGGCCCCGGTTATATTGAGCGGCAAAAGGGGAGGATATTTGCATGGGTTTATGCGACCCACCGGAACCGGAAGTCCGCGAACCCTATTGGCCTGTAGTGGCGGTATGGTGACTGCCTTTGCCTATCTGGATTCCCCGCATCCGGTGGCCATCGCTCATCGCGGCAGTGCCGTGGCCCATCCCGAAAACACCATGGCTGCCTTCCAGGATGCGGTCGAATTGGGGTACCGCTATATCGAGACGGACGTTCATGCCACGCGCGATGGTGTCCTGGTCGCCTTTCACGATGACCGCCTGGACCGGGTGACCGACCGTAAAGGCCGGATCGCCGAACTGGATTGGGCCGAGGTGGCCCAGGCCAGGGTGCATGGCCGGGAGCCAATCCCCCGGCTTGATGAACTGCTGGCGTCTTGGCCCGACCTGCGGATCAACATTGATCCCAAGGCCGATGGCGCCGTCAGGCCCCTGGTCCGGACGCTGGGCTGGCCGGCCATTCTGGCACGGGTTTGTGTCGGTAGCTTTTCAGGCCGCCGGCTGGCAACTATGCGGGCGGAACTGGGCCCGGATTTGTGTACATCCATGGCGCCGGGCGAGGTGGTGCGCCTGCGTCTGGCCAGCCTGGGTTTGCCGGCGACTTCGTTCGCGGCGGCGGCAGCGCAAGTGCCGGTGCGCCAGTACGGCCTGCCGGTGGTCGACAGACGGTTTGTCCAAGCAGCCCACGCGCGGGGGCTTAGGGTTCATGTCTGGACCATAAATGATGCCGATACTATGGCGCGACTGCTAGACCTGGGCGTCGATGGTATCATGAGCGACGAAACCGCTCTGTTGAAAGCCGTCTTCACCGAACGCGGCCTGTGGCCAGGACAGATGAGAGAACCGCGATGAACAAACTGCAAAACGAGGGCTTGGCCCTGTTACGTCGCTTTGGCAAGGCCTTCAACCGGGCTGACGTGGAGGAAATTTTCGCCTGTGTAAATGCTGTTTTCGTTTGGATTCAAGCCGCGGGATCAGAGGCGCCCCATGGTCGCATTCGCCCCGGAGCGGAGGAGTTGCGCCAGGCCATGGCGGGGCGCGACGGGGTATATCGCGATGTTCGTTTTTCGGAAACAAATCTGCATTTCGCCGATAATCATATCATCGGCACTTTTCGTGCCACGGGGAGCTATGTGGCTGACGGGCGTGCCCTCGATGTCAAAGGCGTTGATATCTACGTTCTACGCGATGCCCTGATCGCTAGTAAAGACGTTTATTGGAAGCAGATAACCTGATCTTTGCCATGGCGCAGGCAAAATTTTTTTAAGCGACAATTAAAGTGCGGTCCGGATTGTGACGGCTGCGCCCATTCATACTTAGCATGGCGCGAGACACAGGCATCGTATGGCCCAGCTGCTACGCG
>Ga0310125_10001897_pt1 | contig 10751 bp, 8 predicted proteins | sample CB11b_Tmax_Bot8__FD_203508 | JGI IMG/M metagenome (GOLD analysis project Ga0310125, IMG submission 203508) | Marine microbial communities from Western Arctic Ocean, Canada - CB11b_Tmax_Bot8 | ecosystem: Environmental > Aquatic > Marine > Oceanic | place: Canada: Western Arctic Ocean | collected... | reverse complement strand
CACCAGCGGGATCGCGTCCTGGGGAATCTCGTCGGTGCCCTTGTACTTCACGCAACCGTACAGCCTCACGGTGGAGGCTGGAGTGGTACCGCCGCGAGGCACCCAGCCGGGAGCCGGCGGGGCAGCCGGCGGGGCAGCTTGCGGGGCAGCTTGCGGGGCGGGCTTCGCCACGGGGGCGGGGATCGATTTCGGGGCCGGAACGGGGGCGGGCTGGAGCTTGGGCTGGGGTGTGGGAGAGGCCTTGGGCTTGGGGGTGGGAGCCTGCCTGAGCGTGAAGGTTGCCGGGGGCGCCGCGGGAGGTACGAAGACCGATCGGAGCAGGGGCCGGGGAAGCTGAGGGGACCGAAGACCGTCGGCCGCAGAGGCGGAACTGGCGGCACTCGAGACTCCCAACACGGCCATCGCAACCAGGCACAGGCCTCGGGTCACGAGTCGGTAGATCGATTCGAAGCTGGCAAACTCGCTCATGGTGTTCTCTCCCCTCCCAGGTCTCCCCGGGTCACTGGTTGTGCGTCGAGTCCTGCGAAATGACTGCCCGGTTGGACCAGGTTCTCGTGTGGCTGCGGTGTGGCTGCGGTGTGGCTGCGGTGTGGCTGCGGTGTGGCCTGGTTGCCATTTTACAGCCAGTTGGGGAGACGACGGGAGGTGTGTCCGTCGGGGAAACCGGGTCAGGGGCGAGGGTGGGTGAGGGTTGTAGTGATTCTAGGGCCCCGGGCCCCTCACCCCCTGTTGCCTCGACCGGCTTCGCCCCGCATAATCGGAACTGGAGCCGTCGGAGGAACCGACGGTCGTTTCACCGCTTCACACCCCAGGACGACCCGGTCCCGATGCAGAATCGTCCCTGCCTGGTCCTTGTACTCGTGCTGGCTGCCGCCTGGTTGCTGCCCGGTTGCGGGGGAAGCGAACCGGCGGCTGGCGAGGCTGGCGAGGGTGGCCCGGGCGGCCAGGCGGCTGGAGGTAAAGCCGCGGCCGGGGTGCCTCTCGGAGCCCAGCCTGTCATCCGCACGATCGGCGGCAAGCAGTGGATCGGCGAAGTTCCCCGGGACATCTACTTCGAGGATCCGCTGTCGGTGGCGGCCGATAAGCGAGCCGTGGGTGCTGCCGGCGGAGATGCGGTTGCTGGCAGCCCGATGAGCGATCCGGCAGGCAGCAAGGGAGTCGGGGAGGCGAGCGAGCCCGATCCACTGCCGGCCACGGCGTCTGAGGGCGACTGGAAATCGGTGATCGGGATCGAGCCGCTCAAGACCGAGATCAAGGCGATCCGCAACAGCCTGACCGGTCACCTGCAGAACGTCGGCAAATTCAATTCGGGCATCAAGGAGATTCCCTCGGATGGTGCCACCTTGGCGGTACTGGCCTCGGTGGCCGCGGCTCATTCGGGAGAGGTCAGTTGGAAGAAGAAGGCCAAGTTCATCCGCGACCTCGCCGGCCAGATGCTCACCGAGAAACTCGCACGCGGACGCAAGTCGTTCGACCAGGTGAAGAATCCGTTTGAGACCATCGTGGAGATTCTCGACGGGGGCAGCCCGGCCGAGCTGCCCGAATCGAAGGACCAGGCAGCGTTTTCGGATGTCGCCGAATTCGGATACCTGATGCAGCGGATGGACAAGGGCTTCAAGTGGATCCAGGGCAATGCCCGGGACGAGGAGTCGTACAAGGAACACGCCGCGAAGGTGCGGCACGAGGCGGCGGTGATGGGGGTGCTGGCCCGGGTGATCAAGGAAGAAGGCTACGGGTGGCTTGACGACGAGGATTTCGTCAAGCACGCCGATGCGATGCTCGACGCCTGCCTGAGTGTCGAAAAGGCAGTCGCCACCGAAGCGTTCGCCGACTACGACAAGGCGATCACCAAGATCGACCAGCTCTGCACGCAGTGCCACATGGGACGGAGATAGACGATGCGGGAATCAAGGAGAGTGGTTCGAGCGCGAGGTGTGCTGTTGGTCGGGCTGGTGGCCGGGCTGGCGCTGGTCACACGAGCAGACGTGATCACCCTGAAGTCGGGTCAGAAGATCGACGCCCCGGTGCTCAAGGAAACCGACGCCGCGCTGTTCCTGGATGTCGGGGTCGACGTGCTGAAGGTGCCGCTGGAACACGTCGCCTCGCGAGCCAAGAACGCCGCTGAGGCAGCCGCGGCCAAGGACCAGGTCAAGCAGAATCGGATCTATGCCACCGGCAAGATGAAGGCCAAGCCGATCAAGGAACTGGCTCGCGACTTCGGTGCGGCCGTGGTGCTGGTGCAGACGCCCAGCGGACTGGGGTCGGGATTCATCGTCAACGAAAAAGGCCTCTGCGTGACCAATTACCACGTGGTCGAGAAGGAGACCCGCATCGCGGTGGTGATCTTCGACCGCGATGCCGACGGCAAGTTCACTCGCACCCGGATCGACAAGGTCAAGATCCTGGCACTGAACCCGTTCTTCGACCTCGCCCTGCTGGAAATCCCCAGGAAGAAGGACCAGACCTTCAAGACAGTCGTGATCACCGGGGCTCATGATCATCGTGAAGGGGACGAGGTGTTTGCGATCGGAAACCCGCTGGGCCTGGAACGGAGTGTCTCGCGAGGCATCGTCAGCACGCGGAACCGCAACTTCGGCGGGCTGGCCTACATCCAGATGACCGCCCAGATCAATCCCGGCAACAGCGGCGGCCCGCTGTTCAACAGCCGGGGCGAGGTGATTGGGGTCACCAACATGGGGATCCCTGCCGGCGAGGGCCTGGGCTTCGCGATTCCCTCGGTCTACGTCAAGCACTTCCTGGACAACAACGACGCCTGGGCCTTCGACAAGGACAATCCCAACACCGGCTACCGCTATCAGGACGCCCCCCGACGCAAGAACCCCAATCCACCGCCGACCGGAGCCACCGACAAGTAGGACTCGACTTGTCCGGACCCGCGAATCCGGACGAAATGACCCTTGCCGTTTCGGGGAGCAATCACCGAGAATGGCGGGCAGGGAAAGCCCGATTGTCGGCCGCACCCTGCAAAGACTCACCTCTCACGAACTCCCCCTTCTTCGGGATGGCTCAGCATGATCCAGATGATCAACAAGTTCCGTTCGCTCCCCCGCCAGGCATTCGCCTCGCTGCTCGTACTGGCCACCTTGGGCACATCGTGCCCGGCCCAGACCACCAGTGTTTCGGCGCCCAAGAGACTGCCGCCGGACGTCGTGGCCTATATCTCGGTGCCCAATGCCAGCGAACTGAAGAAGCGGTTCAACGCCTCGCAGATGGGGCTGCTGATCGCCGATCCGGCCATGGCCGACTTCGTCGCCGACGTCAAGATGGCCATCGCCAACGCTTCCAAGGAGAGTGAAGCCCAGGGCGGAATCAACATCGAGAGCCTGCTGGCGATTCCCGACGGCAACATCACGATCGCCGGGCTCGCCGGAGGACCCAAGGGCCTGGGTTACGTGGTGATGCTCGACTTCGGCAAGAACCGTTCGACGGTCGACAAGCTGATCGCGAAGATGGCCGAGGGGCTTGCCAACGAGGGGGCCAAGAAGACCCAGGTCGAAGTGGGTGACTTCTCGATCACCAATTTCAAATTGCCCGTGCCGCCGGCGAATCCCAACACGCCGGGTGCGGCGCCACCGAGGTCTCTGACAAATCTCGGTTGGTTCATCGATGGCAGCATGCTGGTCGTGGGCAACGGCACCGATACGCTCAAGGGAGTCATCGCCCGCTGGGACGGCAAGCACTCGTCGACGTTCGGCGACAACCCGGTCTACCGCTACATCGCTGAAAAGGGAGCCAGCGATGGGCCGGCTCCGATTGCCGAGTGGTACCTGGACCCGATCGCGTTGGTCACCGGCATGATCAACGGGGTCGACCCCAACAACTTCCAGGCCCAGTTGATCCTCGGGTTCCTCCCCACACTGGGCCTCGACAAGATCAAGGCCATCGGCGGCACCATCAACATGGGTACGCCGAAGTACGAGGAGATCAGCCGCACGGTGATCTATGTCGACCCGCCCCGCACCGGGGCCCTCGACCTGCTCAAGTTCCCCGCCACCAGCCAGTCTCCTCCCAAGTGGGTCCCCGCCAACGCCACGTCCTACATGTCGCTGAATTGGGATCTGCAGGCCGCCTGGCGCGGCATCGGTACCCTGGTCGATTCGTTCAACCCCCAGGGACCCGGTACGTTCGAGAACCTGATAAACCAGTTGGCCACGCAGGAAGGTGGACCGATGATCCACCCCAAGAAGGACTTCATCGATCACCTCAGTGGACGCATTCAGTTCGTCTCCGATGCGACCCAGCCGGAACAGGCCGGCGAGTTGCCGGGCGGGAGAATGCTGTTCGCGCTGGGAGTGAAGAACGCCGATGGGCTCAAGGCCACCATTGCCAAGCTGGTCAACACGCCCGGATCTCCGGTGACCACCAGGCAGTTCCAGGGTGAGACGATTTACGAATTGCCCTCACCGGCTCAGCTGGGCAACGCCGCGGGTGGCAAGATCGGGATCTCGATCGCACAGGGCAACCTGATGATCGGTATCCCCGAGACACTGCTCGAGCAGGCACTGCGAGGCGATGTCGAACCGCTCTCGGCCAGCGCCGACTACAAGCGACTCGCCACCAGCTTCCCCGCACAGGCCTCCTCGATCGGATACGCCCGGCAGAACACACAACTCAAGACGATCTACCAGATGCTCCGCACGGGCAACTTGCCCGGAGTCGCCCCGGGGGCCGGGTTCCCGGGTGGTGGAGGCGGATTGCCGTTCGACTTGAAGAAACTGCCACCCTTCTCCGTCGTCCAGAAGTACCTGCACTCCTCGGGCAGCTACATCATTCCCGACAAGAACGGAGCCGTGATGGTCAGCTTCTCACCCAGGAAGGCCTCGAAATAGCCTCGACCCCTTTCAACACACCCACCCACCCACCCACCCACCCTGACACACATCACTCACCGGGCCGCGGAACTCACCCGCCGGCGGGGTGCTTGATTCTCAACACCTCTGGTCCCTTCCGTCCAGGAGCCAATCATGCTCGACCGAGTCCTGTGCCGAGACCTGCGACTGCCGATCGTCGTGCTGGCCACGTCGTTGATCACACCGTTCACGCTGGCCGCCCAGGAACGAGACAAGCCGACCGAGAAAGGTGCTCGGTCCGCCGAAAACCAGGCCGCGATCTTCGATCGACTCGATCAGAACAAGGACGGGGTGCTGGTGGCCACCGAGGTTCCCGAAGCACAGGCCAAGGCGTTTGCTCGACTGATTCGCATCGGTGACCGCAACAAGGACGGCCGACTGACTCGACAGGAATTCCTCTCGTCGCTGGACTCCAACAGCGACCGGCCCGAGGCCAAGGATCGACCGGCCCAGTCCCAGAGACCGCGACGACGACCGGGAACGCCCGAAGCGGGTCGCGGTTCCGACCCCGTACAGGTCTTCACCCGGCTCGATCGAAACAAGGACGGCAAGCTGACACTCGAGGAGTTTCCCGAAGGAGTCCGCCAGCGGATCGCCGGACTGCTCAAGGAATCCGGCAAGAAGAGCTACAACCGCGAAGAATTCGCCAGGCTGTTCCGGTCCCGCTCCGATGGGAAAAAGAGCAAAAAGAGCAGCAAGACGAACAAGAGCAACACGTCTCGCAAGAGGCTCGAGACCCGCAAGGGAACCGAGACGCGTAAGAGGCCCGAGTCGCCTCGAGGCAAAACGGCTGACAACGACCGGTCCCGACGCGAGCAGTTCTTCAATCGGCTCGATCGGAACAAGGATGGGAAACTGACCGCGGAGGAATTCCCCGAGGCTTCGCGGCGACTGTTCACGTTCCTCGCTCAACGACTCGAAAAGAAACCCGGCGATTCGATCACCAAGAGTGAGTTCATCGAGGCACTGCCCCGGGAACGGACCGCGTCGACCCGGCCGGATCAGCCGCGGACCGAGAGACCTCGACCGGGCCAGCCCTCCGAGAGACCTCGGCCCGACGAGCCTCGCGAGTCCGGACGCGGACCCGCCATTTTCCGACTGATCGATCTCAACCGCGACGGCCGCGTCAGTCGCAACGAACTGGCCAAGGCAGTCGAGCAGTTTTCACAGCTCGATACCAACGGCGACGGACAACTTGACCCCGGAGAATTCTTCGGTGGCCGGGGACCCGGCGACCGTTCCGGATCCCGGGCCGGCGCCCGGCCCGGCCAGCGGCCCGAGGGACGACCTTCGGCTCGGCCACAGCGGCCTGACCGCCCCGAGTCGACTCGAGGAAGCGACCGCCCCGCGGCGGCACGACCCCGGGCAACCACCTCGGCCGACACGCGACTCTTCAAGAGACTCGATCGAGACCAGGACGGTGTGATCGAGGCGTCCGAAGTGCCCAACCTGCTCCGCGAACGACTCAAGCGAGTCGACTCCAACGGCGACGGAAATATCACGCCCGAAGAGTTCTCTCGAGGACTGAAAGCGGGCAACCAGCAGTTGAGAGAACGGCCTCCGCTACCCTCGCGTCGGCCAACCAGTGACCGTCCCAGATCCCAGCCTCGTGAACGGCCTGGCGACGGGAACTAGCCAGGCGGGGCGAGCGACGAGACGGACCGGGCAGATCGCGGTAGGCAGGGTCGGGGCAGGATGAGTCGGTCGTGGCGAGATCGCCTGGCGTTTTTTCGCCAGGCGCGTGAGCACTACCACACCACCGGTGCTATCGCTCCTTCGAGCCGGTTTCTGGCCCGGGCCCAGACCCGACCCCTGGCCGCACTCAAGGCACGCCTGGATCGTCCGGCCCGGGTACTCGAAGTGGGTCCGGGTACAGGAGCGGTTACGCGACGCATCGTGAGACTGCTCGAGCCGGGTGACACGTTTGACCTGGTCGAGATCAACCGGGAGTTTGCCGACGTGCTCGGTCGGAGGTTCACCGACGATCCGTCCTTCTCGCGGCTGTCCGAGTCGGCCCGCGTGCACGCGGTGCCGCTGCAGGAATTCCACCGCGAGACTCCCTACGACGTGATCATCTCGGGCTTGCCCATGAACAACTTCTCCTCGGCACTCGTCGAGGAGCTGTTCGAGGCGTATTTCCGACTGCTTTCCCCCCAGGGGACTCTGTCGTACTTCGAGTACATGTACATGCGGCCGTTGCGGAAACTGGTCTCCGGCCGCGACGACCGGCAACGTGTGAACCGGATCGCAGAGTTGATGAGTGGTCATTGCCGGTCGCGACAGACGTCGACCAGCTGGGTCTTCGTGAATCTGCCTCCCGCCTGGGTCCAGCATCTCTCGGGGACGGCGGCTGCGTCGGAGTCATGATCCGCTGGCCGACGTGTTGGTGTTTGACTGCTGGAGTGGTGAGTCAGGGACTGGCTCGTCTCGAGGTTCGCCGCAGGCGGAGCGAGGAGGGGGGCTGTCCTGGATTGGGGAACGGGGGTTTGCGATCGGGGACAGGCACCGGCGCTGCCGAGGGCAGCTCTGGAGCCAGTCCCTGAGCGTAGGGGTTGACGCAACTTGCTGCTGTACCAATCCGCTGCTTTAATCGGCGGCCGATGAGTGGATGGCGAGACAACGGTTGGAGTGGCGGTCAGTACAGCCTGTGGCGTGTGCTGCTGAGCCTGTTCGTCCTGGCTCTTGCGATCCGCCAGTTGGCCAGCTCCGGCGGCGAATTCAGTACGCTGGCCTTGGCCGCGACGGCGTTGCTGCTGTCGATCCCACTTCTTGGGGGCTGGTTCGACGGACCCGCCGCGGCTCTGTTGGCACCGGTGACCGCGGGGCTGGTCGTCCTGGACTCGGATCTCCCGGCCAGCCTCTGGCCCCTGGTCGCCACGCTGCTGTTGCACGCGCTGGCCCCCTCGGCCCCGTTTGGATCGAAGATGGCCGCTGGCCGTGTCGATCCCGACGGAGGCTGGCGGCTGCCCGGCGGGCTGTTCCTGGGCGGATGGATGGTGCTGCTGGTGGCCACGGTCTTGGCCGCATTTGACCCGGCACGCGACACGACGAGCTGGACGAGCCTGGCCACTCGAGGCGGAGTGGTGGTCACGACCCTGCTGGCCGCCACACCGCGAACACGTCCCCTGGCCTGGCTGCTGGCCGGATCGACCTGGGCGACACTGGTCCTTTGGGGGACACCCGCCTGGTGCCTGGCCGGCGTGATCCCGGCGTGGTTCCTGGCCGCCGATCCCGGCTGGATCCCGGCCGGAAAGAACCGCGACGCGAACGAAGGTGGTACGGCGGGCCGAGGCTGGCTGTTTTACGACGGCGGCTGCGGGTTGTGCCACCGGTGCGTGCGGCTGCTGCTGGCCGAGGACCGAGGCGGGGACGGGCGAGGGGCCCCGATCCGGTTGGCTCCTCTGGGAGGAACCGCGTTCAATGAGGTGATCGAGGCGGAGGTGCGTGCGGGATTACCCGAGAGCATCGTGATGGTGACACCCGGTGGCGCCATACTGTGCCGCTCGGCCGCGGTCCTCGAAATTGCTCGCTTGCTGGGGGGTTGGTGGAGGCTGCTTGCGGCGGCCTTCCGGCTGGTTCCCCGCCCCCTCTTCGACGTCGGATACCGGCTGGTGGCCGCCATCCGTCTGCGGGTTTTCGGCCGAACAGCGGCTGCGTGTCCGCTGTTGCCACCGGAATTGCGTGAGCGATTTGACCTGCGGTACGACGAGTGAATTTGGCCAAGGGCTCTGCTAGACTGGCTCTTCACGCTCGATCGCTTTTTTCTGAAAACTCCAGCAGACCCCTGCAGACTCCAGGCACGCTCACCACGGAATCCTCATCATGGAAGCTCCTTCGATTGTCCCCGGCGAGACCCGGATTGGCTGGATCGGCACCGGCGTGATGGGTGCCAGCATGCTGGGTCACCTGATCGACGCCGGATTCGAAGCCACCGTTTATTCTCGGACCCGCGACAAGGCCCAGGGCGTGCTCGACAAGGGTGCCCGGTGGGCCGATTCCCCCAAGGCGGTCGCCGAGGCATCTGACGTGGTCTTTTCGATCGTCGGCTTCCCGGCTGATGTTCGCGAGGTGATGTTGGGTGACCAGGGAGCGTTGGCCGGTTCGAAGTCGGGCAACGTGCTGGTTGACATGACCACCAGCGAGCCCTCGCTGGCGGTTGAGATCTACGAGGCGGCCGCGGCCCAGGGCGTGGGCAGCGTCGATGCTCCGGTTTCCGGCGGCGATGTCGGAGCCACCAACGGGACACTCTCGATCATGATCGGCGGCGACGACGACGTGGTCGCGGCGCTGGGCCCCTGCTGGGATGCGATGGGCGGCACGATCGTGCACCAGGGCGGAGCCGGAGCCGGCCAGCACACCAAGATGGTCAACCAGATCCTGATCGCCACCAACATGATCGGCGTCTGCGAAGCTCTGCTGTACGGTCAACAGGCGGGGCTCGATCTGCCGACGGTGCTGCAGTCGGTCGGCAGCGGAGCCGCGGGCAGCTGGTCGCTGTCGAATCTTGGGCCACGAATCATGGACAACAACTTCGACCCGGGTTTCTTCGTCGAGCATTTCATCAAGGACATGAGCATCGCGCTGGCCGAGGGCAAGTCGCTGGGACTCTCGCTGCCCGGACTCGCACTCTCGCACCAGCTGTACCTCGGCCTGCAGGCCCAGGGCCACGGCCGCGACGGGACACATGCCCTGGAGCTGTCGCTGGCGGCCGGAAGTGGCGTCGACTGGAAGAACCGCTAGGGATCCGACGAGATCGACTTCCGGCATCCCTGCCCACGGCACAGAACCGGCTGCGAGACGGGACGCCGGCTGAAGAGGTAAGAGGACACGACAATGGGGAGCAAGGGCGACCAATTCGCCGGCCTGACCGTGGCACTGGTGACTCCGTTTGCCGAGGGAGCAATCGACGAGGCGGCCCTGAGGGCCCTGGTGGATTTCCACGTCGAGAGCGGGACCGACTGCATCAGCCCGGTGGGTACGACCGGCGAGAGTCCCACGCTGTCGCACGACGAGCACGAGCAGGTCATCAGGGTCGTCTGCGAACAGGCCGCTGGCCGAGTGCAGGTGATGGCCGGCACCGGATCCAACAGCACATCCGAGGCGATTCGGCTGACTCGGTTTGCCGAGTCGGTCGGAGCCGACGGGGCCTTGCTGGTGGCACCGTACTACAACAAGCCGACGCAGGAGGGGTTCTATCAGCACTACCGTGCGATCGCCGAAGCGGTCGGAATCCCGATCGTGCTCTACAACATCCCCGGGCGGACGGCGAAGAACATCGAGCCGGAGACGATCGCCCGGATCGGGGAACTCGAGACGGTCGTCGCGGTCAAGGAATCGACCGGCTCGATGGACCAGGCCTCGCAGGTCCTGGCCCTCTCAGACCTCACCGTACTCTCGGGCGACGACAGCCTGACTCTGCCGCTGCTGGCAATCGGCGGACACGGGGTGGTCTCGGTCGTGGGCAACATCATTCCCGATGACGTCAAGGCGATGCTGGTCGCATTCGAGAACGGGGACCTGGCCGCGGCGATGCAGTGGCACGCTCGACTGTTCCCCCTCTGCCGTGACCTGCTGGGGCTGGCCACCAATCCGATTCCGATCAAGGCTGCCATGGGACTGCTCGGACGAGACACCGGCGAAGTCCGCCTGCCGATGACTCCGCTGGGAGACGATGAGTTGGCCGACCTCGAGTCGACTCTTGTCGAGTACGGTCTGTTGTCGACGGACCGCTGACGTGACAGAATCGAAGACTCAACGGGCCAACTGTGCTGGAGGCTGCTGGTGATCTTCAAGTTCGGTAAGAAGGGTGCAAGCAAGGCCGACGGGACGGACGAAGAGGTCGAACTGGTCCGGTTCCAGGGAGCGACCAACGGCGTTCCG
>Ga0310125_10001895_pt1 | contig 10757 bp, 8 predicted proteins | sample CB11b_Tmax_Bot8__FD_203508 | JGI IMG/M metagenome (GOLD analysis project Ga0310125, IMG submission 203508) | Marine microbial communities from Western Arctic Ocean, Canada - CB11b_Tmax_Bot8 | ecosystem: Environmental > Aquatic > Marine > Oceanic | place: Canada: Western Arctic Ocean | collected... | reverse complement strand
TCAATCCCACATGTCGCATTCCAGGCTCCTCATTCTGCTCGTGGACCACGATTCACCAGCGGCCGAATTCACCTCTCGCGGATGTGGACTTTCTCGTACAAACTGCCAGACTGAAACGAATGGCTGCCTGCTGTCGAATTGAATTCGCGGAAGCGGGACTGCCGCTTCCGACTGATCGTACTCCGACCCTTTCTCCGACGCGACTCCGAGAGGATCACTCATGTCTCGCCTGCCATCGTCCCGTTTGTTCCTGGTCCTGCTGTCGACAGCTGCCGCCTTGCTGATCGCTCCGGCCGCCGAAGCCCAGGTGGTCATCCGGCCCAAACACCAGCCGAAGACTCAGCGGACCTTCCATGTCGAAAACTCGACTAGGCAAGTGCTCACGCTCAATGGAATGGACATCGAGACCAAGTCTGCACAGTTCATCATCGCCGAATCCTCGACGGGAACCCGAGGTGCCGACGGCTCGCTGCGGGTGACTGACGCGGTCAAGAAGTTGCAACAGGAACTGACGCTGCCGGGCCTGAAGGTCCGCTTTGATTCCAGCAACCCCGACAAGAAAGCCCCACTGCCGCAACTCGAACCGCTGTTCGATGTGATGCGGATCATCGCCAAAGGCCGCTACATCTATGTCTACGACAAGTCCGATAAGCTGCAGAAAGTCGAAGGGGCCGATGAGGCACTCAAGGACCTCGACCCCGCGGTCCGCAAGAGCCTGGCAGGTCAACTCGGGGCCAAGTCGCTGCTCAAGCAGAGACTCAACGAGTCGCAGCGGATCCTGGCCAAGCCGGTTCGCAAGGGGGACAAGTGGGAACACACCACGATCCAGCAACTCGAAGCCGGCCAGACTCTCACTGTCAAGCGGCAGTACACCTACACCGGCACCGTCAAGAAAGGCGATGACACGCTGCACAGGATCACAACCAAGGGACTGCAAGTCACACTCACCCAGGATGCCCCCGAAGGCAGCCCCTCCAAGATCACCGCCAGCAAGCTCAAGATTGCAAAAGGAACCGGTGAGATCCTGATCGACCTCAAGAAGGGCACGATCGTCTCGGAAACCGACTCGACACAGATGACCGGCACGTTGACGCTGGAACTCAACGGCGTGTCCTTCGACGGGACCCTCGACCTGACGATCGCCACCAAGGCGCAACTGCAGCCCTAGTCTGCAGCCCTCGTCTGCAGCACCAGCCCCTTCGCACAGCGAAAAACGGCACGAACCCCCGAGATTTCCGGGTGAATCGCCTGATGGGCGGGGTCGGGCCCTGCCGATAAAGCCGATGGAGTCGGCTACGGCGATTGCGTGGTGTCGTCTCAACGCACTGCTTGGAAGGGTTGCGAGGCCGGCTGTTGAACCACCACGTGCGTGATGCTGTCTGACTGAGGGGGTCCCACCGTGCTTTGCCGCAGATTCGCGGCGATTCTGTTGCTTCTGTTCGCAACCGGAAACGCTGCTGCACCCAGACATCCCGATTCACCCGTCGGACGGGAGGTGTTTCGCCAATGCCTCGCGTCTGCGGAGACCGCATGGAAGAGCGGTAGGACCGCCGAAGCGCTCCGCTGGTACCACTCCGCCAAGAAAGTGGCTCGAGCGCACAACTTGACGCTGACCGAGCGAGATCTGGCATTCGCAGGCCTGATAGCGCGTCACGAGGCGGGCCTCGTGGGACCCCAGCCTGGTCGAAAACCCGGTTGTGAAACCGATGGAACCGTTCAGCAACCGGCCGACCCCACCAGCCCGATGCGACCGGTTCGCCGGATTGCTTCCGGTTCCCAGCCGGCCACCACCAAGATCATTCCTCCGCTGCAACCCAAAGTCGTGCCATTCCCCAAGTCCTCGGACAGAACGATTCCCGGCAACGCAGCGGCTGGGCAGTCGCCGAGGCTAACCGTCCCTGATCCGACGCCCGAGCCTGTCGTCACCGCGAAGCAACCCGACGAGCCTGCCGTCACACAGCCAGCTACAGTCCCCAGCGACACCCCCGAGACTGCAACCGAGGACACCGTACCGCCTGGCCCGGTCGTCGGCGGTGAGTCGAACCCCTCCGAAGAGCCCGCACCACCGAACTGGCCCGACAGCAAATCGACCGCAGGCCCCGAGGCGGCTGACGAGGACGGTCTTGTTCCGCCTGTCAGTCCCTCCAGGAGTTCAGCCCCACCTGCACCCACTCGCGATACCGAGGAATCGCAGACCTCAACGACCAACACCTCCGAATCGCCCCAGGCACCCGTCGCCACAGCGTCGGTCAACAACCCGGATGAAATCAAGCACCCTGTCCGCTTGACCGCCGACCAATCAGCGGTACCCATCCAGTTGCCCACTTCGCCGCCCCCCACAACACCGTCAAACAACGATGATGCCACCTCGACACCGCTCTCTCAGGACTTCTTGGGTTCCCTCGGTGATCAGCAACTGATCCTGGCCCTGTTCGGACCGATCGTAGTCGCGCTGTTCATCCTCGGCCTGTTGACCCAGGAAATGTCTGGTCCGTGGCGGATCCTGACGTGGATCAAACGACGCGTCCGCCGATCCGGCTCAACCGATCACGCTCGAGCAGATGAAGTCTCCGCCGAGTCAATTCCCGAGGCCCTCGCAGAGGAACAGAAGGGCCAGGTGCTGCTCACCGTCCAAATCGGCACACGCCGCCGCAACAAGGTCGACTACTACACAGCGACCATCGACCTGCCAGGACTGGAGCCGACTCGAGTCGTCAAGCGGCGTGACGGCAGCCCGCTGTTTCACAGCAAGGGAGCTGCGGCCAATTCGGCACGACACCTTGCACGCCGCTTAGGCTTCGATGGGATCGTCGAACAGCCCGCACGTCGCCAGGCCGCCTGAAGCCTTCTCGGCCTGCTGGCTGAGAGGGGACAGGGTGCAGACGTTCATTCGGTGACATCGTCGTCGGTCAGCCAACCGAGGATCTCGGTGTCCTCATCGCTGAGTTTGGGCTGAGGAGTGTCGGTGTCGGATGCGGGCACAGCCGGAGGCAACTGTCGGCGACGACGCTCGGCACGTTGACGGTCCCGGCGACGACCCTCCAGGCCAGCCTTCTCGAGCAATGAGACCGAAAACGGATCCGCGTCGTCGATCACCGGAGGTGGGCCGTCCGTACTCGGCTGATACATCACCTCGAAGTCGTTCTTGGCAATGGTCAGCGTGTCACCGGGCATCAGGACCTGGACCTCGACCCGTTGTCCGTTGACCTTGACCCCGTTGGTGCTGAGGTCCCGGACCTGCCAATAGCCAGCTTCCAGCTCGAGTTCACAGTGCTGCGACGAGATGTTGGGGTAGTCGAGGCAGATGTCGCAACGGTTGCGTCGGCCGATCATGAGCCGTGGACGCATGAGCGGGATGGAGTCGCCGCCGCCGATGGGTACCAATTCGCCCAGCATGCTCTACCCGTCCCCCGCGGCCGCATCCCCACCGTCAACCAACAGCTCCCGGATCGTAGCGACACCTTCATCCCGGCTGTCGAGGTGTGTCCAGGGACGCCCGAGTTTCATGCCTGAGAACTGGTTGAAGTTACTCGACGAGGCCGCGCAGTAGACGGCCAGCCCACCGCGGTAATCGATGTTGCGGACCAGGCGTACGATGGCACTGGTCATGACCCAGCCGAGAGTGGGGACCTGCGCCAGGTCGATCACAACGCCCCGGACCGACGGGTCGTCCAACATCCGCATCACGCGGTTTGCCTGGTTGTGAATGTCGAAATACCGAAACGACGACTCGTCGCCCAAGGGCGACACGACGATCACGCCGTCGGTGCGATCCAAGGCAAAAACTGTCGCTCGTTCACTCATTCAACACTCGCCGATCATCCGGTCACGCCCGAGACCATTGGCCTCGTCGTACCAACAGTGGTATCAGGGAAGAGACTCATCTCCAGAGCCGCTCCCCGCGGCCGGCATTCATCACATCAGAGGCGAAAACACTTTGGGGCGGTGGGATCCTGCGACCGTTCGTCTCGATTGGGTCGGGCAAAGGCGAGTTCCACGGGCCCACGCGCCTCACCACCTCGAGTCAACCCAAAATGATTGATTCCCGCGGATAAGTCAACCTGAGTTCGTTCCGTGAGTGCTCTGCTCAGCCATCTTTGCTAGAGTGAGCGACTTCCACATCGGCAGGCCGCGAGGCGGCACATGAGTCGCACATGGGTGAGTTGTTTCACTGGGTCGATCTGAGCGTTTTCTTTGTCGCGCTGGTGGCCGTGATGGCCATCGGCCTGCTGGCCGGGCGAGGAGAAAGCGGGTCCTCGGAACAGTACTTCTTGGCAGGTCGGCAGATCCGCTGGTGGGGCGTGGCCGGGTCGATCTACGGATCCAACGTCAGCGCCAATCACCTGGTCGGCATGCTCGGGCTGGGATTCTCCGTCGGATTCGCCCAGAGCCACTTCGAGCTGGGTGCCATCTTCGGGCTGCTGCTGTTGTGCTACGGCTTCCTGCCGGTTTACCGCAGGATGAAGATCTTTACGCTCTCGGAATACCTCGGCCGTCGCTACGACGACCGCAGCCGGCTCTCCTACGCCGTGATCATGGTGCTGATCATGGCCGGTGTGCAGATGGTGCCGGGGCTCTACATCGGAGCCCGCTCGGCGTGCGTGATGGTCGGAGACCAGGCGATCCAGACTCGCCTGGTGCCGGTGGAGACCGTTGGCGATCGGCAGTCGATCGAAGCCGGCGAGATGACCGCCGCGGAGTTGACCTCGCAGCCGAAAGTCGAGGTCAACATGACATGGTACACGGGCTTCATCATCCTGCTCGCCGTGGTCTCGACCCTCTACACGGTCATCGGAGGACTCAGGGCCGTCGTGCTGACCGATGCCATCCAGTCGTTGCTGCTGTTGGGAGGCGGCATCCTGCTGGCTGTGCTGATCTTCGGCGAACTCAGCGAGGGCGGCGGGGTGCTGGAGGGCTGGAACCGCATGCGCGAACTCGATGACGCCGCCGGGACCCGCAAGATGCAGCTGTATCTGCCCAGCAACCATCGACAACTGCCCTGGTCGGGAGTCCTGACCGGGCTGATCTTCATGCACTGCTTCTACTGGGGCACCAACCAGTTCATCGTGCAAAGGGCACTGGGAGCCCGCTCAGATGGCGAGGCCCGGCTGGGAATCATCGCCGCCGGGTTCCTGAAACTGCTGATCCCCTTCTTTGCCATCGCCGCGGGGATCGCCGGGTACTACCTGATCACCGACCGCGTCGAACATGCCGTGGCCCCCGATGCGGCCTTTGCCGAACTGGTCAAGCTCGTGGTTCCCGCCGGAGTCGGGTTGGTGGGCATCGTCGCGGCAGGACTGATCGGAGCCATCCTCTCCTCGATCGACTCGATGATGAACTCCGCGGCCACCATCTTCACCATCGACATCTACCAGAAGTACATCCGCCCCGAGGCCGATGATCGACAGTTGGTCCGAGTGGGCCGACTGTCGATCGTCGCCTTTGTCGTGATCGCCACCGGGTTGACGTTTGTGGTGATCGACCCCAACAGCGAAAAGAACTTCTTCCTGCAGATTGCCAATTACACCAGCCTGCTCACACCCGGACTGCTGGTCGCGTTCCTGGTCGGCATGTTCTGGTCGCGGGCGACCGCAACCGGAGCATTTCTCACCATCATCGCCGGCGTACTGTTCTCCCAGGCCTATCAAACCGCCTACGACCAAAGCGTGGGGATGCCAGCGGCGGTGTACGATGTCGTGACCGGTCAGCAGGACCTCGCAGCCGTCAGGATCAAGGACCTGCCCACAGACTGGCAACAACTCGATTCGGCTGAGATCGGGCGACGGGTGGAGTCTCATCGAGATCAACTCAATGTCGTCAACCGCACGCTGGGACCCAGCCTCAACTTCTTTCATCGAGTTGTTGCTGTCATTCTCAGTTGCCTGGCCGTACACGTTCTGGTCAGCCTGAGAACCTCGGTCGGGGAAGAACAATCCCGGTTGACGTGGACCGATCTGGGCGGACATCGGCCCGACGACCTCCGACGCCTGGTACAACTGGCGCTGCTGGTGATCGGCGTGCTGGGAATCACCGCCGCCGTGATGAAAAGCGGAATGCTCTCGCCCTGGGCCGCGGCACTGATCGCAGCAGCAGTCACCCTGGTCGCGTTTCGAATCAACGCCCAACGACGAGCCACGCTTGCGGACCACGACCACGGTGCCGCCGAGCGGAGATGGTGGCGCAGCGACCGGACGTGGGCGGCGGTTCTGTGTGCCACCGCCGTCTGGATGCACTTCTTCTTCGCCTGACAACCGCCCCCGGGCACTCACCGAGAGTCCCGGGCCGCAGCCTCTCGCTGAAGAACGGACGTTCAACCGGCGGACGCCATGCCCCGCCGTGATGTGCCGTGATGTGCCGTGATGTGCCGTGATGTGCCGTGACGTGCCGTGACGTGCCCAGCCTAGTAGCGAACCTCGACGCGGGCCACCAGACCGTCAAAAACCAGGGTGTCACCAACACCACCGATGCTGTACAGCGTGCCGTCCTGCACACTGTCGATGAAGCTGCCGGTTGTCACCGTATTGAACCAGCTGCCGACGTAGTAACCGGCCGAGAATCGAAACGTCTCGGTCGAGTTGCCCCAGCCGAACCCCAATTCCAACTCGGTGATCGGGACCATGCGGCTGTCCTGCAGGCCGACCACGGCCTGCGTCCCACTGAAGATGTTCGACTGCAGATAATCGGCATCAAAACGACCGAACATCAACGATGCACCACCACGCAGGTACATGTAGAGATCACCGTCCATGGCCCGTTCGATCTCCAGGCCCAGGCGAGGCCCCACGCCGTCAAAGCCGATATCCGAAGATACGTCGGTCGAACCCAGCATCGTGTAACGTGCCCGGAAGTCCTCGTCAAACTCGGCGTAACGTACACCCGCAGTCAGGTACACCAGGTACGTCTTCTCTGAGATCGTCGTGCGGTATTGCACGTCGATGAATTCGAAATCGAGATCATGGCTGGCCGCCGCAGACAGGCTGTCAGTGGCGACCGATATCGTGTTGGGATGTACAAGGTCGGCATTGAGGAAACCCAATCCACCCGGCAGGGTTCTCGAGTCACTCCCATGGCTCCGGTAATTCGTGTAGATGGCCGAAAGACTCGAGGAATCTGTCCGGTTCCAGTTCAGACCGAGCCTGAACCCTGGCTCGTATCCCGCTCCTGACATGCTCGACGCCCCAATCGGTACCGCCGAGGGGCCGATGCCGTCCATCGGGGTGGCATACGGCACGTCAGTATTTCGTGGGTTCAGGTACAGGAATTCCGCGATGATCGCCGAACGATGAGCCTGCAGGATCTCCTCGAAACAACCCGGCCCCACGCAACCGACGGAGCCGGCGCGACCCCCGACCTGGGTCCAAAACACCTGACCGGCAGTCCGTTCCGACTCCACTTCTCCGTCCAGTGCCGAAATCGCCATCACTGACTGGACCGAGTCGGGCCGTGCAGCAGGGAAGTTGACTGGCCCGCCGGTCGGAGGTTTGCTCGTTCCTGCACCCGCCAGGGGTTGCCTCGATGCCTTGGACGTTCTGGCGGCGCTGCGCGTCACTTCCGTTGAAAACAAAGTCCTGGCCCGGGTGTCTACCCGACCCTCCAACGTTACCTCAACCGCGGCATCGCCGGTTACTTTTGCCCGGCCCGCTACGTCCTGGGCCTGCACCCCTCTCTGCACCAGTGGCACGCAACACAGCAGTGCACATGTCGACACGATTCTCGTGAGTGACATCGAATGGCCTCATTTCCTCGCGCCGATTCCAGTGGTGAAACCGAAATACGGGTCGTGCGGATTGAAACGAATGTAGTGCCTGTTCCAATTATCGGCCTGCAGCAGAGCATTTCTTTCGGACTTGTTACCTCCGAAAGCAAACAAAAAACGTTTTTAACGGCCGATGTAAACGGCGGTCCAAAAGTGCGCCGGGGGGCGTGGCGGTCGAAGAGTGCGGCACCCGGGTTCAGGAATATCCCGCCTTTCGGCGGGAGTCAAGAGTCTCCTTCAATCTGTGGTTTGACGCCGCTTGAGCGGCTGTTTTTGGCGATCCTTCGACTCGCGGAGCCGGTAGCTCTCGCCGTTGGCCTCCAGGACGTGGATACGGTGCGTCAGGCGATCGAGCAGCGCTCCGGTCAGCCGTTCATTGCCCATCACGTCGGTCCAGGCCTCAAACGGCAGGTTCGTGGTCACGATCAGGCTCGTCCGCTCGTAGGCCCGGCTGACCACCTCGAACAGCAGCTCCGCACCGGTCTTGCTGAAGGGCACGTAGCCCAGTTCGTCCAGCACGATCAGGTGCTGGTTCTCCAACTGCTTGCAGAACCGTTCCATCTGCCGCTCTTCCCGTTTCTCAAGCAACCGCGTCACCAGGCCGGTCGCCGTGAAGAACAACACACGGCGGCCCTGGTTGCACGCCGCAAGGGCCAGACCGCAGGCCAGATGGGTCTTTCCAGTTCCGCTGTTGCCGATCAACAGCACGTTCTCCCGACGATCGATGTAGTCGCCCCGGGTCAACTGCTGCACCAGCGCGCGGTTGATCGATGGCTGGGCCTTGAACCGGAACGTGTCGAGCGTCTTGACCACCGGGAACCTGGCCGCCTTGATCCGACGCTCCGCCGCCCGGACTTCCCGGTCCTGCACCTCACGTTCGGCCAGCCGCAGCAGGAACGTCTGGTAATCTGCTCGTTCCCCCTGGCACAACGTCGCCAGCTTCTCGTGTTCCCGCAGCATCGTCGGCAGACGCAGCTGCTTGAGGTAGTGATCCAGTAGTACCGCTGGCTGTGAGTTCCGTTGTGCACTCATGAGAGACCTCCGGGTGTCGCCAGCAGTTGGGCGTAGGCCGAGACATCTGTCCGGGCCACCTGGACATGCCGCAGATGCTCCCGGCCGTCCAGCCGGAAGGTCGTCTCCCGCCACGGCTCCTGCGGCAACAGGAACTGGGCAATCGCATCACGGGTCAACCCACCGCAGCGGAGCCCCTTGTCGACCGCACGCTTGAGCCTCTTCAGCGGGTGCTTCTCCAGCAGCCGGAGGACCCCGATGTACTCCCGGGTGCCCATCCCGTCCAACTCCGCCTCCAACCGTCGCCTGAGCACACCGAAGCACTTCGGCAGATCCCAGTCCTCCAGCGGACGGGCATGGTCCAACGCTCCCGGCTTCCGCTCCAATAACGCCAGGTAATGCCGCGGATCGAACGAGACATCCTCGCGAGTCCACAGTCGCCGGTGATGGGCGACCCGTGTCTGCTTGAAGAAGACCTCGACGGTATCAACGCCCCCCTTGACCACGACCGGGTGATGGGCATACGCCACCGGGACCGAGTAGTCGTTGCAGTCGAACCGCACCAGGGACAACGAGCTGGCCGTCGTGGAGACCTTCCGCGTGGCATCGAAGTCCCCGGCGGGAAGGGCCCGGAACGCCGCGATGTCCTCCAACAGCAGGACCTCCTTGGTCGCCGACTGGCCTCGCAACCGACGCTGACGATCCTCGCGGCACTGCACCAGCAACTGCTCGTTCAACTCCCCCACGATGTGCACCTGCGGCACAGGGACCAGGAAGTTCAACCGCGAGTACTTGACGATCCCCTCGGCCACCCCCTTCTCGTTGCCACGCCGGACCTGGCAGAAGTGCGGCTCGAACAGGTAGTGGCTCACCAACTGCAGGAACCCGGCAGTCATCCGTCGCTGGTGAGCCCCCAGGAACTCGGCCACCAGCGCACGATCGTTGTCGTAGCTGATCCGCCAGGGGACACCCCCGAAGAACTCGAACGCCCGCCGGTGGCCCTCCCACCAGGTCTCCGTGCAGATCCGCTCAAAAACCTGCACGAAGAACGCGTCGGAATAGGGCAGCGCCATCACGAAGTAGGGCAGCTTCCGCAACACGCCGTCGACGTTGACCCCCGCGTGGCCGAAGTCGACCTGGGCTTCACCCGGACGGTGGCTCAGCGGGACGAACACTTCCCGCTTCACGCGTCGCAGCGTCCGCACCGCCACCTTGACCTGCGTGTAGCCCCCCGAATAGCTCTCTTCGTCACGCAGTCGCTCGAAGATCCGCTTGGCCGTGTGCCGTTGCTTGCGGTGGACACGACTGTCCTCTTCGAGGATCTGCTCGATTCGGGCCACGAACGGCCCGATCTTCGGCTTCGGCCTCGCACCTTCCTGGCGGTAACCAGGCGGACTGCTGTAGCTGAGAATCTTCTCCAGCGTCCGGTGGTGCATCCCCGTCTCACGGAGAATCTGCCGCTTGCTCACCCCCTCCACCAGCACCCGCCGGCGGATCGTTGCCCATTGCTCCATGTCCGTGTACACCCTCCGACCTCCGAGTCCGGGTCACTGAGGAAACGTCCATTCGTTCCCGGTCAGTGGACCCGTTACTCGCGAGGTTCAACAGGGTGCCGCACTCTTCGACCGCCACGCCCCCCGGCGCACTTTTGGGCCGCCGTTTACAGGCCGAAAACCGCCATCCGGCGAAGACCGTTTGGCCAGATCGCCCAGGCCGCTGAAGATCCACCATCCGTAGGGTTGCTCCCAACCAAGACCATTACCGCACGTGCCAGTACCCACTACCCCCCCCCCCTCCCCGCTCCCCGCTTGCACATTCGCCTCACCCTGCACAGACTACCCAGACTTCCTTTTGTCCCGTCGTTGCGCAGGCAGGTTCTCGCTGCACCCGTAATGTAGCTGGGCCGGTTTTCGGATGGGGTGCAGGGTTACAGCGTTCGCTGACGGATCTTCACGGTCGAGGATCCTTGATCATCCAGGATGGGATATTG
>Ga0310125_10001893_pt1 | contig 10762 bp, 8 predicted proteins | sample CB11b_Tmax_Bot8__FD_203508 | JGI IMG/M metagenome (GOLD analysis project Ga0310125, IMG submission 203508) | Marine microbial communities from Western Arctic Ocean, Canada - CB11b_Tmax_Bot8 | ecosystem: Environmental > Aquatic > Marine > Oceanic | place: Canada: Western Arctic Ocean | collected... | reverse complement strand
TCGTTGGCCTCTTCCTTGGCCTGCTGCTCGACGTCGCGGTAGCGTAGGGCCACCTCGTGCTGGATCTCGTCTGCGGCACGACGCAACAACTCGTCCTTGGCGTCGGCTGCCGAGAGGTTTGAGATCCGTTCAAGGCGTTTGACCTCTTGTTGTTTTAGGTCTTCTAGCTCGATACGGAGGCTGTTGGTCTTCTGTTCTTGCTCGTTTAGCTCGCGCTCTTTGCCCTCAAGGTTGACTGCCCTTTGGTCTGCGTTCTCCTCGCGGTTGGCGAGGCGACGTTCCGTACTCTGTAGCTCTGTCCGCCGCTCTCTTAGCTCGCCCTCCGCCGAAGACCGAATCCTGAGACCCTCTTCCTTTGCTTCGAGCAGGAGCGTCCGCTCCTGCTCTCGGGCCTCGTCAAGTATCCTTGAAGACTCCTGCTTCGCTGCCTCGTACCGTCTGCCTGCTACTATTCTCCTGCCTGCGTAACCACTCAGTGCGCCTATCGTCAGGCCAGCCAGGACGGCGAGTATCGTGATGGCGATATCCATCGCTACCCCACCCTCCTCTTCAGTTTTAGGACCTACACGGCTTGTCCCATGCATTCAATGTTAAGGCTCGGGCAAATCTAGTGTCAAGCTGTGCGGCGGGGGCGGCAACCGGCCGGTGAACGCCGAAACAGCGGGTCAGAACGGCTTTTCGCGCCCTCCCTGCGGGCTATACAATACCGCCACGCTCAATGAAGAGCCCCTCCAGACCCCTATCAACAAGCGTTTACTTCACCGGCACGTTTCGGGCGTTCCGCGACCGCAACTACCGCCTGCTCTGGCCGGCGAACATCCTCGCGTACTCGTCTCGCTGGATGCAGTTGACACTGCTGGGCTGGCTCGTCCTCGAGCTCACCGACTCGGCGCTTCGAGTGGCACTGGTCGGGGTGTTCGCGATGACGCCTATGCTCCTGCTGGGCCTAGTGGGCGGCATGTTGGCCGACGTAATGGACCGGCGGCGCCTGCTGATGGGTGTCCACGCCCTGACCTTCACGGGCGCCGTGGTAATGGCCGGGTTGCTGTGGACCGGTTCCGAGCGCTTCTGGCATGCGTATGCGGTGATCCTGGTGGCGGGTATTGGCTGGGCGCTGGACATGCCATCGAGACGCTCACTGATCCACGACCTTCTCGGTAGCTCGGGCGTGACCAACGCCGTCGCGCTGGACTCGGTGGGCATGAGCATCAGCATGATGGTCGGTCCGGCGCTGGCCGGGGCGCTCATCACGGTGGTTGGTGTCAAGGGGGGATACGCAGCCGTCACCCTCTTCTACCTGACGTCGCTTGTCCTGCTTCAACGGCTGAAACTGGACAAGTCGATGGCCAGGCGGGGCCGCGTCGGGGCCATAGTGCCGTCGCTGACCGATGGACTGCGCTATATAGCGCGCAATCAGGCCCTTCGGGCCACCGTGCTAATCACGCTGGTAATGAACATCCTGATGTTCCCGTACATGAACCTCGTGCCTGTGGTCGCCAGGGACATCCTTGACGTGGGACCGGGCCTCATGGGCCTGCTGCAGGCTGCGTCCGGGCTGGGCGCGGCCGCGGGCGCGGTGGGGATCGCGTCGTGGATGAACCTTCGACACCACGGACGTGTCTACATCGGCGGTGCGATCACGGCCTCGGTGGCGCTGCTGCTGTTCTCATTCTCCACCTGGTACGCGCTCTCGGTTCCAATGCTGCTGGTGCTCGGCATGGGAAGCTCGGGGTTCTCCACGATGCAGAGCTCCATTGTGATGCTGCTCACCGACCGGCACGTGCGGGGCAAGGCGCTGGGGGTGATAACGCTGGCGATCGGCACGGCTCCGCTGGGGGCGCTTGCACTGGGCGTGATGGCCGAGGAGATGAGCGCTCCGTTCGCCCTAAGGATCAACGCGATACTGTCGGTAGTGTGCCTGGTTCTGGTGGGACTATTGGCCCCGGTCCTCCGGCGACCCATTGTGACGGGGTAATCGCCGGGTCTCGGCTCGGAGACGTCGCGCCGCGAAACGAAGATCGGCCGCCTCGTTCGAGGCGGCCGATCTCAGACGAGTCCCGAGTGCCGCGCGGGCCTAGTTAGTCTCCTCTTCATCGGCTAGGCTCTTGCTTAACGGCCGGTTGGCGTCGGTCGGGAATCGAGCCCCGCCGGCGAGATGTTCCAGCGAGACGTCGTAGCCCCACGTGGAGCCCTCGATGTAGTTCATGAACTCTCTTTCGGCCCCACACCGGCGGCAGACGCCCTTACTGGACGGACCGGCCGGAGAGTCGATGAGCCATTGGTGACGGCAGTCCGTCGTCTCATCCGAGACGACGGACTTGTCCTGAATCGATGCTGACGTTTCCACTTTCCTCTTGAAAACCTCCAGAATTCCATTTCTGATAGCGCATATTCTGCAATTAGAACGCTTGTATCAGTAGATTTGAAGCGCCAGTCTAGCAAAGGGTTCTTTCGAGTGTCAAGGCAAATCTGCGCCTTGTCTCGGAGAGAGCTGCCGGTGACCACGTGGCAGAGGGAAGGAGGCTGTCGTGATAGGCTAGGCCGCGGTGTCGCGACGAGGCCGTCCCGGCTTCCGAGACGAGCTCCTAAACGACTTTGCCAGATCGGCGACGCTGAGGGCCGGCGAAATGTCTTCGATGTGGCCGCACTGGAGGCACTGCACATACGCGCCGTATGTGTCGCACGTGGTGTGCGTGTCTCCCGCGCATCGTGCACATTCTTTGAGTCCTACCACCGTGCCCTCCCTGTCTTAATCGGCGCTGCCGATGGGGCAGTCCCGAGATTCTAGCGTTTGTAAGGCGAGATTGTCAATTTTATACAGCAACTTTGCATAAAAAGCATAAATGTCTGATTGTTGACAATAATCGAACACGCACCCTATACTAGCGAACAGAGACAACCGGTGTAGATAAGAGGACTTATGGAAGGCCCGCGGCTCCGAATTCTGCAGCTATTGCAGAAAAATGGTCCCTATACCGTAGACGGACTGGCAAAGGCCATCGGCCTGGCGCCTGCGACCATCCGCCGACACCTCGACATCCTCCAGCGCGATCGGCTGGTGGCGTTCAAGCAGGTACGCAAGAAGACCGGCCGTCCGGAGTATTCCTTCTACCTGACCGACTACGGCCAGGAGGCGCTGCCGAAGGACTATGACAAGCTCCTGGGCATGTTCGTGAGGGAGCTGTCGGCCTTGGACGCAAAGGAGATCGAAGACAGGAACGGGTACCAGGTGCTGGAGCTAGTATGCCAACGACTTTCAGCCGAGGTGTCCCGGAGCTACTCGGCCGAGCTTGTCGGCAAGGACCTGGGCCGGCGGCTGGCCACGCTGATCGGCCATCTGGAGTCGGAGGACTTCTCTCCGGAGGCGGACGTGGTCGACGGCAGTATACAGATCAAGCTTCACAACTGCCCGTTTCGGTCCGTGGCGCTCCAGAACAAGGCAGTGTGCGCGTTTGATTTCGGTCTGGTGTCGTCGTTCCTGGAGTTGGACGTCGAGCGGGAGGAGTGCATCCACGACGGCGATTCGGGATGCACCTATCGGGCGGACATCGCCCAGAGCGACGAAAAGCAACTCGTCGAGTCGATGTCCGCCTAGACGCCCGTCCCGATTGCCTCGGCCGGGCTCGCTGAGCTCTAAGCCCGCTCCACTACGGCGGTGGCCCCAGAGCCAGACCGACTTCAGGACCGTGGCGTCGTCGTTTATCTTGCCAACGACGTTTACTGCACTGGCCGGCATGATCTCGTCGCCCCAGGTATCCCCCGAAGCCTCGATGGGCAGCGCATCCCACAGCAGGTCCGCAGTGGCACCGTCGTTCAGCGCCGCGGTGACGGCTACGCCGCCGGCGGTGATCTTGATCCATCGTTCCTGCATGGCCTATCCTGTCCGCCGCTGGCGCAATTATGACCACAGAGGACACGGAGACAGGAACGAGGGTGATCGACATTCCGTGCGCTTCGGGTCCTGCCACGGTGGCCATTCTCGGCGGAGGTGCGATCAGTTACCTGGTGCGGAAGCCGTAGGTTGTTCAGTTGAGGGCGACCCACGCGAGATTCATCGCGCCGGCCTGTGGGGTCCGCGCTGAGGGAACGCGCCTGGCGGCCGGGTAGAGACGCCCCGATGGGGCGTCTCTACGGGATGGTTAGGCGTCGGCCACGGGCGAGGCAGTACGGGGCGGCACTCAAAGGAGCGAAAAATGCCAACGCAACCGGCCGAGAGGCTCAAAACCATCGCCGCCAGGCTTCTGGAGGGCGCCGGCGCGAGCGATCACGAGGCAGCCATCGTCGCCGGCCACTGTGTGGACGCGAACCTGGCGGGCCATGATTCCCACGGCATCATGCAGATACCGACCTACATCGACCGCGTGAACCAGGGGCACATAGTCCCCGGCACCGAACTCGAGATCATCAAGGACACGCCGACCACCACGGTGGTCAACGGCAACTGGGGTTTCGGGTACGTGGTTTCCGAACGGGCGATGCAGACCACCATCGACAAGGCCCGCCAGAGTAACGTGGCGGCGACGACGGTCTTCCAGCAAAGTCACGTGGGCCGCGTCACGGACTACCCGCTGATGGCGGCCCGTGCAGGGATGATCGGCATCATGACGGCGGACTCGGGCCGTACGAGCAAGTCGGTCGTGCCCTTCGGCGGCCGGGAGCCGCGCCTAGGGACCAACCCAATTTGCATCGCCATGCCCAGCGACCTGGAGGGGCCGATATTCATCGACGGGGCCACTAGCGCGGTGGCAGCGGGTAAAGTGGCCGTGGCCGTCGCGCGGCAGCAGCCGATACCGGAGGGCTGGGTCGTTGACCCAGACGGCAACCCGACCACCGATCCGGCCGACCTGGGGCGCGGTGGGGCGCTGCTGCCTCTGGGCGGGCCCGAAGGGCACAAGGGCTACGGCCTGTCGGTTATGGTGGAGATCTTCTCGGGCATCCTCACAGGCCTGGGCTACGGCTCCGACACGTCGGAGCGCCACAACGACGGGTGCTTCATGGCGGTCTTCAACGTCGAGGCCTTCCGGCCGCTGGCCGAGTTCAAGCGCGAGGTGGCCGACTTCGCCGCCTACCTAAAGAGTTCGCAGCCGGCCGAGGGGTTCACCGAGGTCTACTATCCCGGCGAGCCAGAGCACCTCCGCACCCAGAAGCTGCTGGCGGAGGGTATCTACGTCGAGGACTCCACGTGGGCCAAGCTCACCGCCCTGGCGATGGGGTACGGCATGGCCGACGAGCTGGAGATGGGGTAGAGCCGTCGCGGGGACGACTAGCGTAGCAGCGTCACCGGTACGCCGATCTGGACTCGCGCCCATGCGCGGTCCGCAGTTACCGCCGATAGGCCGAGGCACTTCGCGAGGCCAAGGCAGGCGCGGTCGCCGAGGGACAGGCCCTCTGCCCTCGTGGCCGTGCGTAGCAGGCCCGCCTGGAGCGCCTGCTCGGCGTCAAACGGAACGATCTCCATCAGGAGTCCGCCGACCGCCCTTCTCACCGCGTACTCGGGGACTCCAGCATCGTAGAGCTTGGCCACCACCTCGGAGACGTTGACCGCGCTTATCGCAGAGTTGCGGAGAAGTCCAGCTACCGTATCCGCTCCGGGCTCGTCGAAGGGCACGCGCCAATATGGGACGCCATGCTTCGACAGGCTCAGCACGAACGGTGATGAGGTCAGTTCGACTTTGGAAAGACCCTGATAAGTGGCGGGAGATCGCCTACCCGCGCACGCGTTCGCTCCTGGGGTCGTAGGGTGGACGCAGGGACGCCTTGGCGGCGAAGCGCTCGCCCATGATCTCGATCTCGTAGCTGCCGCCTCGGATGTACGCCGCGTCCACGCCGGCCTCGCTCTCCACGTAGCCGAGACCCACCGAGCGGCCGACGGTGTGGCCGTACGCACCGCTGGTGGTGCGGCCTACGAGCGCATTGTCGCGGTAGATGGACTCGTCGCCGAGCAGCAGCGGCTCAGGGTCGTCGAGGGTGAAGACCGCCAGCCGCTTCGTCCCGGGGCGCTCCGCCTGCGCCAGCAGGGCGTCCTTTCCGGTGAAGCCAGAGGGCTTGTCTAGGGCGACGGCGAACCGCAGGCCGGCCTCTATTGGAGTGTCCAGGTCGGTCAGGTCCGTTCCCCACGCCCGGTACGCCTTCTCCATTCGCAACGACTCGAGGGCGTGGTATCCGGCGAGCCGCAGCCCGTGATTCTCGCCCTCGTCGACGATGGTGTCATAGACGTGGGTGGCAAACTCGGTCGGGACGTACAGTTCCCAGCCCAGCTCTCCAACGTAGGTGATCCGCGTCGCTCGGACGGGTGCGTAGCCGAGATCGATCTCCCTGCTGGCCAGGAACGGGAATGCATCATTGGAGAGATCGGCGTCGGTCAGTCGCGACAGGAGTTGCCGGGACCGCGGCCCCATCACCGCCAGCACCGCGTACGCAGAGGATATGTTGGTCACGAAGGCGTGGGCGCCGGCGGGGATGCTCTGCGCAATCCAGTGCAGGTCACGGTTCTCGGTGTCGCATCCGGTGACGACCATGTAGGCGTCTTTCGCCAGCCGGGTGACCGTGAGGTCGGCCTCGAAGCCGCTGCGGTCGTTGAGCATGGCCGTGTAGACGGCCCGCCCCGCTGGCACTCCGATATCGTTGGCGCAGAGCTGCTGCAGCACCGACTCCGCGTCGCGGCCCTGGACCAGCAGCTTCGCGAAAGAGGTCTGGTCGAAGAGCCCCACGGCCTCGCGGACGGCGCGGTGCTCTTCCGCCGAGTAGTCGAACCAGTTCTGGCGGCCGTAGGAGTAGCCGTACTCTGGCGCGACGTCCTCCGGTGCGTACCAATTGGGCCGCTCCCACCCGGCCACGACGCCGAAGGCCGCGCCCCGGGCGGCGAGCCGGTCGTGTAGCGGCGACCGGCGCGCGCCCCGGGCCGTCTCTGGCTGCAGGTGCGGCCAGTGCATCCCGTAGAGCGTGCCAACATTTTCGACGGTACGGTCGTAGAGATAGCGCGAGTGGTTTTGGTATCGGTGGAAGCGACGGATGTCGACCTCGGTCAGGTCCATCGTCGGGTGGCCTTCCACGATCCATTCCGCGACGGCCTTGCCGACTCCGGCCCCGGCGCCAATGCCCGTCGAGTTGAGCCCGGCGGCGACGAAGAAGTTCCTGAGCTCGGGAGCTTCACCCATGATGTAGCGGTTGTCAGGCGTAAAGCTTTCGGCGCTGACGTAAAACCGGTTGATGCCCGCGTCTTCCATCGCCGGGACGCGGTGGATTGCCGCCTCCCAGAAGACCTTGAAGTGGTCCCAGTCCGGGTCCAGCAGGCTGAAGTTGTAGTCGCGGGGGATGCCGTTCATGCCCCAAGGCTTGGCCGTCGACTCGAAGCCGCCCATGAGAATGGCGCCCTCGTCCTCTTTGTCGCGTCGGAAGTAGATCTGTTCGTCCGGATCGCGCAGCGACTTGATGTCGTACGGAATGTCCATCGGGTTGGTGACCAGGTACATGTGCTCGGCGGCGTGGAGCGGCACGTTGACGCCGCACATCTTGCCTATCTCCCGTGCCCACATTCCGCCGCAGTTGACCACGAGCTCGCATTCGATGTCGCCGTGGTCGGTTGATACGCCGGTGACGGCGTCGCGTCGATGGCTGATGCCGGTGACTGTGACCTCCTCGAACAGAGACACACCGGCCTCCGCGGCGCCAGCGGCCATCGCCTTCGCGGTCTCCTCAGGAAGCGTCTGGCCGTCCTTAGGGATGTGGGTGGCGCCGACCAGGTCGTCGGTGCGCATCAGCGGCCACATCTCGCCCGCCTCGCGGAGGCTGATCGGCTCGATCTCGATTCCGAAGGATCGGCCGAGCGACGCGATCTTTTTGAGCTCGTCCATCCGGACCTTGCTACGGGCCACCGTGACGCTGCCGGTCTGTCGGAAGCCGGTGGGGTGCCCTGTCTCCGCCTCAAGCCCGGCGTAGAGCTCGGCGCCGTACTTGGCGATCTCGATCAGCGTCCGCGAGTTGCGGAGCTGGGTCACTAGGCCGGCGGCGTGCCAAGTCGAGCCACCTGTGAGCTTGCCGCGCTCCAGAAGCACTACGTCGCGGCGGCCAAGCTTCGCCAGGTGGTAGGCGACGCTGCAGCCGACGATTCCGCCACCGATGATGACCACCTCGGCGTGGTCCGGGAGTCTGCTGGCCATCAGGACCTCCGGTAAAGGGTCGAAGGATTAGAGGCTGCGGTGATGTTCTCACCGGCGGGGTGTCCGGCGCAACCCGCGCCAACCGCAGGCGAGGCGCAGCGTTGGTGATAAACTGGGCGTGGCCGCCTGCGGGCCGGAGGTGATGCATTCAGGGGGGAAAACAATGGCGAAACGTTACTGGCTGTTCAAGTCCGAGCCCGACGACTACTCGTTCTCGGACCTGATGAGCGAGCCCGACCAGACTGCTGAGTGGGACGGCGTCCGCAACTACCAGGCGCGCAACTTCCTTCGCGACGAGGTAAAGGAGGGCGACGGCGTGCTGTTCTACCACTCCAACGCGTCCCCGCCGTCGGTCGTCGGCACCACCGTAGTAGTACGCGGGGGCTACCCGGACGACACGGCCTGGGACCCCGGCTCCGACCACCCGGACCCCAAAAGCACTCCCGACAACCCGCGGTGGTTCATGGTGGACATCAAGGGCGAGGCGACGCTATCTAACGAAGTGACGCTGCCACAGATCAAGGCCAACCCGGCTTTGCAGGAGATTTCGCTATTCAGGCGACCCCGTATCTCGATTCACCCCATCACCCAGCAGGAGTGGGACATCATCCTGGAGATGGGGCGTGGGGGCGGATAGACGGCAGGACGAGGGCAGACACACGGGTCTGCCCTACCCACAACTCTGAACCCCGTACCCTGCTTCAGACCCTTCCCGCGATGACGTCGCCCATCTTCGACGTGCCGACCACCTCGCCTCCGTCAGCCGCGATGTCCGCGGTCCGGTAACCCTCGGCCAGGACGCCCTCCACAGCCTGCTCGACCGCCGCTGCCTCGTCCTCGAGACCCAGGGAGTAGCGCAGCATCATCGCCATGCTCAGTGTCGCGCCGATGGGGTTGGCGATGCGCTGTCCCGCGATATCCGGCGCGCTTCCGTGGATGGGCTCATACAGGCTCGGGGCACCCCCTGCCGCCTTCGCGGAAGCCGGCGCCCCCGCCAGGCTGGCTGAGGGCAGCATGCCCAGCGAGCCGGCCAGCACCGCGGCCTCGTCCGAGATGATGTCGCCGAAGGTGTTCTCCGCGACGATCACGTCGAAATGGGCCGGGTGCCTCACCAGCTGCATCGCCAGGGTGTCGACGTAGATGTGCTCGAGCTCCACTTCCGGGTATTCCGCCGACAGCTCGACGGCTATCTCTCGCCAGAGTCTAGAAGACTCCAGCACGTTGGCCTTGTCCACGGACGTCAGCAAGCGGCGCCGTCCTCGGGCCAGCTCGAAGCCGACCCGGAGGATGCGCTTGATCTCCTTCTCGGTGTAGCGCATGGTGTCGACGCCGCGCCGGCCATGCGAGGTCTGCCAGCGTCTCTTGGGGCGGGAGAAGTAGAGGCCGCCGGTGAGCTCCCTCACGATCAGCATGTCCACGCCTTCGAGGAGTTCGGGCTTGATCGGGCTTGAGTTGATAAGCGCCGGGTAGACCTTGACCGGCCTGAGGTTGGCGAACAGCCCCAGGCTCTTGCGGACCGCCAGGATGCCGTCCTCGGGCCGAACGCTGGCGTTCAGGTCGTCCCACTTCGGGCCACCGACGGCGCCGAAAAGCACCGAGTCGGCGTCGTCGAAGACCGCGATGGTCTCGTCGGGCAGGGGAGTCCCGAAGTCGTCGATGGCGTTCCCGCCGATCCTGCCGAACCGGAGGGCGAAATCGTGGCCGAACCTGGAGCCGACCGCGTCCATCACCTTAACCGCCTCGGCGGTGACCTCTGGGCCGACTCCGTCGCCCGGCAGGGCCGCTATCTTGAATTTCATATCGCCTCTGTTGCCTCCGTACTTGTGGCGCGAATGCTGGAGTATTATATGCGAATCTGGAAGGCCTTCACCGCAGAGACCGTCGAGAACGCAGAGGAGGGACATATGGCTGTGACTGCCGAGGCGGTCGTGATCGGTGGTGGCGTGATGGGGGCCAGCGTGCTGTACAACCTGACGCTCCGGGGCGTCAGGGCGCCGGTGCTGCTGGAGCGCGACGCCCTAGGCTCCGGCTCCACAGGGCGGTCATCGGGCCTAGTGCGGATGCACTACTCGACGGTCGTCAACACCCATCTCGCGTGGGAGAGCTACCGCACCTTCAAGAGCTGGGACGAGACCATCGGCGGGGGGGACGTGGCGTTCGTCAAGACGGGCTTCATGGCCATCGTTTCCCAAGAGTCGGTGGAGGGGCTGAGGCACAACGTGGCGATACAGCAGTCCGTGGGAGTCGATACGAGCATCGTGTCCAGGGAGGAGGCGCAGGAGTTGGCGCCGGCGTTCCACTTCGAGGACGACGAGGCCTTCGCGTGGGAGCCCGAGTCGGGGCACGCCGACCCGTCGGGCACCGCGATGGCCTACGCGGCCCGCGCCAGGGAGCTGGGCGCGACCGTGGTCCTGGAGTCGCCGGCCTTGGACGTCGAGGTACGGAACGGCCGGGTCGTTGCCGTGACGACGGCCGGTGAGCGTTACGAGACGCCCATCGCGGTGGTGGCAACGGGACCGTGGTCGCCGCGGTTCCTGCCGAAGCTGGGCATCGACTTGCCGCTGGAGGCGACGCGCCACGAGGTGTTCATGATCCGGCGGCCC
>Ga0310125_10001891_pt1 | contig 10773 bp, 18 predicted proteins | sample CB11b_Tmax_Bot8__FD_203508 | JGI IMG/M metagenome (GOLD analysis project Ga0310125, IMG submission 203508) | Marine microbial communities from Western Arctic Ocean, Canada - CB11b_Tmax_Bot8 | ecosystem: Environmental > Aquatic > Marine > Oceanic | place: Canada: Western Arctic Ocean | collected... | reverse complement strand
GTATCAATAAACGTTTGCGATCCTGGGCTGCTGGCGTCAGTGCCTACCTGTATCTGTATAGAGTAAGTGCTACCACTGGTCCCCCCTGCTATCTGACACTGTGCCGCCTTATTAGCCGCAACGCTTACCCCGTTAATGGTAAGGCTGCCGCTGTTAAGTTGTGCGCCGCTAATCGTTAGGTCTGATGTTGTTACCTCACTAACGGTAGGCGTACCGGTTAGGCTTTCGCCAGTGTCTAACTTGTCAGTGTAGTCAACGCTGATCGTGCGCACCTCTGAGGCTTGCTTATGCCTTATCTCGTTTGCTCTGGACATTGTTAGTCATCCTCAAGGGTATAGTGGCAACGCCCTGCTGTGCTGTAGTGCGTGGCCTGGGTTGTGCTGTAATGTGCGCGGCTGCCTGCTGTGCTGTAGTGCGTGCGGCCCTGATGCCCATAGTGTAAGCGGTTAAGCGGTAGCGAATACTCTGCCCCTGCCAGTTCTATTGTAGCCGTTGCGCTAACGCTGCCAACAACAGAAGAACCAACAGCAACAGCAGCGGCTGGGGATACTGTAACGCTAGGAGCACCCGCCGGGGTTACTGTGCCAATGTGTGCAGAGCCGATAGCATCAGCAGGGGCTGGCGTTATTACCGGGGGTGGTGACTCGGTAACGGTTGGGCCGCCGATGTTACCCCCGGCTACAGCTGGCTCTGGCGTTATGGTAACGCTGCCCAGGGTAACGCCTGGGCCAACACTGGAAGCGATAGCAACGGCTGCGGCTGGAGATACTGTAACGCTGCCCAGGATAACGGTAGGACCAACACTAGACGCGATAGCATCAGCGGGGGCTGGCGTTATTACCGGGGGTGGTGACTCGGTAACGGTTGGCGTGCCTGTGTCCCCTACTGCAACGGCAGGGTCTGGCGTAACGCTAACGCTACCAATGGTAACGCCTGGGGCAACGCTAGAGGCTCTGGCTATAGCAGGGTCTGGCGTTACGCTCACGCTGCCCAGGGTAACGCCTGGGGCAACGCTGGAAGCGATAGCAACGGCAGCAGCTGGCGTAACGGTGACGCTACCAAGAGTCACGCCTGGGGCAACGCTAGAAGCCACAGCAACGGCAGCAGCTGGCGTAACGGTGACGCTAACCCCGGCGGTAACGGTAGGGTCAACACTGGAAGCCACAGCAACGGCAGCAGCTGGCGTAACGCTCACACTCCCCAGGGTAACGCCGGGGGCAACGCTGGAAGCCACAGCAACGGCAGCGGCTGGCGTAACGCTCACACTCCCCAGGGTAACGCCTGGGGCAACGCTGGAAGCCACAGCAACGGCTGCTGCTGGCGTAACGGTAACACTACCAATGGTCACGCCTGGGGCAACGCTGGAAGCGATAGCAACAGCCGGGTCTGGCGTAACGCTCACACTACCAATGGTCACGCCGGGATTGACGCTAGAAGCGATAGCCACAGCAGCAGCTGGCGTAACGGTGACGCTGCCAAGGGTAACGCCTGGGGCAACGCTGGAAGCCACAGCTACAGCCGGGTCTGGCGTAACGGTAACATCTACAGCAGCAGCTGGAAGCGTGCTAAATGGTAGACGTGAATAAGGAGCTACCGAAAACATAGAAGCCCCTCTTAATTAAGAATAGCTAACGCGCCCTCAACAGTCACTCCTGGGTCGCTGGCCCGCAATACGTCAAAGTCTATAGCAACATTCTTTATCGTTTCGCGGGTTGTGGCTGCGGCTACTTCTGCCTCTGCTGTTATCTGGTGCGATACAATTAGCTTTAGCCAATCTAGCAAGGTTCTGATATATGCGGCCCGGTTGGTAAGGTTGTCTAGCAGGCACTCAGTCAACAGCATGTGTAGCGCGTCACGCCTTCCCAGGGCATACCTGCCAAGGCTAAAAGCCAGAGACAGGTTGTAGAGGTGTAACTTCTTCCTGTCCCGCATAGGTGCTAGAACGTGCGTTTCTTCGTCTGCTTCATAGGCTGCTGCTGCTGCTTCTAGCTCTGCTTGCCCTACAGCGTCAACCGTTAGCTCCCCGGCTGCTATGCTGCACTCTGCCCCGGTATTGCCCAGGATCAATAAGAGGCTTTGCAGGTTTTCGCCAGCTGCCCACGGTATGCTTGCCATAGAGTTACTACCTTATATAGACGGCTGAGAATTTCGGCTTATAGCGGTCGGTAGATACAATCGTGCTATAGCTGCTGCTTCCACCGCCAGCATCAGGCCAGACGCAAAAGAAAATATCATCATTCGGAGATGAGCAGTAATAGAGAGCCGTGATAATGCTATAGGTTTCATCGTAACTGACGGCACTAACATCAACGGTAAACTGACCAGCCAGGGCCGTACTGGTGCCTAGCGTGGGCCAGATAACACTGCCGCCCATAGCATCATCATCCACTGTACTGACCATCCCAGTAATTTGATAAAGTCCAGCTTTTGTTAGCGTAATTTTGTTGTTGGTTGTGTCGAGCACCACGGCAGAGCCGACCGCTGCAAAGCCAGGGGCTGCTGTTGAATCAAATATAAGTTGATTTAATGCGCCTGTTGTTAGAGTCTGGCTGCTGGTCTGAACCATTTTGCCGCCGCTTCCAATACCGTGCAGCGATTCGCCCGCCGGGTAAGTACAGAAAACAGTAGACGTGCCAGTAAGCGTTATCTTGGCTGTTGTGCCTGCACTGTTAGCCAAGACAGTATCGCGGCTAAGAGTGTCGCCGCTGCTGGTAAACGTTCCTACGCCGGTTTCCCAGGCGTCATTGCCTGAAACGATAGTATAGTAGGTTGTCTCTGCGTTGCTGAAAACATCGCTAAAGCCTGCAAATCCGGTTGCTGCACCTGCTAAAGAAACGGTGCCAGTGCCAACCGTGGCGGTTGTTTCCTGCACGCGGTCATAAACAGCTGTGACGTTATGGGCTGGCAAGGTTTAGCTTTCCGATATTTTGATTTCACAGTCGTCTAGAGTAATGGCCTGCCCGCTTGATACTGACCTATCACTGGTTAAATCCCAGTAAATCCAGATTTCACGATCTGCCACGGTGCCGTCAGAATTAACTAAACACGCATACCGGGCGTCGCCCCCGCTGGCAGGGATAGAACCACCTGAAGCAGTCCAAACAACGTCTTTTAGTTTCAGGCTGCCGAAATTGCCGCTGTCGTCCTCGCTGATAGTGTCAAAGTCGGTAGCGTTTTTAGTCAGCGAATAGCCGCCCGTAACGTAGCCGTTGCCACCAGCCACCTCTGTCAAGTCACTGGCCACGTTGCTGTCAGCGTCTGGGGCTGATGCGCTAGTAAAAAGCATTACATAAAAATTGGTTGGCAAAGATACCCCGCGCAACGTCTCAAGTAGTCTCATTTTACCCTTGTTTGTCCAGCCTGCCATAAGTTTAGACCCCTATAGAAAAAGGTTTTTGTTTGCTGTGGCTCATTGTTACGATAGCCGCTTACAATGTAAAGACCGTTTGCCGGGGCGGGCAACCGTAACTGCCGGGGCTTTATGCGTCATAAGATCGCAGGCAAAAACTATAAAATCGTCATCGACGCCCGCCTAAAAGACGCGCACGGTATTTGTACAGACCCCGCACGGCCCAGGCCAACAATTAAAGTAACACGCGGGCTATCTGAAGCCGTCTTTTTAGAGACAGTCTTACACGAAGCCTTGCACGCTTCAGCCTACCAGTTACTAAGCGAAGGGTTCGTTTCCGAATGCGCCGCCGACTTAGCGGGGCTGCTCTTAAAACTGGGGTATAGTCGCAATGTCTAGAGTTCTGGTTATTGGCGATACTCACTGTCCCGCAATGCGTGACGATTACGTTGCCTTTTTGCGTGCCCAGCGTAAGGCCTGGAAAACTAATGTAACTGTTCATATCGGTGACCTTGTAGACTGGAATATGCTAAGTTTTCATGAGCGCGACCCAGCAAGCGACTCTGCCGGGCTGGAATATAAAAAAGCATTGGCCCAGGTTAAGACACTGACTAAGGCTTTCCCTACAGCTGTGTGCATGACTGGCAACCATGACTGCCTGCCACAAAGACAAGCGGTAGCGAATCAAATACCGTCGATGCTGATAAAGGCACCCGGCAAGATATGGGAAACGCCCGGCTGGAATTGGCGTCCCCGCTATAGCACATATGATATCGACGGCGTTAAGTATTGCCACGGCGACAGAGGCAAAGGCGGCATAATGGCAGGGCTTAAAAATGCTAAGGAAAACTTCCACAGCTGGGTACAGGGCCATACGCACTCGCAAGCGGGCGTCTGGTGGTTTGCTAATGAGTCTGCGTGTGTCTTTGGCATGAATACCGGGACCGGCGTAGATCAAAAGAAGGGTATGTTTTACGGGCAAAAGTACAACGCCCGCAGCATCGTTGGCTGTGGCGTTGTACTAGAAGGGGGCAAAGAAGGGGCGTTTTTTGAGCCTATGCAATTGTAACAAAAGCGGTAAGCCCTACCGCTACCGCCATCTTTAAGACTGTATCCCAGGTCGTGCCCGTCTTTTCGTTTTCGGCATGACTCCAAGCCGCCTGGGTTATGCCTGCCTTATCAGCTGCCGCCTGTTGCGTCATGCCTGCGGCTAGTCGGTAGCCTGTAATCTTTTTTACTGCTTGGCGTTTTGTCATTACATGCCCCAGTGTAACACGGTGTCCGTGCGGTTAGTTGGTTCAACGAATTCTAAGCCCAGGGCTGCGAATATGCTTTTCTCTTGCGTTGCCTTACAGATACGTTCGTCACGGTTTTCACGTTCCCACAGCCCGTACTGGTTCAATAAGTACCCGCGACGTTTGGCAATGCAACGCATGATAATATTAAACTGCCCGCTACCAGTGCAGAACAACAGAGCCGCGCCCATTGACTGGGGCAGCACGTCAAAGACGTTTATTTGTACGCCCTCGAATTCACCGAACCGCTTGGCACGATCGGGGCGAGTAGAGCACCACCCGAACAACTCGCCAAGCTGCTGATTAAGCTGCTCTTGGCTTCTGCGGCTGCTGCAACGAACAGCTATGTCTATATCCCCTACGGTTTCCTTTTCGCGTCTGATGCTGCCGCCTATGACACAACGTAAGCCACTATTAGCTTGCAGCTGGTCGATTAAACGGGCGGCTATCGCTTCTGCTTTTTCTCTGGGAATTCGTTTGCCTTTACTCATGGTCTCGGTCTCCTGTTGGTTAGGGGTGTTAGTTAGTCGCCTTTTCCGGGGGCGTTGTCGTTAGGTTCATTTTTACTATTTCGCACAGTTGGAAGGGCAGCAAGTGGTTTTTGTATTGCGGGTTTTTTAAGTCGGCAGGTGAAAACTGAAGCCAAACTCTATTCGCGCGGGGCTGGTAAGCGTAGAACTTCGCTGTTGTTGCCCCGTCTAGGTTGTCAAAGTCTTTGCCTACTGTGGCTAAGTTCATAACGAACTGGTTAAGCGGGTCGAAATAAACAGTACGCCCCTGCCAATGCTTCTTCATCTCAAGGCCGCATAGGTTCTCTGCTAGTCGCCGTTTCTGGGATTGTAGGCGAGCCGCTATATGCTTGCTGAGAATGTCTATATCCTCTGTTTCCCAGCCAAGAGAATCGGCACACTCTCTTAACGCCTGGGCGTCTGCTTCTGCCTTAACGTCTGCCGCGTCTAGTTTCTTCTGTGTCGGGGTTCTGTAGCCTTTGGTTGCTGTCTTACTCATGGTCTCGGTCTCCTGTTGGTTAGGGGTGTTAGTTAGTTGGTTCGCTGGCTTCGTCTTTTAGTCGGTTGCTTATATCTTCGACGAGTTTTCCTTCTAGCGCTGCTTTTAGTTCCCCCCCGTCGTCGTCGCCTACGATAAGAATCTCAACGTTCAAATCGCTAAGAATGTCGCGGTTGTTTTTTTTCGCTTTCATGGTCTCGATCTCCTGTTGGTTAGGGGTGTTGGAAAGGGCAGTTTTTTGACCTGCCCAGGTCTGCGGTTAACTACTTCTTAATTAGCACACTCTTGCCCAAAGGTTGAAATGGTTACTCCACTTCCACACTTGCCCGTTTTTCAATGTCGCTGTCATTCCACACTCGGTTAGATTGTGAGAGGTGCAAGCCATCCAAACAGCCGTTTGCCATTCTGCTTTGAATCTTTTCATAGTTGTTTCACAAACTTCTGTTTTTGTTGTTTTCGTCATGGTCTCGGTCTCCTGTTGGTTAGTGTTGTGTCTCATAACTTCACTTATTGTAACAACATCGGCTACACATGCAAGATAACTATACTTATTATGAGAAGAAAACCCAAAGTTTTCACACTACAAAACAAGGGGGTTGCTGGGATACCGAGAATTAGCCCGGTTTTTGTTCGGACAAACCGACAGATAGCCCGTTAGTTACCAGGGGGCTTCTCGGCTTCCATAATCCGCTCATGCCTGCGCCGCAGCTGGGCGGGCGTCATGCTTGGACCCATATGGTAATGGCCCAGCGGCACAGCTGCCGGGGGCTGCTTGTGATACCGTCGCCAGTATTCACAGATGAGCAAAGCGTCTGCTATAGCGTGCGTTATTTTAAGGTCGGGCCATAGCTCCTGGGCCTTGGCTTTGTGCTGGTTCTTCTTCTTCGTCTTGGTTACTTTTTTTGACGTAATCAAGCCTAGCGGCTGCTGCCATTTACGAGGTAAGACGCGCTCTAATGGGATACCGTGACAGACTACGGCAGACTCTGCGTTACCATAAGCCCTGCCAAACGTGAAACAACTAGCCACGCCCTGCCCTGGGCGACTGGCTACCTTTTCAAGTGCGCAGCTTTTTAGCTTGCTAAGGCTTGCCAGTTCTGAGAGTAGGTCTGATAAGTCGGTAAGGGTAGCGGGCATTTTTACGGCTTCAGTCTTACGCTGTTGCCCGTCGTCTAACGTCCAAGCAATACCGCCGTTAACGCCTGGGTCTATTCCGATATAGAGCATTAGAAAAGCACTTTCTGTGTAAATCGTTTAACTGCTAACTGTAGATATTCCTCGTTTAACTCGATGCCGATAAACTTACAGCCGTTTTTCTGGGCGACTGCTCCCGTGGTGCCGCTACCGAGAAACGGGTCTAGAACCGTTCCGCCTTCAGGGCAGCCCGCCATGATGCAAGGCTCGATTAGTTTGGGTGGAAACGTGGCAAAGTGCGCGCCTGGGTAAGGTGCGGTTGAGATTGTCCAAACGCTGTGGCGGTTGCGTGCCCCGTTATCTGTGAATGTTTCCCCTATATCATGCCGATTTGTACCTGTTTGGACTGTTGCCCCGAATTGGCGCGGCTTGCCTCCTGGCTTTTTCTGTGCTGTTTCCTTTATCGCGTCTGCATCGTAGTGATACCTGGCCGCCTTGGTTAAAAGAAAGATATATTCATGGGCTTTTGTGCAGCGGTCGGTAACGCTTTCCGGCATCGGGTTGGGTTTGTGCCAGATAATGTCCTGTCGCAGCCACCAGCCGTCTGTTTGCAGGGCAAAGGCAACGCGCCAGGGAATGCCGCAAAGGTCTTTAGGTTTTAGGCCGGGGGCTAGCGTGTTGCGGCCTTTTACCCTCCCGCGCACTTTATCGCCCGGCGTTGTCTTGCGACCATCGGTACGAACGTCCACGGCTCCACCGCCGCCGCTGCTGCTGTTGGCGTAACAGTCGCCGTAGTTCATCCATAACGTGCCATCCGTTCTAAGCACGCGCCGCACTTCGCTGAACACTTCCACCATTTTTGTTACGTGCTGTTCTGGCGTTTCTTCTAGTCCCAGCTGGCCGTCTGTCCCATAATCCCGAAGTCCCCAGTACGGCGGCGACGTTACGACACAATGCACGCTTTCCGCTGGTAGCTCTTTAAGTACCTGCAAGCAGTCGCCGTGGTATAGCTCGATATCTTGGCTGGCGTGGTATGGTTTCAAGCCGTTACCCCTTAAAAAACCGCCTGAACAAGTGCCCATTTAATACCCCTAGATGCCCCTATTACGCTGGACCTATAGGGGCTTTTTTTAATTTCGTAACAGTTGCCAAGATGCCGCCGGGCGTCCCGCCAGCTAACCGCTTCAAGTATGCCAAAGGCACCGTGTACCATATCATCCTCGCTTGCTGGCGGTGCCTCTTGATTGCCTAGCGACTTATGCCGGTAAGCGTAAAACTTAGTAAGGCCGGTATCGTAGCGCTTGTATTCTTCAAACTGTAACCGGGAATTTAATACCATTAAGCCGTTACCCCTTCCGCTATAGCGTTTTCTCTCGCCTGGAATACCGCGTCTAACTGCCGCTGTCGTGCGTTGCGCTGGTCGTCTGTTGTGGCTGTTTGTACTAGCCGCCTTAGCTCTTTAATCTTGCTGGTAAAGCCTAGCTCCCGCTGTAGCTTTGCGTCTTTGGGCACCCCGCCGGGTAAAGGTTCGGGCCGCCCGTGATCGGTCTTGGTCGGGTAGAACGTGCCCCAGTTTTTACCGCTGTCGATGGCTTCAAAGGCAAGGCTTAGCCCTTCGCATACCTGGGCCTCTGTGTGCTTGCTGATCCTCTTGAGCAAGTCACCAGGGCCGTTAATGGTCCTGTAAGGGTCTGGGCTGGTCTGCTTCCAAGCCAGCCAACGCTGCAAGGCTGCCCGTAGGCGTTTGGTCTTGAGGTGCTGCGGTAGTCCAATCTCCGTTTCAATGACTTCTAAAGTACAAACAAAGACAGGCGGCACAGCCGCCGCTGTTTGTTTGTTTACCTTATTAACCTTGTTTCCTTGTTTATATGTGCTACTTGCTGGTTCGTTGCTTGTTCGTTGCTGCGCCGTTGCTGGCTCTGTTGCCTGTTCTATGTCCTGTTCGCTGTGCTGGTAACTACTCCAGTTACAGACGGTTACAATAGAATAATGGCTGCTTGCTTGTATGCTGATATTTCCCAGCTGTTCTAACTTCTTCATGCGCCGCGCCACGGTGCTAGGCGGGCACTTTAGCTCTCTTGCTGCCGTGTGTCTGCCAAAGACAAATTGCCCAGGTTCAACGTTTACTGTCGTGAAGCCCCGCCCGGTTTCCATAGGGAAACTTTGTTTCTTCCAGACTGCCCGCATTAGTACCCAGGACCAGAGCCGCCAAAGTTCAGCACTGGCGAAAACCTGAGAATCTAGGCTTTTCCTGTGTAGCAAAATATAGTTTGTTCTGTCCATTTGTCGCCTTAAAGACGGCACGGCGCGACCTGTAGAGCAAGAGACCATTTGCCCCAGGCCGCGCGCGTGCCGCGCCTCATGAGTTACGCAAGATAGGGAATACGCCCGCTGTTAAAGAACCTCTTTATCACTGTTTTCTGTGCCATCTGTTGCCAGCTGTCAGCACGCCAGCCGCCTTTTACATGGTCTTTTACGTGCTGGTCTAACTGTGCCTTGCTTAGGCACTCGAAAGCTTTCGTATCACAGGGCAGCGTTGCCACGGCGTAAACGTAACGAACCGCGCCTTGCTCCCGCTGCGGGTCGTCGCTTGGCTGGTGCTCGATGTTTTCATTGCCGCCCTGGTAGTAGGTAAAAATATCATCTCCAAAAACTGTGCGGGCGTACATATCTTTCAGCTGCCCGTTGCGTTTAGCCAGTGCTATCAGCCCCTTGTAGCCAAGATCGCATTTAAGCACCCCGGAACGGGGCACAAAGTAGAATAAATCCTGCCCAGGTTCTAGGCCGGTTGTTGCTGCTTCGTAGACGGCAGATAGCAAAGACTGCGGGGCACACTTCAAAAGGTCTGGTTGTGCTTCAAAGATGCCGCAGATACCGCCCGCCCATTGCTCAAAGTGGACGCCAGCAGGAAGCCGCCCTTTTACGTCGTCATAGTAGCGCGTCAACAGCCCGTCTCTAAACTTGGCTAAGGTAGTGACTGGTTGTTGTGTTGTTGCTGTGCTCATATTTCCCCCTTAAAAAAGCCGTTGTTGGCTACCCGGTAACAGTAAACGATATTCAAACAACCTATGCCCTACGCTAGAGAGACGCTTTTCAATTGTGAAACCATGCGCCCGCAGCGCCCGCAGGCGTCGTAGCCCTTCGCTGCCGCCTGCCTCTAGTCTTATCCTGTCGGCTGTGTGCCATAAGCCGTCACACAGCAGGCGGTATACCCGCTGCTCTGCTGCGCTAAACTCTGCTAGGTCTCTGGTTGTCAGCAGTTCCACAAGCGCCCCCTTTTTTGCCAAAGGCTCTTGAACCATGCCGCGCCGTGCTGGTCTGCGTCTAGTGCGTTTTGCCGCTGGCTGCGGGTTAGCTCACATTTCAAGCACGTGCGCCGCCTCAAGATTAAGCCGCCGCAGATAAAGCAGCGTTTAGCCGTTCGCTGTATCACTTTTGTAAAACCTCCAACCAATAAGAAGCCCTGCGAACAGGGACGAAAAAAAACAGCTGGCGACTGTATCAATAACAAACACGCCAACCCAAAATAAGACACTAACTGCCGCCGCTGTTGCTAGGTTGTTTGCGCTCATCTATAAAAGCCTCCAAGTCTGCGACAGGCACGCGGTAAATTTTATATGTACCGCTGCCGATATTAACCACCGCCAGCCTGCCCGCACCTATTAACCGCCGCACCGTACTGACAGAAACTTGTAGCCTGTCGGCTACCTGTCGAATGCGCAAGAGAGCAGGTTCTAGCCCTGTTGAGTCAGTCGCCATTATTCCCCCTTCCGCTTTAATCAAAAGTGTTCAAGTTATGGCAAATCATACAGAAGTAGATAATAGCGTCAATACCAATAATCCCGCACCTGTCCCGCGGTGCCCTGGTTGCGATTCTCTCGCACTCTGGGCGGCTTGGTATTGGATAGACGCCAGCAATTCTAAACGGCTTAGAGTGCCGCTGGTTTGCTCTACGTGCAAGGTGTGGTCTTGGTGGATTTACTCGGC
>Ga0310125_10001889_pt1 | contig 10775 bp, 10 predicted proteins | sample CB11b_Tmax_Bot8__FD_203508 | JGI IMG/M metagenome (GOLD analysis project Ga0310125, IMG submission 203508) | Marine microbial communities from Western Arctic Ocean, Canada - CB11b_Tmax_Bot8 | ecosystem: Environmental > Aquatic > Marine > Oceanic | place: Canada: Western Arctic Ocean | collected... | reverse complement strand
TTAATACTCTACAATCTTGATTCGGGTAAGCAAAAAAAGCGACTCATTCGAGGGAATACTAGTCCAGATTTTGAAGAGTTGAAATGGTTGCAGCCAGGATTATCTTGGTCTCCAGATGGAAAGTATATTGCTTTTGCTTCTAAGAGCGGAAAAGAAGATTCTATTATTATTGTTAATGTTCGAAATAGTGATTATAAAAAAATACCTATTTCACTAGATGGAGTTTTTACTACTTCATGGCATCCTAGTCAAAATAAAATTGTATTTATAGGACATAAAGATGATGCAAGCGATCTATATGTTGTAGATATAGATACACAAGAATTAACAAACTTAACTAATGATACTTTTTCAGACTTTTCTCCGGCATGGTCAGCAAATGGAGATAAGATTGTATTTAGTTCTGATAGAGGAACCAGCAAAGGTTCTCCTAGTATGTTTGACATAGATTTTTCTCAAAAAGATCTATTTATGTATGATTTCTCTAATCAAGGGATTACACAAATTACAAACACTTCTTATAATGAAAATTATCCAGTTTTAACTAGTAACAATGTATTGTTTTATACTGCAGATTATAATGGAGTATATAATATCTTTAAACATGAGCTATCTAGTACTGTTTTTTCTCCTATTACCAATGCCATAGCAGGCATTCAGCAAATAGATGTTGATACTACTGGGAATAAATTAATTTTTTCTGGCTACTCTGAAAGAGGATGGGATTTATTTGTAATGAATCAACCTCAGAACAAAGAAGAGAAGGTAGTCCCGGAGACCAAATTTTATAGCAGAAGAAATCAAGTAGATACTTTTGAAGACTTACGTTTTGTAAAAACTGCAATCCCTAGCGAGGAGTCTCAAAACTATTCACAATATATCTTTGCTAGGAATTATAGAAGATTTAATGATACTGATAAAGAGACTAATGATCAAGATACAGAAATAGATTCATTACGTTTTGCTGATGGATATACATCTAAGCCATATAAAACAGATTTTTCTATCGACTATATAGCCACAAGAGCTTCTATTGATAATCTTTTTGGCACTCGCGCACTGGCAAATCTTGCTTGGAGCGATGTTATGGGCGACCACCAAATTATGATGGGCACAAATCTAGTATTAGATTTAGATAATAGTGATGTAGTAATTAGTTATGCTTATTTGAAAAATAGGATGAACTATTACGGTACATTATTTCAGCAAGCCAACACTTTTTCATTGGGCTACAGTCTTACCTCTGACTATATAGGAAAATTAAGAGATTATGGTATAGGATTTTTTGCACAATATCCTTTTTCCAAGTTTAGTCGTATTGATTTTGGAGGGACTTTTAGATCGGTCAATTATGAGGTTAAAGAATTTGATATATACAATCTCACTTATGATTCTATATATACAGAAAATCTCACAGCAATGATGCCAATGGTGAGTTGGATTTTTGATAATACTACGAATACATATACAGGGCCAAACGATGGATTGAAGCAGTATCTTACTGTTCAATTTAGTCCTGATCTTGGAGAAGATTCTATTCCTTTTCAGACTATCAAATTTGATATTAGAAAGTATTTTAAAATTAATAGAAACTATAGCATAGCAACACGATTAATGTTAGGAAAAAGCATAGGAGATAATCCACAAAGATTCTTTTTAGGTGGCAATTCTCAAATGACCATTATATCAGACACTCAAACAGAAGGGCGAGATGATTCAGGTTTTTATGCGGAAAGAGTTCTAGAATATGATAATTCTTCTATATTGCAGGATGTGTATTTTAGTGAATATGTTTTCCCGATAAGGGGTGCAAGATACAGAGAACGTACTGGAGAAAATGTCGCAGTTGCAAATTTTGAGTTTAGATTCCCTTTTATTAATTATGTAGATGTAAGCTTCCCCGCAAGAATTAGATTTGGAAATATTTTTGGGCACATATTTGTTGATGTTGGTGCTGCATGGGATTCAAGTGAAGAATTTGATGATAGCGCTTTAGTAAGAGCAAAATATGGCTTATCTGATCCAGAGGCTTCTCCCATTATTTCTACATTTGGTATTGGAATGAAGATGTTTACTCCTTGGGCTTTGATAAGGATTGATACTGCATGGGATCGCTATCCAAATGGCGATTATTCAAAACCCCAATATATTTTATCTATAGGGTACGATTGGTAATTTTTTGAAGTTTACAATTCAATCTGAAGATAAACATTCATTAGCGAGGGTAGGTAAAATAGAAACTAATCATTCTACAATAGAGACCCCTGTCTTTATGCCAGTTGGTACTCATGGGGTAGTTAAATCAATATCTCCAAATGAATTATATGATATTAACACTCAAATTATGCTGTCTAATACCTACCATCTCTATTTAAGGCCTGGCACAGATATTATAGAGAAGAATGGAGGGCTACATAAATTTATGAACTGGTCAAATAGTATTCTAACTGACAGTGGAGGATATCAAGTGTTCTCATTGAGCAATATGAATGAAATTACAGATAATGGAGTAAACTTTAAGTCGCATCTAGATGGAAGTATGCATTTTTTTACACCAGAAACTTCGATGGAAGTACAAAGAAAGTTAGGATCTGACATCATTATGGCTTTTGATTATTGCCCTGCCGCAGATTGTTCAAAGAAAGAATTAAAACGCGCTTCTAGATTAACAGAAGATTGGACAAAGAGAGCGTATGAATATCTAAATGATCAATTGCCTTTATATGGCCATAGCCAAACATTATTCCCAATTATTCAAGGAGGAATTGATAAAGAAGAGCGCTTAAAATGTTTAGATCAGATGCTTCCATTTGCTACATGCGGTTTAGCTATTGGCGGACTATCTGTAGGAGAAAAAAAAGATCCTATGTTTGATATCGTAAATATGTTAGGAACACATATGCCAAAAGATCAGCCTCGTTATTTGATGGGAGTGGGTAAACCTGTAGATATCGTAAAATCAATTTTGTCTGGGATAGATATGTTCGATTGTGTATTACCAACTCGTAATGCCAGGAATGGACAAATTTTTACTCATGAAGGATCAATTAATATTTTAAATAGTAAATATAAAGATGACACATCTCCTATTGATAAAAAAAGTAGTATTGTATTTGCTCAAGAACATTCTAAATCTTATTTGAGACATTTATTTAAAGTAAACGAAATGTTTGGTATCCGTATTGCGACATTAATGAATATTGCATATTACTTTGACTTAATTACTGAAATTAAATTTGAAATTAACAATAATAGTTTTGTAAAATGGTCTGAAGATTATTTAAAGAGATATGACAAATAAACATCATTCAATGACTAAATTTTTATTTATTATAGCAATCATTATATTAAATAATTGCGCATCTGTTAGAAGCCCAGAGGGAGGGTCTTTAGATGAAATTCCTCCCACACTTTTAGGAACCAAACCAGCAGTATTAAACAATATTAAACCTGAACAAAAAATTACTATTCGTTTCAGTGAATATTTAAAAGAAAGTTCAATTAAAAGTGCTATTAATGTTTATCCAATGCATACAGATAAGGTCAAATATGAATTTAAAGGAGATAAAATTGATGTATGGCTGCCAAACAACCTTCAGAATGATACTACATATATGATTGTTTTAGATACCAGTTTTTCTGATGAGCATGGAGTAACAATTGAGAAAGATATTAGCATTCCATTTTCTATGGATTCCATATTTACTTCTTCCACAATAGAAGGCAATGTGTATGGTGATAGTGATCAGTCAACTCTTTTATTGTGGAGAGGATTGCTCAATCATGACGATATGCGGAGTACAGATCCAGACTACATTGCAAATACAACAAGCGACTCTGAATATATTTTTAATTATTTACCAGCAGATGATTTTTCTATTCTTGCGGTAGAGCAGTATGGATCAAATATTGATTATTCAAAAGGGCAGTATGCACTTTATCATGAAAGTTTATTATCAACTAAAAAGGCTAATCTAAAAAATATTGATTTCTTTATACATAAAGCTTCTGAATCAGAGGAATTAGATACAGATAGCTTGGATGTAGCTCCAGACAGTAATAGTGATATGGTAAAAACAGCTGACATATCAGGAACAGTGACAGGAAAATTTCTACATCCTATCAAGATGTTATTACAAAATAGTTTATATTCTTATGTTGAGGCCGTCAATCTAGATGGCTCCTATGTTATTAATGATGTGATAGGAGGTAAATATCAATTGTTAATATATGAAGATAGAAATAATAGCAATAGATTAGATACGGGCTCTTTTGTAGAGAAAGAACAATCAGAAGAATTTTATGTTTATCCCGACTCTCTATCTTGTCGAGCAAATTGGGAGCTAGAATTACCTTCTTGGAACTATCAAAAGGAGACTACGCAGTGAAAGTTGTAGCAGTTAGCGGATATTTTGATCCAATCCATGTAGGACATTTAGAGTATCTAAAAATGGCTAAAAGCTTAGGAGATAAATTAGTTGTGATTGTGAATAGCGATTATCAAGCAGGATTGAAAAAAGGTAAATCATTTATGCCAGAGCAGGATCGATTAGAAATTGTTGGTGCATTACGCTGCGTTGATGAAGTTTTTTTGAGTATTGACAAAGATAAGAGTGTTTGTAAAAGTTTAGAATATGTACAGCCAGATATCTTTGCTAATGGCGGTGATAGAAGTCTTGAAGAAGTTCCTGAGACAGTTGTGATGAAGAAATATAATATTGAAATGGTAGACGGTTTAGGCGAGAAAATTAGAAGCAGTAGTGCAATTACAGGAATCAAGTGTGACGTATAAGAAAAAAAATAAAAAATACCAACAGCTTCTTGATGATTTTATTGAATTAAGTCATAAATTTGATATTAAAATTATTCAAGATAAAGGTAATTTTAATGGAGATAGTTGTATGTTATTTTCTGATAATATTGTGGTAATTAATAAACATAAACCGCTAGAGCAACGGTTGCATATATTAGCAAAATATTTTAGCAAGATGAATCTGGACAACCTATATATTAAACCAGTATTAAGAGATTTAATTGATAATATTGAATTGGATAATGAATATGTCGCATAAAAAACATTTATGGGCTCCTTGGAAAATGGAATACATCAAAAATAAAGATGGATCCCAGAAAATATTTTCTGATAAACCCAATGAAGGTGATGATAGAGAGAATTTTATTCTGTATCGCGGGAAAACATGCTATGTAATTATGAATTATTATCCATATAATAACGGGCATCTTATGGTGGTTCCATATGAAGAAAAAAATGCCATAGAAGATTTAGAAGATGATACTTTATCAGACGTTATGCAAGTAACAAAAAAAACAATGGCTATCTTAAGAACTCATTTACACTGTGAAGGGTTTAATTTTGGAGCTAATATAGGCAAGGGATCAGGTGCATCCATTGAAAGCCACTTACATTTTCATATTGTACCACGATGGTCTTCAGATACAAGTTTTATGCCGGTAGTAGGATCAACTAAAGTTGTAGCACAAGGCTTGCATGATACTTATGATTTATTAAAACCATTTTTTGAGGAACTAGGATAGTGGATTTATTTTCGCATTCATGGCTCCCTTTTATTTACCAGTATAGTTTTGGACTATTAATTTTTGGTGGAGGTCTTTTTGCAATTTTTAAAGCTTATGGAGCTCAAAAGTTTTGGGCTGAATATAAAACATGGGTGCTAGTATTAATTTGGGGATTCATTTATGTATCTTCTATTCATCTACTGATGACAATTGCTGCATTAAATAATACCCCACAACTCTATCTAGTTATTCTGTCTGGATATCTTTTAACAGCATTAATTTTAAGTAGGTATGTTCGATGACTCCTGAAATTGCTACAAGTCCACTTTTTTGGGGTATCTTAATATTCTATGTAGCATTTGTATTAGGTGCAGGATTATTTTTTGCGCGTAATAATCAGTCTACAGAAGACTTTTTCTTTGGTGGAAGACGATTCTCATGGTGGTTAATTGGAATGTCTATGTTGGCTACGGGAGTTGGATCGCATAGTTTTGCAAAGTACGCATCAAAAGGATTTGAATATGGCTTTTCTTCAACCATGACCTATATGAATGATTGGTTTTTTATGCCCTTACTTCTCTTTGGCTGGATTCCCATTATTTATTATATGAAAGTAAACTCTATTCCAGAATATTTTGAACGACGTTTTAATTCTACGGTAAGAAATTTATCAACCTTTACAATGATATTATACTTAATAGGTTATATTGGAATTGGTTTATTAGCATTAGGGTCATTATTGCAACCTATTCTAGGATGGGAGATCGAAACGATCATTATTGTGATTGCATTGATTGCTGGTATCTATGTTTCTTTAGGTGGTCAGACAGCAATTATATTTACTGACTTTATACAAGGAGTAGTATTGTTATTTGCTGGAATCCTAATTTTTGGACTTGGGATTGCTTATCTAGGAGGATTTGATATATTCTGGAATGCACTCTCTACAACCAATAAATTGCCGTTAGCTGATTTTAATTCTCCACCTGATTTTAATTTTGTTGGTGTATTCTGGCAAGATGGAATAGTCGGATCTGTTGGATTTGCTTTTATGAATCAAGCAGTTATTATGCGTTTTCTATCTTCGCGTTCTGTGGCGCATGCTCGTCGAGCAACTATGATGAACGTATTAGTGTTTTTACCGATTGGTACTGTTGCTGTATCTAATGCTGGTTGGGTAGCAAGAGCAATTACAAATACGTCAACTGGGGTGATTGCAGAAACGACAAATCCAAATACTATTTTTACCGTAGTAGCAGGAATTGTAGCATCTTCAGAAGCGGTGTTTGCATTTTTAGTAGCTGCAGTTGTAGCAGCCTTAATGTCTAGTCTTGATTCTCAGATTAATGCATCAGCTGCAGTTGTAGTAAATGATATATATACACCTCGAGCAAAAAATCCTTCAGAAAAAACTCGTTTGAGAGTGTCCATGTTAACATCTGCAATAGTAACAGTTGTAGGAATTGGAGCCGCATTTTTATTCGCACAATATGGTACCATTTATGAAGCGCATGGAGCGTTCCATAGTGTGGTAACTCCACCAATGGTGACAATTATATTTTTAGGAATATTCTGGAAACGTTTTTCTGCACAAGCAGCTGTTTTAAGTTTTGTAATAGGCTCTGTATTTATTGTTTTAGGATTGATTTATCCTTTTGAGCTTATTACTCCTTTTGCGCATGGCATTGAGTTTGTCGCAGAAAAACCATACTCTTATATTAGAGCATTATACAATCTTCTGGCATGTGTATCAATTGGAGTGATTGTTACTTTGCTTACAACTTTCACTGTTAACAGATCTAAAGTTTTTCCTTTTATTGTGATTAGATCTAAACCTTTAGATAAATATTATAAGAGTATTAAAGGACTAACTCTTTGGACAATTAAAGATGGAGCTGAATATTTTAAAGGTTCTAAAGTAAATCCAAATGCTGGCATTACTATTACAGTTCCTGGAAGTGAGATTATAGTGTCTGAAGATAAAAATAATAAAGTGTGCTTACCGAAAAGATATATGGATGAAATTAAAGGGAACCCAGGAGATCTTATCTATATTAGTGATAAGCGTTGGTACTTAGGTGGATTAAAATCTACACATGCTAATCTTGGATCAGTAACTAAGTTGGATGGAGTCATTATATCAAAAGATGTATATAAGCATGCACAATTTAATTTATCGAAAGATTTAATTATTGAGCTTGAGGTGTAATATTCCTTGTTTTTTCGATAATAATATTAAAAATTCCAAATCATATTCCGGAGTAGCTCAGTTGGTAGAGCGAGTGACTGTTAATCACCAGGTCGGGAGTTCGAGTCTCTCCTCCGGAGCAAAGTAAAATGAGTCAAAAAAATAAAAATATTAGCGTTATTTTGGTTGACAAAACAATGATGTTTAATAAATTTATTATATTAGTTCAACTTAATTAACAGGAAATAAGATGGATTTTCTTACACTTTGGTCTTTACTTGGATTTCTTTTCGCTGTCTATGCGGTTACAGCTAACGATAGTATTCAAACATTAGGAACTTATATTTCATCCAATAATGATGTCAAATGGTATTGGATGTTTGCATATATGGGATCTATTTTTTTAATAACTATGCTACAAGGTTTTAATGCTGGTGATCCAACTTTTGGCAGATTAGATAAGTTTCCAGAAATCGATATACAATGGTATCATGCAGTAGCTCCATTAGCTCTAGTGGCATTGACGCGATTAAAAATACCCGTATCAACTACGTTTTTAGTCTTATCAGTATTTGCATCATCGGTTGTAATGGAACAAATGTTGCTAAAAAGTTTTTTAGGTTATGCAGTCTCTTTTGTTTTTGCTTGGGGATCTTGGTATCTCATTAGTAAGTATTTTTTAAATGAAGGTGAAAAAGGTAAAAATAAATATAATAACTATTGGAGAGTAGGCCAATGGGTGACTACTGGTTGGTTATGGGCAACATGGCTGAAACATGATTTGGCAAATATTATGGTATTTTTACCAAGATATTCTTCTGTTGAAAACACTAATTTTCAATTCTTTGTTGTTGGTGCGATGCTTTTAGGTTTGGCGTTCATGTTTTATGAGCGTGGCGGAAGAATACAAGAAATTGTTTTATCAAAAACCAATACGAGATATGTTCGATCAGCTACGCTGATTGACTTAGTGTATTGTTTTGTATTGTACTATTTCAAAGAAGTGAACAATATACCAATGAGCACCACATTTGTTTTTATGGGAATGTTAGCAGGTAGAGAACTTGGAATTTGGATGTCTCTTGGTTATGGAGAATTAACATATACTAGTAGACATAAAAAGGCTATTTTCCCAATGCTATATAAAGATTTCCTTAGATTGATGTTAGGATTGATGATTAGTGTCTCCCTTGCATATGCTATACAATGGTATAGTACGTTTTGAATAAAATGATGTATTGCAGTCTTCGTAACTATTGATGACCTTATTATAGAGATGAATCTTAAAAATAAAATAGTATTAGTTACAGGTGCTGCTAAAGGCATCGGATTTGCTACTGTTAAGCGCTTACTCAAAAAAGATGCAAAAGTTATTCTATGGGATTTTCAACCAGATGATTTAGATAATGCTGTTAAATCTTTAAAAGCTGAAGGGCATGATGTATTCTCTCAAGTCTGTGATGTTACAAACAAAGAGCAGGTCTATCATAATGCAGAAATCATTAAAAAAGATATTGGCGATGTTGATATTTTAATTAATAATGCTGGAACAGTATATACGGGGTATATGCTGGATCGTTCAGATGAAGAATTAGAAAATATGATTAATGTTAATTTTACATCGATGATTTATACTATTAGATCTTTTATGCCTGCGATGTTAGAAAAAAATAAAGGACATATTATTAATATATCATCTGCATCTTCATTGATTGGTGCTCCTAAATTAGCAATATATGCTGCAACAAAATGGGCTGTAATGGGCTTAACAGAGTCTTTAAGACTGGAAGCAATTAAGATGGGTAAAAAGGGAGTAAGATTCTCTTCTATTCACCCCAACTTTTTGAAAAAAGGTTTATTTGAAGGAACGAAACTAAATATCCTAGGTTCAATGTTTGCGCCAGGTGTTAAATCTCATGATGTTGTTGCAAAAGTCATTATCAATAGAGCGATTCGTTTTGGATTCCATTCACCTAAAATCCCATGGATTATGAATCAATCTGTATTATTAAGAGCCCTGCTCCCGAGTTCTTTATTAGTAAAGTTTGGCAATTTATATGGATTAAATAGTATGATGGATGAATATACAGGTTATAAGGATGGCCGTTAATTTTTTTCTTTACTATGAGTATCGATAATAATTAGAATAAACTCATGAATAATTCGATAAAAATATTAATTATAATATGCAGTTTAGCGCTTTTCACAAATTGTGATAATTCGTCTAATACAACACAAAATGAAAAATTACTCATAGTAACTTTTGAGGATTCATTAAGTTATTCTCTAGGTGTTAACATCGGAAAAAATTTACCTGATGCACAATTCAATCAAGATCTTATAAAAGAAGGATTAGACGATTATTGGAATAAAAAAGAACCAAGATTAAATAATGCAGATAGGCAAACAATATTACGAGAGTTTAATGTAAGAAATTCAGAAATAGAAAGAGATCAAATGCAATTAGCCTCAGAAGATGCCAGAGAATTATCTAGAAAAAATAAAATAATAGGACAAGAATTTTTAGAGAAAAATAAAACAAAAGAAGGTGTACGTGTTCGTCAACGTAGTGGATTACAATATAAGATTATCAAAGAAGGTTTTGGTAAAGTCCCAGACTATGACGATGAAATTACTATACATTATAATGGATACTTAATTGATGGACATAAATTTGATAGTAGCTATGATAAAGGCCAACCAATAACGCTTCGAGTGGATCGTTTTATTGCAGGCTGGCAGGAAGCATTGCTTATGATGCCTGTTGGATCACAATGGGAAATTTATGTCTCTTATAACTTAGCGTACGGAGAAGCAGGGATTCAGGGATCTAAGTTAGGAGAATATGTAGTGCCACCTTCTGCAACTCTTATTTTTGAGATGGAATTATTAGATATTATTCAATAATTCTAACATTCACTTTCCAATCCTAAGATGATATATAGCCTTAAAAAAATGATAAATATGTTGCTTCTATCGATAGCATTTTTACTCTCAGAAAATCAAGAGACATTGAAAGCATTAAATCGTTCGTGATATGTTATATGTT
>Ga0310125_10001888_pt1 | contig 10779 bp, 9 predicted proteins | sample CB11b_Tmax_Bot8__FD_203508 | JGI IMG/M metagenome (GOLD analysis project Ga0310125, IMG submission 203508) | Marine microbial communities from Western Arctic Ocean, Canada - CB11b_Tmax_Bot8 | ecosystem: Environmental > Aquatic > Marine > Oceanic | place: Canada: Western Arctic Ocean | collected... | reverse complement strand
TGATGGTCGGAGTGTTCATCGGTCGAGTAGAGGCCATGGTCGCAGGCTGAGGCGAGCATGCGTGCGACGGTGGTCTTGCCCGAGCAGGAAGTGCCACCGATCCAGATGACGTTTGTCAGGGCCTCGTCTTGGGCCAGGGCGTCGACGCCTTCCTGCGTGTCATCTATGGGAACCTACTGGAAGACGAGAAAACCGAAATCGTCGGGGCTGTGGCCACCGGTGGCGAAGGTCCGCACCCACTGGCTGTATTCGGCGCCGCGGTAGGTGCGCACAAAGTTGAAGCCCCAGGTGGAACCGACCTCCGGGCGGGGATGATGCCCTCCGTCAAAACGAATGGCCAGTTCCAGCGTCCACTCGGCATCCCCCACGTGATTGCCGATCGTTACGTCCCCATCCCAGTCGTCATCCTTGCCATCCAAGCCCCCGGCAATCCAGGAATCAGAACGCACACCAAGGCTGTTGACACCTAGATGTGTGTAGCTCTGGTGATCGAGATTGGCGTCCAGGAAGATCTCGATGACATCATCGTGCCAGATGACCGCGTCTTCGTTCATCACGAGTGCTTTGATGTTGCCGGGGGCGTCGTCATGGCCGACGAAGCCGATGTACAGGGCATCGTCGTCCCAGGCGAGGTAGATGTCGGTGTCGACACTCGACGGAATCGCCGCCTTATGCTGACTGACGAAACTGAAGAATCCGGAAGCCTTGACGGCGCCGGCCCACATCTGCTCGTCGAGGTGGCCATCGATGTCGGGCACCGCTGCGGCGCGGGGCACGTCAAGGAGCATACCATGGGTGCGCAGCATCAGCAGCCCTGCCTGCCGATCATTCCCGTCGTAGCGCAATCTCGCCATCCGGTAGTTGGCGTATTTATTGTCAGGAACGATGGCCACCGCCGCCTGAAACAAGGACTCCGCCTCCGCCATCTGCGCCTGGAGAGCCCGGGCCCGTCCCTGTTCGACGAGTTCGGCGACGCGCGCCTCGGCGAGGATCCGGGCCTCGGTGCGTACACCTTTGTGCGGATTGCCCACCAGACCGGCCGCTGCGATCAGCAACTGTTCTTCCTGGTGTGGCTCGAGGAGGGATCTGAAAACACCCAGAGAAATGAGGGTTTCGTGCAGGACCTCTCCATCGGCGTCGGCGAGGCCTGTCTGCAACAGAGCTTCGAGAAATTCCTTGCGCCGGTGCAGACCCACCGCGCGGGCGATGCGCGCCCGGACAGCCGGATCAGGGTCGTCTGCCAATCTCTTGGTCAGGTCCCGTGTGATTCGCTCGTCTCCGGTGCGTACCAGAAGGCCAACCAGGACCTCGGCCAACTCCGGCCGAGCCTCACCATACTCGATATCGGCGAGTGCTTCCAGCAGGGGCCCGACGGCGCGGTCCTTGGCGATCAACAACTCCTGGCGGGCTGTTTCGCGTCGACCGGGGTGACCGAGGTCCTCGACGAGATCCTCGGGATCCGTGCCGCAACCGAGCAGCATGAGACACGAGCAAGTGCCTGCAGCAAGTCTAGTTCTCAACCTCAACCGTTCACCTCTCCCATCCACAATCTCTGCATCTCCTGGTTGCTGTCCAATAATTCCGTCAAGGTTCCAGTCGCCTCGACGCGTCCATCCTTCAATACGATGATTTGATCTGCCCGTTGCAGGGCCGGGCGTCGGTGCGACACGACCAGACAGGTCTGGTTGCGTGTGGCGAATAGACGTTCCCAAAGCAGCCGTTCCGTGTCGACATCGAGGGCGGAGGACAAGTCGTCGAAGACGTAGAGTTGTGCATCGCGCACGAACATGCGTGCCGCCGCGGCCCGCTGGATTTGTCCACCAGAAAGTTTGACGCCCCGGGGGCCGACGATGGTGTCCAGGCCATTTTCTAGAGTTGGGATGTCGTGCTCCATCACCCCCATACGCACCGCGGCGGCGACGGCCTCGTCATCCGGTGGCAAACCGAGCAGGATATTGTCTTGTAGCGTTTCGGAGAACAGGCGTGGCACCTGTGGCGTATAGGCGCTACGGGGTGGCACAAGAAATGTCTTCGGATCGTCGATGGTTTCGCCATTCCACAGGATGCGACCTCGGTCCAGGGGCAGCGCGCCGAGCAGTGCCCGCACCAGTGTCGTCTTGCCAGAGCCTATGCGTCCGGTAACGACGGTGAAACTGCCACTGTCGATGTGCAGATCGATGTCGTGAATGCCATTCGTTGAGTCCGGGAAGATGCTGGTGACACCCACCGCTTCGAAAGTTTGCAGCGGATATTGGGTTGCCGGGGGCGGGGTGGGGATTGGCGGTGGCGCTTCGCCAAGGTAGACGGGACCGTACTCGACGAGGGGGGCGGGTGAGTCGGATTCGATCATCTTCGACATGCGCCCGAGGGAGACCTCGGCACGTCGGTGCTGGGCCATGACACGGCCGATGAGGGAGCCGGAACGGGCGACCTCGGGGACGTAGGTGGTAAACAGCACGAAGTCGCCGACGCTGAAGCCGCCGCTGTGCATGCGCTCGGCGACGAGGATGAGGATGGCCCCCGTTGCCAACTGACCGATGTTCACATTGACCGAACCGAGAATCTGGTTGAACAGATTGTCGACAATGGTCGACTGGCGACGGTCGTCGTTGAGCTGTTCATAACGCTCGACGGCTGCGCTCTCCGCCGTGGCGACCTGCAGGGCGAGGACGGACTGAAAGATCTCGTTGGCGAAGTTCGTCGACTGTTCCGTGGCTTCACGTTGTGCGGTGCGGAAGCGGACGATGTGCTTGCGGGCGATATCGACGATGGTGACGATGAGGATCGCAGGCAGGACGGTGATGGCGGTAATGGTGACGTCGATACCGGCCATATAAGAGATGGCGAGGGCAGCAAAGATCAGATTGCCCCAGAGGTGGATGTATTGCTCCAGGTAACTGACCACTCCCTCGGCGTCGTCGCGGAAGCGGTTCGTCGTCTCCCCCGAGGCAGAGGAGACTTTCTGCGGATTGCGCAGGGTGAGGACAGACTTTAACAGATTCGTTCGCAGCAGGGAGTAGACGCTGAATCTCCAGCGCACACCGATGATGGCGGCGAGGAACAGCACCCCCCGGTCGGCGACTTCAAGCACGACGAACAATGCCACCAGTGTCCACGCCGTGAGGCCCGCGTCGGCCCCGTCGGTGAGGACATCGAAGAAGGCTTTCATGATGAGGCCCTTGGCGAAGGGCACGACATCATCGGTGCCGCGAAACAGGATCGTGCCGAGATACAGTCCCAGGCGATAACGGACCAGTCGCCACGCGGTGCGTCCCGTAGAAAGTGGCAGAACGGCGTCAGTCATACCGTGTGGTCATCCAGGCCGACGGCGAGCAGTCGAGAGAACTGCGAATCGGTGTCAGCCTTGAGACGGGTACGCTCGCCATACTCGAGAACCCGGCCCTCGTCGAGAATCATGATGTCATCGACACGATCCACTGTGGCCAGGTGGTGGGCGATGATGAGACCGGTGCGACCCCGCAGCAGTTCATCGACAGCGCGGTCGATCCGTCGTTCCGTCGCCGGGTCGAGTCGGGAGGAGGGTTCGTCGAGGATAACGAGGCCGGGATCCCGCAGAAATACCCGGGCGAAGGCGAGCAACTGTGACTCACCGGCGGACAGGCCCCCAGCGGTGATCGTCGTATCGAGACCCATGGGCAGGCCGCGGAACCAGTCCATCAAACCAAGGGATTCGATGGCGCCGAGGATCCGGTCGTCGTCGATACCATCTTCGAACAGAGCCAGGTTCTGGCGGACTGTGGCACGGAAAATCTGCACGTCCTGGGTCACCAGGCCGACACGCTGGCGCAGACCGCGCAGGCGCAGGTTGCGGATCGGCTTGTCGTCGAGACGGATCTCACCCTGTTGTACGTCGTAGAAACGGAAGAGCAGACGGGTCAGGGTGCTCTTGCCACTGCCCGTGCGTCCAAGCAGGCCCAGGGTGCGTCCCGCCTGCAGATGGAAGGAGACGTCGCGCAGAACGGGGTTGTCACTGGAGTAGTCGAAACCAACGCCATCGAAGTCGACCTGCAGGGCGCCGGCTGTGGGCTCGTCGTCGCCGTCGCCGATCCGGGACTGCACCCGATGCAGCTCCTCGATTCGTTTGAGCCCCGCTGTCGCCTTCTGCAGGTCGTTGATCTGTTCCGTAATCATGAACAAGGGGAAACGCAGCAGGGTCATGTACTCGAATACGAGGTAGACCGTGCCGATGGTGAACTCCTCCGGGTTCAGGGAGAACAACCACAGACTCATGCCCATGGTCATGGCATGGCCGAAGGCGAACAGGACCATCGTGATGGAGCGCAGGATCGCGCCCATCACCTCGGACTTCAGGACGCGTCCGTAGGCGTCCCGGTTGACCTTGAAGAATCGATCGAGGATGAAGGCGACGGCGCCATTGGTGCGCACATCCTCGATCCCTCCGAGGCGCTCCTCGATGAAACCGTAGAGACGGGAGAAACCCTCACGCTCCGCCGCGTAGATCGGCACGGCGATACTACGCGTCAGATTGATGACGAAAAAAGCGATGAAGGAGAAAACCGTCATGGCGGCGCCTAGACGCCAGTCCTCACGCCAGACGAGGATGAGGACACCCAGCAACAGCAGCAGTCCGCTGGTGACACGAGCGGAGAAGCCGGAGAGAAAGTTGGCCAGGGTGGCGGTGTCACCATCGACACGCTCGACGAGTTCGCCAGGGGTATGCTCCCCATGGAAACTCATATCAAGACGCAGGCAATGCTCGGCGAGTTCGCTGCGCATGCGGTTCGTGGCTCGCCAACCCACGTCCTGACTGAAGTAGCTGCCGCCGAGAAAGCAGAGCTGCCGACCGAGTGCGACACCGACATACAACGCTGCCGCCCACAGCAGACTGTCGATCGCTCCGCCCGCAAGAGCGGTGTCGATGAAAAAGCGGATGATCTGTGGCCCCGTAAGCCGGACGCCGGCATAACCGAAGACGAACAGGGCTAACCAGGCGACGCGGCCGCGGTGCGGACGGAAGTAGTGGGCGAGTAGCGCCAGATAGGCGCGCACGCTGACACGGCGGTAGACGCTGTCCGTGTCCTGAGGTGTGGCAGGCGGAGGCGGAAGGTTCAGATGTAGACCTCGACGATGGCCTGACTCGCCGCATCGAGGCGGCTTACATCGGGGATTTCGTAGCCATTGCCATCGGCGTCGCGAATCAGTACTCGGCCACGGGGCAGCACGCGGATGTCACGCCGCGAACCATACTGAAAGACCCGTGGCCCGCGGTCCGTCTCTACATCCCAGTGGGGGACGTGATACTTTACCTCGATGGAATGAATGGCAGTGATCGTGCAGGCGAAGTATGACCACTGCAACTGCTCTTCGATGGCGGTCCGGCTGGCGGCGTCGAGTTGATCGAGTCGCCGAATGACACCGACCTCGGCGTCATCGGCGTCCTTCAGCGATAGGAACTCATCGGCCTCGCTGACGGGAAAGGCACGCTGCACGGTAAGCGGGCCCTGGGGTTCACCGGCGTCGATACACAGGTAGAGTTCGTCATACTCGTCGGCGGAGAAGCGCACCCTCTCCGGGTCAAGCAGAGCCAACTCGTTCATGAGGTCGTATGTGGGCAGCGGTTCGGTCACCACACCTTCCGCTGGGTCAGTTCGCTCTGCATACGGCATAGACGCGCATAGACACCGTCCACCTCGAGCAATTCGTCGTGGGTGCCCACCTCAGCGATCTGCCCCTTGTCGAGGATCAGCAGGCGATTGGCGTGGCGCAGGGTCGACAGGCGATGGGCGATGGCGAATGTCGTGCGGCCTCGGATCAACCGCTCCAGCGCCTCCTGGATCTTGACCTCCGTCTCGGTGTCCACACTCGACGTGGCCTCGTCGAGGATGAGGATCCGTGGGTCGCGCAGGATGGCCCGGGCGATGGAGACTCTTTGTCGCTCACCCCCTGACAGTCGGGTGCCCCGTTCGCCAACGACCGTGTCGTAGCCCTGCGGCAGATTCATGAGGAAGTCGTGGGCATGGGCGGCGCGTGCGGCGGCGACGATTTCGTCGAGGCTGGCTCCTGGTTTGCCGTAGGCGATGTTGTCGCCGACGGTGCCATTGAACAGGAAGGGGTCCTGCAGCACGATGCCGATCTGATCGCGCAATGACTTCAACTCCACATCCCGGATGTCACGCCCATCGATCCGGATCGCCCCGTCGGTGACATCGTAGAAGCGGCAAATCAGATTGATGAGCGTGCTTTTGCCGGCGCCGGAGTGGCCGGCGAGTCCGATCATCTCCCCCGGTTCAACGACGAGCTCGATGTGCTCCAGGACCGGGGTCGTGTCGTCATAGGCGAAGGTGACGTTGTCAAATTCGACGCGGCCGACGACCCGTGGCATGGTGGCTGCATCCGGCACATCACGCACGTCGGGCTGCGAGTCGAGGGTTTCGAAGACACGTTCCGCCGATGTGGCGGCACGCTGAAAACGGTGGTTGAGGCGGCAAAGACCCTCCACCGGACCGTAGAATTGCCACATGTAACCGGTAAACACGACAAAGGCGCCCAGGCTGAGCTCGCCGTCGAGCACGCGTGACCCACCGACAAGCCAGATGACGAGGGTGCCGATCCGCGTGATAAAGGCCATGATCGGACTGAACAGAGACTGCAATCTGGCGGCACGCAGTTCGCCACCGAGCAGTTCCTCTGACCGGCGCTCGAATTTGCCGACTTCGCGCGACTCCTGTGAGAAGGCCTTGACGACACGGACGCCGGGAATCGTGTCGGCGAGCAGGGCGCTGATCCCCGCCCAGCGTCGCCACAGACTGCGATAGGTGCGCTGCAGCCGGCCACCGAAATGAAGGGTGGTGAAAACGAGCAGCGGCGTCGGCAGCAGGACCAGTGCGGCGAGAGAGGCATCCTGCCAGAACAAGATGGCGCAGATGATGACAATCGTCAGGACGTCACGAATGACTTCCTGCAGTCCGTCGCTGATGAAGTCCTGCAGACGACTCACATCCTGGGTGATGGAGGCCATGACACGTCCCGTCTCCCGTTCGTTATAAAAACTCAGAGACAGCGTGTTGAGGTGGCGGTAGACCTCGTTGCGCAGGTCGAAGGTGACATGCTGACCGAGCCAGGCCAGCACGTAGCGACGCACGGCGCCCATGACATTGTTGGATACGAAGATGGCGAGCAGCGCGAAGACGAGGATGGCGAGTCTGGTGTAACCGTCGTACTCATCCAGTAACGGGCGCAGATCGCTGCCCGCCGCCGTCGGTGCCAGCACGTCATCGAAGAGGGAGCCCATCAACAACGGGGGTGACAACCCAATGGTGGTGGCCACGATCATCAGAACCAGACTGAGCGTGCCGAGAGCCCAGTATGGCTTCGCATAGCTCAGCAACCGGACCAGAAGTTTGCGCGTCTCCAGGCAGGCCGGACAGAGGCCGAACCGCCGGGGGATCACGCGGTTACAGCGATCGCAACGCCGTCGCGCACCAGCCTGCATGTCGGCGCCACCGCGGGCGATGCGGTCCTCGGCAGCTCGTTCTGGCTGCTGGCGCCTGACGAGTTGCTCCAGGTGCCGGGGGGTCTGACTGAACTTTGGCATGAATGTGCGCGAGAAGCGGGCCAACGTCACGCCGTGTTCCGAGGTGCGCGCGTGCAGGGCGCCACTGCCCTCAAAGTCGCGTAACTCGATGGACAGCACGTCCCTCAGATCGAGTGCCAATGGCTCCGAACTGGTGTCGGCGGGATCGATGGCCAACAGCCGCTGATTGGTTCCCACCAGCCAGGTGTCACCAAAGCTGCCATCTGCCCGGATGTCGGAAGCCATCGCCAACTCGATGGTCTCTCCCGGGGCGAGCAGCCTCTGCAAACGCCCGTCGATAGAGGCTGGAAGATCCTCTAGCAGTTCGTCGTTCGTGTCGTCAACGTCGATGGGCAAAGTGCTCCGCCGCAAGAGGATAAGTTCGTGTGGGGTAGTTCATACCGTGGCGTCGCTGATCCATTCCAGCTGACCCGGTTGAACAGAAACTCTCTCCCCCTTGAGTGATTTGCTCCACACGTTGTTCTGCACCTCCGCGTCCGGGAAGTTCGTTTTGATGACCCGACGGGCGTCGTTCTCAATGAGATTCGAAGGCTCTTCGGCATCGGGTCGGTGCAGGATAAAGGGCATGGGGCCTCGATTCTGTGGGACCGGCTCGGGAGGCAATGTAATCTAAAGCGGTTGTGAAGGTCCACCAGGACCAGCATACTGGACCTCGATCAGCCGATCGTTGAATCCAGAGTGGTGAGTTATAGGAGTTTATCGATGTTGTACCAAGTAGTGATGGTAGTTGGTTGTATCATCCTGGCCTCGGGTGAGGTCGCTGCCCGTGGTGTGAGTCTTCAGGGTCGCATCGAGGATGCTGCCAGCGGTGTGTCCCTGCCCCTGGCATCGGTGCAGGTCGTGAGGCCCGATGAGGCTCGTCGCACATGGCTCAGGTCATCCGTCGCAAGGCGGAGTGGCGCCCCGCGTATACAGAGCTGGCAGAGCGAAGCACACACCCGCATGACGATCAAGAAAGAGTAGGAGATCATCGCGATCGGAGAGGTGGTGTTACGCGCATGTCGAATACGAGGTCAACATCGATCTGCCGGATTCCATCTTCGCGGAGGAGGCGACGATGCGGGTGGGCAGCGTGCAGATTCGGGCGGATACCAACTTTGCGCGTGGCGCCGCAGGCGTACCGCTGACCGTGGCGGAGGAGAGGGCGTATGCCACGATCGGCAGTAGCCGTTATCTGGAGAAGGAAATGCGCCCACAGGCCTGTGGGCACGCTTCCTTCCTACCGAAGAAGAGATGGATGCCCAACGGGAAGAGCGGCTACAGCACGGGTGTGGAACGGGTCGCCTCTTCAGCGGTGATCGCTTCCTCCATCAGGTCGATCCATGGCAGGCTGAATCTGGGTCTGCGGGCTGAGCATCAGCGCAGCGTTGCACGACGATACGAATCAGAGCTGTACGGCGAATCGTCGGCTCCTGTTGGAGGCGGAAGTAGCCGATGGCCGGTTTGGTAGTGACGCCACTTTCAGTACCTGGCGCCTGATCTGGGATTGGCAGCAACCCACCTTCTGGAAGCGACGCTGGTTGCCGAATACCTTGGACCTGCGGCTGTTGGCAGGCACATCCACCGGAGAGGTGCCACCGCAGCGACATGCCGCACTGGATGTGGCGATGGGCCCCTTCAGTCCATTCGGCGCCTTCCGCAGTGTGCACGGACACCCCTACGAGGGGCCACGTTATGCCGCCCTGTTCTGGGAACACAATTTCCGTACCGCGCCCTTCGAGTATCTCGGTGCATGGGGTCTCGTACGTCGGGGTATGGGACTGCTGCGTGTCAATTCCCGGCGTCTGGATCAGGACGGGTGGCGCATCGGCGCCAGCCTTGCTCGTTCCGATTTCGACCAATAGCCAGTACGGCTGAGGCTGCACGGACGTGGCGGATTTCCTACCGTTGAGCCACGTACCACCCTCCTTCAACCAGGACCGAAACCGATGATGAACACGGCCAACATCCCTGACACTGACACCCGCGCTCAGTTTGTCCGTGACGGACATCTCGTGGTCCAAACGGGGCTGCCGGATGAGTTTCACCAAGCCGTCTATGCGAAGATCGACGAGGTCTTTGACAAGGAAGGCAATGTGGGCAACAACATCCTGCCCCGGGTCCCCGAACTGCAGCTCGTCTACGATGATCCCGCGGTGACGGGGGCGTTGCAGGACCTGTTGGGGCCGGGATACATCATGAATCCTCACCGTCATTGCCATCTCAATCCCGCCGGCAACAAGGGGCAATCCTGGCACAAAGACTGTTACGTTTTCGATCACAATCTGCGGCATCCCCGTTTCCGCTGGGTCCTGGCGCTCTATTACCCGCAAGACACGACGGCGGATATGGGACCAACAGGCGTCATGCCTGGCCAGCACTGGTATCGGACCATCTCGGATCCTGATCCAACGAAGGCAACGGAGCGTGAGGAGGGTCTAGTTGGCGCCGCCGGCACGGTCTCCATCGTGCACTTCGACGCCTGGCACCGGGCGACGGCCAATACGAGCGACCGCAAGCGATACATGCTCAAATTTCAGTTTGCCCGCACGATCGAACCGCAAGCCGGTGTCGCCGCCGATGGCACGACGTGGGAGGAAAATGGCGCGGTCAGTGACGATGTCTTCCGCTGGCTGGCAGGGGACGCCGGTCTGGCACCGGGGACGGGCGAAGGGCTGGGGGCGGCCATCGACAGCCTGAGATCCGGATTACCGGCTGAGCGTGCGCAGGCGGCGGATGCCATCGCCCGTTCCGGCTCTGCCGGGGATGCCGTCGATGAACTGACGGTGGCGCTCACCGACGACGCAGAGGCGGTGCGTCTGAATGCGGCATACGCCCTGGCTGCCGCCGGTGACGGGGGACTCGGATCGTTGGCCCAGGATCTGCGTCGCGAGGCACAGGCGTCGCTGCCACTGGCTTCGGCAAAAACGGCGGACAACGCCCATGGTACGAATCCAACAGCGCCCGTGGCGTCGCACGCTCTCGCCGTGTCGAAAGGGGCCCCAGGCGTCGCCGCCGATCTGCTCGACGACAGTCATTGGCTCGTGCGTGCCGCAGCGGCAGACGCGTTGGGCAACATGGGCGTCGCCGCCGAGGGGTTGGCGGACCGGCTCATCGAAAGTGCAGCAGATGAACACTGGTGGGTGAGACGCAACGCACTGGAGGCATTGGGTCGCGCGACCCAACTCGGGGATGCGGCGTTGGAGAGGGTGACTCGCAGCGTC
>Ga0310125_10001885_pt1 | contig 10782 bp, 8 predicted proteins | sample CB11b_Tmax_Bot8__FD_203508 | JGI IMG/M metagenome (GOLD analysis project Ga0310125, IMG submission 203508) | Marine microbial communities from Western Arctic Ocean, Canada - CB11b_Tmax_Bot8 | ecosystem: Environmental > Aquatic > Marine > Oceanic | place: Canada: Western Arctic Ocean | collected... | reverse complement strand
TCAACGCGAGACCGTCTGCGTCAGTACGCCTTCTTGAGGTGGACCGGCTGCCGGTGCCGAATCCGCTGATTGATCAGTTCCACGAAGACCGAGAACGCCATCGCGAAGTACAGATAGCCTTTCGCAATCTCCTGATGGAAGGCCTCAGCGACCAGCGAGAACCCCACCAGCAGCAGGAAGCTCAGCGCGAGAATCTTGACGGTGGGGCGCTCATTGACGAACGCGCTGATCGCCTCGGCCGAGAGCAGCATCACCGCGACCGCGATGATGATCGCGGCAATCATCACGCCAATCTGCTCCACCATACCGACGGCCGTGATGACCGAGTCCAACGAGAAGACGACATCCAGAACCAGGATCTGAAAGATGACGCTGGCGAAAGAGGCGGCGACCTTGTCCGACTTGTGGCCCTCCTCGCCTTCGAGACTCTCGTGAATCTCGAAGGTGGACTTGGCAAGCAGGAACAGGCCCCCGACGAGGAGCGTGAGATCGCGGCCTGAGAAGTCGTGCCCGGCCACGGCGAACAACGGCTCCGTCAGGCGGATGATCCAGCTGATGGACAGCAGCAGCCCTACCCGCGCGACCATCGCCAGAACCAGACCGAGACGTCGCGCCGAGCGCTGTTGCGACCGCGGCAACTTGGCGGACAAGATCGAGATAAAGATGACGTTGTCCACCCCGAGCACGACCTCGAGGACGGTTAACGTGACCAGGGCAATCCAAATTTCCGGGTTGGACAACCACTCCATAATCGGCCTCCGACGAACTCAAGAATGCAGCGGGACTAGCGGCGGTCGACGCGCACCGCCAGATCCGGCCAGCAGGACTCGCCGGCGTGGGTCAGACCCTCCGACCACGGGTCGGGCAATCCGGCCACGAGGTCGAGGTCGTACGCTTGGACAAGATCGGTCTGTTCGGACGACGAGTTGGGCCCGGTCGGTGGCCGCAGGGTCCGCGCAATCTGGTCGCGAGCATCTTCCAAGTGCAGGGTCGTGGCGCGGTCGGCGGCTCGAGTCAGCGCGGCGTCGATGGTCCGGTCCAGTGCGCGCAACTCACCCCGGAGGAACGGTCGGGCATCACCGTCGGCTGGTGAGCGCCCGTTGAGCTGGGTGTCGATGACCTCCAGATACACCCGTTGCACGCCACGACGGTAGGCATCGGTGCGCACCTGCGCGTCGTCGAGCTCCCGCCAGAGTCCGGCCCGCACGTCGGCGAGAAAATCGGTCGGCGCGTAGGCAGTAGGGCCGTCGACCGCCTCCTGCTCGACCAGTCGCTCGATCCGGTCCGCGCTCAGCAGCGCTCGGAGCACGCGGGTCTGGCCGGTCCGAATGCGATCCAGCACGCCGACCGGCTCGATGCGGCGGAGTATCTCCGGGTCCACGAGAAACATCGGAGTGACGAACGCGTTGTCGTTCAGAAAGGCCACCGCGTCCGCCTGGACGTCGCGGGGAATCACCGTGAACCGGACGCCGTCCTGCCCGAAGTGCTTCTGCTGCGAATTGAAACCGCCCACGACGGCGGCCACGTGGTTCATCTCGGTCGCCCACTGTCCCACCAGCCGCCCATACAACTCGTCCAGGTCGTCATACGGGTCGCCGGGCGCGTTGGTCGCGTCCAACAACATCGCGGCCACTCGTTCGAGATTCTTCAACCCCAACGTGGTCGCCTGCACCGCGTCCGCGTCTCCTACGGATTCGGTCAATTGGCCCGGGTCTGCGCCTCCGGTCCCCGGGGTCGAGAACCGATACCAGGGCGTGTCATCCTGCTCACGCGCCCACTCGTCCAGGGTTGATCGTTCGTCGTCGGCGCTGGTCGCACCTGGAATCGGCTTGTAGCCCCACATGGTGGCCCAGGTGTCATAGGGACCGATTTTCGGAATCAGATCCTCCGGCGGAATCCCATCCTCAGGCTGCGCGACATAGTTGAACCGGGCATAGTCCATCAACGTCGGCGTGTGGCTCATGGTGGCGACCCATCCCGGGTCCCGTAGCTTCTCGACCGGATACAGGGAGCTGGCCTTCATATTGTGCTGGAAACCCAGCGTGTGACCCACCTCGTGCGTCACCACGTAGGCCAGCAGCTCACCCATCAGGTCGTCGGGCAGCGGCAGCGACTGCGCCCGCGAATCCAGCGGCGCCACCTGCACGAAATACCAGTCACGCACAAGGTTCATCACGTTGTGATGAAACTGGATGTCCGTCTCGAGGATTTCGCCGGTTCGCGGGTCGTGCACGTGCGGTCCCGAGGCGTTCTCCGTGGTCGATGGTAGCCAGCGGATGACGGAGTACCGCGCGTCCTCCGGGTTCCACTCCGGATCGTCGTCGGGGGACGGCGCTTCGCGGGCGATCACCGCATTCGAGAACCCGGCGGCTTCGAAGGCGGGCTGCCAGGCCTCGACGCCCTGCTTCATGTACTCCACCCACTTCGTCGGCGTGGCCGGATCGATCCAGTACGTGATGGGCGTGACCGGGTCCGAGACGGCCGCATCAGGGTCCTGCTTCTCCAGTCGCCACCGGGTCACGTAACGACGGTTTGGCGACCGATGCTCGTCCCGACCGTAGTCGACTTGCCGCACCGAAAAGTATCCGACGCGTTCGTCGAACAATCTGGGCTGCATCGGCACGTCCGGCAGCTTCACCATGCTGTAGTGCAGCAGTACCGTGGCGCTGCCGGGACGCATGCCACCTCGGCGGGTCTGTCGCTGTCGCCCCGTCGGCGGAGTGGAAGGCGGGGGGAGCGTGTAGGTGTGTGTCGTCCGTACCTCGATGTTGCGGGGGAAGGCGAGTACTTCCTCGACGAAGGACCGATCGCGTGCGAACCCGCGGGCCTGCAAGCGCGACCGGGCGCTGAATTCGGGCACCTCTGACTCGAACAGCGCGGTCACATCGATGACCGGTGCCTCCTGGTCGGACAGCGCTTCGATGTCGAACGCCTTGACGATCGTGTCGTTGTTCGACGAGGCGACCGCCGCGGCAATCGGTGCGTCCTCGTCAGCCACAATCGCATACGACACGCTCTTCAGCAGCACCTGGTCGCCGCGACGTTCCCACTTCACCACGCGGTTCCCGAGGGCCTGCCCGCCGTACCCCACCCCTTCGGTCGTTCGCGCAATCCGGCTGACCCACAGAAACTCTCGCCCCAGCTCAGACGGCGGAATCTCATAGAACACCTTGTCGTCGAGCCGATGCACGGTGAAGACCCCTTCGTCGGACTCGGCCTCGTCGGTAATCACCTCGTCATAGGGTTTGGGCCCGTCGTCGTCCCGATCCTGTCGGCCAGGTCGGTCTTCGTCTGCGTCGTCCTCGTCATCCGCATTCGCGGCCGTTTCCGGGTCGTCGGGTGGTTGATTCTGGGCGGGCTCCCCGGGCACGGCCACACCGAGCACAAGCAGCAGGATGACGAGCGCGCGCGAGGCGAATCGAGGACAGACGCTAGGCGACATGAGGGGCCTCCACCTGAATGACCGGCTTGAGAACACCACGATACCCCACGCCTCGCCCTGATGGGACGCGGCGCGGGGCCATGTGATCGTAGACGTGCGGGTCGGGATCAGTGTCCGAGGGCGGCGACGCGGTCAGGCCGCGGATTTCTCGGCGGCCTGCGGCTGCGGGGTCACCGGCACCGGCAGGTGCGGCATGGGTGGTGCCGCGAACATCTTCTGCAGCAACGAGAACCCGATCCCGCCCAGCTTGGTCGCGCGGGACGCGCGGGCGCTGTCGGTCGACAGACCGGTGTTCCCAAACGCGTTCAGCATCACTTTGGAGGCCACGACGAACGCGACACGGTTCCTGAACGACTTCAAGATATCGGACCGTCTCCAGCTCGCCTTCAGGCTGTAGAAATTATTCCAGACATTCTGGGTGCCCTGGCGGATCTGTTCGCCCGACATCACGGGGTGCGGCGTCAACAGCTTGGGTCGCTTCGCCTGCGGGATTAGCCAGTGGCGCGAGACGGGGATGCCGTCAACTTTCGCCATGTTGTCACCCTCTTCGCGTTCCCACTGTTCGAAGTCCAGGGTTCCCGGGAACGGGGTCAGGGTGACGAACTGCGCGAAGGTGATGTCGGCCCGCTTGGCCAACTCGGCCGTCGCGTCGAAGGTGTCGGGACGGTCGCTCGGTAGACCGAAAATAAAGGAGCCGAGAATGTAGACACCGTGTTTCCGGAACATCTGCAGACGTTCCACCAGGTCTTCACCCGCAAGGTTGAAGTCCTTGTAGACGTCCTTCAATCCTTCCGGAGTGACCGCCTCGATACCGACCAGGGCGCCTCTGATGTGCGCCCTGTTCATGGCGTGGAGAAACTCTGGGTCCTCGGCGGACTCCATCGTGATCTGGGTGAAAAAATTCAAATCACTCGGGAGCTGCGCCATCAGTTCCATTAACTCGAACCGCTCGTCACGTAGCGCCTTGAGCTCGTTGTATCGGGTCTTGTCCTCCCGCCGGCCGGCCATCCTGAGGTCCTCGAGCGTGACCGGATAGAAATTGTCGTCGGCCAGCGCGATGAACTTGAAACCCATCCGCCGCAGTTCGACAATTTCCTCAATGACTGGATTGACCTCGCGCTGACGGGGCTCCTGGCCGTCGGTGCGCCAGACCGAGCAGAATGAACAGTGCTTGGGACAGCCGCGCACGGTCTGCACTGACGCCCACACATAGCTCTCGCGCTTCATCAGATCCCAGCGCGCTTTCCGAAACTTGCCCGCGTCCACGCGCCCACCGTCGTAGATCCGCTGCGGTGTGCCGTTGACGCAATCCTCGATCGCCTGGCTCCAGGTGACATCGCCGTCCCCCTTGACCACGGCGTGCGCGCCTCCGCGCTCGTGTGCCTCTTCCGGGAACAACGTGGGGTGACTGCCGCCGTAGACCACCCACGCCCCGCGCGCTCGGGCACGTGCCCCCAGTTGGTACCCGACCAGGGCGTTGCCGGTGTGCAGACCGATTCCGATGACGTCACCCTTCTCGAGCCGGTCAGTATCGAACTGCTCGAGCGACTCGTCGCTCAGGATGGGATCACCCCATTTGGCCGGTGTGGCGGCCGCGAGCACAAACATCCAACGCGGGGTGATGAACCCCGTGCCGTAGGAAAAGTGACTCGGATTGACGATATGTACGCGCACGGAATCTCCCCCTCGACAGCGCCGGACGCTAGGTTGTTCGCGGAAGCTGACCTATCCGCGCCCAGCTTGTTCGCAACCTGACTGCAACCTGGTTGGCACCGAGTTGGAGCCTAGTTTCAGCCTGGTGGCAAAATTTGGTCAACCGATGGGTCGGACACTGTCGAAGCTCGTTATTTTAGCCGCTCGGGCGGTGCAATCACAACTGCCCATCGGTACACTCGGGCGATTGCGATACGCTTCGAGCCCGCTCGGACTCCAGGCGTCTTGCAATCGGAACCCGTTCAGAATGCGCGGTCTGCTCGAGTGATGGCATCACGAAGCGGGGACACCGGACGAGACGTCGTAGCGGAGTCGGCGCAATACCGGCAACGCCATGCTGAGCCGGAATCGAGCGTGGCGTCACTGTGCCCCGGAACATTCGACTTCGTGTTCGTCGTGCCGGTGTATGGGGAGTCGCCGGACTTCGTCGACGGCTTCCGAGCCGCCGCGAGACAGGCGGGACGCCTGCTGTTGGTGGCGGTGCTCAATGGCCGCGACGGGGCGACGGCGACCGTGCACTCGTCGAACGACGGCTGCTTTCGCGCACTCAGCCGACGGTTTTCCCTGCGTGCGCTCGGCCCTGGTAGCTGGCTCGGCCACGAAACCGACCCGACGGGCACTGCTGGCGCGCCCGAGTCCAAGCTGAGCGTACTCGTCGTCGATCGTTTCACACCCGGTCGTCGGCTCCCGGCGCGCCAGGGCGTGGGGCTGGCTCGCAAGATCGGTGCGGACGTGGCCCTCGAACTAATCGTGGCGGGCCGGGTGCGCCACCCGTACATCGCGATGACGGATGCTGACGCACGTCTGCCAGAGGACTACTTTACGCGTATCGCGGCGATCGAGCCCGGGTGTTCCGGGGCGATGTTTCCGTTCTGGCACGAGCCAGGCGGTGAGCCACAGATGGATCGCGCCACGGCCCTGTACGAAATACGACTCCGCTACTTCCAGCGCGGGCTCCGGTGGGCACGCTCGCCCTACGCGTTTCACACCGTGGGCAGCACGATGGTGGTGGATGCACTCTCATACGCTCTGGTCCGGGGGGTGCCCAGACGCCGGGCCGGGGAAGACTTCTACCTGCTCAACAAGCTGAGTAAGTTGCGCCCACTCGCACATCTGCAGGGGGCGCCGATTCGGCTGCGCAGTCGATGGTCCGAACGGGTGCCCTTCGGAACCGGTTCGGAAAGCGCCAAGTTGGTTCGTGGAGCCGAACTCGAGCTGTACCATCCCGACTGTTTCACGGCCGTTCGGCAGCTCATCCAGGCCCTGCGGCGCCTCTCCGGGGCCGGAGCGGCGCCGGGTCCTTCGGTGTCCCACCCGGTCGTGTCCGACCTGATCGCGGCGATGAACCCGACCGCGCGGCGCTTCCTGGAACGCCAGGGCGCTCTCGACGCCTGGCCGGGAATCATCGCCCAGGCGCCGAGTCCCGCCGCCAGACTCCGCCGTTTACACGACTGGTTCGATGGATTCCGCACGCTGAAGCTGATCCACCATCTGCGAGACGGTGGGTCGCCGTCGTTGCCGTGGAAAGAGGCGGTCCGGCGCGCACCGTTCATGGACGACGTCGATCTCGATGACGACGGGACGACTCTGATGACGACTCGAACCGGGTTGCTACGCCTCGAACTGGATCTGCCTCAGCTGATCGGGCCTAGTGTCCCGTCTCAGAAGTTCGAGGAATGATTCACGGCGCGGGATCCACGATGACCGCGACCCGGTTGCTCCCTTCGCGCTCGCCGTCGCTCGCCCACAGCTCGAGCTCGTAGGCGCCTGGCGCATCGAACGAGGCCAGCGTGCGTGGCTCATCCGGCGCACTAAAGGAGACGGTGCCCGGGCCGCTCAGCATCCGCCAGGTGGTGACGAGCGCGCCCGCTCTCGGTAGCCCTTCGTCGCGGACACTGCCAAACAACTTCAACTCGGCGCCAACGGTGGTGGCGACCTCGGCCGGTGCCCCCTCGGGCCCGTTCCGCAAGCCGAGAAAACGCACCGTTGGAGACCGGTTCAGGCAGACGCCGTGAGGCGCCTCACTCGGCTCAACATCGCGCAGGGCGTTGCGCACCGAGCTCGCTTCGAACTCCCAGTTGTACTGCAGCATGTCGTCGCTGGTCGTGGTGGTCACCCCGGCGTGGTCCAACGTCCAGCGCAGACCGCCGTCGAACTCCGACCCCATCACCATGATGCACTGGAAGCGGTGATGCCCCGGAAGAAACGTCGTGGTCTGCTGGCGATCGCCGGGGGCGGTGCCAAAGCTGTTCAGCGGACCGACCGGTATCGTCACCGTCTCGAAGTTGTGGCTGAAGTAAGCAAACGCCAGAACGTGGAGTCCCTCATCGGTGACCATGAAGCCGTCATACACCGCATAGACCGGCTCCTGCTGCGCGGCGGCGGGCGCCGTGAAAGGCCCGGCCAGCGAGGCAACGGAAGCGAGCGCCGGCAGGACGCGCCAATCGATCATAGTGCTCTCCAGGTGTCGGCCAGCCCCGCGGAGCCAACCAGTCGCGACACGATCTATCACGAGGTGGCGTGTCACCACAACCGGTTGTGCCGCCGAAGCAAGACGGGCGCGACGCGAGATCCGCCCGGGAATCCTGTTGCCATCTCCCGAGCCGGACCACTACACTGACTTCGTAGCGAACCCATTTGGCATCACCCTGGAGGATTGCTCATGCGCGCTGTCTCGACAGCCGTCGCCGTTGTCGCTCTTTTCGCCATCGCCGCCTCGCCATCTCCGGCCACGGCGAAACAGGCCAGCCAAGCGAGCGACGGTGCGACGTTCACGCGCGACGTGCTCCCGGTACTGCAGCGCTCGTGTCAGCAGTGCCACCGCCCCGGCACGGGGGCGCCGATGTCACTGCTGACCTACGAGGAGGCCCGACCCTGGGCCCGCGCCATTCGGGATCGCGTCGTTGCGCGGCAGATGCCACCCTGGCATCTCGATCGCAGTATTGGCGAATACGTCGCGGACCCCTCACTGAGTGACGACGAGATCGCGACGATCGTCTCCTGGGTCTCGGCGGGCGCGCCGCGCGGCAACCCCAGCGACGCGCCAGAGCCGCTCGAATTCGCCAACCTGAATGAATGGACCTACGGCGAGCCAGACTTGATCGTGCAGATGGAAGAAGGTTTCAAAATTCCGGCCGAAGGCGAGGACTTCTATCCGTCCGAAACCGTCGATCCGGGACTCACTGAAGACCGCTACGTGAAATGGGTGCAGATCATTCCTGAGGCGTACTGCTGCGTCCATCACTCCCATGTGTATGTGAGCGTGCCCGAGGATGTCGAGAACCGGGAGGAATTCCGGCTGGGCATGGGGTCGAACACGCGTGAGATCGACCTCATCGAGTACGCGATGGGCAGCACCGGCCAGTTCTATCCAGACGGCACGGGGCGCAAGCTGCCGGCCGGCGGGCAATTCCGCTTCGCGCCGCACTATCACCCGTGGGGCGAGGAGACGGTCGACCGCCAAAAGGTGGGTATCAAGTTCTACCCCAAGGGCGAGGTGCCCGAACTCATCGTCACGGCCCACCGCATCCGCACCGGAATCGGGCATGACTGGAAGCTCAACCGCGAGGCGGTCGAGGACCGCCTGTTACGGGCCGGAGTCGACCTCGACCTGCATGCGGACCGGATGCCGACCGGGGCACTGATCGACGACAACACACTGAACGGCGTCGCGTTGATGAGCATCCCACCCGGTTCGGTCGTGCGACACGAGCGGTTCTGGCCGCTGCCGCAGGCAGGGCTCGTGCTCAGTTTCCAGCCGCACATGCACTTCCGAGGCAAACGGATGCTGCTCGAGGCGATTCATGTCGACGGCCGTCGCGAGGTGCTGACAGACGTGACGGACTACGAGCAATCCTGGCAGATCGTCTATGCGTTCAAGGAACCTCATCTGTTCCCGAAGGGCACGGTCCTGCACACCGTCTCGTGGCACGACAACACCGCCAACAACCGCCATAACCCGGACCCGACGGCTTGGGTGGGCTGGGGCTCGCGCACCATGGACGAGATGGGGCACGGCTGGACAGATATCGCCTTCATGTCCGACGAGCAGTACGAGGCCTATCTCGCGGGCAAACCGTTGCGTGGGGTCTCGACCGAAAACAACGAGTAGTGCACCTCCGGCCTGATCCCGAAAACGAGATCACGCCGACACTTTTGCGCTGTCGATCCCGCTGGATACAGATCCAACCGACCGATTCTGGTCGCTCCCTCCACCACCCAGACCACCCCAAGCCCAGCGAATTGGCGGGTCGTCCCAGGTCTGACCACGCCTCGGCGTGAAAATTGCCCTGCACCCCACTGGGGAATAGCACGTCCTCCGCTGGCGGCCCGTCGTTGGGCGGACCGCCCGTGACGATCTGGGCTTGAGACGCCCCGCCGCCGTGCGGGCGTTTGCCGGACACGCGTTGCGGTGCGCCGGGTACCACGTGCTGGACGCCGAGTTACCCGAGGCGGCTCTGCGGGTGGCGGCCGAGACGGACAGTGCGATCGACGGCGTGCTGACCGACGTGATCATACCGGGGATGAACGGGAAGCAGATGGTGACCCGGCTGGAGCGGATCTGCCCCGATGCGAAAGTGCTCTACATGTCGGGCTACAGCGGCACGACATACTTCGACCCGAGCATCGTGGACCCCGCGCGAGAACGCCTGCTCAAGAAGCCGTTCCCCAGGGACACGTTGCTCCAAACGATGCGAGACGTGCTCGAAGGGACTGTTATGATCAGCCCCGGTGACCGCCTCGCCTGAGTGGTTCCGACAGCGTCCAGCGCGGCCATGGTCGGGAGACATCGGCGACCGAGCGCGGCCGTATTCATGACCGGGACCACGCCCTCCCCCACCATTCGCGTTCTTGACCAGCACGCCCGCCTGAGCCTCGGCTCCAGCCATGAGGCGATCTACCGCTGGTCGCCACCGCTTTGGCTAGCCGGAACATCTCCGGGCATCGACTCATCGATATCGGGTGTGGCGGCGGTGCGCTCCGCCGTTTCGTGGAGGATCGGTTTCAGGAGTATGTCGGAATGGACGGCGTGCGGTATGACGCCTTCCCCGCCGACGCCCAGTTTCACCAAGTGGATCTCGACGGCGACGAGCCCCTCCCGGCCAGCGCGGTTGGCGCCGACGTGGTGACCGCAGTCGAGACCATCGAGCATCTGGAAAACCCGCGCGCGCTCGTCCGGCAGCTCGTTCGGCTGGCCAAGCCCGGCGGCTGGATCCTCCTGACGACCCCAAATCAACGCAGTGCCCTGAGCCTCGTGACGTTGCTTGTGAAAGGGCAGTTCTCGGCGTTCCAGGACACGGATTATCCAGCCCACATCACGGCGCTGCTAGAGAGCGACCTGCGCCGTATCGGCGGCGAACTTGGCCTCACGGACGCCGCAATCGAGTACACGGGGCGGGGTCGACTCCCGCTCACGGCGTGGCACTATCCGCGAGCCCTGACGGCGCTCCTGCCACGCGCGTTTTCTGACAATCTGCTGTATATTGCCCGAACACCAGCCTAGGTTTCCTGCCGAGGTGCCCCGGATCGTTTTTTCGCACTAGACGGGTGCTGAAGAACCCCGTGAGGCGGCTAGGGACCGGCGCCGGCGCCTACCAGCGCTAGCAATGTGAGGGCGAGGACCTGGG
>Ga0310125_10001881_pt1 | contig 10805 bp, 15 predicted proteins | sample CB11b_Tmax_Bot8__FD_203508 | JGI IMG/M metagenome (GOLD analysis project Ga0310125, IMG submission 203508) | Marine microbial communities from Western Arctic Ocean, Canada - CB11b_Tmax_Bot8 | ecosystem: Environmental > Aquatic > Marine > Oceanic | place: Canada: Western Arctic Ocean | collected... | reverse complement strand
TTAATAGAAATTGCAGTACCACCTGTATATCCACTCACATCATGCATTTGTAGAAATCCATCTTCTGCTAAAACTCTATCTGTTCCTGAAAATGTAATCTTTTGCCATGATGTTGTCAATCCACTAACATCATACGTGCCTATTGCACCAATCAAACTTCCGTCTGCATTATATGCACTACAAGTTATTGTTCCTGTCAATGAACTTCCCTTTAAATAAAATGAAACTGATTGTATTTCTGCATCAACTAATGCATCATTAGCTGATGAATTAACAAACACACCATTTGCTTCAAATGATGAACTTGTAGCAACATGATATGGATTGCCTGTGTTATTATTTACGTGTAATGTTGTATCTGAACCAAATCCACCTGCAAGAGCAAGTCGTTCTGCATTACTTCCTGTTAATCTATTACCTGCTAAATATTTTATAGTCATTCTAACCACTTAAGCTCCATGTGTCTGTTCCGTTCCACCAATAATATTTGTAAGTGTCAGTTGTGCTAAATATTGTTCCACTTGGCAAATTAAATGTAGGTGGTGAGCCATATACTAACATTGGTTGATTTGCTGAACCATCATAATCCCAAACACCACCTGTGTATAATTTCCAAGCATATTGAGTATAAGTGCCTGCTGATGAATAACCAACATAAGGATCTAATCCATTACCACTGTTATTTGTTCCACTTGTATCTGAAAATTCTAAGAATACACCATCACCACTTACTAAGGCATATGATTGACTTGTATTTTCAAATGTGTATGAAGCCATTGATGTTGTGAGTGTTGATATGTCTTTTGTTCCAATATCAATTTGTGATTTATCTGAATCTTTAACAATTACAACTCTCATAGTACCTGTTGGACTACCCCTTTTCTTTAATGTCACAACAACTTTCTGTGGCTTCTGACCAATCATAGCATGACCTGTTGTCCAAATCTGTCCTCGATGAGTTTTACCACCTGCATAATTTGCTATTAATGTAGCATTTTCATTACCTGCGTCAGGTTCATTATAGCCTAAAGTTGCTGTAATATCAGTAGAAAGACCCTGCAATCTTTTTGCGTCTAAATATTTAACTGCCATTATGATAAAAATCCCCCTGTTCCCATTTCAACCCAACCTATTGAACCACCTGATGTTGTGTAAAGTAATGAATATTGTTTCCTCGTATCTGTTTCTTCAAACTGTGTTTGTAATGGTACGTTTGTTATTGTTGCTTTTTCATCTACGAGAGGAATATTAGTAATTTTAATAGTTTCACCACCATAATACATTGTTGAGTTTTGAAACCAACCTGTGCCTGTAATTGTACCACTTGAATTTGAATATTTTAATGTGCCATCTGAAGCATATTGTTTTCTAGTTATTGCACCACTTGTTGCAATTTCCATTACATAATAATCAGTTGCCGATGGACTATCATCAATTAGAGTAGTTGTTGTGCCATCTAATTCATAAACGTAATCTGTAAGCAAGAATCCATGTGTAATTCCTGAATTGTCTGTTACAGCACTTTGTGCAATACCCACTCTTACATTATGTGTTGCTGACGTACTTGCATTTGAATACTTAAATTTGTATGCTGTACCTGATGCATAATTTTCAACACTGTCTGTATTATTACAACAGTTTGTCCATGAATTTGTTGTACCTGTTTTTGTCAAAAGACCTGCTACATCTGTTGCAGTATTTGTTGTCCACCCTGTAATAACAACAGGTGTTCCCTCAGCATTACTAGCACCTTGTATTCTTTCTCCACTAAGATATGTTATCGCCATGAGATAATTACCTCACACGATCTGCGTTTCTTCGAATCCACCGTTCTTGCGAATTATACAGAATACGCCATCATTGTTAGAATCAATTTCCTTAACGTAAAATCTTGCATTGTCTGCACTAGGATCGGCAGGTTTGGATTGTATTTCCATGTCATAGTAATATGTATCAAAGTCGTGAACAACTGACCAAGGTGTATCGTCACCACCTGCAACTTTCCAAGTATTGTCACCACAAAGAAATGTCGTTCCTGATGCTGTACCTGTTGCTGATAGCATGGCAATATCTACTGCATCTGTTGCAATCGTTGTAGCGTTTCCACTAGATGTTACATCACCTGTTAAGTTTGCATTTGTAATGACTGTTGTGGCATTTCCTACACTTGTGACACTGCCTGTCAAGTTTGCATTTGTTATAACCGTACTAGCATTACCAACACTTGTTACACCACCTGTTAAATTTGCGTTTGTAGTTACTGTTGCTGAATTGCCTGTGCAACTGCCTGAACTACCACTAGTGTCACCTGTAACGTTTCCTGTTAAATTTCCTGAAATTGTACCACCTGCTGTTATCGCACCTGTTGCCACTGCACCTGTTGTTGTGATTGTTGATGATCCAATGTTAATATTTCCAAATCCACTTGTAATTGATCCTGAATCTAATGCACCAACTGTGACCAATGATCCATTCCCTGCTGTTGCTGACTTGCTGTCAATCTGTGTTTGTGCGTTAGAACTTAGTGTATTGATATATTGTAATTCTGTTGAAGTTACTGTACCATCTGCTAATTTTGTGGCATCAATACCTGCACTTGCTTTGACATTTGCATTTTCAATATTTGTAATTGAGTTGCCTGTTCCATCTGCATCTATGGTTTTGTTGGTAAATGTGGTTGTTGAACTTGCTGTTACTCTACCACTTTCATCTGCTGTTTGGTTAATCCATTTTGAAGTTGTTGAATCATATGCTAAGACATCTTCGTTTCCTACACCTGTGATAACTACATCACCAATATCATCTAGTGAGTTTGTAATACCACCACCATATTCATACCAATAATCAGAAATTCTCATTAGTATTGTTGGCACAGTTGTGGACAAATCCTTGTTTGCATTTGATAATAGTCTAATATCCCCTGCTGATGATGGGCTTGATGTGTTGTTTAACGTGACACTTCCTGTTGTAATAACAAATAACAAATCACCCTCAGTTGTGTTTGTTGTAACGATTGTATCTACACTTGTTGTTCCTGATAGTTTAATGAATGAACTTGCATCATCACTTGTATCATCAGGTATGGTAACTGAGCTTGCACTTGCTAATGTATTTGCTTCAAATCCTAATAGACCTTTTCTGTTTAAGTCGTCATTCCATTCGTTCTTTGATACTTGTTCTGAACCTTGTGATCCTGTTACAACTGTATTATGCCTACCCCAAACTTGTTTAACCATTTGGGATTATCACCCTAATGTCAACGTCCATGATACGCTGAGGGTATCACTTGAAGCTAATGTGACAGGGGTAAAAATTGACATATGGGCTAATGTGCCACCAACTGCTAATTGATTAAATGTTCCAGACATCTGCACAGCAGTATGTGTACCACTTGCTGTGAATATTTTATTGAGAGTTGTTGAGTTAGTTCCTGATGAATGTGAAATTGTTGTGGCTAATGCACGTTCTAATCCTGTTCCTGTAATTTCTGATGGCAAAGTTGTATCAGTTGCATCTGCACCTGTACTATCAGATGTTAATGCTATGAAATTACAACCAACACCACCTGCTGATGTGTTCGTGTAAAACTGTGCTATTGCATAATCTCTACCACCATTGGTCAATAAGTTTGGTTTATTTCTACATAATACTTGTTCATTTTCTCTACCCTCATTTTTAATAATTGTTACAAATCCTTTGACAACTGAATTGTCTTTGATTGATGATCCAAAACTAGATTCAACAGTTGTACTGTCATTCTGTGCTACGTGTTCATCACAGCTCATTGTGATTTGCACCCCTCACATAATACGTTTGGATATGTTTTTCCGTTCTTTAATTTTCCTGTCCATTCAAATTTAACATTTTCACCACAAGTGACACACGCTGAATTTCCTGTATATGTTAATTCTGTTTTGCCTAAATGATCAACCCATTGTTCTAATGTATCGCATGAAAAATTGTTTTCGTAATCTTTGAAAGTCTTATCTAATCCCATATCAGTATCTCACAAATAATTGGATAATAGAACTATTAGTAATCAAGTAGTGGATCACTCTTTATTGGTTCAGTTGCGTATGCCCTAGTCTGTGCCACACGTTTTGTTCTGTTAGTAGGATCAGATGTTAGAATACCCACAAGTGAATTGAATGTTTCCTGATAATGATCTTTCCAATATTTTGCTGATTCAAAATTCTGCTTCCTAGCCATGTAGATAGATGATACATATTGATTTACTGCCTGCTGAGCTGTGGTCAAATTTGTGCTTGTTAATGGCAGTTGTTCTGCATATGCTGTCATTTGATTTGTGAAATATTGGTCTGCCTTTGTGCCAATCTGTTCTAATATTGAATCTTCAGATTCTACGTTCAATGGAATATTCAGTAGATTCTTACATTCAAGCAATACGAAATAAACCATGATTATTCCCTCATAGCTTTTTCTGCCAATTCAATTTCTGCCTGTGTCATGTATCGTAATGTTTCAGTTTCGATAACAGCAGTATTGTCAGTTTGGAATACACCCTGCCATAATTTTCTGTAAAGTTGTGGTCTGCTACCATTAAGATTCTTTTCCATAAATTCTGTACCTGTCATGACTGTATTGTACCGTACAGCAGATAATAGAAGTATTTGTCTATCCTATGCGATAGTATCTAAATCTGCATACTATTAGGTAGTCTTATAAACACTTGTTTATACAGATTCTATATGGCACAATCCATGAAACAAATAGTCACTGAAATCTGGAAACGAAAAGGCAAAAATGCTGACGGTAGCGAACACACTATTGGTGGGAAAGATATTATCGAGATTGTCAATAGAGAATCAGGTAAAATCGAAACATACCAAAAAATTCGTGAAGTCACAAAACCAAGTATTATTGCATATCCAAAAGGTAATGCAAAAGTATCTGAAGATTATGTTGACACCGAAGAATACTATGGTCAAAATGGCTTCTTTCGAGTAAGATTTGCAGAAGCAGTGATTGCAGAACAAACTGAAATACCAACAGATTTTGATAGAGATTAATAATCTCTTTCTTTTTTATTTTTTTTAATATAGGATTTTTTTTGTTTCGTTTAAAAAAAAATGAATTGGGTTTTACCCCTTATTGATTTTACTATGCACTAACGCCTGTAATCTTTCTACCTGCATCATTTGTAGTTTTCAAAGGTTGTAGGAACTGTCTTATTACAAATCCATCGGCTCCTCTGTAACTATCTCTAAATGATTCTGCGATTGTAGCACCCTCACCAAGTAACATTGTTCTACTGTCAAAGACGGTAGCAACTGTGTTGGTAAAGCCTACATCAACAACTGCTTTCAAGTTTGGGAATTTATCCAATGGGAAAACTCCTGAAAATTCTCTTGAATCAGGTCGTGTACTTGCGTGTACGAATTGGTTGGAAAGATAATCTGAGATTACTCTTGGGTGACAAGTCATTGTATCAGGTCTGAAATGATTATCGATAATAGTATTTACAGCGTTCACTAAATCAGTTAGTGGATTGTATTTGCTGAAACTACCATCTGTTATCTGTTCACCCCAATCACCAAGCGAAGCCTGTGTGGTGAGTGTTTCGATTGCTGTTACAATTTGTGAGTTAGCACTTTGTGCTAATGCACCTGAAGCTTGTTCTATTTCGAACTCTAACGGATTTATCGTGCCTTTTAGGACAGATTCATCACTTTCATAAATCGAAACAACGTTCTTCCACAATCTCAACTGAGCTTGTGTGAATGTGTTTGACTTTTGATCAGCTTGTTGTAGTTCTGGAACTTTCTCAGAAGCACTATACTTGTTAGTAATAGGTACGTTAAGTTGAAGCTTTGGAACAGGTATTCGTCTTACTGCATGGATAGCATTGAAGTCTCTCCACTCTTTGCGTATGACTTGTTCTAAGAGCTGAATCACAGTAATATTTGCCAATGATGTGCTGTCAATGTTTGCTGTCTTGTATGCTCTTTCTGCTTGACGGAATGTTTCATAATTTATTGGTTCAATTCTACCGTCACCAAGTTTTCTATCTAAGTTCAATTTGGCAATCGCTGTCATTCCATAATCTTTGGAAAAATCAGTGTCTTGCTTATCCCATGAACCCTCATAGAATTTCTTGGTGTAAGGTGAAAATGTAACTGCTGACTTTGGTAGTGTCATAGTCCTAACCTCACAATTATAACATCGCCATCTACTGCATCTGTAGGAATAGATTCTTCATTCTCATGTCCAATGTATCTACCACAATGGGTTTCTGCACCGAATATTGCTGTTGCAACTACTGCATCTGAATTGGCATCTGATTTCACAGTTTCACCAACTTTCACTGCACCACCTGCTTCTGCATAAACATAGGTATTTCCTATTGCACATCTTACTTGTAGATCACCTGCTGAACCTGCTGAGTTGTTTACTGTTTCAATGGCTACAAATATACCACGAGCTACAGTACCAACAGAAGCTGTTGCTAATACAGCATGACCACTTGCATTTAATGCAACTAGTTTTCCTTTTGTGATTGTCGTTGAAGCACCAACATTGAAACTTTGTATTTCAATTCCTGTACTTCGTGCCAATGCACCGATTGATGCTACCATTAGAAGTCTCCCCCTAGTGTTCGCAACACCTGATCACCATATGCTTTATTACCACTATCTACACTAGCATTTGAATATTTTGCTGTGAAACGTGGTTGAGAATTTGCATCTGCGATTCTATCATAATCTGCTTTTAGACTGTGCAAAGTTGCAACGTCTAATTTGCTAAGACTACGGTATTCTACTTCTGCATCTACTTTTCCTAATTTGCCTTTTGCTTCAATAATAGATTCAATGATTGGTTCTAGTCTTGCTTTCTTGATTGAAGATTGTAATGATCTGATTTCGGCTTTCAAGATTTTGACTTGCTGTGCAAGTGCTGAATCTCTCTTGTCTTTAAGATATTCTTCTTGCTTGTCCGTTAGGTCAAGTTTGTTAACATCTTCTTCACTGACTTTGATGTCAACATTGTCGTCATCATCGTCTTTTTCATCTTTATCTTCTGCTTTTCTAGACTTTTTCATTTCGTCATCGTAACGCTTTTCTTCTGGATTAGAAAGGTCTTGGGCTTCCTTTTCTTCTTTATCTTCGGAATCCTTTAATTTTTCTTTCGTTTCCGTTTCGTCTGCGTATTTTATTGTTTTCATGTTATTAGCTAACTTGATATTTTTTAGTTTAAGGGAAATATGTTTAAGATAATTATACACTGAATGTCACATCGAAGTTCTTTAATGATAGTTTTGATTCCTTTTTCTTGGTAGGTTCAACGTCACATTTCTTGTTAGGGTTGCATTTCTTGGTCTTAACATGGGTTGAATAACCGTCACCACCATTACCTTGTGGCAGTGGAACTGTTGTAATATTATCTAATGATTCTTGGTCAATGTTTGCCTTAACAGGTTGTCCACGCTGTTGCCATTTTTTAACAAAATTATACATCATGCTTAGGAAAGCATCATCAAATTCCTTAGTTGGTTTTTGTTCTTTTGCCCAATGGACAAATGGAAATTCAGCATCTTCTTTTGTATCATATCCACCTATTACATCACCATGATCATAGAAGCCTGTGTCAGAAGCCTTTGCTTCACCACATTCAGAATAACATATTGCTAGTGCTTGATCATCTACTTCCTTACCGTTCTGTGTTTTCTTGGCAATACAATCTTCCACGCATTGACTAGCCTTGCCAATGATACGTTTGTCTGCTGTTTCTACTACTGTGTATTTACCACATGGCGTTCTACTAGCCTGTACCTTTTGTAATTGTGGAACACAGGTATCACGATCACCTGAACACCTACCTTTGATTTGGGCTTTCTGTACCGTATAAGCAGGTTCAGAAACACCTGCAACATGAGCAAACTCAAAATTATCAATTACAGCATTACCCTCAACGGTGATTTCATCTGTTGGATTGAACACTATGCTAGGGCTAACAAAATTTACTTCACCATTCTTCAAAATATCCTTTGCACGTTCATCTGTAATTTCTGCAACACCGTATGCCTTACCACTTCGTTCTTCTATGCCCACCATGATTATATTACCTACACGATATTTTTCCTGTTGAACTAACAAGTCGTCACCGTCTAGGGCATTGGGGTGATCAAAGTCAGGTGTTAATACAAATGGTTTTCCAATGGCAGTATCTAGCCCTGCCTTTAAACTGCGTTCTGTTACACCCCATCGATTAAGATTAAGTGTTGCATCTAACAGGAAAAACTTAATGAAGTATTTATCCTGATTTTCAAATTCAATTAAACCTTGTGCCATATCAACAATCTATCTGTAATTTCTCACAGTATGCTTGTAAGGTGTTAATCCTGTCTGCTAAATTATCTGCCTTTAATTGTTCAATGCTTTTTGTTTGAGCTCCATTTGGATTGATTTGAAAATCATAATTAATATCTACATTCTGTGCTATGCCTGATACTGATAATACAACTGCAAGAATAACTACTGTGGCTATTATGCCAAATTTTTCATAGTTCACAGATTTTTTTTGTTGTTTTCAAATATCAGAAGTATTATGATAAATGTCTGTCACGATAATCCCATCTGCCTGTGCCTGATCTTTTCTTTCTGTTACGCCATTGACTGAAGTAATAACCGATAGTAATGCCACCAACTAAATAACACGCACATAGAAATTCCAAAAAATAATTAAACTCAGTCATGGCACTTACATTCACAACCTACTGACTTTGATACATCATTTGATACTGCATAGTAGCAACCACATTTTACACAATGACCTTGATCATATTGTGGAATCATATTGACATTACCCACTTTCTCATTTTTTCAAGACTTGCACCATACCTTAATGGTCTGATACCTGTATCTTCTGATGGGATAAAACCCTTAGATTTATTCTGCCACTTTTCATTCTGATTCATATATTCAACAATCAAATCTTTTTTCTTCTGTGTAAGGTAGTGTCTATGTTCAGTTAGTTCTTCAACCCTTTCCAGATCATTTAATTTCTTTGATGGCATACCACGATCTTTAATTCTGCTACTAGAAATATCTGTGACAATTTCACCTGTTGATTCATCAACATAATAACAACGACAATTAGGGTGGGTGTCATCAGGAATAATAGGTCTAAGTGGATCATCAATCTCAAATGCTATGCCTGATAATTTTAAACAAATCAAATCATCAACCCTGTTATCACGTTGCGTGGTGAATACTACTTTGGGTGGTATTTTATCATCAAGTAAAGTAAAGACACTAACTGCGTTTCTGATTAGTTTAAGTTTTTCCAGATTCATTCTTTTTTTTATCTTGTTCTGCCTGTATCATGGCATCAATCTTGCCCAAGACTTCAAGTTTCTTACCGTCTAATGCAACCTTGATTAGTGCATCATCAATGGATTTTGTTTGATTATTTACAATATTCTGTGGTGAATTAACAGGTACATTTCCCTGTGGAACATCTGTTGCCCTTGTAGGTGCTTGTGCTAATTCTGATTTGTATTCTTCCAAGTTCAATAATTCTAATAATTGATCATCAGGCATATCAGGGAATATTCCTTTCACTCTTAACACTGCATCAACTAGGTCAAACCAACTCTCAACAATAATGCTGTCAAATTCTGCCTTAACCCTGACAGTTTGTAACAAGTCTGCCATACCCATTTTGATCATATTGCGTTCATACCATTGTTTGCTTATTTGATCTGAAATCCAATCACGCCTACTTCTTACAACACCACTTAGGAAAAATTGTATCTTGCCAATCAACGTTGCACGATTCTGATCTTCTTCCCTGCCAAGTAATGCTGATGGTACTGCAAAGTTACCGATGATAATGCGTTCATAAAAGTCTGCTAGTTGTACCATTTCAGCAATCTTTGGTTTCAAATCCATTTCCTTATACTCGATTTCATCATTGGCATCTACTGATACTGCATTGAACGCACCACTTTTCAACGAATTAAGTAGGGTGTTCATGTCATTTTCTGCATCTGCTTTCGTTCTTCCCATTTTTTTAATCATAAACATACCATACCCTGCCCACATTGATGTTGCAACTTCAGGGAAATCAAATTCAATTAATCTACGCCATGCCCTTGAAGCACCTGCTACTCGTTGCATTTCTGAATAACCGTACCACATTGTTCTGCGTTTTGGTGAATCAGGTCTGTTCACCAAGTATAACATTTCCTCTCTAAATAATTCATCAGCAGGGAATGTTGTAATTACCTTTTCTAAATCCCATGTCTTTTGATCAAGAAATACTCTACCTAAATCTCTTGGGTGAATAATCTTCAATGCCTTTGGTAATCCCTTGCCCTCAAATACCATAACACATCTACCGAATACTATTGTCATTGTTACTGCATCACGCAGTTTCTTTTCAAATTCCATCTTCTTATCATATTCAATTAATTCGTTTAATTCCTTTTCATATTTTTTTAATAGTTTTTTCTTTTGTTCATCATCTAATCCCCTATCATCAATTAATTCAAAAATTGGTCGAAGCCCATTACCAAATGTATATTCAACAAGTTTGTCTATTACTGCACCTGCAACTGAACTACCCCATGCATCTTCAAAGTATTCTAATTCTTGGTCAGTGTAACTTGGATTGGAATACATATACAAATGACTATTACTAAATGTGGATTTACTAGCAGAAGCATAATTTGATGGTCTTGATCTAGGTAGTGGTACTGCATCTGAAGTTGTCACGAATCTATTAGAACTACTTTTAGGATTTTTCTTACTGTTTTTCTTAGTTGTCAATAATTAAAAAAAAGG
>Ga0310125_10001880_pt1 | contig 10806 bp, 7 predicted proteins | sample CB11b_Tmax_Bot8__FD_203508 | JGI IMG/M metagenome (GOLD analysis project Ga0310125, IMG submission 203508) | Marine microbial communities from Western Arctic Ocean, Canada - CB11b_Tmax_Bot8 | ecosystem: Environmental > Aquatic > Marine > Oceanic | place: Canada: Western Arctic Ocean | collected... | reverse complement strand
CATCTTGACCAAGCCCTGCATCTGCACCAGGGTCTGGATGCCGGTCGAGGCGTCAATGTAGTCGCGCACGCGATCCACCGCGCGGTGATAGAGCGATTCGTCGGCCGAGTCGAATACCGGTCCCAGGATGGCCTTCACCATCATCGGCTGCATCACCTCTTCCCACCCCTCCCGCAGGGTGGAGAGCGTCCCGTCGTGGTCGAAGATCGCGATCTCGAACCGCCGCGTCTCCGGCAGCCGGGTCACGATCTCGATTTCGGTCCCCTCGAGGAAGCGGGCGCGGCGCGGGTCTTCCGCCAGCTCGGGATGGAACACGTAACTGCATTCCCGGTGCACGGTGAGGATTTCATCGGGTGACGCGGTCCCGGTCTGTTGCACCTTCTGCACGGTGACCGCCGCCACCAGGTTCCCCAGTTGGGCGGCCGCGGCGGGGTCGCACCCGGCGGCGAGGCCGAGGCTGATGCCGGCCAATACGCTGTCGCCGGCGCCGACGGTATCGGTCCGGCCGAGGACCTGGATCCCCGGGATCTCATGCAACCCGTGCTCGTCGCAGACCGCGACGCCGCGGGCACCGCGCGTGACGAACACCGGGTGGCCGGAGCGTTTGTAGAGCGTGTCGGCCGCGGTGACGGCCTGCTCGCGCAACACCATCGCCTCCGGCGGGCGTTCCTCTCCGCAGAGGCGGGCGGCTTCGTGGTCGTTGATCTTGAGCCAGGCCGACTGGTAAAACTCGCTGTAGTGCCGGCTGTCGATGATGAAGACCGCCTCCTCGCGCGCCCGGATGAGATCGCGCAACCCGTCCCGCAGTTCCCGGCTGTGAATCCCTTCGCGCACCTGCTCGTTGACCACCACCACATCGACGTCCTCCAGGCGTTGTCCGATCTGTTCGAGGAGGGCGGCGGCGGTGGCGGCGGAGAGCCGGTTGAAGTTGCCGAAATCGATCCGGTTCTGTTCGACCTCTTCGATGTGCGGCTTGGTGTAGGCGAGGGTGGACCAGCCCTCCGGCTGGACCCGCATGCCGTCGGTGTCGACATCGATGGCCTGCAGGTGCCGGACCAGTTCCCGCCCCCAGGGATCATCCCCCACCACCCCCAGCGCGCTGAGGTGGCGGCACCCCAGGGCGGCCAGGTTATTAACCACGTTGCCCGCGCCGCCCAGGGCGTAGCGCTGGACCCGCACCGGGTGGGTGGGCAGGCCGGTCTCCAGGGAGGGCTCGCTGCGGGCGAGGTCGATGGTCCAGTAGATATCCAGGCAGTAGTCGCCGAGCACGGCCACCCGCGCCTCGCGGATCCGCTCCAGCAGTCCCTCCAACTCGGCCTCGGCGAGGGGGGTAAACGGGGTTGACGCGCTATCCGGCATAAAATCGCCGCATAGTGGCAAAAAGCGGCCGGGATGGGGAGTCTTTGCGGCGAGGGCTTGACCCGGCTCCCCGGCCGGACTACTGTTCATATGTATAGTATACACCTCAGAATAAGGAGCACTGAATGAAAGCACGGACCCGGCAACCGGAGCAGGAGACCGAGGGGTGCCGCCCGGTCGATATCGAGACCCTCGACATCCGGACCACCCCCCGCACCTTTGCCCTCCAGATGTGCGACGATTCGATGATCGGCCGCCACATCCTCGACGGCGATTACGTCATCTGCGAACACGGCATGACCCCCAAGCACGGCGACATCGTGGCCGCGTTGATCGACAACCAGAGCGCCCTGAGGACCTTCCTCCGCCGCGGACGCAAGCCCTACCTTCGCGCCGAAAACCCCACCCACCCCGACCTCATCCCCGCCGCCGAACTCGTCATCCAGGGCGTCGCAGTCAGTCTGCTCCGGTCCACGGGGGGGGTAACCACGAAATGCACGGAGGGATAACCACGAAATACACGAATGACACGAATGACACGAATGACACGAAAAAAGGAGGGAGAAAAATGACAGAGATTATCTACAAGCAGGAGAGCTACGACATCATCGGCGCCTGTTTCGAGGTGTATAAGGAAAAAGGAAACGGCTTTCTGGAACCGGTGTATCAGAAGTGTCTCGAAATTGAACTTCGGTTACGGGGAATTCAATTCCTTTCACAGTCTCAATTACCCATCCACTACAAAGGAACTCTTCTAAGACAGCGCTACATCCCCGACTTCATTCTTTTCGGAAAATCATTCTGGAAATCAAGGCAGTTACCGCGCTGAACGATGAACATCGGGCCCAATTGTTCAACTACTTGAGAGCAACGTGCCACAAGTTAGGACTTTTAGTAAACTTCGGACAGTACCCCAAACTGCAATACGAACGGATCGTTCTGTAAACATCTTCCAGAAAACTTTTCGTGTATTTCGTGTATTTCGTGGTTCCCCCCGATGCGGAGAAGGATTGTTCATCTGGATGCGGATGCGTTTTTTGCTTCGGTGGAGCAGGCGGCGGATTCGCGGTTGCGGGGGAAGGCGATTGCGGTGGGCGGAGAGAAGCGCGGGATCATCGCCTCCGCCTCCTACGAGGCGCGCCGGTACGGCATCTACACCCCCATGCCCACCGCCCACGCCCGCAAACTCTGCCCCCAGCTCGTCCTGTTGCCCGGCGACTTCGAAAAGTACGAGCAGTTCTCCCGCTGGATGTTCTCCTACGCCTACGACTTCAGCCCCGACGTGGAGATCAGTTCCATCGATGAAGGCTATATCGACCTCAGCGGCTCGCGCCACGCCCCCCACCAGGTCGCCGAGACGGTGCGCAAGGCGGTCTACGACGCGCTGAAGATCTCGATCAGCGAGGGCATCGGCACCAACAAACTGATCAGCCAGATTGCCTCCAGGATCCGGAAGCCCCGCGCCCTGGTCCAGGTGCCCCCCGGCCAGGAAAAGGCCTTTCTTCATCCCCTGTCCAACCGGTGGCTGCCGGGTATCGGCCCCCACACCGCCATCCGGATGAATGCCGCCGGCCTGACCCACGTGGGCCAGATCGCCGGCACCCCCGTCGACTGCCTCGCCCTCCTCGTCGGCGCCACCGCCCCCACTCTCCGGCAGTTCGCCAATGGGATCGACGACCGCCCCGTGGAACCCGCCGAAGCTCCCGCCAAGTCCTACGGCCAACAACAAACTTTCGACGAAGACACCATCGACGAACCCTTCGTGGAAGCCACCCTGCGCCGCATGCTCGACCGGCTCATGGCCGCGGTGCGCGAGGACGGCAAGATGGTGCGCACCCTCACCGTCAAGGTCCGCTTTAACGACATGGCCGAACAGCAGCGCAGCGAAAGCATCCTTGAACCCACCGACCTGGAGAGCGATCTCTACGGCCGCATCCGCCCGCTCCTTCGCCAGGCGTGGGACCGGCGGGTGAGCCTGCGCATGGTCTCCTGCAAGCTCTCCCACATCTATGCCGGCTTCGGCCGCTCCGAACTCCCCCTCAACGGCCCCACCCAAACCTACGATGCCCGCCGCCGCCTCGCCGGCGTCGTCTGCGAACTCCGCCACCGGTACGGCCGCACCAGCATCCAGCGCGGTCACGACGTGGTGGTCGAAGGTCTGAAGGTCAAAAGTCGGACAGTCGAAGGTCGAAGGTCGGAAAGTCGAACCTCCACGCCCCATGTGCGCGTGGAAGGACAACCTGCGACCTCTGACTTTCGACCTGCGACCTTCCGACCTACGACGACCTCCTCCTACGCGCCGCTGCATGTGCACAGCCATTACTCCTTTCTCGACTCCACCCTCTCGCCCCGGGAGATCGTCGACCTGGCCGTGAAGTACAAATGCCCCGCGGTGGCGCTGACCGATACCGGGAACCTGCACGGCGCCGTCGAATTCACCCTGGCCGCCCTGGCCGCCGGCATCCGCCCCATCCTCGGCGCCGAGATCGCGGTCGACGGCAACCCGTTGCTGCTCTACGTGGAAAACAAGACCGGCTACACCAACCTCTGCCGCCTCCTCAGCGGGCACGCCCCCGGCGCGCCGGTCGCCTTGACCTCGAGCACCTTCGACGCCGACACCGCCGGCCTCATCGCCGTCGCCGCCGACACCGCCCTCGCCCACAAATTCCCCCACTCCTTCTACCAAGGCTGCAGCAAACCAAAATCCGCAATTCGACATTCGGCATTCGGCATTCGGCATTCTCTTCCCGTTCCCGCTGTCCACTACGCGACCCCCGCCGACCGCAAACACTTCCACCTCCTCCAAAGCATCCGCACCCTCACCCTGCTGGGGCAGCCGCATCCCGCCAAGCGGCGCGGGGCCTATCCCTTTCTCTCCCCCCGCGCCCTGCACGAACGGTTCCGGGAATGCCCCGGGATGGTGGAGCGCACACTGGAGATCGCCGATCGCTGCACCTTTCAGCTCACCTTCGGCAGGCTTCAATTTCCCGGTTTCCATCCCCCCGACGGCTCCACCCCGCACGCCTTTCTCCGCACCCTGGTACAGCGCGGAGTGAAAGAGCGCTACGGCAAACGCACCGAGAAGGTCCGCGCCCAGATCGAGGAGGAACTGGCCGTGATCGCCGAGGTCGGTTACGAGGAATACTTCCTCGTGGTGTGGGATCTCCTGCAGCGCTGCGCCCGCCGCGGCATCGAGTGGATCACCCGCGGCAGCGCCGCCGACTCCCTGGTCTGCTACTGCCTCGGCATCAGCGACGTCTGCCCCATCCGGTTCGACCTCTACTTCCGCCGCTTCCTCAACCGCGAACGGATGCAGTTGAACAAGCTGCCGGACATCGACATCGACTTTGCCCACGACCGGAAAGACGACGTGGTCGACCTGGTCTTCGAAACCTATGGTCCCGAGTATGCCGCGGTGGTCGGCGGCTTCTCCACTTTCCAGTCGCGCAGCGCGCTGGGTGACATCGCCAAGGTCCTCGGCGTCTCCGAATACCAGGTCCGCCAGATCACCCGGCGCATCCCCCATCTCCGCGCGCGTGACATCGACGAGGCAAAGAACCACGTGCAGTGCGGCGACCTGCCCTTCGACGAGGACCCCTATGTCACCGCCCTGGAGGCGGCCCGCCGGCTCGACAACGTGCCCCGCAATCCCAAGATGCACCCCTGCGGCGTGGTCCTCTCCCGCGTCCCCATCCAGACTCTCACCCCCTGCTTCGTCTCCGCAAAGCACTATCCCACCACCCACTTCGACATGGATGCGGTGGAGGAAATCGGCCTGGTCAAGATCGACATCCTCGCCCAGGGCGGGCTCGGCGTGCTCCGCGACGCGCGGGCCTCCCTGCGCGAACGGGACATCACGATCGACCTGAAGACCTTCACCGCGCGGGGAGGGGCGTCGAAGGTCGCCCGCCTGCCCCCCCGCGCGTGCACGGGCGGGGGCGGGCAGGAAGGTCGAACGTCGAAGGTCCCATCCCTGAACACTGAACACCCTGCAGTAGAAGCTTCGCTTCACTGCAGGGCAGGCCGAACACTGAAGACTGAACCCTGGACCGACCCCGACGTCTGGGAGATGATCGCCTCCGGGCAGGGGCGGGCGGTGCATCACATCGAGAGCCCGGCCATGATCAGCCTCTGCCGCATGTGCAACGTGCGCGACATCGACACCCTGATCGCCATCGTCAGCGTCATCCGGCCCGGCGCGGCCAACGAGAAAAAGAAACAGCACTTCACCCTGCGCTACCAGGGGCTCGAAGCGGTGACCTATCCCCATCCTTCGCTGGAACCCTGCCTCCGCTGCACCTTCGGGATGATCGTGTACGAAGAGCAGGTCCTCCAGATCTGCGAGGCCTTCGCCGCCATGCCGCCCGGGGAATCGGACCTCCTTCGCCGCGCCCTCAACAAGCGCGACTGGGACAAGGCCAAGACCTTCGGAAAACAGTTCTGGCGCCGCGCGCGCGAAGAGGGACGCACCCGGGAAGAGATCAAGACGGTCTGGCTCTTCCTCTGCGGCTTCAACGGCTACTCCTTCTGCAAGGCCCACAGCACCGCCTACGGCGTCGAGGCCTACCAGGGTGCGTGGCTCAAGAAGTACTTCCCCGCCGAGTTCATGGCCGCGGTGCTCACCAACGGCAAAGGGTTCTATCCCACCCTGGTCTATGTATTGGAGTGCCACCGGTTCGGCATCCGGATGCGGCCCCCCTGCGTCAACGACCCCGGTCCCGGCTACCGGGTCCGCGACGGCCATCACATCCGCGTCCCCGTGGCGCGGGTCAGGGGACTCACCCACCGGTTCAACGACGAACTCCTCGAGGCTCGCGGGCAGGGCCCCTTCACCTCCCTGCACAACCTCTTCCGCCGCACCGCGCCCAGCCGCGAGGAACTCGAGATCCTGCTGCGCGTGGGTGCTTTGGACGTCTTTACGCAGCGCCGCGCAGATCTGTTCTGGGATATCCAGTGGCTCGCCGCCTCCTACGATCCCGCCGGGCGCGGCCAGGGGTCGCTCTTCACCGAAGCGGCCGATCACCCGCGGCCGCCGGTCGCCCTCACCGAACCCAACCCGCTGCAGCGTTTACAAGCGGAGAACGATCTCCTCGGCTTCACCGCCGGCGACCATCCCCTCGCCCTCTATCCCGACATCGCGTGGGAGAGCTACTGTCCGGTGGCGGAACTGAAGGACCACCTGGGCGAAGAGGTCACCACCTGCGGCCTCATCGTCATCGACCGCGTGGTCTACCACGATGACGGCGAACAAATGAAGTTCCTCACCCTGGCCGACCGAACCGGCATGGTGGAGACCCAACTCTTCAAACACGCGTACAAAACATTCGGCCTCGCCACCGTCCGCTATCCCGTCCTCGAAGTCACCGGCACCGTCGAACCCTTCGCCAACGAACGCGGCTTCACCCTCAACATCCACCACGCCGGCAAACCACGGACGAGGAGCGAGACCACGGAGGAGGGAGACCACGAAATGCACGAAAGACACGAAAACGCTGATGCGGCAAACAACCACGTTCTTGCGCTTTCAATTCAGAAGAATAAGCGTATATCATAAACAATGATGAGGGAGGGGGTGACTCGATGCTAACAGATATCGGCCCGTGGTCAGAAATAAAGCTAGAAATAATTCGAAACGATGCAGCCGCATACTCCACGATTCTCACGAAGCAGCCTAGAATTAGCCATCAATATATTGATGCATTTGCTGGCTCGGGAACCCACAGATCCAAAACGACCGGCGAAATAATTCCCCGATCACCACGAGTAGCACTAGAGACGGAACCACCATTTCATCGACATCCGCCCTGATAAAACAGAAGCACTACTCGAATATGCGGATACTCGCCCGAATCGCACGTACGTGCACACCGGCGACTGCAACATGATTTTACAAAAAACAATTCTTCCCGAGATACAGTACGAACAGGATCCAAGAGCACTCTGTCTTTTGGATCCATATGGCCTACATTTGGACTGGGAAGTAATACGAATGGCTGGCCAATTAAAGACTGTGGACATGTTTCTAAATTTTCCAGTTATGGACATGAACATGAATGTCCTCTGGACAGATCAGCCGAACCAAGACACCACCCAACTTGCCGGAATGAGCCGGTTCTGGGGAGATGAAAGCTGGCGCGAAACGGCATACTCATCGCAAGGTTTTCTCTTTGCAGATATGACTGAGAAACAGAGCAATGACGCAATTGCTGCAGCCTTTAGAGAGCGACTACAATCAATAGCGGGATTCAAAAACGTCCCCCAACCACTAGCGATGAGAAATTCCACAAACAGTGTTCTTTATTATCTTTTCTTTGCCTCGCCGAAAGATGTAGCAAACAAAATCGTTGAAAACATTTTCAACAAGCACAGATGGGGGAAAAGGAATGGCAACTAACTCCAGCATTGAGTGGACCGAGACCACATGGAATCCAGTAACCGGCTGTACAAAAATCAGTCATGGTTGTCTGAACTGCTACGCCGAGCGAATGGCGGAAGCCGAAAGCGATCTTTGGAAACTCCATGAGTGATCTCTTTCATGAGCAAGTTCCATTTGAATTTATCAACAAAGTTTTCGCAACCATGGTCGATTGCCCTCAGCACACGTTTCAGGTGTTGACCAAGAGAAGCGAACGAATGTGTGAGCTCGCTGAGCATTTGCCATGGCCTGAAAACGTGTGGATGGGTGTGAGCGTTGAGGATGCCAGACATGCATTTCGAATTCGTGACCTCCAGCGGACACCGGCACACGTTAAGTTTCTTTCCTGCGAACCATTGTTGGGACCTATCGAACAACTACCTCTCAAAGGTATTCATTGGGTCATCGTCGGCGGAGAGTCTGGTCCAGGAAGCCGTGTTATGGAACCTGCATGGGCAAAATCCATAAAAGAGCAATGCATCAACGATAAGGTCCCGTTTTTCTTTAAGCAGTGGGGCGGATTTAACAAAAAGGCAGCCGGTCGCAAACTTGACGGAAAGACCTATGATGAGATGCCCAGGCGGGAGTGCAGATCGGTAGCCTGACAGGGTCAGTCATCCCGATCCCTCGTTTCGAAGGTCCTGTCCTTTTCGTGTATTTCGTGGTTCCTTTCCGTTTTAGAGCAGACCCGGTGCTGGTGACGGCCGTTTTACTGTCACTCCTCCCCTGCTGCGGCGTGGCTGGGCCCGGGGAGCTTGAGACGCGGGCGGTGGTGGAGCGGGTGTATGTGGAGGAGTTGGGGCGGTACCCGGATGAGGCCGGGTTGCGGATCCATGCCGAGTTCCTGCTCGATGAGGACAAAGACGAGGCCTGGCTTCGCGATCATTTGCGCCACAGTGAGGAAGGCCGCGCATACCACTCGCTGCGCCGCAACCGGATTCGGATCCTCGCCGGCGTAATCGTCGGAGTGATTCTCTCCGGCGGGGTTCTGAGTTATGTAAACAGCCGAACGCCGAAGGGATTCTTCTTTAAAGGAATCCTCTTCTTCGGCGGCGTGCTGACCGCTTGCCTCTTCGTGGAAGGCATCCTGCGCATCCAGGCGTTCCGCGATGACCAACGGGATGCCTCCGCCTGGCGCAACCTTTCGCGTGTAAGGATGCCGGCCCCCGGAGACGCCGTGTTGTTGCCCCACATCATCCGGCCCGCCGCGTTCACCGTGGTCGGGCTCGGCGATTCGGTCATGTTCGGCTGGGGCGTGAATGACAACCAGACCTGCCTCGCCCGCCTGGCGGCCGGGGTCCCGGAACCGTCACTCCGGGCAGTGAACCTTTCAGTGCCCGGATACAACACCGCCCTGGAAGTCGAATCGTTCATGCAGTACGGGCTCCCGGAGAATCCCGGCCTGGTGATCCTGCACTACGTCGATAATGACCTCGAGATCCCCAGCTTCTTGCTCAAACCGGATACCCACCTCCGGCTTACGCGTTCCCATCTCCTGGCCGCCGTCGCCCAATGGACCGGCGCGCGGATCCACAATCGACCTTTCGACCGCCTGGTTCGAGTCTCTGAAGCATCGCCCCCGGAATATGCTCACTTGGAAGGAGAAGAGATGTCTACACGCAGCATGGAGCGACTGTGCGAAGCGTGTGCGCAGAGGTCCATTCCCGTGGTCATCCTCTGCAACTGGACGACGCCTCCTCACGTGCAATCCCTCGCCTCGTCGAGGCAAATCCCCGTGCTCAGCCTGGGACCGATTCTGCTCCGCTACTGCCGTGATCAGGGGATTGAAGAATTCCAGGGTTCGGCGCTGACCGTTTCGGAAACCGACCCGCATTTTTCTGTCCTGGCCCACCAGCTGGTCGCGGATGCCTTGGTTGCCTTTCTGAATGACCTCAATCTCTTGCCCGGCGCGGCCCAGTGAACCCGAACCGAAGAACACCGGGACTTCCCGAGCCAGCACTTTAAAGGCTGTTGGAAAACGCTGCGCTTAACATTTTCCCGTTGAACCACTCCCCTACTCCTACTGCTGATCCCGCTCTTTGATCCCGCTCCTGACCAAGCGGGAAGGATCAGAAGCGAGATCAGGATGGGGATGGGGAAATACAGCCACCCTGGAGTTTTTCAACAGCCTCTTTAGACTGGTTTATGCCGGCGCACCGGCGCAGACTTGGGACATGCCATTCATCGATATCAATGACTACGAGCCGATCGAACTTGTGCCGGGGGCGAAGGCGCGCACGCCGTATGGCGAAAACGTCATGCTTTCGTACCTGGAGCTGGAAGAAGGGGCTGTCATTCCCTTCCACAAGCATCCACATGAGCAGGCGGGGATGCTTCTGAAAGGGAATTTGGAACTGACCATCGGCGACCACGCTCGCTTGTGTACGCCAGGGGACATGTTCATTATTCCGCCGAACACGCCGCACTCAGCGAAACCCGTGGATGGGCCGGCGACGGTGCTCGATGTCTTTAGCCCCGTGCGGGAAGATTATGCGGCCCGGAGCAAGAAGAAAGACGACACCGAATGACTCGGGAGGAACGCCGGGGTAAAGCCGATGCTTCAGCGCAATCAGGACGGGGAGGGCCCTATCTGGATGAGACACTAGACCTAAAATAAGCGCGAAATGGTGAATAAGAAATGGAGCACGGATCGGACGCGTTTTTCTTGACATTCGGGACACCTGTTTTTCCGGTGAGCTTATTTTGATGCGCGAGTCAGTCTGGATGCAGAGTGAAACGCGTCCGCAGGTTCCTTCGGGCGGTGATTTGTGGCAAAGAGTGCGTGGTTCATTCACCCTCAACCCACCCCGGTACTGTGTGGGGGCCGTGGGTTCATGTTTGTAGGCGTTCGGAAAGTGCCTGATATGAGAGGCACTTGATTCGTTCATACGTTTCGAGGAAGTCTTTGACCCAGGCGTTATATCCCTGTAGCCGGTACAGCACCTTCCTTTCTCCCCGGTTGATTTGCGCGGGCAACGAAGTGGGTATTGCTGCGATGAACATCCGGGGAGCCTGGTCTTTATAGACTTTCG
>Ga0310125_10001875_pt1 | contig 10816 bp, 11 predicted proteins | sample CB11b_Tmax_Bot8__FD_203508 | JGI IMG/M metagenome (GOLD analysis project Ga0310125, IMG submission 203508) | Marine microbial communities from Western Arctic Ocean, Canada - CB11b_Tmax_Bot8 | ecosystem: Environmental > Aquatic > Marine > Oceanic | place: Canada: Western Arctic Ocean | collected... | reverse complement strand
GCCGGGGGGGTACACCATGGACAATTCCATACCGATGGTCTACACGAGCATCTTCAAAACAAGCCCGGTGGAAGGCGACGGGCGGGCCTTCAACGGGGACATCTCCACCTTCCGGTTTTACGACACCATCCTCACCCCGAACCAGATCGCGTCCAACTTCGTGTTCGGGGCCGAGGTCCCCGCCCCGCCCGCCCCCGGTTTCGAGATCGAGGTGGTGGAGGTGAACGACGTCAAGGCCTTCCGCTTCATGTCCGAGGCGGGCCTGGACTACGAACTGCAGAAATCGGCGACGGGACAGCCGGCCGACTTCCTATCCACGGGCGCCTTCACGAGGGGCGACGGCACCGAACAGTTTCTCTACGACCCCGCCGGCTTCGCCGCCGGCGCCGCCTATCGCGTCGTCAAAGCCCGTTTATAGGAAGGGCGACAGCGAATGGGAGAACCGGTGCCTTGACCCCCATCCGAACGTCGCATAGACTTAGCCTGTGAAGCGTTCCGGTACATTGAAGGGCTTTACGCTCATCGAGTTGTTGGTGGTGATCGCCATCATCGCCATCCTGGCCGCGCTGCTGACCCCGGCCGCGAAGGATGCGCTGGACCGGGGCCGGGCCGCGGTCTGCTTGAGCAACTTGCACCAACTCGCGGTGGGGTTCACCGGATACATGGTGGACCACAACGAAAATACGCCTCCCTATGTCAGTTTGCACACGGACCCGCGGGGTTGGCGGGGCCCGGACGGGGTTCGATACAACCAATTCCGGCGGCACTGGCATTACACCGCGTGGTTCAAGTCCGGACCCTGGCAGGGCGGTCCCCGGGACAGCGATGGTTTTCTGGGGCCCTACATGGGCGGCCTCGAAGGGGCCACGTTCGGCATCATGGGTTGCCCCTCGGTCTTTGACGGATGGGGGGTCACGCTGTTTGGCGGCGTCGGGTACCCCGCGTATCTCTATCACCACGAAAGCCTGGGACTGAACCTCGATGCCACGAATTTGTTTTGTGACGGGGGGCTGGGCAGGGGACGGTATGTGCCCGGCGTCGACCGGCCAACCGCCTACATGATCTTCGGCGACGTCATCGGGGTGGAGGGCGCCTACATGTCCCCCAACCCGGCCCGCTTTTCCCGGCCCGACCTCTATACCCGTCACAGCCCCATCCCCCGGCACAACGGCGGGTTCAATGCCCTCTACCTCGACGGCCACGCCCGCAAGGCGGCCCTGGCTGAGGATTGGACCGAGGAGTTTCTTCTCCGGACGTGCCAGAACTAGTGCATCGTTCAATAAATAACCGTACATTGGACGATGCAGTAGCCCGCATATCTCACACGTATTCTTAAAGAGCTCCAGGTGTACGACTAGGTGTGCTTACCTTACGCAGCGCGTTTCCAGCCCATCCGGGCGGAGTGATACGCGGTCGGGGAAGAAAAATGTAAGAGATGCCGCCTACGGCACGAAACGCCTGAAATGCTCGGCCGTGAAGTGCTCCTCAAACGTGCACGGCTCGGCATGGCCGTCGAGGAAGACCGAATTCCATTTCTTCGAATGTCGCGGCGCAGGAGTGATTCCGCTGTAGTCTTCCGGATGGCTCACCAGCCTGGGTTCGTACGCGGCATAGATGGACTGTCCCTGGGTATCGGTGAAAATAAGAAACAACGCAGGGTGTTCTAATTCATGGTACTTGCGTCCGGACTGCCCCCTACCTCCGTCGAGATACCAGCTCGTCGCATCCAGGTTCACGCCGAGGCTCTGCCGGCGTTCCGCATAGGCGGGGAAGCCAACCCCGTTGTGGGTGAGGGTAATCCATCCCTCCGGAGCCGAAGGGCAGAAGGGGATGCCGTAGTCTGCACTTTCCTGGGTGGCCAGGTACTCGGCCAGAAACCCATCCCCGTCGCGATACCAGTGTTGGTAGGGACCACTCTTGAACCACTCCGTCTGGGTCCAAAGCCTTCGGACGCCGTTGTATCGAATCCCATCGGGCTTTCGAACCGACCGGCGAACGGTAAAGTGCTCGACGTAGGGTGGCGACGAGTCCTCGTGATCGTTCAGGTAGCCATGCAGGCTCTTGCCGACCTTTCTCAAGGTATAGAGGCAACCGGAGGCCTCAGCGGAGTCCTTCGCCTGACGGATCGCCGGCGTCAGGATGGCGGCCAGAATGGCGATCATGGCGATCACCACCAACAGTTCGATCAGGGTGAACGCCGCGCGTATATTGTTTGCATACATCAGGCCATGTACAGCACCTTCCTCCCCGGATAATTTGCACGGGCAATGAAGTGGTTATTGCTGCGGTCAACATCGGGCGAGCCTAGTCTTCATAGACCTTCGGCTTCAACTTACGTGCCATTCGGTCCTTTCGGTTGCGCATGATTCCGGAGTAGGTTCGCTTTGACGATCGACTCATTGGAAATGCCCTCCTTGGCGGCACCCCTTTTACATGGGTTCCCATGAACAACCACGGTGCCGCTACAAGGCCAGTTAGTATACGTGCAGGGTTCTTCATCGTTTGATCCTCCACGTGCATTCTGGAGGCTCTGGAGGGCCTTGGAAAGGGGAATCAAGAGGGGAGGAGGGGTGGACCCGCTTCTCTTTCGGCTCAGTGAGCGAAGCGGTAGAACCGCTTGCCCTTGGGCAGCGTGAGGGTCTTGCTCACCCCGGGTTCCTCGACCGGGGCCCGCTGTGGCCTCATCCCAACCGAACCGGCAAGGTCTCGAGCGCCCGAATTCCAATCACGGGTTTGTAACTCACACGATCCGTAACGAGCTCCATGTTCGGCAGGCGCCTCATCATCGCACGAAATGCAATTTGCCCTTCGAGTCGAGCCAGGGGCGCCCCGAGACAGAAATGGATCCCCCGGCCGAACCCCACATGCGCGGTCGGGTGCCGCGTGATGTCGAGCGTGTCCGGGTCCGGGAATTGCTCCGGGTCCCGATTCGCCGCCCCGATGAGGTTCGTCACTGTCTGCCCAGCGCGAATTCGGCTCCCGCGCCACTCGAAATCTACGAGGGCGCGCCGCACGCCGCGCGTCCCGGGCGAATCATAGCGAACGAACTCCTCCACCGCCTTCTCCGCGAGCCCCTCCGGATCCGCCCTCAAGAGTCGAAACTGCTCCGGGTTCTGCAACAACGCGAGAGTGCCGTTTGCGAGCAATCCCATCGTGGTTTCAAGTCCTGCAAGAAAGAGGAAAACGCACAAGCCGAACAACTCGTTCCGATCCAGGCACTCCCCGTCGACCTCCGCGGCCGCCATGGCGCTCACAAGGTCCTCCCTGGGGTCCTCCCGCCGTTGCGCGATTAGTTCATCGAAGAACTCAATGAGCTCATCGAGGCACGCCCGGGCTTGTTCCACCTTGTCGTTTAATCCCGAGCCCCCCGCGGAGCTGAACGGAATCAGCCCCTCCACGCATCGGCGGTATTGGGCCTGGCGCTCCTCCGGGATCCCGAGCATGTCGCAGATGACGAGTGTGGGCAAGGGAAGGCAGAAGCACTCGATGAAGTCGACTTGTCCGGATCGAGCCGCTCCGTCCAGCAGCTTCTCCACGAGCGCTTCGATCCGCGGCACCAGTCTCGCCACGAGCCGGGGCGTGAATGCGTGGTTCACGAGCTTCCGCATGCGCGTATGGTCCGGTTGATCGACATTGAGGAGCCATTTGTTGATGTGGTCGATCATCGGGCGTGCCCGCGGGAGGTTTTCGGGCAGCAAAGGGCCCGTGTACATCGCCTCCCGGTTCGTCGACAAGCGCGTTTTGTCTCGCAGCCCCTGGTACACGTCGTCGTAGCGCGTCACGAGCCACATGTGCAGAGGCTCACACCAGTGCACCGGGTCTTCCTCCCGGAGGCGGGCGAAAAAAGGATACGGGTCGTGGAGACATTGGCGACAGAATTCGTCGTAGTCCTTGTCCTGCTCAATGGCGACGCTCATGTCGCTTGGTCCCGCGCTAAAACAAATTGCGTGCCTTCGTGATCGCGGTTGAAAACCCGTCGGCATTCTGGATGTCGATACGAAAGTACTGGATGTTCATCAGCTTTCCTCCGTCAACGATACTTCAAGGTCTCCATTGCACCTCAGTCGAAAGGAGGTGGATTCATTGAGGACGATGCACTCGGTCACGCTAATCCTTTTACTATTGAGAAACTAGGAACTACGCGCTCCTCAATCGCAACATGACCCGATGAGAAAGGGCATTTCCAATCGTGTGCTCCTTTGCTTATTCTCTATTCGCGCTTATCCTAGGCCTAGGCGGCCGGTTACGGCACGGGCTGCGTGAAGTGTTCGGCGGTGTAGTGCTGCTGATAGGTGCAAGGCGCAGCGTGGCCGTCGAGGAAGGAGGAATTAAATTTCCCTGAATGCCGGGCAACCGGGGTAATGGATGTGTTATCTTCCGGATGTACCGCATTTTCGGGGCGGTACCAGGAATAGACGGACTGTCCCTCGGTGTCGGTGAAAATGACAAAGAGGGTTGGGTTTTCGAATTCGAAGTAGTTGCGCCCCGCTCCTCCATTGTTTTCGCTACCCAGCTTCGTCGCGTGCACGTTCAGCCCGAGACTCTGCCGTCGTTCGTTAAAATTCGGATAACTCACCCCCTGGTGCGTGAATGTGTCCCATCCATCCGAAACGGATGGGCAAAACGGGATGGCGGTGTCCGCACCTTTGTAGGTGCCCATGTATTCGGAGAGAAACCCTTCGCCGTCGCGAAACCAGTGTTGGTAGGGACCACTCTTGAACCACTCCGTCTGGGTCCAGATCCTTCGAAATTGGTTGTAGCGGACGCCGTCAGGCTTTCGAACCGACCGGCGCACGGAGAAGTGCTGCATATAGGGCGGCGTGACCCAATCATGATCCTTCATGTACCCATGCAGCCCCTTGCCGATCTTACTCAGCATGTAGAGGCAACCGGAGGCCTCGGCGGAGTCCTGGGCCTTGCGGATCGCGGGCGTCAGCAGCGCAGCCAGGATGGCGATGATGGCAATGACCACCAACAATTCAATCAACGTAAACGCACGGATTGAGCGCTTCGCTCTTCCGTCTCCACTCTTGAAGTTTATCATCTAGCTCTCCATGGTCATCTGCCGTCTACTGCACGGGCTGTGTAAAATGTTCGGCGGTGAAGTGCTCCGCAAACGTGCACGTCCCGGCGTGGCCGTCGAGGAAGGCGGCATTCCACTTTTTGGAATGCCGAGGCGAGGGGGTCGCTGCACTATAGTCCTCCGGATGGCGCGCCAAGTTGGGACTGTACCCAGCATAAATGGACTGACCCTGGGTATCCGTGAATATGATAAACAACGTTGGATTATCGAATTCAAAATAATTGCGGCCTTTGTCGCCGTTGCCGCCCGTCCCTAAGTTCGTCGCGTGTAGATTCACGCCGAGACTCTGCCGGCGCTCGGCGTAGGCTGGGAAGCCCACTCCGCCGTGGGTCATCGTGATCCATGCCTCCGGGGCGGAAGGGCAGAAGGGGATGGCGTGGTCCGCGCCTTCGTAGGTGCCCAGGTATTCAGAGAGAAATCCATCCCCGTCCCGATACCAGTGCTGGTAGGGTCCGCTCTTGAACCACTCCGTCTGGGTCCAATGCCTTCGCACCCCGTTATACCGGATACCGTCAGGTTTTCGAACCGACCGGCGAACGGTAAAGCGCTCAACGTACGGCGGGGTGACCCAATCATGATCCTTCATGTACCCATGCAGCCCCTTGCCGATCTTGTTTAACATGAAGAGGCACCCGGAGGCCTCGGCGGACTCCCGCGCCTGGCGGATCGCCGGCGTCAGCAGCGCCGCCAGAATGGCGATGATGGCAATGACCACCAACAGTTCAATGAGGGTAAACGCGCGACACGGACTCGCGCTCACGACTGGAAGTTTATTCCGGAACTTCATCCTACCTCCTTCTACAGTTCGGGCTGCGTGAAATGCTCGGCGGTGAAGTGCTCCTGATAGGTGCACGGCGCCGCGTGGCCGTCGAGGAAAGCAGAATTGAATTTTCCTGCATGCCGCTGGACCGGGGTTTCTCCGGTGAAGTCTTCAGGGTTCGTCGAAGTGCGCGCTTCGTACTTGGTGTAGATGGACTGTCCCAGGGTATCCGAAAAAATGACAAAGAGAATCGGGTTTTCGAAGTCGAAATAACTGCGACCCGCACCCGGATGGGTCCAGCCCTGCCGGTGGCCAAGGGCAGACCGCGCTTGCCGCCTGGCTTCAGGCCTCTCCCGATCTGGTGGATTTCAATCATCAGGCTCTACCATGCGTATTCGCCGCCGCCTACTGCTGGAGAAACGTGCCACCCAGGACCCAGTACGTCAAGTATTGACGGGTCGAATTCTGCCTTTTTCCCACCGTTTTGGCGTGAATCCGACGCGCGATAGACCACGAAACCGCCGATTCGGCAACATCGCGGGAGTCATTGCCGGCTATTTTTGCACGGGTTGATGTTTTTCCCTTCGCGGGCTGGAGATTTTTCTCTATCCACACGCCTTCGCTGAAAGCGGATGAACCCGGATACCGGCGCCGTCTGCACATGAAAATAACCAGGAGGATCGCTTGGGTTCCATGAAGAGATCAAAGATGCCGGTTGTTCAAGGTGGGTTTTGCGTAGTGCTCTTGGCGGCCGTGGCCGCATGGCAAATCGGATGTACACATGATGGCGGTGGCGGCAGCGGCGGTGGCGGCGCGGTTACCATTCTGCCCGCCAACGACGGGAACCTCACCGGATTCCTCTGGAAGCCCCGCTCCGAGTCCAACGGCGACTTGGTGGTCCTGATGCCGCCGGAATTTACCGGCCAGGTGTCCAGCGGCAACCTTCATACTTCCGAAAACGCCAACGACGGCAACCTGGTCGAGGCCGGCCGGTTTGCGGGCGATACCCACAACGGCAACCGTGCCCACTGGCGCTTCAACATGAGGGGGGGCTCCTACGGGCAGGTCTGGTTCGTAGCCACCCTCAATGACGGAAGCCGTCGCGCGTGGTTTATCGAGAACGGCGCGTAGCGTTGGGATTGAATCGGAGACCTTCCCGTTGCGCTCAGCGCAGGGTCACTTCCCGAAAGGCGTAGGGAAGTTCTTCGATCAAGTCGGTGGCGTTCATGCCGGGCTGTGATTTCCGCCAGGCAGCGAGGTCGCCGGCCCGTCCATGGAGAAAGACGGCCGCGCGGGCGGCGTTGTAGGGTGCAATGCCCTGGGCAATGAGTCCGACAAGCAGGCCGGCAAGGACATCCCCCGTGCCACCGGTGGCCATGCCCGGATTCCCGGTCAGATTCACGGCGGCGGGGTGGTCGACGTGGGCCACTACGGTGCCGGCCCCTTTCAATACGACAGTGGCGCCGGTGAACTTGGCCGCGGCCAGGGCCATCCCTTCCCGGTATTTCTGAACCTCGCTGATATCCTGGCCAAAGAGCATGGCCATTTCGCCGGGATGCGGCGTAAGGGTGATGCTCGTCCTCGATTTGGAAAACCATTCGGGCTGGTTTTCCATCACAGCAATGGCGTCGGCATCTACCACCAGGGGGACCAGGCAATCGCGTATCAGCTCCCGAACCAGCAGCGTCGACTCGGGGTCCCGTGTAAGCCCGGGTCCCACCAGGATCGCGTTGAAATCTTCCAGGTGCTTCCGCCATTCCGGAAGCAATGCGGTCGAGAGGGAACCCGCCGGCGTTTCCGCCGCGGAGTAAACCATCGTTTCCAACGAATTGGAGGCCACGATATCGGCGATGCCGCGGGGCACCAGTGCGCTCACCGTCCCTGCCCCGGAACGTACCGCGGCCCGGGCGGCCATGGTAATGGCCCCGGCGTATCCGCGGGCCCCGCCAATCACCAGGACCCGACCGAAATGACCCTTATGGCAATCCCGCGGGCGGCGGGGAACCAACCCCTTCAAATCGGTGGAGTAGATGAGTTCAACCTCGGTGTCGCACTCGGCCTCTTCTACGAAACTCCAGGGGATGCCGATGTCGACCACTTCCACCGAGCCCACGTATTCGCGCGCCGAAGAAGCCAGCAAGCCGGTCTTGGGCAAACCCATGGTCACCGTGATATCGGCATGGACCACTTCACCGTGCGGCTGCCCGGTATCCGCGTCCAGGCCCGACGGGATGTCGAGTGAGAGCACCAGGGCATCGGCGGCCCGCGAGTTGATATATTGAATCGCACCCGCTACGGGGCCGCGGGCCGGGCCGCGGGCGCCGATTCCGAGCAACCCGTCGACCAGAAACTCCGCCCCGCCCGGGGTCTCCATGGCCTCTTCCCAGGCATCCTTGGTGGCCAGTTCCCGCGAGGTGACCCCGGCAGCGGTCATCAGACTGTGATGCTTCAGGGCGTCGCCCTTCAATTCATTGGAAGGTCCGGCCAGCCAGATTTCCACGGCGATGCCCGACGCTTTGAGTATGCGCGCCACCGCGAAGGCATCGCCCCCGTTATTCCCCCGGCCCGCAATCAGATGCACCAGGGGCGCGATGAAGCCGGTTTGCTCCATGGTTCGCCGGATCACGTCCGCCGCCCCCTGGCCGGCCCGCTCCATTAATTCCTCACCCGACGTACCGAACTCTTCGATCGTGCGCCGGTCCAGGTCGCGCATCTGGTCTGCGCTGATCAACTTCATCTTACGCGGCATCCCCCACGTAGGATGTGCAGGCCTCAAGCATCTCGTGCACGGCTTGGCGCATCCCCACGAAAAGGGCCCGTGCCACGATGCTGTGTCCGATATTCAAGGTGTCGAGATACGGGATGCGAAGGATCTGCGAAATGTTCTCCAGGTTGATGCCGTGTCCTGCGTTGACCTGCAACCCGAGTGCGTGGGCCTGCACCGCGCCTTGGATCAACCGGTCCAGGTCCGGCTCCGCGGCAGCCGCGGCAGCCGCGGCCGCATCGCAAAACGTGCCGGTGTGCAGCTCGACGATCGGAGCACCGGTTTCGGCCGAGGCCTCGATCTGCCGGGAATCCGGGTCGATGAAAAGACTGACCCGGATCCCGCTCCCGGCCAGGCGTTCCACCGCGCCGGCCACCACTCTGGGCTGCCCGGCTACCTCGAGACCGCCCTCGGTGGTCAGCTCCCGGCGGCGCTCCGGCACCAGGCAGGCCTCCGCGGGCGCGGCCCGGCAGGCAATCCCCACCACCTCATCGGCACAGGCCAGCTCCAGGTTCAGCGGTAGGGTCAGCCGCTCCTTCAGCGTGAAGAGGTCGTGATCCTGGATGTGTCTCCGGTCTTCCCGCAAATGAATCGTGATGCCGTGCGCACCGGCCTCCACACAGACCCGGGCCGCCTCGGCCGGGGACGGGTAGTGCGTGCCTCGCGCCTGCCGGATGGTGGCCACATGGTCAACGTTGACGCCTAGTTTCAGCATACAAAGACTTAAAAGGTGTCGACCGTTGGCCGCGCGGCCTGGGGGAGATCCTGATCCCGGTCAAAGAGACGGCTCTGGTTGCGCCCGTTGGCCTTGGCCACTTCCAATGCCTGAAGGGCATACTCCAATAACTTCTTGGCCACGCCGCCGTGGGTGGGAAAGCCGGAGACCCCCCCGCTCAAGGTGAGATTCAGGGTGTCGCCGCCGACCAGGATGACTTCGTCCCTCATCGCGTGAATCAGTCGTTGCGACGCCACCTGTGCATGGAGCGGCGGGCAGCCCATGATGATCAGGATCTGCTCCTCTCCAACCCGTCCCAACAAGTCGCTCTCCCGGACCGAACGCTGCAGGAAGGCACCGAAGTGTCCGAGGATTACGCCGACACCCTCCTCGCCGTAGTGGTCCCGGTACCGGTCGAGGTGGTCGATCTGCAAGCAGACGATGGATACCGGTTGCTCGTCACGGCGCTTTTGCGCCATCCGCTTCTGTAGGACTCCGCCAAGATAGTCTTCCCGGAGGACCCCGGTCACGGGATCGACCAGCTTGCGCTGGTCGGACGGGATGGCAGCGAGCGGATCCTCCGCCGTCGGCACGGGGGCCGGGGCGGAAACAGCCTCATCTCCGCCCGCGATCACCACGGCATTTTCGCCCTGGGCCGCGCTTTGTTCCATGGTGGTTTCCAGCGTGTCCATCAACTCCGTCACCCGGGTGCCGGAATCGGGGGAGACCACGATGGCGACATGCACCGCGATTCTGACCTTCTGCTCATCGCTCATACAAAAGGAAAGATCAGAGAACTGGACCACGATGCGCTGGGCAATTTCGCGGGCCACTTCGCGATTCGCGGCCGCCAGCATCCCGAAGCGGTCGTCGGCAATGCGCAACAGTGAATCGACCTCCCGGATGCCTTTCCGGATGGTCTCGGCGACGGACTGCCGCAACTCGGCCAAGGTCTCGTCACCCAGTTGATCCCGAAAGGTGGAAAAGTCGTGAATACCCACGGCCAGCATGGAAAACGTAGCCGCGCCGCGATGGGCCGTCCCCAGCCGCTCGGCCACCTGGATCTGGAAGGCGGCATTCCCCCCTTCGTCATCGGAGGAGACGGCGGAGGCCCGGCTGGCCATCTGTTGAAATCGCAGAACGCTGGTCAGCCCGCAAATGATGACGAAGGCAAGGCCCGTCACCAGAAGCACCTGCATCAAATTGGTAAAGATTTCAGCGAATGGCACGATGGGTTCGATCTCGATGTCGCCTCGCGCGGCCCGTGGAATGTTTCCCCGGGCCGATCAAGCCAGTATATCGCCCGACGCCTTATCGAAGAAATGCGATTTCTCCATATCGGCGACCAATTGCAGCTCCTGGCCTTCGACGGCCGTGTCGTGTGCATCGACCCGGGCCGTAAATGCATGGGTTCCCGTATTCAAGTAGAGAAAGATTTCCGCCCCCATGGGTTCAACCACCTCCACCGTGGCCTTGAAGGTCCGTCCGGGATTG
>Ga0310125_10001872_pt1 | contig 10824 bp, 11 predicted proteins | sample CB11b_Tmax_Bot8__FD_203508 | JGI IMG/M metagenome (GOLD analysis project Ga0310125, IMG submission 203508) | Marine microbial communities from Western Arctic Ocean, Canada - CB11b_Tmax_Bot8 | ecosystem: Environmental > Aquatic > Marine > Oceanic | place: Canada: Western Arctic Ocean | collected... | reverse complement strand
CCGACAATGTCTTGTCGCCGACCAACGCTTCAAGGGCTACCTTGGCTTTGAATTCAGCTGAGAAATTCCGTCGCTTACTCATGACTCCATTCCTTCCAATCGAGGACCGGAGTCCAACTTAACACACTGTCCGAATTTTGGGGACCACCTCTTAAATACCCCCACAGAGCCGTCCAGAGACCACTCTAAAAGGAGGTCCAGCCGATGAACGCCATCATCGCCATCTTATCCATCCTGGCCTTGTCATTGTCTGGCTGCGAGGGCGTAACCGGGGGAGACAAGCAAGCCGACTTCAGTATCGCAACGCACTGGTGCTGTTTTTGGTGGGTGCCTGTGCCGTTGCGGTGACTGAGGCGACGGCAATAAGAACAGAAGCTGGACGTTTGAGTACGGTAGTTGCTCGGTTAAGTACGGAGACTAATGATGCCGTACACGATGTACTCAGGGCGCGAGAGTGTCATTTGGGGATGAGTGTAGATCGGGATCCCGTAGCCATCGCGCTCACGGATTCTGCACCCCGTCTTCGTCCAGTCCGCATAGGCCTTTCAGCCGCTCGTCCATCGTTTCGACCTGGTGCGTGGCGAAGCGCTCTGGAGCATCGGCGGCCCAGGCGCGGCGCTGTTGCAGATCGTCGAAGCCCTTGTAGTGAATGAACAGCACCCTGCGGGGTACGTCCAACATATTCTCGGAGCGGTCGTGGACGGCAAACGAGTGAAAGAATACGGCCGCGCCGGCGGCTACGCACATTTCCAGTGGTTCGGGCAAACCGGGAAAATCGTTAAAATCCTGATCGAGCATGCGCTGTCTCAGCTCCGGATTCTCCAGACTTTTCTCGACCAGGTGATGGCTGCCCGGACTTACCATCAGCGCGCCGCCGCTGGGTTGGACGGTGCTGAAGTGCAGGGCGCAGTTTAGGTGCCGCTCGTCGTGGGCTTGCGGCGGGTTGTTAGGCCAGTCGACGTGATAACCCAGGTCGAAGCGCTCCGCACCCGGCGGGCTCTTGTAGGTGATTACCGGCGCCGAGGTCGTGTTAATGAGAAAGAGCGGACCGATGAGTTGCTCGACGGCGGCAATCAAGCGCGGGTGTCCGGCCAGATTCGACAGGCGTGGATCGGTGTGATCGGAGATGAGGGTCTTGCGCCCGTTGAGGCTGTTGACTGGGACACCTGGCGGCTGTTTGTCCGGGGGCAAACGCTCGGTGAATATGGGCGCGAAAACCTCGATTTCGGCGGCGTTGAGCATGTCGGGGATGATCGCGAAACCGTCCCGCTCGAATTGGGATCTATCTGCCTGGATGGTATTGGCCATGGCACACTCTCGTTGATTGCGTATGTGGGTTGCCGACCCGCGTTTATTCAAATAGCAAATAGCCGTAGCGGTCGGGAATGCCCGGAAAGCCATACGAAGGTACCAACTCGCCGTATTCGGCGTCGTTGCCGATGCGGGCGCGGACCACATTAAATCCCCAGAGCGTACCGGGACCCAGCCGGTCGGGCTTAAAGCCGTCCGCCCGGATTTCGACTTCGCTCGTCCAGAAGGTATCCGCCACGGCGGCGGCTCTAAAGGGGCCGTTTCAACTGCGGTCCATCTCTCAGCTATCAAATACGCCGGTGCCGCGGCTCGAGTTCGGCAAGTAGCTTGCGCACTTCGTCACCGGTGTGGGGATCCGCTCAGGTCTGAAGCTGGTGCGTCGACTCGACGGCGGCAGCACAGACTAGTCGAAGAAGTCTACGTCCTCATGGGACAGATATACTTCTGGCGCCGCCGCTTATTCGATTCGGGCCGCGCCGATGACATCTCTGACCCCCTCGAGATTCGTGCCGATGCCGCGAACCCAGCGACTGATCCACTCCTTCATCGGCACCGCCACCTCATGTTCCAGTTCAGGCTTTCCTTTGGACCAGGGCGCCTCTGGCCAGACCGTGTGGCCAAGCTTGTCCGTGATCTGGTGCTTGCGATCGTGTAACCGCAGACACAAACGCCTCTCATCCAGCCACTGTGCTGTACTGCGCGACTGGAATGTCACCGCACTGGTACCGTCATGGCACTCGAAGAGCCACGCCTCCACATCGGAATCAGCAATGGCCAGGGTCTCGACCCGTCGCGTCATGTGCAGGAAACGACTGTCGTAGACGGTCATCTCATAGCGCATCTTCGGCGCCTGCTGCAACGCCAGATACTGAGCGAAGGCACCCCCATACCCGGGAACACAACCCTCGAAGGACTCGCCCCATAGCTCTGAAGTCACCGTCTCGGCGTCAAGGACCAGGCCATGCGCTTGCAGGTGTGCTCGAATCTCCGCGACCAGACCCTGATAGTAGACGTCTAGATCTTGATTGTCGGGGAAGGGAAACTTCAGCGAGAGGGCGTGGTTGGCGCCAAGAGAGGTGGCTGCCGCGTCGGTGAGATAGGCGGGACCACCCAGCTGGACATACAACGTCTCAGCGGCGCTGTCGTCCAATTCAGTCAACCACTTCGCTTTGACCTCTTCTTCTCGATTGAGATAGAGTTGGAACCCATCGCGGCGGATCGTCTCTGCATCGATCGGCTCGTAGCAGCAGGGATGGATCAGAAAGATGATGTGGGAAATCTTCATGTTGCGTCCAGTTCAGGCAGTTGCTTTTAGGCACGTCGCCGATAGCTGTGGAAAAATTCCCTCGTGTGTTCAAAAATGGGCGGCAGAGGCCTGCCATTGGGCAACGACAACCAGAGTCGAAGCATATGCCTGCCATCGTCATCCGCGGTCTGATTCTGAAAGGCCGCGCGTGCATGCAGGATATCGTAGTTGTTGGCGACAACCAAATCACCCGGTTCCATCTGAAAGGACAGAGCCAGTTCGTTGCAGACGACATCCATGAGATCAAGTACCTCGATCTGTGCCGAGGTCAGTTCGGGCACATCCTCCCAGCGTTGAGCCAGATCGATGTATTCGCGCTTATAGAGGACGTTGAGTAGACCCGCATGGGCCGTGTAGATCGGCACACGCTGAAAAGGCCGCGCACCGGGGCGCTCCTGCCCGCGTGCATCGAAATCGAAGGGTTCCTGCAGCACTGCGGCTAGATCCGGTCGACGCCGCAGAATCTCATTGAACACAGCGACCGCACTCACCAGCCGTGACTCCCCGCCAGCGTGGGCAGCGCGATAACACAGCAACATAAATGCATCGGCCCCATCGTTGTGGTAGTTGATCGGCAGATTCGTCTGGTAGGCCCGAACGTTGTCGCTGGCGAGATCCTTTCCTGTATCGCGCACATCATGCAGGAGATTTCCAGCCGCATCCTGTGGTTCGGGATAGCCCACGTGTTGCCCGATCCCCCACAGCATGAGACGCACCTGCTCGAGGGAAAGCTCGTGCACGGGCAGAGAGCCGAGCAGAGCAAATCCGCGATCTGCTGCGGCTCCAGTCGAAGAGTCCACTGCTCCCGGGAACCGATGTTGCCGTTGTGCCAGGTGGCCTTTGTATGGAGGGCAGTGGTGCGTCGACTCATTGAACCGGTTTCTCACTTGACGATTTTCTAACAGATAGGTGCTTCGCTAACAGATGCGTGCTGCGCCTTAAACGACACACATGGGTTGCTCGCAGAGGCTGGGTATGGTATTGTGGCGCCGCGATTCATACCAGGGGTTTCGACTCCTGCCAAACAGATATTGAGGCGCACCATGTCGACCACAAGTGTCCCATCCCCTACATCGATCCTGAGATTCAGTCATGCACAGGGCGATATCACTCCCCCCGTTGGCATTTATCATCGCATGTGGGGAGCCGCTCGCCATGACAAAGCGACGGGGGTGCACCGCCCCTTGCTCGCCGATGTGTTGATTCTTGAATCAAGCGATGAATCCGGCGTCGGCAGCCAAGGCTCAGTCAGTAACCGCAAGGGGCGCTTTGTCAGAGTGCAGCTTGACCTCGTCATGCTGTCCGATCAGCAGACCGATGCGATCGTCGCTGAGATCCCTCAAATCGCCGATGTGTCGCGAGACCAGGTACTGGTCACCTATTCCCATTCGCACTCCGCAGGATTTCTGCTCCCTGATCGCATCCCCCTTCCTGGCGGCGACCTGATCGCGCCTTATCTGGCCTCACTGAAGCAGACCTTGGAACGCCTTACGCACGAATCACTGGAGCAAACACGGCCCGCCACGGTCAGCTATGCTCTCGGTCGTTGCGACATGGCCGCCAATCGCGACTATCGAGACACTCTTCAAGACATTTACTGTACCGGCTTCAATCCTGATGCAGTCGCGGAAGATCTCATCATCGCCGCTCGCGTCTTCGACGAGCGCGGTGTTCCTCGTCTCGATATTGTGCATTATGGCTGCCATCCAACCACCCTGGCTTGGGACAACACCCTTCTGAGTCCTGACTTTGTCGGCGCCATGCGCGACACGCTCACATCCCAGACGGGCACGCCTTGCGTCTTCTTTCAGGCACCTTGCGGTGACCTCGGACCAAGAGACGGCTTCGTCGGTGATACAGACGTTGCAGATCGAAATGGCCAGCAGCTCGGCTACGCGGCCCTGTCAGCCCTGTCGTCCCTCGGGCCAGTTGGGCATGATTTCGCCTATGCAGGCCCCGTCGTTTCGGGAGCCACCATTGGCACTTGGACGTGGGAAACCCTCACCGACGAGCGCGACATCGCCACTCGCCGCTGGGTAGGCGAGACATTCCATGTTGACCTGCCGATCAAACAGATGCCAGACACCAACGCCATCGCCGTCGATCTGAAGCGCTTTACACAAGAGCAGGAAGCCGCCGACGCGGCAGATGACACGATCGCTGCCCGCGACGCCGCAGCGCGGGCCGAACGCTGTCGTCGTTGGTTGCGTCGTATCGCTGAATTGCCTGAGGGTGATAGCTGCCCCTATCACTTTTCGGTGTTGGAGATGGGTGACGCCCTTTGGATCACTTGCAGTGCCGAACCTTACAGCTGGCTCGCTTCGCAGGTGCGACGCCGCTTCCCGCACAAGACCGTGCTGATCTCACCCATTGCCGGCGACTCACAAGTGGCCTACCTGCTACCCGAAGATCGCTACGGGAAAGGGCTGTATCAGGAAGAGCCCTCCTGTCTTGCGCCAGGTTGTCTTGAAAAGGTGTTGGAGGCAATCACCGAGGGGATCGAGCAGGTCACCGGCTCAAGCCGAAGGGCAGACTAGCCGAATTCCTACCAATTGGTGTACGAACCATCGAGGCGGTGCAGATGCGGCGCCTCCCAGAATTTGAATTTCTGTTCGTGCGCCAACTCTTCGTTGAATTCGATGCCCAAACCGGGGGCATTCGGGACGACGAGCATGGAGCCTTCCAGTTCCAACTGTACGGGAAACAGATCCAGATCCTGGGATTTGATGTCCTCCCCCGGCGAGACTCGGTGTTCCAGCCATGAGAAGTTCGGTACCGCCGCCGCCAGATGCACAGATGCAGCTGTGCAGATCGGCCCCAGAGGATTGTGCGGCATCAGATCGATGTAGTGGGTCTCGGCGAGGCTGGCGACCTTCATCGCCTCCGTGAATCCACCCACATTGCACACATCGAGTCGGGCGAATTGAGTGATCCCCCGCTCGAGATAGGGCTGGAATTGCCACTTACTGGCAAACTCCTCGCCAATGGCGAAAGGAACGTCCACCATCGTGCGCAGGGACTCATATGCCTCAGGACTCTCATCCCGAATAGGCTCCTCGATGAAATCGAGCGTCCCCGAGGGTAATCGCTGACAGAATGACGCCGTCTCAGCAACAGACAATTGGTGGTGATAGTCGATGCCAAGAACTGGATCGGGCCCAAGTTCCTTGCGCAGCCCGATGAACCGCTCCGCCGTGGCACCAATCGTATCACGTGGCTCGTAGGTGTTTGGTTTGTCGTGCGACCGTCGGGATGTGCCACCGACACGCAGAACATCCCAGCCCAGTTCCAGCAGCTTCCGGCAGTTCGTCAGCACCTCTTCGAATGAACCGCCTCCGGTTGTGGCGAAGCAGGGAATCTTGTCGCGCTGCTTGCCACCGAGTAACTGATACACAGGAACATCGAGGACCTTCCCCATGATATCATGCAGGGCGATATCGATGGCCGAGATCGCTGCCGTGAGCACGCGCCCACCTTCGAAATACTGGCTGCGATACATCTCCTGCCACAATGCACCGATCTGTCGCGGGTCCCGTCCGAGTAGAAATTCACGATAGTGACTGACTGCGCCGGCAACGGCGAGTTCGCGTCCAGACAGACCAGACTCTCCCCAGCCGTAGTAACCGTCATCCGTCTCAACCTTTATAACCAGTTGGTTACGGTTGCCAACCCAGGTCGGAAAGGTCTTTATATCGCTGATCTTCACGTTTCACTTCCCTCTTTCAGCAGCAGATTGGGTATCCGATGACGATTCGCACCATTCACCTGGGCGTCGGCGGCCGTGGTGCCTGGCCTCTGCGCCAGATACCGGACCGCGACGATTTCGAGTCTGTCGCCCTCGTCGATGTAAATGACGAGAAACTCGCCGCTGCTCGCGAACAAACCGGCCTGGGTGAGGAAGCGTGCTTCCGACGCCTTGATGAAGCAATGGACGCCGTCGAGGCGGATGCCGTCGTCGTCATCACGCCACCTGATATGCACGCCCGTCAATGTCTCGATGCCGTGCGCGCTGACAAACATATTCTCGTCGAAAAGCCCTTCACCAAACAACTCGACTACGCCCAACAGGTGGTCGATGAGGCGGCACAACGCAATCTCAAGGTCGCCGTCTGCCAGAATGCCCGCTATAGTGCCAAGTTCGTCACCATGGCACGTCTCGTTCGTGAGGGCACATTGGGTCGCCCTGCCTTCGGCCTGCAAACGACCTTCGGCTGGCGCGCCGGCGTCCATCACTCTGGCTTGGATCGCCATGCGTATCTGTGGGAGCGCGGGATTCACGATCTGGACACAATGCGATTCGTCTTTGGTGCTGCGCCCAAGCGAACCTGGGGACACAGCTTCAATCCCGACTGGAGTCCCTATCGTGGTGGTGGTGGCGCCCATGGCTGGGTGGAATTTGAGGACGGATCGACGTGTGGCTACATGTGCACCTTCGTCGCCCACAAAGGGGGCGGCAGCTTCCGCGTTGAATTGGAAGGCGGCAGCATCGAACCCACAGCAGAGGGGATCTCGTTGACGCGACCAGGAGCGAAGGAGGCGGAACTGATCCCTCTCGACGAGGTAAAGGAGAGCACGACGATCATCCTCGACGGCTTCGCCGCTTACATCAACAACGATGAGGAACCCGAATTCAGTGGCCGACAAAATTTGACGACCGTTGCCATGGTGGAAGCCATGGGCGTCGCCTCAGACGAGGGCCGCATCATTGACTTTGACGAATTTCTCCAACGCCCAGCCGCAGGAAAATCATGACGAGCAAGACAGGATTCAACGAGCGCGACCACGAATTCTTCCTCAAGGAAATCGATCCCTTTCTCCCGGATCGTATCTACGATGCCCATGCGCACATCTGGGAGAAGGAATGGGCGAATTTCACCCTTGGATCTTCGCCCGTCGCTGATCTGGCCCTGTATGACGAGGCGATCGCTGAGATTCATGGAAAACGCCGCACAGAGGCACTTTTCCTCTCTTTTGCGGTCGCCGAACATCGTGAGCAGATCGCCGCTGCCAATGAATGGACAGCGGGGCAGATCGCTGATCGCCCCGCCTGCCGAGCTCACTACTTCATCACCCCCGAACACGACCCGGAATTTGTCCGCGACGAGGTCCGGCGTCTCGGTATGCACGGACTCAAGTGTTATCACTCCTTCTCCGGTGTCGACCCCACCTGGGAAGCATCCATCCCTACGTATCTGCCCGAGCCACTGGTTGCCGTCGCCAATGACGAAGGCTGGACGATCACCTTGCATATGGTGAAGGCCCGGGCCGTCGCCGACCCCGACAATCAGCATTGGATCCGCCATTACTGCGAGACCTATCCGAAGATGCAGTTGATTTTGGCGCACTCCGCTCGCGGTTTTCAACCCGGGCACAACATGGAAGGACTGGAAAAGCTCACGGGTCTCGACAATCTCTGGTTCGACACCGCCGCCAACTGTGAACCCATCGCTCATCAGGCCATCATGCGCATCTTCGGGCACGAGCGCCTGATGTATGGCAGCGACCTACCCGTGTCTCATCTACGCGGTAAGTCCCTTGGCGTCGGTGACAGTTTTCTCTGGCTCTATGAGGACACACCGGTGTGGGGCGAAAAGCACATCAAGGTGCATCCCCTCATGATAGGGCTCGAGCACCTTCGTTCCGTGAAGTGGGCCTGCTGGTCAGAGAAGCTGACCGACGCGCAGGTGGAGGATGTGTTCTGGAACAATGCTGCCAGACTGTTCAACGTCACATGACGCAGGACTTCCCAGCCAAGGTTGAAGACCAGGTGACACTGGCAAACTGGCGGATCGCCCCACACAACGAATGGGCCTTCCACCACGTGCGGGAGATCGTGCCCTCTGCCAATATTGCGAATGATTCAAATCGGGTCCGTGAACTCGATTTGGAGTTGATGGACTGGTCTGATCTTCGTTGGCAGAATGCAGACAGTAAAACAGGCCTGGATGCATTCCTGGAAGAAACCGCGACGGATGGATTTGTCGTCCTGCACCATGGCAAAATCGTGGCCGAACAGTACGATCACGGCATGACGGCACGCACACCGCACATCCTGATGTCCGTGTCAAAGTCGATGCTCGGATTGCTCGCAGGAATCCTCATCGACCAGGGAGTCTTGAAAGAGAAATCCCTCATCACCGACCATCTGCCTGAGTTGTCGGCGACAGCCTACGCTGGGGCGACGATCCGGCACCTGCTGGACATGCGCGTCGGCGTTGAATTCAACGAAGACTATCTGATCACCTCGGGGCCGATCATCGACTACCGCAAGGCGACCAATTGGAACCCGCTGGAAGCCGGGGATATGCCCGCTGACCTGCGCAGTTTTTTCGCCAGCCTCACGACGCCAGACGGGCCACACGAAGGTCGCTTCCACTACGTCTCACCCAACACGGACTTGCTCGCCTGGATCATCGAGCGCAGTGCCGGACGGCGCTATGCAGATCTGATGAGCGAATTGCTGTGGAAACCCTTGGGAGCCAGCACGGACGGCTATATCACCGTGGACCGACTCGGTGCACCCCGTGCCGCCGGGGGGATGTGTGTAACCACACGTGATCTGGCTCTCGTCGGTCAGCTCGTCGTCGACAAGGGCCGTCGTGGCGACAGACAGATCGTGCCGCAAGCCTGGATCGATGACATGCTGTCAGGCGGTGATGCCTCCGCGTGGAATGTGGGAGACTTCGCCGAAGATTTCCCGAACCTGCCCATGCGTTATCGCAGCAAGTGGTATGTCATCGATGGCGACAGACCATTGCTGTTCTGTCTGGGCATTCACGGCCAGTATCTGTTCGTTGACCGGAGTGCGGAGGTGGTCATCGCCAAGCAGTCCTCACGTGCGACGCCACTGGATGAAGCTGACGAGAGACAAGTCATTCAGGCGGCCATGGCAGTGCGGAACTACCTATCCTGACGGAGAATTGAGCGACAATGAAGATTACAGCGATCAAGACATTTATGGGAGTCTTTGGCAGCCGGCCACGCGGGCTGCTGAAGGTTGAGACCGACGAGGGCATCTACGGTTGGGGCGAGACCTATTCCATCGGCCCGGATTTGTCGATTGAGCCCATCGCCGACTACATCGCCAAGATGATCGTGGGTGAAGACCCCCGACGCATCGAATACATCATGATGAAGATCAATCAGCAGTATCGCTTCCCACCAGGCGGCGTCGGTCTCGCGGTCAGTTCGGCAGTCGATCACGCTCTGTGGGACATCAGCGGCAAGGCAGCGGGCCTTCCCGTCTACCAGTTGCTCGGCGGCACGGTCCGCGATCGCGTTCGCGTGTACCAGGGCATTGGTGGTAAAGACGGCAAGCAAGTCGCAGAACATGGACAGGCGCTGAACGAGCAATTCGGCTTCACCGCCTTCAAGACCAGCCCCTTCCAGCTCGATATGAATATGAATCGCTGGGGGCGCGTCTGCTCAGCGGCAGCTGACTATTTCGAGGACATCCGCAAGCATTGCCCCGACAACTGGGAATTCGCCTTTGACCCACACGCCAAGATCTTTGAGCCAGTTCGTGCCTTGCAGCTGGCCAATGCTCTGGCGCCTTTTGATCCCTACTTCTACGAGGAGCCCCTGCGTCCCGAACACACGCCTGCTTGGGCCAAATTGCGGGCACAGATGCAGATCCCACTGGCTACGGGCGAGTGCCTCTATACGCGATTCGAATTCCTCGATCTCATGGCGGCCCAGGCAGCCGATATCATCCAGCCCGATGTGTGCGTCTGTGGTGGTTTGCTGGAGATGCGCAAGATCGCCGCCATCGCCGAGGCTCACTATGTCAGTGTCATGCCCCACAATCCGATGGGTCCCATCGCCACGGCAGTGAACGTGCACTTCGCCGCGGCGACACCCAACTTCGAGATTCTCGAGTACATCGTGCCAGGTGCCGAGTGGCGCTCGTGGGTTGACGATCCCTACATGCCGAAGGACGGCTATCTGGAGTTGCGCGATCGTCCCGGATTGGGGATCGACGTGAATGAGGAAGCCCTCGTTCCGGGGCCATTGTCAGCAGAGGACAAGGCCAAGCTCCCGCACTGGCAGCGCACGAGCCCCGTCCTGCCCGATGGCTCGACGGGATATATCTAACGTGTCAGGCTCAGTCGCGTGCGCCTCAGTCGGGTACGCGATATCGTTCCAGCGCTTCGCGATCTAGCTTGATTCCCAACCCAGGCAGATCGGGGACGACGAGGGCGCCGTCC
>Ga0310125_10001871_pt1 | contig 10827 bp, 9 predicted proteins | sample CB11b_Tmax_Bot8__FD_203508 | JGI IMG/M metagenome (GOLD analysis project Ga0310125, IMG submission 203508) | Marine microbial communities from Western Arctic Ocean, Canada - CB11b_Tmax_Bot8 | ecosystem: Environmental > Aquatic > Marine > Oceanic | place: Canada: Western Arctic Ocean | collected... | reverse complement strand
TATATCACGTTTTAATGGGTGCTATTGTCCCGCTTGACGACGTGGGACCCGGCGAACTCAACATCAATGCGTTGCTGACCCGGGTCAAATCCGGGTCTGTGCACGAGGTGATCCTTGCGACCAATCCTACCTTGGAAGGTGACGGCACAGCTCTTTATTTGTTACAGGAACTTGCTAAAACAGGGGTCAAGATATCACGTCTGGCACGTGGTATGCCCACCGGGTCGCAGTTGGATATGCTTTCCAAGGCCGTTCTGGCCGATGCCATTGAAGGACGCCAGCAAATGGGATGAACTTGCATTGACTGATTGCCGATGTGGGATATGGGACTGTGCGTGGCAAGACCCACTTGGGTGGACCAATAATGCGGCCAGAGGGCCGGGTAAAATAGAAGCAAACAGACATCATGAGGATTGAAACCGGACAATATCTGCGGCTTGAGCAAAAGATGAAGCTTGCGCCGCGCATGATCCAGTCCATGGAGATCCTGCAGATGTCGGCGCTGGCTTTACAGGCGAAGATCGACCAGGAACTGGAATCCAATCCAACCCTGGAAGTGCGTGAAGCAGGCCCCGACACCGAACAGTTGGAAGAGGAACAGAGTCAGATCGATCGTGACAACCAGGAGGGTGAACGTGACCTGGTGGTCAATGATGATGCCGTTGATACCGCCCATACAGATGATTTTGAGCGTCTGAACAACATCACCGAAGAGTACAGTGATTCATGGGAGGCCAACATCTATGAAACCGGAGAGACCTTCCGTCCTCGGACCGATTCGGGTGAGCGTGATATCAAGCTCGACGCCATGGCCAACACTGCGGCCCGTCCGCAGAGCCTGACCGAGCAACTCCTCGAACAGTGGCACCTTGTCGACACACCACAAGCCATTCGCGTTGCCGGAGAATTTCTCATCGAATTCATTGATGACGACGGCTACTTGCGAACAGACTGGCAGACGTTGCTCGAGCAGGTCCCGGAAAATATTGATCATGAAGATCTGGACACAGCATCGGAATTAATGAAGGACACGTTTGAGCCAACCGGTATCGGTGCTCATGATTTGCGGGAGTGTCTCTTGTTGCAGATCGATGCCCTGGTAAGGAACAACGGCAGGTCATCGCAACTGAGTGTTGAGCGTTTGCTCGTTGACCAGTATCTAAAGGACGTTGAGCAGAATCGTCTGCCTCGAATTGCCCAGGCGACCAACCTGGATATTGAGGATGTCAAGATGGCGCTCAAAAACCTGCGCCGCTTCGATCCTCATCCTGGTCGAAACCTGGTCCTCACCTCAGCCCAGCGGATTACCCCTGACGTGATCGTCGATTACGACGAGGAGAACGATCTGTATATTGCCCAACTGGCTCGTGACCGCAATCCCAGTCTGCAGGTCAGCATGCAGTATCAGAAGATGCACCGTGATAAAGCCGTGGACTCCAAGACCCGAAAGTTCGTGGGCAACCATATCCAGTCTGCTCGATGGCTTATCGATGCCCTTGAGCAGCGCGGCAATACATTACTCCGCGTAGCGAAGGTGGTCATAGAGGCTCAACGCGATTTTTTCGATCAGGGTCCCCAGGCACTGCATCCACTGCCTATGACGCTTGTTGCCGATCAGTTGGGGATCCATGTGGCCACCGTGAGCCGCGCGGTGAACGAGAAATATCTTCAGACACCACAGGGCATCTTCCCACTGCGCAAATTCTTCTCCGGTGGTACAGAGACCGAAAGTGGCGATGCTATGAGCTGGTCGGCCGTGCAGGCCAAGCTTGAAGAGATTATCAACGAAGAGGATAAGTCCAAGCCCTTGAACGACGATCAGTTGGTCGGAAAGCTCAAGTTGCAGGGGATTGATATTGCACGTCGTACCGTGGCAAAGTATCGAAAGCAACTCAATATTCTACCCGCAAGACAACGCCGACAGTACTGAACCAGCTTGTACCCTGTCATCACACTGACCAGTGACTTTGGCTACACCGACCCATACGTGGGTTTGATGAAAGGCGTTATCCTATCGGTCTGTCCCGATGCTAGGATTATTGATATTTGTCATGATGTGCCGCCGGCCAATATTGGTCACGGGGCCCTTGTCCTAAAATCGTTACCCGGGTATTTCCCGCCGGGCACAATTCATGTGGCCGTTGTTGATCCAGGTGTCGGATCGCAACGTCGGCCGATAGCCATTGAAGCAGGCTTGGACTTTTGGATCGCACCGGATAACGGATTATTGAGTGCCGTGTTGGATCGTGAACCGGAACATGCAGCATTTGCGTTGACCAATTGCGAATACCATCGCCATCCGGTCAGTACAACTTTCCATGGTCGTGATATCTTTGCCCCGGTTGCCGGCCACTTGGCATCTGGCGTTGCCATAAAAACTCTGGGCGAACGGGTATCCGACCTGGTCCGGATCAACCTTCCTCGTCCTCGGTTCGACGGCGACCAACTGCAACCAGGTGTTTTTCGCAGCGATCATTTCGGCAACCTGATAACCAACCTTCACCAGAAAGACTTTGACCAGTGGCAGGCACAACCTCTTGGTTCTAGCGCGGAGGTTATTGTGCAAGATCGGTTCATCGGGTTGATTCAAACGACGTTCAGTGATGTGGAGCCGGGACAGGTGGTGGCCTACTTTGGCAGTGCCGAGTACCTGGAAATTTCTGTACGTAACGGCAATGCGCAAGAGATGTTTGGTAGTTCGCCTGAAATTGTTGTTCGTCGTGGTAAATCACCCCGGTAGGTACTGAACGGTTCGATTAGGGTGGTGTTGCCTTACCTATGAATCGGATGATATGTTGAATAGGATCTGGCGAATCGCGTTTAGATGTGCGTACCGGTTGGCGTTGTGCTACTGGTTCATCGTTCGCCCCAGGTCAACCGGCGTCGTGGTCGCGGTCTGGTGTCGGGACAGGGTATTGCTTGTGAAAAATTCTTACCAACCCCTTCAGACATTTCCCGGCGGTGGTATCAAGCGAAATGAAGATGTGCGCACGGCCGCCGTGCGTGAACTGCGGGAGGAGGTCGGGATCATCGTCGAGCCCAATCAACTGCACCTTGTAGGCAAAATTGAAAGTGATGATCGGTACCTGAAAAACACATCCACCATATTTGAGTTCTTCTTCAAAGAGCCTCCTGCGATTAAAATTGATCACCGTGAGATTATCGACGCTCAGTTTGTATCTCCTGGTCAGGCCTTGCAGGGGGACCTTAGATCAGATATCAGCGAATACCTGTCCCACAGATCAGTCGCCCATGGATGAAATGCCATGACCAACAAGCTACCGAAACTTTATGACGAGTTAGCGCGGATTTGGCCCATTATCAGCCCCCTTGAAGACAGTGGGCCTGAAGCGGAGATGATTCGGCGTGTTATCGAAGAGCAGATTGGCCAGGCCCTCGAAGGTCAAAAAAGATGTCTCTTGGAATTAGGTGCCGGTGTGGGTCACACGCTTTATCACCTGGCCGGTGAGTTCCAAACCGTTGCCGTTGACAGGTCGCCCAGGATGCTGGGGATCTCCAGGGAACTCAACTCAACGGTAACTCATATCGAAGCTGACTTTCGTGACCTGGATCTGTCGCGTTCATTCGATGTGGTTCTTGCTCACGATTCGTTGGACTATATGGCCACGGAGCAGGACCTGCGGGCGGCGATTACTAGCGCAGCCCAACATTTACAACCCGGGGGCCTGTTGATTGCCGCTCCGACCTATTTTCGTGAGACGTTCAAAGATCACGAGGTTGCATATGATTGCTGCGTACAGTCGGATATCGAGGTGTCGTACGTATCACATGTCCGTCAAACAAGCGAAACATCTTACGTCCTGACCATGCTCATCATTATTCATGAGCATGGCGAGTTGCGTGTCGAGGAGGATCACCATTTTTGCGGTCTTTACGAGATGGCCAAGTGGCGGGATATTCTTGATGATGCGGGCCTGGACGGTCAACTGATTTGCGACAACGATGAATCGGCACCCTGGCAACTATGGGCAGCCATCAAGCGGTAAATGATCAAGGGGCGTATCAACGATTCGCCGGACCGGGTTCATAATCAACTTGAAATTCAGAAAAGGCGAAAGGATTCGGAGAGGTCCACCGTTTGGGTCGTCAGGTTCGCTTGTCTATTGTCCCAGCCAGAAGACACTGTTGATGAGAATTGCTTCTTCTTCGGGTGTCAGTTGTTCGGTCGTAATATATTGTTCGTCGACCCTGACACACTTAGCGCCAATACTGATACCCGCAAGCACCGTCCGCCCCAATCCAACGGTGCCGGCAACCAACGTGGCATCCCCCCCCACCCCCTTGTCCACCATGCTTCGAATAACGGTAATACCGGCACCGCCTGGTTTGATGGGCATGTAATCGGGGAACCCCGATATGAAGTTTGTGTCGGTCATGAGCTTGGTACGGGCAAGTTGGGCCATGAAGGCGGGGTTGGTCAGGTTTTCGGCGAACGCCTGCTCAACGGCGGAGGCGGAGGCGGTTGTAATCGGATGATCAGCCACGACCTTCATGCCCCGAACGGAAGTGAATGTTCCCAGTGATCCAATTTTGGAAAATGGAGCGCCGCCCAGCGCGGGATGTCCGGCACTGTGATGGATAAGCAGTGCCCCGCCACCGTCTGCGACGAAGTGGCGGACATGTTGCTGCCAGTCCGCAGCGAGGTTGGCTGCGCGGTCGGCCATGTTGGGGATGATGAGCACATCGAACCCTTTCAGGGCACCCGGTGTGATCTGATCAATCCAACGTGGCGACACCTTATTCCTGCTTGATCAGTTTGCCCATGATGGCCTGGGCGCCATGATCACAGGGCAGCTGGTGATTGCGATCGCTACGGAAGATTGCAACCGCAAGAGTACCCGGATCTTTTGTGATCGGATTGGCGGTTTGTTTTCTTTTGAGCTTGAGAAAATCGAACCCTGTAACTGGTGCATAGGTGGCCGCTGAAACTGGATTTCCCGGTTCGATCGGAGCTGCTGTAGAGCCTGCCGGATCAAGTAGGATGAAATTCCAGTCCTTGGGACCTAGCTGAACCGTGATGTGGTCAAGAACGCGTGAGTGAGTGCCGGTGCTGGTGTTAATGGCAAGCCGTTTGCCTGTTGGCGGCAGGTTGCCAAGCCTGACGGTCACCGTTTTGGTCTGGCTGAAGTGTTCGTTAAACAGTCCAATGGTCGTCCGCTTGCCATCGGTATGTACAGATAGCCGCACGTCGACAAACGAGTCCGGGTCAACCTCGGCGGGTAACGGTCCTCCGAGTTCAAGGACCAGCGGCCGCAGCAGTTGGTGTGGCACATCAACAAGTGGCAGTGCAACCGCTCGACCACGTCCGAACTTGTGTTGGGTTGCCACGAGTGTATTGGGTGATTCGGTGTCATGTGCCAGGACCCTGGCAGTTTTGACCTGCATGGGTAATACCGGGGTATTGATACTCAGCAAGATATCAGGAAATAGTGAAGTGTTTGGCTTGACCCTAAGTGTTTGTCGTCGGCCTTGATCGCTGACTTGCACGCCGCATAGCGCGGCCATGGCAGGTGTGAGCAGTGCTTCACCTTCAATAATGACGGTCCCGCCATGGCGAACCCACCGGGTAATGGCGGATGCGGTGGCGTGACTCATGTTCCTGCCACTGGGTACGATGAGTATGCGATAGCGGGGTAATTCCTTCGCCAGGTGGGATGCAAAGACAAGGTCCATCGGAACATTTCGAAGTGATGCTTGCTGTTCCATGCGCCAGTGGTAAAACGGTCGACGTCCGCGAAACTCACCTCGCCTGATCCCATCAAAAAGAGTGCCTCTTTCCGCCAGTACGGCGGCATAGGGCATCAACCTGGCCGCGGCTAGGCGTTCACCTAGGCCGGTATCCCGCAGCATTTCATAGCCGTCAACGATCGGACCGAGGCGATCTCTTGCACTCGTGTGATAGGTAAAGGTAAAAAACCACAGGCCATTGGCACCGTTCATGAGTTGGCTGGCCAGGTTGACATGGTTTTCGTGTGCAAAGTTCAAGTTGCCATGAACGGACAGGACGGGCCGGTCGTTACCCTGGGCGCCACGCATATATTGCATGCTGAAACGTTCGAAGTTGAAGTCGGTGGTGTAGAGGTCGGTACAGGTGGTGCCCATGGATTTTGACCAGGCCTCAACATCGTTGTAGGCAGGAAACTCGAATCCCATCTGCCCACCGGCGGTGACGGAGAATGTGACAGCGTTCGGGCTGGCTGCCTTGCCAATCGAAACCCGTTCGCGGGTAAGCGCTGTCATGACATCCATGCGCCATCGCAACTCCTGGTATGTGTTTTCATCAGGGAGCTTGTTGATGTCCGTATTCCGGGCAAGTGCATATCCTGTCTTGTCCCTGAAATCTGCTGCTCCGGCATCGGAGTAGTGATTGAAGGACAATTCATCAAAGATGTAGTACATGTCAGGCTTGATTGCCGCGATCCTTTTCATTTCATCCAGGTATGCCTGGCGGTTCTGGATCATGCATCCCAGTTTCCGGTGATATCCCTTGAGGCAGACCCCCAGTCCGCGTGCTTTTGCTTCCTCAAAAAGCGTGGGCCACAGTTCAGGGCTCATCTGGTCACCCAGCGTAATTATGTTCCCTGCCAGTTCACGTACACCCACTACCGCGGATTGGCCCCATGTATCCATCTTGGCTGCAACATTCTTCGGTCCAAAGCGGCGAAAGGTGCCGTGCAGCCGCAGATAGTCTTTTCCAAAGACCGGTGCCCGTGGTACTGGCGCATGTTGCAGGTTCTGTTCGGGGCCTTCGGTCACAATTGGTGGGTTACGCCAGACAATGTAGGCGTTTCGGACCGCATGCACCCCGCCGTGAGCGGCGACCCAACCCCCTGTTATCCCTGCGGGCGTGAAGGTGAAGGACTGCAAGCTGTCCATGAATGTGGTGGCTGTACAGGCGAAGGTCGAATTGGTTTGCGTTGTCACGTTCACGGAACCCGCCCCCTACTTCATTGGTTTCCGAGTCGGCAATTGCGTACCAGGTTTCCTTGGCATGCTTGTCCAGGGTGTAATCCGTTGCCGGATCGAACACGAGTGGCAGTTGCTTCAACCCGTCTACAGCTTCGTACCACAGTGAGTCATTTGCCATTGAGTCACCTGGCGACCAGCCAGTTTCCAGTGCGACACTGTGTGGTGTTGAGGAACTCACCCGGTAAAAGAGGACTGGCGATCCACGTACAAGAGAAATTTCACTGACCAGGTCATGTTCTTCGAATTGCGTGGTGTAGCGAATGGTTTTGCGTACGGGTCCGTCAAGAACCACCCGGGCGTTGGATGCAATGGGTCCTGCACGCCGCTTGGTCCTGATGGCAAAGTCCGTACCATTTCCCAGCCAGTGTGAAGGGTTTCCCCACGACTGGAAGATATTGTTGGAAGATCCCCCCAACGGTCGCATCAGCCACAGCTGCGGTCTTTCAAGGCCGAGCAACGCTTCGAAATGATCGTTACGCAGCTGCCATCCGTGAGGCGTACTCTTGATTTCAGGCCCACCGGAATATCGCATCTGCCTCAGGTTGGTGGGCATTTGGCCGCCGATATAGATCGCAATGAGTTGATCGTCATAAGCACGCAACGGCATGGCGATCGCGAAACGGTCATTTGCGATCTGTTGGGTATACAGTTCAATGCCACCTGCGGTAAATGACCGCACGATCCCCATATCCGCACCTGATGGTGTCTTCCATTGAACCTCTACGTAGGCGGTCTTGCGGGCCATTCCGATCGGTTCACTGACAAGAAATACCTTGCGGTATCGAGCGTCCGGCACATCCCAAAGCATCTTGTGCACCCCGGCCAAATGCGTGGTATTGGCTGCGGGGGTTCGTGGTTTATAAGGATCGAAGATCGGATGTGTCTGTCCTGGTGCCGGTGGCGGTCCAAAAGCACGCAGAAGGACATTGTCGATAAGGGGCCGAACGTTTTCATGGCGTTCTGTGGTCCAGCCGTCAACCGTCTTGGCGTATACCACGGTGCCCTGGGACTGAACTTGATCTGCGATCAAGACCCCGGCCCGTTCTGTCTCCCTTTCGACCATGAGCACTTGCAGCCCGTCGGGGCAGGTATTCCAGCACTCGTAACCCATTGCATCTGCCTGGCCGCGTAGCAATGGATGGTTTGATCCGGGTTTTATAACTAGGTCAATTCCATGTCCTGTACGGGAGGAAACGGCTTTGTCGGGGATCGGTGCTCCCAATGACGTCATGAACTATGCGATCTGTTTATTACCGTAACCGTAACGGTCATCGAACCACATAACACCACCGCCAGCGAGAAAATATCGGATCGCATCGCGGTTGGTTTTGCTTTCAATGACTTTTAAAAGAATGGACCGTGAGTCCATTGAACAAAACAGAAGTCCGGCATCAGCTAGGGATTGGGCAAATGACGACAGGTTGGAATCAGCATTGAAGCTGCGCGTTTGGATACTACGCAGCTTCATGTCCAGGTTCATATGCCCCAGGACCACCATGAGGCGGTCTTGTGCCATTACTTGCTGCTGCGCACACATCAACGTCATCACAGCGATCACGATGATGCGCAGGTACATTAAGGAATCCTTTTAAGGACTAACTGCTTCTTATCGCATGAACATGTGCGTGGCAGATCCACAGCCGCAACCGCACCGGCTGGCGCCGCTGTTCCTTGGTGAGCCCGTCAAGAGTCATTATGGCACCATCTTTTTGCCATTGAATCGGTTGGTCGAGCCCACTTTCGGTGATGGGCACACTTGAATCCTTGTCAAACCCTTTGATCGTCTGGCCAACAAAGTCTGCAACTTCTGCCCGGACCGAGCCGCCGGGCAGGATCTGTATATTCAGACGCAGTTGGTCATCCGGATAGACAAGTGGCACCAGTTCAATCAACGCTTCCTCACGAAGTCGAGCCGGTACCATCGCCACGAATCGGTCTCTGGGTAAGGTTGCCAACCCGATTTTCAGACCGCCATAGGATTTGCCATTGGCATCCTGTGCCTGGCTGCCGTAATAGAGGTGTAATGTGTCATTGTGAAGCACCATCTGGCTGGCCATGCGCTGACCGCCGGTACCCCACAGGGGTGGTTCGCTCTTGGGAAGGAAAACCGCTCGCTCGGCGACCCTGGAAAAGTGTTCCCCGTCCCGGCTGGTCATAAGTTGAATATCATCCAGCTGGTCACCTTCATTTACTGACGTGCCCTCTTCGATGTACTGCTTGGCTTGAAAGATTCCCAAAAGGCCGACATAGATTCCATCGAACCGTGTGACGGCAATCTGTTGCAGCTGCCGGTCGGGGGTGCCGTCAAAGTCATCGGGTCGAAACAGTTCTTCCTGGGTTTCCCAGTGGACAAAATCAGGGGATTCGATGAACCGGAAAATCCGGATCCGTTGTCCATATGCATCCTGCGCCGTAAGTCGAGCGTAGGTCAGGAACTTTTGTTTTCTTGGTTCCCAGATGACACATTGGCCACTGTCCGCCTTACCTGAAAATGCAAGGCGTCCTTTTTCCGGTGACCACTTGAAACCATCTGGCGATTCACATGCATAGACTGCACGTCGCATTCCCGGTTTACCCTTGACCTCCGGATGGTAATCATCGTAGGAATCAAAGAGCATCAGGAAATGGCGATTGGGATCACTGCGGTCGGGGTTTTCAATCACACACGGGCCATGCAGGTTGGGGTCCGGCCCCATCAGGAGATTTGTTTTTTCGTGGTCGCCCCAGCTGATGTGGTCCATCATGGGCTTAGTCCAGTGGATACCGTCTTCACTTTCGGCATAGGCCAAGTTCTGTTCGTTGAAGTAGGAATCCCCATAGGCGTTGTACCACATCCGCAATACGCCCCGCTCCTTGTCGGGAAGCACGCTCCCATAGACCGTCACGTGACGGCTTTCCCACGGATATTCGCTGGTGATAATCGGGTTGTTTTCATGTTTCAGTGGCTGGCAGATATCCCGTCGCACATTGCGCGTATAGGCAATCATTTCGTCGTCAAGAAATAGTTCAATGCCAAGAAAATCCATAATACAAATTAACTCCTGTGTTCCTTTTAGATGAGACGGTGCTGGTCAACTGCCAGCCGCTCAATGTAATGTATGTGAATCTAGAATAGCATAATTCTCACGGTGGCTCAGTCGAATTGCGCAGTTGGTGATGTAAGGCGGCTTGGAGCACCATTCATCAATCGGTACTAGAATTATTCTCACGATGACCAAAACCCCGCGCCTGTCGGCCAGTTACCTTTTTACCGATTGGCGTCATATCCGATGCGGTGATTTGCAATGGTGGTCACCTGGTGGCAGTCCGTTGCCCTTGAAGGATCCACCGCAGCCGATCGTTAAGGCCCATGCAACTGCACCTTTTATGCCCCGCGGCATACGCCTGGTGACCCAACCGGCCACCAAGATGGATCCGACACCCGGCCCTGCCGGGCAGATCCTTTACGACGGCAGTGTGTGCCGTTCATGGAACCTGGAATTTGAATATCAAGATGGCCACAGCGTTAACGGGTGGTCTGGCGAAATTTCCAAGAAAATTCATGTCTCCTACACCGAATCGGAGGACGGATTCGCATGGTCACAGCCAAGGTTTAGTGGCTTGGAGATGCCGGGTTTGACCCACTTTGCCAGTTGCCATGTTTTCATCGATCCGGCGGCGATCCCATCACAGCGATATAAGCGTGTCTTTTGTGCCCACCCACCAGCCGGTGATAAGGCGGCCATCATTGCCGAAGATATCCAATCGGTTCCCCATCCTTATCGTGATATCCGTCTGCGTAACGACAAGGTAAAGGGTCCGATCGTGGCCTGTATTTACGGCGCCATGTCCGCGGAC
>Ga0310125_10001870_pt1 | contig 10828 bp, 7 predicted proteins | sample CB11b_Tmax_Bot8__FD_203508 | JGI IMG/M metagenome (GOLD analysis project Ga0310125, IMG submission 203508) | Marine microbial communities from Western Arctic Ocean, Canada - CB11b_Tmax_Bot8 | ecosystem: Environmental > Aquatic > Marine > Oceanic | place: Canada: Western Arctic Ocean | collected... | reverse complement strand
CAAACTGGCCCATACGGCAAAAGCCAATGATCAAAAGGTAATACTCGCAGCGGCTGATACGTTCAGGGCTGGCGCCATCGAGCAGCTTCAGATCTGGGGCGAACGGGTGGGTGTCGATGTGATCGCCCACCAGGCCGGGGGCGACCCAGGAGCGGTCGCCTTTGATGCGATGGAGGCCGCCCGGGCGCGTAACGCCAACTTGGTGATCATCGATACCGCAGGCCGCCTGCATACCCAGACGAACCTGATGGACGAGTTGAAGAAAGTCCAGAGCATCATAACGAAACAGGCCGGCGACTTTGAGCAACGGGTGCTACTGGTGATAGACGGCACAACCGGACAGAACGGCCTGATACAGGCCAGATCGTTCACCGAAGCTGTCGAGTGTGACGGGGTGATTCTGACCAAACTGGACGGTACTGCGCGCGGCGGAATAGTGCTGGCGATCGCCCGAGAACTGGACCTCCCGGTGCTATTCATAGGAACGGGCGAGACGCTGGACGATCTGGCGGTGTTCGACCCGGCCGAGTTCGTGGACGCTCTTCTCCCCGAAGAGGCCTCGGGAATCTCAGGTTAATCTCTGGCTTAACTCGTTCCGATGCTACGAGTCCTTGTTTCCGCGCCAGTTCGTATTCTGGATAGTCAAAATTAAACACCGTGGGAGCCAGATCCGACGTCCTTCAACTCTCAGGAACACCTGAGAATTCCGGCGTTACAAGCACGCAGCGTGAGGCTGCTGATATTCGATGACTGAAACCCTGCGCTGGCTGGTAACTGTGGAGGTTATCGGCCTAATTTCTCTGCCGATCGTATGGATCTCGTTGCCATACCTTCGCGACCGCGGCGCGGGACTTGCCAAACCGTTGGGCCTGATCCTGGTGGGCGGGGCCGTGTGGCTCGCCAGCGACATGGGGCTGCTTCCAAATTCGGGCGCGGCGTACTGGCTCGTGACGGCCGTATTTGCCGGGGCTTCGGTGTGGATACTCCGGGGACGCCGGCATCGGTTCGGTCGATTCGTGAAGAAAGAGTGGCCGGCGTTACTCGCCGGAGAGCTCCTGTTTCTCCTGTTTTTCGCCGCCTGGGCATTCATAAGGTCACACCAACCGGACATCTCCGGCACCGAGAAACCGATGGAACTGTTGATGCTCAACGCGGCCACGGTTTCGGGAAGCGCACCCCCGACAGACCCCTGGCTGGCGGGCGAGGCGGTGGCTTACTACTACTTTGGCTACTGGATCCTCGGCGGCATCGGACAGATGTCTGGGGTTGTGACATCGGTCGGATTCAACCTGTCCTTGGCACTGATCGCTGGAATGGCGGCGTCTGCGGCGTTCTCCGTGGCGTACGGAATGATCCTGACCGGTCGACTCAGGGATCGGGCAGCGCTCCCGATCGCCGCGTCCGCTGCCGTGCTGTTGCTCGTGGCGTCCAACTACGCGGGTCTCTGGGAGTTTGGGGCCGGAACATCGCTCGGCTCGGAAGGTTTTTACGACTGGCTCGCCATAAACGACGTGGCGATTGAAGGCGCCGATGGCGGGGCTACCGCCAACAGTTGGCGACCCGACAATCACTGGTGGTGGTGGCATTCATCGCGGGTCATCAACACGTTCGATATCGTGCCGATCGCTGCAACAAATTTCGGGCTGGATTTCACTATCCAGGAGTTTCCGTTCTTCAGCCTGTTGCTGGGGGACCTGCACCCGCACCTGATATCGATCCCGTTCGTACTGCTCGTTCTCGGCCTGGCGCTAAACCTGTTCTTGAGGCCGGGCGCCGGAAGACCGGGTCGCATGATCGGCCAGCCGATGCAGTGGTTGTTGCTGTCGATCACGGTCGGAGCGCTGGGTTTCATCAATGCGTGGGACCTGGGCTTAGCGGCGGCGCTCGTGTTGATCGTCGTGACGGTCAAGATGTACCGGGACGAGTCGATGGCCCTCCCGTTAGCAGTGCTCAGGGGCCTGGGGACGACGTTGCTAGTACTGTGTCTCGGGATGGCGATATTTGCCGGATTCTACTTTGGGACGTTCAGCAGCCAGGTGGACTGGAGCGCTCCGATAGGCGCTGCAAAATACGCGACACGCCCAATTCACATGCTCACGGTGTGGTCCATGTTCGTGGTCCTGCTCGCACCCTTATGGCTGACGGTATCTGTTCGGGTGGTGCGCGTTTATGTGCATCGGGTCAGGCCCGGGCGAGACAGCGGCGTGGTTGATGATCAGGATGTGGACGCGCAGGCCGGTGTCACATCTTCCGGGCCACTAGGCCGCGCGGACGTAGCCCCGTTGATGGCCGTATTGCTGGCGATCGCTGTTCCATACGTAATCTGGGCGGTCGTCCATCTGGCCACAAACGACTCCGCTACGACGTCAGATCTGTTCCGGCGTGCCTGGGATGTGCTCCCGCTCGCTCTCCTTTCGGGGATGTCTATGCTCGCCTTGCTCCACTACGCCCGCAGCTCGGTTTCGGACACCCTGGTGTTTGCCCTGGGGTTGCTCACAATGGCCCTGTACATGGTGTACGGGGCGGAACTTCTGTACATCAATGACCTGTTTGCGAACCGCATGAACACGGTCTTTAAGCTGTACTACCAGGTGTGGATAATCCTGGGTGTAGTTGGAGCCTACGGACTTCATTTCTGGGTGCGCAGCCATGAGAATTGGAGAGGTATTCGCAGATCCGTAAGTGAAACCGGGGCCGTGGTCGCCGCCGTAATGGTGTTAGGAGCGTTGTACTATCCGGCAGCCTCCCTGGACAGCAGAACAAACGGATTCTCCGGGGACCGAAACCTGGACGGAACGGCATTCATAGAGAATTTTCGGGCGACAGAGTCTTCCGCGATCGACTGGCTGTCAGAAAATGCCCGCAACGATGCAGTACTGGTAGAGGCGGTTGGAGGTAGTTACACAGATTTCGGCCGTATCTCATCCTCCACCGGGATACCGACTGTGCTGGGATGGACGTTCCACGAGGAACAGTGGCGTGGCGGCCGTTCCTCGTTTGCCGGCAGGCAGGGGGATGTGGAGCGGATTTATTCCACTAATTCCGATGAAGAAATCGACGAGACGAGGGCAATTCTGGAACGCTACGAGATCGATTACATAGTGATTGGCCCTCGCGAACGGTCAACTTACCCCGATCTTGACCTTGATCGCATCGAGAAGATCGGCGAACGTGTCTATCCGGTCGATGGGACAGATTTTGGACCGCGTGATTACGTAATAATTGACGTTGGCGGGAGTTAACGCATTGACCGGAGAGGAGACGACGATCTCATTTGAGGGACGCCGGGCGGCATCGACCGCGGGTGTAACCGTGCGCGGCCGATGGGAAAGCGGTCGCTGGGTCGAGATCGTTCCGACAAATGCTGGCGGCTGGCCGGAGATCGGCTCACCGGATTCAGCATCAGAACTTGCGGAGTCTCCGCCCGTAAGCGGTCGCGGCTGGCGCCGCGATCTGCCGTTCCGATGGGAGTCCGGCGTATATCTTGCGCTGTTCGTGGTGGCGCTTGGAATGCGGCTGTACGATCTGGGAGGTAGAGCGGTCCATCACGACGAGAGCCTTCACGGTTACTTCTCGTGGCTGCTCTTCAACGGATCTGGATACTCGCACGATCCTCTCATGCACGGCCCCTTCATGTTTCACATAACGGCGGGGTCGTTCTTCCTGTTCGGCGACAACGAGTTCAGTCTCAGGCTTGCACCGGCGTTATTTGGCGCCGTGCTGATCCTCACGCCGTTGTTGCTGCGTAAACGTCTTGGCAACGTGTCGGCGTTGCTGATCGCTGGCATGCTGACGTTTTCACCTTCGCTGCTCTACTTCAGCCGCTTCGCCCGTAACGACATATTTGTTGCTGTGTGGACGGTTGTGCTGGTGGCGATGGTGTGGCGCTACATGGACGATCGCCGCCCTCGATACATATATCTCACAGCGGCGCTCGTGGCACTGGGCTTCGCCACGAAGGAAACGCAGTACATCGTCGTGGCGCTGGTCGCGATACCGCTACTCGTTATGGCACGCTCGGATGTGCTCGGATGGGTCTGGGGCCGCCGGAAGATCTCTGAATGGAACCCGGCCGGTGGGATGCTGGTGGTGATCGTAACCCTGACTCTGCCGATGATCGGCGCGGTGTCCGGGCTGCTCCAGGGCGTGCTTGGACTCACACTCGCCAACGATGATGTAACTACCGGCCTGCCTCTTGGCGTCGCCGACGGGACGGGCGAAATTGTTGCCGTGGTGATTACGACGTTCTTGATTGTGTCCGCCGTCGTGATCGGGTTGATGTGGAATCGACGGGTGTGGCTAATCGGGTTTGCCATAGCGGCGAGCATATTTGTGGTGCTCTTCAGTTCGGTTTTTACGAACTGGGGCGGGCTCGCATCCGGCCTGTGGCAGGGTCTCGGTTACTGGGTGGCCCAGCAGGACGTGGCACGGGGCGGACAGCCCGACTACTACTACGTGATGCTGACTAGTGTGTATGAGTTCCTTCCGGCGACTATCGGCCTGATAGGGGCTGTTTATTACGCCTTCAAGGGAGACGCTTTCACCCGTTTCCTCGCGTACTGGCCGCTGGCGACCTTCGCCGCTTACTCGGTGGCGGGCGAGAAGATGCCGTGGCTTGAAGTTCAGGTTGTTCTGCCGTTCATATTCCTCGCCGGGAAGGCGCTAGGGGACCTCCTGTCGACCCTCCACTGGAGGCCGTCACTGGCGCGAGGCGGGTACTACGTGTTCGTGGGCGTGCCGATCGCCGTGATCGTCCTGTGGAGATTGATATTCCTGGACGATGACCAGCCCGGGCTTGGCGGTCTTGAGGTGGCCGCCGGCGCTGTGGTGCTTTTTGGGATCCTCGCGCTGCTCGCAGTGGGGCTGTTCTGGCTCACACGCTGTATCGGCTCACGGCAGGCGCTGGGGCTGACCGCCGTGGCTGTTGTCGGTCTGATGGCGATACTCACCGTAAGGACGGGTTGGGTGGCGACCTACCAGGACCCGGATGTCCCGACGGAACTCCTTGTTTACACCCAGACATCTCCTGCTCTCGCGGGCCTCGCACAGGAGATAGAGGCGGCGGCGAGTCTCACCCGAGAGGGCGAAGGTATGAAGGTCATTATCGACGGTGCCAGCGGCTTTACATGGCCCTGGACCTGGTATCTCCGCGACTACACCGATGTTTCGTATGCCAACCTCGGATTCGCGCGTCCGGAAGGCCCAAGCGACGCGTATGTGGCGATCGTCCACACACGTAACGAGAACATCGCAAGGGCCGCCACGGCAGAAGGCTTCACTGAGGGACGTAGATTCCCTCACCGTCAGTGGTTCCCGGAGACGTACAAGCAGACGACATGGAGTCAGTTCTTCAACACGCTGGTGCGTCCGAGTCGGTGGCAAAACGCATTGAACTTCTTCGTGTACCGAGAGATGTCGCAATCGATTGGTTCCGAGGACGCGTTTGTATACTTTGATGATGCCATCCCGCTCAGAGCACTGGAATGACGATCGCTTCGTACTCGGAACGGGCGTTGATCGAGGATGGGACGCGCTGCCGGTCGTACATCCAGTTGGGCAGTAGGACAAGTTGGTGATCTCCCAGCGAAGTGTGTGGGCCGGACTTCTAGTTAGTGCCGCCTTCCTCACCGTATTTGCGCTCCTGTTTCTTCCGATAAACGACGTACAAGAAGTCGTGCGTGAGGCCAACTTCTGGTACGTCGCCCCATCGCTCCTCTTCTACCTAGCGGCCGTCTACTTCCGCAGCCTGCGCTGGCGCTACCTTCTCAGGCCCCTTATCGAGAGTCCCAAACGGTCGTTATTCCCGGTGGTGGTGGTTGGCTACATGGCGAACAACATCCTCCCGGTGCGGCTGGGTGAAGTCGTTCGGTCTTACTACGTTGGACTGCGAGAAGGGGTCAACCCGGCGTCTGCATTTGGCACGGTAGCGGTCGAGCGGGTGTTCGACGTGTTCGTGTTGTTCTTCGTGATAGCGGCGGTCTGGGTGTTGCCGGTGGGCGACCTGCTTGGGCGCGTCGCCGACGACCTGCCGGGCGGTGCCCCGATATTGCTGGCGCTTTCCTTACTCCCATTCATAGGGGTCACGGCGATCATCGCGGCTATCGTCGTACTTGATCCCGCCACAACTGTCCGGCTGATCGAACGGATGATGTTTTTCGTGCCGGCCGGTATCAAGGGAAAACTTCTCGAGCTTGCCAGGCGACTACTTGAGGGTCTGGCCGTCGTAAGGACACCACGTGCACTAGTCGCTGTGCTGCTCCTGTCCCTGCCGATCTGGACGGCCGAAGTGTTGATGCTGTACGTGATCGCGCTCGGCTTCGATATCGATTCCGCCTTTGGTGGGCGCGTAGAGATGATCGCTGCGATCAGCCTGTTCATGGCGATCGCCAACCTGGCGTTGGTGGTGCCATCCACTGCGGGGGGGGTGGGTCCATTTAACTTTTTTGGCGCAGCAACGTTGGTGGCGCTTGGTGTTACCGAGGCGGAAGCGGGCGCGTACGTCTTGACGGCGCACATAGCCTTGCTGCTGCCGGTTACGTTGTTGGGCCTGGCGGTTCTCTTGTTCGATCACACATCGCTGAAATCGCTTCTGGGGAGGACCCGACTGGCACAGGCGGGTGAAGAGGGCGACAATTTAACCGATGACCCTCCCGTGCCGACCAAATCAACAATTTAAAAGGCGCTCTTGCGGAGCCGGTCGTATACCTGAATACATGTTCATAAAAATGAAAGTAAATAGATGCGAATAGGTGTGATCGGCGCGGGCGCGGCGGGACTTTCCGCTGCATACGATTTCGCCAGAGCGGGCCACGGCGTGACCGTCTACGAAGCCGCGCCCTTTGTCGGCGGGCAGGCGTCGACCATTGAGGTCGGAGGCGGGCGGCTGGAACGCGGGTATCACCACCTGTTCACCAACGACAGCGCCATCCTTGGAATCATGGACGAGCTTGGAATTGGCGAATCGATGCGGTGGATACCTTCACGCGTGGGCATCTACACGGACCACAAGGTGTATCCCTGGAGCACGCCGATAGACCTGCTGAGGTTCAGCGCACTGTCCTTTCGTGACCGCATTCGGATGGGGATGGTCGCTAAAAAGCTCCAGCGCATGAAGGACTGGCGCGCGCTGGAGGACACCACGGCCGCTGAATGGATCCGAGAGAACGCCGGGGCGTCGATCTACTCAAAGGTCTGGGAGCCGCTGCTGAGGGGCAAGTTTGGTGACCGGTTCGAGAGCGTCGCCATGCCCTGGTTCTGGAGCAAGATCCAGACCAGGTTTGCGTCACGTGATCGACTGGGTAGGGAGAAACTTGGCTACCCGATAAACAGCTTTGACGAGGTGTTTGAAACCCTTGAGAAACGTATCAAGTCCATGGGCGGACAGGTATATCTCGAAACCCCCGTGACCCATGTGCTGGTTGAGGACGGTGCGGCGACAGGGTTACGGGTCAAACATCCGGATGGTACCGAGACCGAAGAGAACTTCGACCTTATCCTGTCCACCGTCCCGTCTTTTGCGTTCCCCGGGCTGGTGGATCTGCCCGAGACCTATCTGAAGAAGTTGGGTGCGGTTGAGTACATGGGGGCTGTTGTCATGATCCTCGAGATGACACATCCGCTCACGTCCGTCTACTGGATGAACATCGCCGATCACGAGGTGCCGTTCCTGGGACTGATTGAGCACACAAACCTGATGGAAAAAGAGTTGTACGGCGGAAGCAACGTCCTCTATCTGACCAACTACGTCGAGCGCCAGAGTGAACTCTTTCTGATGTCGGACGAAGAGCTGCTTGAGGTGTACGCCCCGTGGCTGCCGCGGTTTAACCCTGAGTTTGAGCGCTCATGGATTACACGCGTCCACGTGAACCGGGTGAGCGCCGCCCAGCCCGTGATCGGTACGAACTACTCACAGCACATCCCGGAGCACCAGACGCCCATTTCAAAGCTGTTCCTGGCGAACACGACGCAGATCTACCCGGAGGACCGCGGGACGAACTACAGCATCCGCATGGGGCGAGAGATCGCCGCGACGATGTTGCGGGGTGGTTGAGATGTAGGGGCCTTATCGGGCGGATAGTCATGGACCGAGGGCGGGGCAAGCGCCGCCCCCTACGGTGTCGGCTTTTTCACGATGTGAAGCCAAGAGAGTATTAGCGCCGGGACGAATCGAGCTCCAAGACATCTTCAAAATAGCCCGTCATGGCAATGACCCTGTGCTAGAATTCGGCGGCTTTTCTAGGTTTATTTGGGACCATTTGGTGTCTCCTGATTTCAAACAAGAACTAACTCACTGAGAGGACGTTCCATGGGCAAGTTGGACGGCAAGGTCGCCCTTATTACGGGCGCCGGAACCGGAATCGGACGCTGCACTGCGGCGATGTTCGCCGCAGAGGGCGCTGAGCTGGTAATTGCAGGTCGGCGACAGGCGCCGCTGGACGATGTGGTTGCAGAGATCACGGCATCCGGTGGGAAGATCACCGCTAAGACGGCCGACATGGAAGTTCAGGAAGACATCGAGGCACTGGCCGCGTATGCACTTGAGAAGCACGGCCGGATCGACATTCTGGTCAATAACGCTGGGCACAGCTCCAAAGTCCGAAGCGTTCGCTGGATTTCCCGCGAAGAGTTTGACAGCGTGTACGCAGTAAACGCGGCTGGGCCTGCCCAGCTGACCCGGCTGCTCCTCCCGCCCATGCTTGAGTGCGGAGAGGGCACCGTGATTCTGGTGTCGTCGATGGCTGCACTTCGCGGAGGCCTGCTCGGTGGTGTCGCTTACGGGCCTGCCAAAGCGGCCGCCAAGATGTACATGGATAACCTGAGGACCGAACTGCGTCAGAGCGGGATCCGGGCGACCACGGTCTACCCGGCCGAGGTGGACACCCCCATCTTGAACAACCGCCCGCACGTGCCGGACGCCGAAGCTCGTTCAACCATGATGCTCCCGGAAGACATAGCGGAGGGCATCCTACTTGCCGCGACGCTACCGGCGCGCACGATGATCGACGACATCACGTTCACGCCGACCATCCAACGTGACACGACCAAAGACGTAGCGGTTGCACGCATGGCGGGCGCGCCGGAAGGCGCGGTCTAGATCGCTCTTGCGGTATCGCCGCCTGAGCCATTGCCGATAGGTGAACTTGATGCCTGGAACGGATAAAAACGAACTCCGATCCCGGCTTGAGTTTGCCGTTGGCGTCGCACGGGCGGCCGGCGAACACGCACTCGGCTACTACCAGTCGACCGACCTCGTAATCGACCGAAAGTCCGACGCGTCTCCAGTAACTCGTGCGGATCGCGAGGCCGAGCAGTTGATCCGGGCGAGCCTGAGTGAGTCGTTCCCGGACGACGCGATCCTCGGGGAAGAGTTCGGAGAGCAGTCCGGCAGCACCGGATACCGGTGGTACTTGGACCCTGTGGACGGCACGGAGTCATTCATCCGCGGTGTTCCGCTCTGGGGGACCACAATTGGGCTGGAACTGGGCGGTCAACCGGTGGCCGGTGTGGTCGCATTACCCGCTCTTAACGAGATCGTCTGGGCGGGTAATGGCCTCGGCGCATGGTGGGCGAACCGGGTTTCCCCACTTCAAGAGGGCGAAACGCTTCCAGATGAAGTGCGCCCGGCGCGTGTGTCAGACGTGTCCAATATCGCTGACGCTTTCATGACTTCTACCTCTGTTAAAACCTTCGACGCAGTCGGGACTTTTGCCGGTTACGACCGCCTGCGCAAGGTGGTATCCGAAGATCGCGGTTGGGGCGACTGCTACGGCTACCTGCTCGTTGCCACGGGTCGTATCGATATCCACATAGACCCCGAGATGAACATCTGGGACGTTGCGCCGATGCCTACCATCATCGAAGAGGCCGGCGGCAGGGCCACCGATCTGGATGGCAAACGGGGCATTGATCTCGAAAACCTGATCGCCACGAATGGCCAGCTTCATGACAGGGTGCTGGAGTTGTTGAACGGATGAGCAGGATAGTGACGCACTTACTGAAGCCACATCCCGGACCCGGGAATACGCGTATCCGCCGATTGCTGGCTACGAACGGCCCTGCTATATTTGTGACTCCCGTAGCAAAGTCAATTTTTTCCAGATCGAGGAGCCACGCTTGAGCGACGGCATAACGTCCGCCAGCGACGAGTCGCCCTCCAGTGACGAACTGAGAGATCGGTCACGAAAGGCACTGCAATCCCAGCGGCAGCCGACGGTTACCGTGCTCTCGTCACTGCTCGCAGTCCAGGATGACCTTCATTACATCCCGGATGAGGCCATAGAAGAGACCGCCACGCACGTGAAATCCACCATCAATGATGTGTGGAGTGTGGCGTCGTTCTACACAAATTTCAGATTCACGCCGCCGGGAGATCACACAGTAGACGTGTGCTGGGGACCGTCCTGCCACCTGAACGGCGCTCAGGATGTGATGAATAGAATTCATTCCGAGCTCGGAATCACAGAGGAAGGCGAGACCGCCGACGGCAAGCTGACACTCCGGTACAGCACGTGCCTTGGGGCCTGCGCACTCGCTCCGGTAATCGCGGTGGACCATCACATGAAGGGCCGCATATCGCCCGATTCGGCGGCAGCGGTCGTCGGCAAGCTGAAGGACACCCAGTGAGAATCTCACCCCAGACCCAGACCCAGACCCAGACCCAGACAGACGCAAGTGGGGCCGTATGTCTGTAGCTTTCTCTGAACTGCGCCAGAAGGCTGACGCCGAGTGGCTGTCACTGACCGCGGGTGATAAGCCGTGGGTGAGAGTCGGCCTGGGTACATCCGGTGAGGCAGCCGGAGCCGAGGAAGCCTTTGACGCATTAACCGAA
>Ga0310125_10001868_pt1 | contig 10830 bp, 5 predicted proteins | sample CB11b_Tmax_Bot8__FD_203508 | JGI IMG/M metagenome (GOLD analysis project Ga0310125, IMG submission 203508) | Marine microbial communities from Western Arctic Ocean, Canada - CB11b_Tmax_Bot8 | ecosystem: Environmental > Aquatic > Marine > Oceanic | place: Canada: Western Arctic Ocean | collected... | reverse complement strand
AGGGTCTTCGTTTGAATAAATCACCCGCAAATAGACAGCCACAAGCTCGACTTGCTCGTCAGTCGCTTTCCCGGACTGTTTTAGAGAAAAGTCAAGGACGTTCTCTCCCATTTTGAGCGGCGGCGCGCTCAGCGGGTAAATGATTTTCGACTGGCCGGCATTGGTCACCGGCAACGCTGCGGTTGTCAGAGGCTGGTCATTGAGTCCCACCCGTAGGAGATTCTTTTTCAACGGCCCCTTGAAGCCGAGCTCCAAGATGTATTTCGCACGGACGTCGGCCTCCACGGACGTACGCACCTGGTCACTGACCGCAAGCAGCAACTTCCCGGTTGTGTCGCTTTTGAGTATCAACGGTAGCGGGGGTTGGCTCGATACGAAGATGTAGTGATGAAAAACCGGTTGATCTAAACCGTACAACTTGTCCTTGCCAAGCAAAGTTTTTGGATCTCCGATTTCGTACAGACAGTCGTAACATTGGCTGCGGATATCGTCCAGCTCGTTCCCGATCTTGTATTCGAAGGGCGTCCCTAGATTAAACACGTAGACCCCGTCGGAGCCTGCCTGGTACCACTTGGTGGCCAGAGCCCGCGTGGTTGTTGTGAAATTCGCCCGATCGCCGGCAAAAGTTAAAGCGGGACCCTGGTTGATGCAGGGGTAAACGGGTACCTGAAAATCGCGGGCCACGTTCACGATGTCTGCGACCGGCAGGCTGAAGGGTGCGTAGCCGCCACCGGGAATCAGGATGTCGACCAGATCCTCTTGCAGCCAGGACTTCACGTCCAGTCCGATATGCATCGATTGTTGCAGAGTGTCGGGTACCCGGGTCGCCAGCACGATCGGACGTCCACGGCGGGCCGCGGTCCGATCGGTCAACTTACGGATTTGACGCATCAGGGAAGTCATGGTCTGGATCTGCACGTCCGTGGTGGGTAAGCCGCGCATCGTACGGCTGAAAAGTACGGGATGCCGAATATAATCGATCTCGAACCCGTCGATGTCATAACGTCTGCATATCTCTTCGATTATTTCAAGTTTGCGCTGGCGAACCTCCTCATGCGAAAAGTCCTGGGCGGTGACGTAGAGTTTGTAGTCAGGCAACATTCCAGTTTTGTCAACTAGCAGCTCGGGGTGTTCCTTTTTCCATGTGCAAAGCCAGCCGGGAATGAAACTATCGTGCACGTCGTTCATCCGCACGTGCGCCCACGACTCCATTTTGTTTTTGTGTGCAAAATCAGTAATGATTTGAATGGGACAGTGGCCTAACTTTGCGAGGGCGTGGATATTGGCCGTGATATTGGGCCAATAGGGAGGAGGCCCGCCGTGCGCGTCACCATAGATGGGCTGCACCTTGCTGTCATAAACCGGTGCGTCGGCTTCGATGACAGAGAACGAGATCGTGTCGACTTGGGTTCCCTGCAGCGGTGCCAGCCGCCCCCGTAACAGGCCCTCAGGCGAATTGGCCCACTTGCGATCCAACTCGTACATGTCGTCGTTAAAGATGATCCGTCGCGTGCGGCGAGCCACCTCTCGTCGGGCTTCTTTCAGAGCGGAATGGGATTCATCCGATTGCGACTCCGAGAGATGCGCCGATGCGCAAATCACCAGAAGCAGCCCACGAATCGCTTGGCATATAGTTTTTTTCATGTGTCCCGGTTCTCCAGTCTTAGCCAAATCAAGTATAGGATGGTGAGTCCATATCGTTTGGGGGTTGACGACCCCGTTGTTGTACACATCTTACCGAACCTGGCTGACCCCCATAAGGTCATTGGATACCGATAAGATAAACGAAGCCAGTGTTTTCGCAAGCCGTTGAAAAAATTGCAAACACATAGAAACATTTCAACTGAAAAGGGGATTCATGCGTTGTCGTCGAATTGGCCATCGGCGTTGCAGGATGTCACGAGCAGCGGGGACCGAGCCTGGCGACGATCAGCCGTAAGTGATTCGGGCCTTGATTCGAGAACCTGCTGCCCGAATTTATCACGCTGGAATGATTGATCGCAACTTGCGCATTGGACCGTAGATGAATTGTGGCAGTGGAGTTGGTGTTGCCCATTCGCTTTCTCGATTGCCGGGTTCCACGATGTCAATGACGTGAATCACAAATACGATATCCTCCTTTACCCGCTTATCGACAATCCATAGGACCAGGTTAAATACAACGAATTGAGACCACCGCTGGTGGACCAAGGATGATCAGAACACGGAAAGCTCGCTGCTCCGCCATTGTGATGGTTGTCAGACAGACGCCGACTAAACGACCTGCCGTGGCTGGTTTCCCCAGTATTGATCCTTGAGGACTCGCTTGACGATCTTGCCGTAGTTGTTTTTGGGCAGCTCATCGACGAAGTCGATCGATTTGGGCTTTTTGAAGCTGGCGATATGACCTTTACAAAACTCGATCAACTCTGACGCGGTGACGGTGTGACCCGAGTTGAGCGATACGACCGCCTTGACCGACTCGCCCCACTGCTTATCGGGAACACCGATCACAGCGACCTCTCGTACCGCCGGATGTTGAATGATCACTTCCTCGATTTCGCGAGGGTAGATGTTCTCGCCCCCGCTGATGATCAGGTCCTTGGTTCGGTCCATGAGAAAGACATAGCCCTTGTCATCGATGTGGCCCATGTCGCCCGTGTGCAGCCAGCCGTTGCGCAGCGTCTGGGCAGTGGCCTCCGGGTCGCGCCAATATCCTTTCATCACCAGGTCGGAACGAGTGACGATCTCACCCATGCTGCCAGTGGGCAGTGTCTGATCGTGCTGGTCAAAGATTGCCACTTCCACGTCGCTGTGGGCGATGCCTGCCGAGGCCAGCCGTTTCATTTGGTCGGGCGTGCCTGCCAGGACATGATCCTGGTGGGGAAGATAAGTAATTGTCATGGGAGACTCGCCCTGTCCGTACAACTGCACCAGGCAGGGACCGAGTTTTTCGATCGCCTTGGTCAAGTCTTCCACGAGCATGGGAGCTCCGCCGTAGATGACCGCCTTGAGAGAACGGTGGTCGTACTGGTCGACCTGCGGACTGTCGACAATTCGCTTGACCATGGCCGGCGCGGCGAACAGGTTGGTTACTGAATGACGTTCGATTAACTCTAGCACTTGTTCGGGGTCGAAAGATTCGGAGTCAGGCAGGATATGGGCTGCCGCCTTGCCGACGTTGGGTAACGCATACAGGCCACTCCCGTGAGACAAGGGCGCTGCATGCAGGGTTACTTCTGCAAAACCGTAGCCAGGGCACATGTCGGCATAGAAATTCATCGCCATCGACAACAGATTGCGATGGGTTAACATGGCTCCCTTGGGTCGGCCCGTTGTCCCCGATGTGTAGAACAGCCAGGCAAGTTCATCGGGCTGGACATCGATATCCTCAAATTCTTCGCTTTGGGAAGAAATCAGCGTTTCGTAATCCTCCAACTCGCCTTGCGCAGCGGAGGTGGTGATCAGATGATGTGCCCCGGGAATCTGGTCGCGAATCTTGGTGATCGAGTCGTTGAAGTGGGGCGAGATAAGCACCGTCTCTGCTTGAGAATGGTCAATGATGAAGGCAAACTCTTTTGGATGGAGTCGGAAATTGATGGGTACTGCGCCGAGGCCGGCCTTGAAGCAGGCGAACATCGCCTCCAGCATCTCGACGCTGTTGTACATGAGAATGCCGACATTTGTCCCACGTTTGCCTTGCCGTTCTTGCAGGACATTGGCCAGCTGATTGGCGCGCGCATTGAACCGGTCATACGTCAGTTGTTGTGAACCCCGCACGATGGCTAAATGGTCAGGAAAGGTTTTAGCAGACCTGGTCAGCAGCGAACCAACGTTCATCATCGACCTCTTGAGTCATTCGATGGCAGCAAGGAAAGGGTTACCGGGGGGTTAGGTTGGACAAGGTGATCGCCAACGGAACTTTTCACTCACCGTTGGGTAAAAATGGACACCAAAGTTGATGAACAGGATTCAAGTGATGTTGCATCTCCCAGCAGGGCTCATTGGATCTGGCAGCTGATGCCACCGTCGACCACCAATTGGGTTCCGGTAACGTACTTGGCTTCATCGGACGCCAGGAACAGTGCTGCGTAAGCCACGTCCCAGGCGTCCCCCATTTTGTTCATCGGACACTGGGCATCGCGGGTGGCGATCATCTTTTCCACGCTTCCGTCGCCATAGGCATCTTTGAGTGGTTCCACGATCATGGGCGTGTTCATCAGGCCGGGGAGAATGGAATTGGCACGGATGTTTTTTGCGGCGTATTGCAGTGCAACGCTCTGGGTGAATTGGATGATAGCAGCCTTGGTGGCGCTGTAAGAGACGTAGGGCACTCCCAGGTGTCGGATGCCTGCGATGGAAGACAGGTTGACGATCGCACCGGCGCCTTGTTTCTCCATGTGAGGCAGGGTGTACTTGCAGGTCAGAAACATGCTCTTGAGGTTGACTGTATTGACGCGGTCCCAGCTTTCCTCGCTGGCCTCAACGGGTCCTCCCAATTCGAGGATGCCGACGTTGTTGTGTAAAATGTCAATCCGGCCGTAGCTTTCAAGGCACTGTGCAACAGTGGCCTGTACCTGATCGGCGCAGGTGACATCGCATTGTCTCACCATGCAGTCGCCACCTTCCTGGTCGATGATGGAACGGGTCTCTTCGACGGCATCACGATTGATGTCAAGGCACAGGACCCGGGCCCCTTCACGAGCGAAGAGCACTGCGGTGGCCTTGCCATTGCCCCAGCCCGGACCGGATGATCCGGCTCCTGTGACGATAGCAACCTTGTCTTTCAAGCGTTTTTCCATGATGTGGTTTTCCTTGTCAGGCGACGACTTTGTTATAGGAGGGATTGTCGAGTTGGAGGTTACAGTCGATAGAACGAATTACGGTCGGTGGAACGAAAGCAGAGCCAGGTGTTAGGCACCGATTGTAACCCGGCCGGCAAAACGTGCAAAGGCAATAGCCTTGCTGTGCAACGATTGAGGGATTGGCGGTTGTGTGCTATTGATTTGCAATGACTCCTGAATTTTGGTCATGGCGACGATGATTCCATGACCAACTCACAATCAACGGTGGAACGTTTTTCTTCTCCGATTCCGGGCGCCGGCCTCGTCCAATCGTTGCGTCCCTGGCCATCGTTGTCATGGATAATCAACTTCATCGATATCACGTTTCCGCGTAGGGTCGAGATGATGGTCATTGCGCTGCAGGGTACCGCCACTTCGTATCCATCGAATTGTAGGTCATAAAGTTTTTGCTTCAAACCTTGACTTTCCGCCAACCTCCGGAGAACATGGGTACTTTCTGCAGCAGCGGGCCAATCTGAAAGAAGAATGTAAATCATGCGCATGACCGGTGGTGAAGCGGTTGTTCATTCGCTCAAAGCTCACAACATCAACATGGTGTTCGGCATTCCGGGTGTGCACAATCTAGCCTTGTATGAAGCGCTGTGTGGTATGGATGGAATTCAACACATTGTTGCAAGACACGAGCAAGGCGCTGCTTTCATGGCGGATGGTTACGCCCGGGCCAGTGGCAAAATCGGTGTCTGCCTGAGTACCAGCGGTCCGGCAGCGCTCAATACACTGACCTCATTAGGCACAGCCTACAGCGACTCGTCGCCGGTTTTGTGTATTGCCAGTCAAATTCCAGCTGAGGGCATTGGCAAGGAAAAGGGATTTATACACGAGTGTCGCGACCAGCTGAGCTGTTTTCGGGCGGTCACGCGCTGGTGTGAGCGTGCTAACTCGGTGAATGAGATTCCAGGGCTTTTGCGCGAAGCTTTTTCTCAGATGCTCAAGGGTCGTCCGCGGCCTGTGGCGCTCGAGATACCATGCGACATTATGGACACAACCGACGAGGCAACGATTTTGGCACCCGCCCCGGCGCGACGGCTGCCGGTGAATTCACAATCGCTTGATCAGGCAGCAGAAAGCTTGGCCCAGGCTCGCCGGCCGGTGATCTGGGCGGGCGGCGGTGTGATTACCAGCGGTGCAAGCGTCGCGCTGCAGCGAGTTGCAGAGCGACTGCAAGCTCCCGTCTTTACGACCGTACTGGGCAAGGGGGCGTTGACCAGTGATCATCCCCTGTCGTCCGGTAGTACGGTCTTGCATCCGGCAGCCCAGGAATTCATCGCGGGATGTGATGTGATGTTGGCTGTGGGCACACGATTTACCGAGGATGAGACCGATGGTTGGTCATTGCGATTGCCCGAGTCATTGATTCACATCGACGTGGATCAGGCCGAAATTGACCGCAACTACCCGGCATCCATTGGCGTGGTAGGCGATGCGGGTGAGGCGCTGATGGAAATTGCTGACCGGCTGGAATCTTTGTCGCTGGCGAGATGTGAAGAAACTGCGGGTCGCGTTTCAGAAATTAAGGAACTCAAAGAACGTATTCTAAGCGATTGCTGCGAACGAGCGCCCGACGGGGTGCAACTGGTGAAAACGCTTCGTCGTTCGCTGCCGCGCGAGACCATTGTGGTGAGCGATCTGACCGTGGCAGCGTACTGGTGCCGTCGACTGCTCGATCTCTACGAGCCACGTACGAATATTTATCCCTGGGGGTTTTGCACGTTGGGATTTGGTTTGCCGGCGGCGATTGGGGCCAAAGCGGCACGTCCCGACCGTCCGGTGGTGGTTCTTGCGGGGGACGGCGGTTTCCTCTTCAACAGTCAGGAATTGGCCGTGGCTGTTCAATTTGATCTACCCATCGTGGTGATTATCTTCAATGACGGAGGCTACGGTGTGTTGCGGCGGCAGCAACAGGTACTTTATGGACGAACGCTCGGTGCAGATCTGGTGAATCCTGATTTTGTTGCTCTGGCAAGAGCGTTTGGTGTCGACGGCCAACTTGTCACCTCCCTGGATCAACTCGGCGGTGTCGTCAAGGCAGCGATCGCCTCGCAACGCATCACCGTGATCGAGGTACAACACAAAATTCCCTGGCAAGCGATGGAACCTTCATCGCAAAAGTTTGGATCGACGAGTTGACAGCGCTCCGGTGGTACGTCGTTGGCCTACTTGATGGCTTGCATGATTTCGAAAAGAATTGGTGCTGGGTCCCGAGGTGAGCCGGACAATCTTTATCACGTGAATGAAGCAACAGGCCAACAGGATGACACACATTGACCTATCCACCCAAGGCGCCTTGGTCACTGGCGGTGGCACGGGTGCGGGACGCAGTATTGCGCTGGCCCTGGCTGCCGAGGGTTGTCGCGTTGCCGTCACGGGACGGCGCGAAGAGAAACTTGCCGAGACAGCTGAGTTGGCAACCAGTGGCCCACCGATCCTGTGTTATGCTGCTGATGTTTCCCAACGGAATGAAGTGGAACGACTGTTCACTTGGGCTGCCACAGAGATCGGTCCGATTCACATCCTGGTCAATAGTGCGGGAATAAATGTCAAGGACCGGGCTGTGGAATGTCTTTCCCCGGAGGATTTTGACGAGGTGATGAAGGTCAACTGTACGGGATCTTTCAACACGATTTGGGCCGTGCTGCCGCAAATGCGCGAACGGAAAGACGGTCTGATTGTGAACATCAATTCGATTGCCGGCAAGAGAGCCTCTGTCCTGGCAGGTGTTGCCTACAGTGCCTCCAAGTTCGCCATGACTGCCTTGGGACGGGGAGTTTCCCTGGAGGAAGGGGAGCATGGCATTCGTGTGACGAATATCTATCCGGGCGAGATCAATACGCCAATTCTTGATCAGCGCCCCGAGCCAGTGAGCGACGAGCGAAAAGCGACGTTGCTCCAGCCGGAGGAGCTCGGTGAGGTGGTAACGATGATTGCCAAGCTACCGCCGACGGCCCACATTTCTGAACTGGTGATCAAACCCGTACGGCAAAAATATTAGACCCTTTGGCATCGTACGGTCTCTGGGAAATTCACTTTGTCCGGCGCGCCGGTGAACGTCAATGGTGAACGACAATTCAATTGAGACAAACAGTTACATTGAAGCACAACGAGTATTTCTTAACCTGGTGTTTCTTTTTGTCAAAGAGATTTGTTCGTTTCCCTTGATCTCTTGCCGGACTGGTGAACTTAGGGTGCCTTGGCGTGGACCTCGGAAAAATCCAGCCGAACCGGCTGCCAGGATCCGGGCATTCCCGAGTCGACACAGTACCAGCCAAAAAGTTCTCCGCCAGCTGCTGTTGCAGCGACGCTGCCTTTGGGTTCCCGCTTGCGAATCAACGTGCCACGTTGCCAGTTACCGGTTGTGGGAGGCGCATTTCCCCATACCTGGTTGGTTTGAAAAGGCCGCATCTGTTCCGGTAGCTGAGCGTTCCGGAACAGGACTTCGACCTGTTCGGGACCGATCAGGAATTTCAAGGTTTGTGGATCGCGTTTCAGAGCATCATCGAAATAGGTATCCAGGTCCAACTTGTCACTTACTGCGACCAGCGGCAGGTCTGGCAGGCCATTGTTATTGGTCACGATGATCTGGTTGGGAATCTCTTCACAATAAACCATGCTTTTCCGAGCCGGATTGCCGAGAGCGTAGACGTGGCAGTTATCGATCACCACGGAGATGGGAATCACGGGATAGGTGGCATCATACCGTGTCCAGTTCACCACGATGGTCATGCCGGCAAATTCGCCGCCAAATCGGACGTTTCGACAGGTTAGCCCACCGTGGTTGTCGATCCAACGCTGGTCGTTTTCGGCTTGGACCAGTGGTACGCCCAGCATGTGTTCGATGAGCAGTATCCCGTGGTTTTCGATGGCGGCCTTGTTTTTCATTGTTCGTGCCGTCGTGACCCAGGTATCGGCAAATTTTGTCATGTCGCACCAGTTGACCAGCACCTGGTCACAATTGAGAACCGTACAGTTAGTGATGGTTGCCTGGGTAGAATTTGATCCCTTACGTATGCGAATGGCCGTGCCGGCAGCATTGTAAAAGTTGCAGTTATCAATGATGATCCGGCCTGAATCGCGATTGGCATTGCCAATGTGAAGGTGGTGGCGGCCGCCGAGAAACGTGAATCCGTGAATCCGCCAGCGCCAAGCGCTTTTGCTGGCGACGATGTCTTTTTCTGTGTCGGATTGCTGGAGAATCACGTTTCCTTCACCGACCATGTTTGCCGTTGGCATCAAAGCATCCGTCAGCCGGTAACGACCGTTAGGAAAGTAGACGTTGTTTTGGGAATAGTGATGGGCCGTGCCAGGTGTGGGAATTGAAATCGTGGTTTTCGCCGCTGCCGCAAACGCTGCCCGAATGGCTGGCGTGTCATCAGCGATGCCGTCCCCCTTGGCACCGAAGTTGCGAACGTTAAAACTTGCCGGTACGGCGGGATTGGCCCGCGCGATCGTGGGTTGCCAACACAGCGTTAACAAAGCAAACATCAGGCCGTGGGTTATCCGGAGCATACTCAACAAAGCCAGTTCCTCCCCTACGTTTTCAGAGAATTGTGGTTGGATACATCTGGCCGTTGGAGAAAGCCGAAATTGCCACTTTTTAATCATCCCAGAACACCTCCGGTCCCTGCTGTTCACAGCCATCCAGACTGACCGGTCGCGTTTTGTCTCATGACGGACAATCGGTACCAACGGCACACGTACGATTTTAGCAATCGCCGGCTGGATGGGAAGTGACCGGTGGATCGGGCTTGAAAGATCTTCTTTCGGGAGGTTGTATGCGGATTTCTACTGGCGGACTTTGAGCTCAAGACGTGTCTTTTGGGTTGGATTAAAATCAACACCCATTTTCCCTGGGGACCCCTTCTCTTAGATAGGCAGCAAGTGAGTTCTCCGAACGGCGTGCGGTGTGATTGAATCGACTGCCTGGAACTTGTGTCCGGGAGTTCATCGCTTAAGGGAAATTCCTGGGTAGTTCAACAGCCCTGATTTTCGCTCCGATTGAATAATCTTCCAGAGACGTCGTTTCGAAATTTGTTCGGGGTGGGCTGGATTCTGACCGGCGAATCTCCAAAGATGAGTGTGATGAGTTGAACGATGCGGACCACCTAACCTCGTGTTTGACTCTGAAACGACGTGTCTTGCGCGAGATGGATTCACTTAGATGTTAGCTTGAGGAGGATGCAATGAAAAAAAGAATCGTCAAATGGGCAATCGTCCTTGTTGTTGTATTTTCGGTAAGTGGTGTGCGGGCCGAGGAAGAGACGGCGTCTTCCACTGACGGGTCGGTTGTTGGAAAGAGAACAGTGAATCCCGTTAAGCTTACTGCTGAACATCTGGAGGCCGTAAAACGGCAACGGCGAATTATCGTCAATAACGACGTCGGTCACCCGAGAGATCAATTCGGTGCTGACCCGGATCAATGGGTGGCGTCGCGGTTTGGCTTGTTTGACGAATCTGGCAGTCAGGTCGACAGTGTCTCCTGGTGTACCGACGAAGGGAACGCAGTCATTTACCCCAGCAAAGTTCTGCCGATCATTGATGAGCCTGGGGTCAAGAAGTGGTTAGATGACGGAGTGGACATCCTCCAGGTCATCGTAGAGGCGAGCCAGGAACGAAAATTGGAGGCTTTTTTTGAGTACCGGCCCAATGGTTTCGACCGCGCAGGGAAAAATTGGTCGACACCGATTCGGTTGCCGATTAAGGATCGGAATCCTGAATGGATGCTCACGGGGGACGCTTGGTGGGTTGCGGAGCAACGCTTGAACTTTGCGATACCGGGTGTGCAGGATTACAAACTGGCAATCCTGCGTGAAGTGGCCGAGAACTACGACTTTGATGGCATGAGTCTGGACTTCGGTCGTGCCCCGCCCATGCTTCCGATTGGCCAGCAATGGGAGTACCGCGACGCAATGACTGAATTTGTTCGCAAAGTTCGTTTGCTGCTCCAGGAAGTAGCACAAAGACGGGGACGACCGTTTTTGCTATCGGTCCG
>Ga0310125_10001866_pt1 | contig 10837 bp, 7 predicted proteins | sample CB11b_Tmax_Bot8__FD_203508 | JGI IMG/M metagenome (GOLD analysis project Ga0310125, IMG submission 203508) | Marine microbial communities from Western Arctic Ocean, Canada - CB11b_Tmax_Bot8 | ecosystem: Environmental > Aquatic > Marine > Oceanic | place: Canada: Western Arctic Ocean | collected... | reverse complement strand
CCGGCGGGATGGACAACGGTGATGCTTTCAGCCACACCTTCGACTCGCTGGGCACCTACAGCTACTCATGCTCCGACCATCCCGGGATGAACGGGACAATCGTCGTCCTGGACCCAGGTTTCACCTTCAGGCCACTCATGACTAACTGGATCCTGCAGGAGGGGGACTTCCTCGAGTATGACCCCGGCAATATCATGGATGGGGTGCTGAAGGAACTCAACATGCAGGACATGGAGGTTCTCCACCTGACCCCTATCCGGCTGGAGGCTCTGGCCGATACTGGCCCTGGTTCACCGACCGGGGAGACTTGCCCGGACTTTGGCGGGCAGTGCCACGTCATCCAGTATAGTATAGAATTCGGGGCGAGAGGAGTTAATGACAACGCGGAAGAAGATTACAAGGAACTATCACAGCAATACGAAGTCACCGTATACATCTCCGCGCCATACAATGGATACCTGTCGACGCATGAAGTAGGCTATCATTACTCTTCCGAGGGCACTGCATCCGGTGAGGACAAACGTAGCTGGAGATGGATGAACGAAACGACGCGAACTGGCACGTCAGGTGCGGGTAATCCAGCGACCGGCGGCGTTCCCCTCGAGGTCAGCCTTGGTGATAACTGGACCGTGTTCAGGAGTGAGGAGACCCTCAGCAGGTCAGAAGAGGGATGCGACCAGGAGGTCAACAGTGGTGTGGTGATGCATTCTGAGTGCGGGCCCTGGGCACTTACGGAGGATGAAGCCGATCCGCCTCAGAGTATGATTACCACCGCAGTCTACCTGACAGGCATCGAGCTGGAGGTGCACAATGAAGCTGATCCGGACGCTGCCTCGCCAACGATGTTCCCCGTGATGTTCATCCTGGAGCAGGGAGTGGATGATCCTGTCGGTCCACTCCCTGCTCCACACACCACCTCTGGTCTTCCCCTCTACTGGGACTACGATGGTGAGAATGGTCTGACTGGAGAAAGACCACTAATCAGATACAGCATCGAAGGCGAAGCGGATTTTGATAATGATGGTGTGATGAATTTCTATGACCGCTGCCCGGACACTGGTGCCGGAGAGCTGGCCGACGAGGATGGCTGCTCCTGGGAACAGTACGATAACGATTATGACGGTGTGCTGAATGATCTCGACAGCTGTCCCGACACCACCGCAGACCAGTCAGTCGATGCTGACGGCTGTGCCGAGGACCAGAAGGACGACGATGATGATGGAGTGATGAATGACGTCGATACATGTCCGGGAACACAACTGCGGTTTCCTGGTGAATCCGTAGACGCTGAGGGCTGCTCGGACAGCCAGAAGGACACCGACGAAGACGGAGTCTCCGATGCCGATGATGCCTGTCCTGGGCATGATGATGCTATCGACGTCGATGAGGATGACATCCCGGACGGCTGTGATTCATTGCTGGACATCGATGATGGCGGTGGCTTCGGCATCTCCGCGCCGTCACTGGCCGCCTCGGTGGCCGCCGTGGCCGTCATCGCGCTGCACCGGCGGCGCTGATTCCTCCACGCCTACCAAGCTATGATAGACGGCAAATACATCCGCGAACGCCGGGAGTTCTTCACCGTCCTCGTCGGTATCGTAGCAATCTTCGCCATTTTCGCGCTCACCTATACACTGAACGGCGATAGCTGGGGCACTGAGTCTGAAGACGGAATTGGCGAGGAGGCTGGATATTGCGAGCGCATCCAGGCGGGCTTCATCCGTGAACCGGCCAACACATGGTCCAACCTGCCTTTCATCCTCGTAGGACTCTACGTCCTCTGGAGGATGCAGTACGACTCGAGAGACGGTCTTCCTTCCCTGTCTAACAGGAGCTGGTTCACGCTCATGTATGGAATGGCGTGCGCCGCCGTCGGTGTCGGCAGCTTCGCGATGCACGGATTCAACACCGACTGGGGGGGCTGGCTCGACCTTAGCGGCATGATGATGTACATCACGATGCCGGTGTTCTACAACTTCTCACGCTTCTTCAGGTGGGATGAACAAAAATTCATCATGACCTATCTGGGAACCAACGCGCTGTTAAGCGTGTTGCACTGGCAGTACGGAATTGGCCTCTTCGTCTGGGTCTTCTCGATAGGTATCTGGCTGGCACAGGAGACGGCTATCAGGCACCAGCGGCAGCCACTGGCAATCTTCCTGGTGCCGATTGCAGGGATAATTATCCTTGTTGGTTACAATCCCGTCAATTTCGTTCGCGAACAGGTTGGCGTTATAATCATGATCTTTATGGCGCTGCTGGCGTGGTTCCTTTACCGACTTGACGAAATCAGACTGCAACGAACCCATACACCCTATTTCTGGTGTGGCTCCGCAGCATACCTACTAGCAAGCTTCATCTGGCGAGCGAGCCAGCAAGGGGGTGGGATGTGCGAGCCGGACTCTCTGCTGCAAGGACATGCTCTATGGCATATACTGGGGGCGGTCGCGATGTTCTGCTTCTACAGATACTTCAGGACTGAAGTCAATAACTACTGAGTTCGGTACAGCCCCATGCCTACCCGCGGCGTTATCTTCGACTTGGACGGCGTGATTGTCGACTCCACAAGGTTCCACTTCGGTGCATGGCAGCGCTGGGCGCGCGAGGTGGGCATTATAGAAGAGGTTGACGAAGAATGGTTTCGCGAGCATCATGGCAAGCGCAACGATGCCATCATCACCGCCACGCTGGGACCGATTTCGGAAACTGAGCTGGAGGCGCATGCGGCACGCAAGGAGGAATACTACCGCAAGCTGGCGCGCGGAAAGCTCGAGCCCCTGCCGGGCGTTGCCGCGCTAGTAGAGGCACTGCGGTGCGATGAATGGCGGCTCGCCATTGGCACCTCGACACCGCGCAATAACCTGGAGCTGGTGCTGACAGAGATGCCTTTCGGTGGCGCCTTCGCTGCCACGGTGTGTGGGCCTGAGGTCGAGCACGGAAAACCCGCTCCCGACATCTTCCTGCGCGCAGCCGAACTGCTCGAGCTGCCACCGGAACGCTGCATTGTAGTGGAGGACGCACCAAGCGGAGTGGCGGCGGCGCACGCAGGTGGCTTCACGTGCCTGGCAGTCGCCACAACACGACCGCGGGAGCTGCTGGGCGAAGCAAACCTGTTGCTAGACTCGCTGGAGGAGGCAACATCCGGGGCGGTCGCAGGGCTGCTGCGCTAACGCCCTAAAAACCACCTCTCCCGTTTTAAATACTGGCGGTCAGCCATTTTTAGCGTGCGCAACCCACATCTCTTCGGCCTGCAGCGCCTTGACTTTTGCGGGCTGGATGCGGCGGTAGACCTCACCCGGCCGGCGCGGCTGGCCGTCCACCTCGAGCAAACGCGTGACAGGTATGCCGAACTCGCGCTCATTCTGCTTCAGCAATGGCTCCACCACTGCCCAGTCTGCACTGCTAAAGGGGGCGAAATCGCCGCCGTTCAGCTGGTCTGTGCTGACACGCTGGTGCGGATCACGAACGTAGATCGCACCACCTGACGCGAGCGAGAACAGGTTTCCGCCGGGATAGGGTGTCGGCAGCTCACACAGCTTACCGCCGTCATCCCACTCGAGGCCGTTGAGGATGACGAAACCGCCGTCATTGAGCGGGTCGCCCGCCATGAACGACTCTGCCAAGTAGTCGAGACAGGTGCCGTTGATGACCACGCGCGGGCGGCCGACCGAGTTGATGAGCGGCCGCCCAGCGGCGTTGCCCTGTACAAAGACGTGACCGCCCTTGGCGCCATACATGAACGTCTGCCCGACGTCGCCATGGACCACCAGCTCGCCCGCCTTCAGGATCTGCCCCAGCTGGTCCTGCCCGTTGCCGTGCACTACCACTCGCGCGCCGTCCAGTCCGGAACCAAGGTAATCACCCGATGAACCGTAGACGTCGATGCGGACGTCGTTGCTGTCGGCGCCGAAACCGTTGGCGATGAAACGGTGTCCGTGACAGCCGAAGATGACAAAATCGTGCCAGCCCTTCTTCACCAGTTCGCCAACCGCTATTGCCAGCGAGCCCGGCCCTTCAATGTCCAAGGCTCTGGCGTCAATCACAACCGTGCGGCCGTCCGGGTCTTCCTTGCCGGCGCAGAAGGCATCGCATTCATCAGCAGCTACAGAACCGAGCATCCGCTCGAGTGACTCGTCAACCAGTGCCAGCAGCGAACTGCGGCGCAGCTGGCCGGTCGGGTAGCGCCGGTCTAGCAGTAGTGTCAGCAGCGTGATAGCCACCCTGCGAGGCTGTTTTTCGACCTCGTGCAGGAAGCCGCGCAGCTCACCGTAGCCCCACTCCGGAATGGCCTGTCGGAAGGCGGTGAACGCCTCCGCGGCGGGCACATCCGCTGCCACGCCGGCATCGCTCGCCTCCTCATGCAGGAGCGTATGCGGCTGTGGCGCGTCGCCGAGAGTGATGTGCTCGCCAAACTTGTTGGTGCACTGCAGCCGGAAGCTGTCGCCATCGGGGACGACAGAGAAGATGAACGCGCCGCCGTCGGTATGTGACCCGCCACGCGCGTTCCAGTAGCGGTCGGCGCGAGGCCAGAAACGGCCGTCCTCCTCTGAGAGCGACTCGAGCGCCGCGTCGATTACCTGCTTTTCGGACGCGGCGAACGCAATCTGCGCCTCGCCCTCCTGCAGCGCGAAAACCTGCGGGCGCAGCATGCTGGTGTCGGTGATGCCGATGAGCCGCCACACGTCGGGAACCGACTGCGCGATGATGAAGAACCAGGGGCCGTCGGGCGAGCCGTGGATGTGGGTCGCCTGCAACTGGCCGTAGAGCTCCTGCCTGTCGGGGGGCAGCAATGTGAAGTCACGCTCGGTCGTTGGTGCTAGCGACTCGATGACCCACTCGAGAGGATAGCCGTAGAGGCGATGATGCAGGTCGAATACCTGCACCGAGACCTCGGTATCGGTCTGGAACAGCGGTCGCAGCCCGCGCTGCGCCAGGTAGTCGCAGACTGACTCGTAGTTGGCGAAGTCGCCGTTGTGGACCAGCGCCTCGTTCAAGCCAACGAAGGGGTGCGCGCCACCGGGGTGCCACACCTTACCCTTCGTGGGATAGCGGTGGTGGCCAATCCAGACATGCGCATCCAGGTTTTCGAGCTGGTAGCAGCGGATGACGTCATCACCATAGCCAACTATCTTCAGCACCAGCAGGTTGCGGCCATGGCTCAGGACGAGGGCCTGCGTCCCCCGGTCGCCGGCGTAGAACTCGGCGTTGAGCCGGAAAGAGGTCTGGAAAACATACTCATCGGCTACCTCGCGCTCGGTCGGCGGCAGCCCGTGCGGCAGCTCGACGGCCTCGGCGAAAGTTGCCAGCATCCCGGCGCGAGGGCGCACAAAATAGACCGACACGTCCGGCGGCCGCACCTCGAGCCCCTCGATACTGTCCCAGTCGTCACTGACTGGGAACTCGTGGACGTGGTCCACCTCGTAGGCATTCCTGACAAGCGATTCCACCTCTTCACGGACAGATACGTCAAGGTATGCCACGGCGAGCAGGTAGTCCCGCTCGAGCATCTCTGCGTCGACGCCGAACTGCTCCGGGTCAAGGCCCACGGCAGCGATACCGCCACCTTTGCCGTTGCCGCGGTTGCGCATCTGCTCCAGCGATTGCAGCAGGTGGCGGCCCGCTACGGGAACGGTCGACGCGAAGCCAATGACTCCACAACCGCCCTCGGCGGCGCCATCCACTGGCGGGCTCGCATGCGGCAGCGCTTCCCGGCTACGCGTCACCGCTCCAATCCAGGCGTCGCGGCTCACGCCTTGAACTCCTCCGGGACGTAGCGCAGCAGGTCGCGGCGACCGCGCAGCTCCGCAATCGACCTGAGGCCGAGCTTGCGCAGGATATCGCGCAGCTGCCACTGGAAAGAATCGTAGAGATTGCCGACCCGCTGCGCACCCCAGTCGGGGTGCACCCACTCCTTCAGCTCCGGGTCAGTAGTAGTCAGGCCGAACGGGCAGCCGCGGCCACGCTCGCAGTTGGCGCAACGGGTGCAACCCATCGCGACGAGCTCCGACGTGCCGAGCACGCAGCCGTCAGCGCCAAGGGCAATCGCCTTGGCGACATCCCAGGCGGTGCGCACACCGCCGCTGGCAATCAGCGTGATTTCATCACGGATGCCTTCCTGCTCGAGGTGCCGGTGCACCTTCGGTATGGCGAGCTCGATTGGCATCGCAATGTTCTTCTTCGCAATCTCCGGCGCGGCGCCGGTACCGCCGTAGCTGCCATCCATGTGGAAAACGTGCGCGCCGGCGTAGTATGACCCCACGGCGACCATGTCGATGTCAATCGGCGTCGAGACCTTCACCGAGATGATTGCCCCGGGGTTCATGGTCATGGCCCAGTCGATGTGCTTGCGATGGTCCTCGACCGAATAGACCGAGTGGAACGGGAAGGGCGAGAAGAGCGAGACCCACGGAACCGACTCGCGCATGTCCGCCACGGTAGTGGTGGACTTGTCGCTCAGCAAATGACCGCCAAGACCGGGCTTCGCGCCCTGCGCATACTTGAACTCAATCATCGGCGCGCGCTGGATTGTCTCCTCGCGCACCCCAAACAGCCCGGTCGCAATCTGGGTGATGACGCTGTCGGCATACGGCTTCAGCCCGTCGGGGTAGCCCCCCTCGCCGGTGCAGGTGAGTGTGCCCCATTCCTGAGCGGCAATGGCCCGGGAGACCATCACCTCCTCGGAGACAGAGCCGTAGGACATCCCACCGCCGTAGATCGGCAGAGCAATCTCGAGTGTTCGCCGTGCGGGGTCGCGCCGGTTGAGCGGAATCGCGGTGCCGATATCCTCACTGTGCGCGAGCCATTCGGCCTCGGGACGGAACTTGAAGTCGAGCCGGTCGAAACCGCCGCCCGAGCGGCCGACGCGGTGCTCGATGCCGTCGGGGGGGCGACCGTGCTCGGCCTGGAACCAGGTCGCCATAATCAGCTCGTCGGTCCAGCGCGGGTCGCCCAGCGCCGGCGGAGCATCGAGCAGCGCGTGCGAGCGGTCGTGGAAACCCTGGTGCAGGTAGTGGGTGACCTTCTCGACCAGCCGCGGGCTGGGGACGGCGCTACTCATAGCCATCAATCCCCTCGAATGCCTCGCGCTCAAGATCACGCTGGAACATCGCGCGGCCGAGCTCCCCGCGCAGCCGCCGCACCTCGCGCAGCCCCATCGCGCCCAGAATCTCGAGCAGCTGGTCGCGCCACGCCGCCGACAGGTTCTTCAGCCGCTGGACACCCCACTCGGCGTTCAGGCTCGCGGGAAGCCTGAAGCGCGCCGTGGCGGCGTCGGTAACGCTGCCTTCGGGCTGCGCCTGAAGCGCCGCCATCACCGGCGTATCCAGCGCCACAGCGTCGAAACCGCAGATGATTGCCTTCGGGACATGCTCGGCGGCGGCGATGCCGCCGCTGCCAATCAGCGTCACCATGTCGCGCAGCCCATTCTCCACAAGCAGCGCGTGTGCCTCCATCACCAGGTCCCGCACGAAGCGGCCGTCGCCGCGGCCGTGGTAGTCCGCGACCAAATGGAAGACGCGCACGCCGGCGGCAATCGACGCCAGCAGCGTTTCGCGCCAGCCCGGCTCGAAGGGAAGCCGCTCGCAGACGATAGCGTCGGTGAGCGTCAGCGCAGCGGGGGCGTCGTCCAGGATTTCGACCATGCGCGGCGCTGGCGCCAGTGCCGCGAGCTCCGCGACGCGCAGCTGCGGAACAACCGCCGGCGAAGCGGCACCCGCCTCGCGCACCAACGGCAGCGGCAGGAACGCCAGCGTCTCGAGCTCCTCGGCGGCGTGCGCCAGCAAACGCGCCAACTCAACTGATTGCACCGATTCCGGTGGCGAATCGAACAGGATTGGCAGCTGCACCTGCAGGTAGCGCGGTCGCTCGCCGTCGCCGTCGGTTGCAAGGTGCATCGGCCGCGATCCTATGTCGACGACCGTCGAGATGAACTCGCGGCCATGGATGCCGTCGCGCGTCGGCCGCACGATTTCGGACATGTCGGTCCAGATGCGGTCCCAGCCGGGGCCACCGAACCGCCCGCGGTAGCCCTGTCCCTTGACCGGCACCGCGCCCATTGCCGCCTCGGACAGGATAGTTTCGACCAGCTTCGGAGCCAGGTAGGCGTCGCCCCACGCCTTCCATTCGGGGTTGTGGCGGATGGTGACCGCCTCGGGGTGCTGGATCGTGCAGCGCAGGCAGCCGACGCAATGTTCCGGCCGCGGTGCGAAGCCGCCAATCGGCCCCGAGAAAACGCCGTAGACGCAGGGGCGGGCGGTGACCACATCCCAGTGGCCCCAGTATTCCCAGGTCTCCTTCACCAGCAGCTTCAGCAGCTCGACGCGGTCAACTTCCACGAGAAAGCGATGCGGCAGGTCGGCCAGGTCGGGCGTCGGCGCGGTGTCGATATGGTAACGGCGGTAGCCAACCGTCAGAGCGGTCGCTGCGTCGCCCTCCAGTTGCTCATTACGGGGTTCGGCCATTGCCATAAATAACGACCCAGAGTGCAGCAGACTCTATTTAACAAATGCGGAAAAACTGTGCAAAGCAACAGTAAACCTTAAAAAGACTGAACAAATGTTCAATTCATGCTGGACAGGACCGACTCCGCGCTGCTCACGGCGCTGAACCGCGACGGGCGCGCCTCGCAACGCGAGCTGGCGGCCGCCACCGGTGTCGCGCTGGGAACGGTCAGCAACCGACTGCGCCGGCTCCACGAAACGGGCATCCTGCGCGGATTCCTGCCCGATATTGACGCCGAGCAGGCAGGCTTCACGCTCACCACCATCATGCAGATGCGCATCGCCAAGGGGCAGATTATCGCCGTGCAGGCCTCCGTCGCCGAGCACCCCCGCGTCTTCGGTGTCTACGACGTGACGGGCGAGTGGGACTCGCTGGTGCTCGCCCGCTTCCGCGACCGCGCCGAGATGGACACGTTCATCAAGTCGACGCTTTCGCAGCCGCACATTGAACGGACGAACACCTCGCTGGTGCTCAATACCGTCAAGCAGGAGATGCGGGTCGTAATTTAGTCCCGCGCGCCGAAAATCGCGGTGCCGACGCGCACCAGCGTCGCCCCCTCGGCGATTGCCTCCGCGAAGTCGTGCGACATGCCCATCGAGAGCTCCGGCAGCGCGACGCCCGTTCCCATGGCAACCGCGTCGCGTAATTCGCGCAGCTGCCGGAACCAGTTGCGCGGCCGGTCGTCGAAGGGCGGGATGCTCATCAGCCCGACGACGTGCAGCCCCGGGAGTGCGGCCGCGTCGCGCACCAGCGCTGCGGCCGCGTCGGGGGCGACGCCGCCCTTGGTCGCTTCGTCGTCCTGGTTCACCTGCACCAGCGCGCGGACCTCGCGCCGCTCTTCCTGCGCGACGAGCGAGAGCTTGCGCGCCAGCCGCAGCGAGTCGAGCGTGTGGATGAGCGTCGCCTGGCCGGCAACTTTGCGTGCGCGACGCGACGAGAGACGGCCAATGAAGTGGTAGCGCAGCCCGTCGGGCGCGAAGGCAGCCGCCTTCTCCAGGAATTCGTCGGCGTGGTTCTCGCCGATGTCGCGCAGCCCGGCACCGAACGCCGCCTCGATGGCGGCGACAGGCTTGCGCTTGGTAACGCCAATAAGCATAATTTCGGTCGGGTCCCGGCCTGCCTCGCGCGCGGCGGTCGCGACCGCCGCGCGCGCACGGGCGAGCCGCTTGGCGATTTCAGAAGAAGCCATCATCGCTCGCCCGTTGCGGTTGCTCCTCGGGGGGCGGGAGCGCTTGCAGGTAATCCTCGTAAAGGTCGACGGCGACCGGCAGCGCGAACGGGACGTGCGGCGACGTCAGGATGGCTTCGCCCGCCGCGAGCGTCTGGATTTCCATATCAAGCCGCGACAGGTCCTGCTTGGCGGACGCCTGCAGCGACTCACGGTCGCGCCGGTCGGCCAGCCCCATCACGAAGAGCGTGTTGAACTGGCTCAATACCTCGCTGTGGAGCAGCTTCGGCTGCTGGCTCACCGCGCAAAGGCCAACGCGGAACTTGCGCCCCTCACGCGCAATCTGCGCGAAGACGTTGCCGCGCGTCTCCGAGAGCAGCCGCTGCGACTCCTCGAGCGTCACCAGCACCGGCGGCAGCTTGGCGAACTCCTTGGGCTGGGCGTATTTCGCCTTGTGCGACTCGAAAACCGCGCGCGCCAGCACCATCGAGACCAGCAGCTCCTCGGTCTCGAACATGTTGCTGGTGTCGACCAGCACCACCTTGCCGGCGTCAAGGTGCGCGATAATCGCCTCGGACGCGGTCACGTCGGGGTCGCCCGAGAGCAGGTCGAACTGCCACAGGTAGCGCAGCCGCCGCTTGATGACGCCAATCGTCCCGGGGTGGAACTCACCGTGCAATTCCTCGGAAACCTGCTCGGCGTTGCGCTCGTTCAGCTCGACCAGCCAGTTGCGCTGGTAGCGCTGTCGCGCCGCGTTGAGCGCCTCGCGCTGCGGCCCCGAGAAATCGTAAAGGTGCAGCAGGTCGCGCACCTCGACCTCGCTTGCCGAGAGCCGTAGCTGGCTGTAGTTGCCGGAGAGCGGCCGCGACGAGTAGACCGCCAGCCGGTCGGCGCGCGGGTGGTGGACCAGCCCGCGCCGGTCGGGGACGCCACCGTCGAAATATTCGCCGTGCGGGTCGAGCACCAGCAGCCCCGCCTGCCCCGACTCCAGTGCGGATGCGCAGAAGCACTTGAGCAGGTTGGACTTGCCCATGCCGGTCGTCGCGAAAATGCCGATGTGGTAGGGCAGCGCCTCCGGCGCCAGCCCGACGCGATGCGGCAGCGGCTCGTCGCCGCTGCGCACGCGCCCGACGGTCAGTGTCTCCGACGGCAGGAACTCGAAATCGGCGT
>Ga0310125_10001859_pt1 | contig 10850 bp, 11 predicted proteins | sample CB11b_Tmax_Bot8__FD_203508 | JGI IMG/M metagenome (GOLD analysis project Ga0310125, IMG submission 203508) | Marine microbial communities from Western Arctic Ocean, Canada - CB11b_Tmax_Bot8 | ecosystem: Environmental > Aquatic > Marine > Oceanic | place: Canada: Western Arctic Ocean | collected... | reverse complement strand
GTTGTAGCTCTGCTGCTCCCGGTCCTCCAGCGGCGCGTAGTACGGACCGTGACCACCACTGAGACCAGACAGCAGGATCCGCTTCTCCGGGTCGTAGTTGATCGCCTCCGGATCTTCGTTCAGATAAAAACCGGCGAATCGTCGCGCCCGCTCCTGACGCTGCGCACCCGGGTCGGCCAGACACAAATGATAGAACAGGATGTCACTCTCCGACTGGTGCATCTGGTCTTCACGGATGCCATACTCCTTGCTCACGGTACCCATCCGCGTCAGCTGTCCAGTCACCGCCTCCCACTGGCGGTCTGCGAGACGGAGCAGATGGTCGCCACCGCCCATGAGATAGACGAGTGGCCAGTTGAAGAAAGGCTCGTAATAATCGTCGGGGGAGCCACCACCCCACTCGTCATTCCAGATGAACTCGCCATCATCACGGGTAAAGTGTTGGAGAAATGGATGGACGGACGCATCGAAGACGTCGAACAGTCGGCGCTCCCAGACCGCCCAATTCGGCGTCGGGGAGGTCATTGGTACATCGGCGACAATCCGTTCCATCAGCGGAACCAGTCGTAGTTGAGGCCCAAACCGCGGTCCACCAGCGGCAACGTGACCTGCCCACCCCCCTGCGCCGACGACTGCTTCAGCGCCACCTCCACCTCGAGGGCGATACCCACCCTTCGTCCCGAGTTTTTCGGCTCATCCAGGCGACCATCGATGCCATCCACCACATCGGCCACGGTATATACGGCGCCATACGGCGGCTGGAATTGCGGTGTCGGCCACGGCACCTCCACCTTTGCCGGACCTCCCGGTGCATCGACTTGCTGCCACAGACGCCAGCCTTGCGTGTAATCGAAGATCATCTCGCCACTGGCACCACACAGCCGCACACCCGGCGCGCCAGGTCGGAAGTGCACGGCCAGGCAGCGCTCCTGTGACCACGCCATGCCCGTACCGACAAATTCGTCGCTGCCGGACTCGCGCCGCTCCGTGTCACCGACACCGACGACCCAGTCGGGCAGCACGTCCAGGAAGTAGGCCCAATTCTGATGCTGGGCACCCGCATTCGGCGCCTCGATGGAGAGCAGCTCACCGATGGCGCCATCCTGCAAGAGTTCACGGGCGCGGGCAAAGGAGGGATGGGTTGTGCTGATGGAGCCGCAGGAAAGTGGAATACCCGCCTGCGCGCAGGACAGCACCATGCGATCCACTTCCGCCAGGGTGTGAGCCATCGGTTTTTCGGTGACGATACCGCGGGCGCCACATTCAGTGGCCAGCACCGTCAGATCGGCTCGGGTCCTCGTGTTGGTCGCCACCGCCACCAGTTCCGGTCGTTCCTCGCGCAGCATCTTCTCCGCGTCCGTGAAGAGGCCGTCGATACCGTAGCGCTGGTGAAAGGCATCCAGGCGTTTCGTGTCCCTGTCGGCAGCGGCGATGAGCTCGACATCGGGACGATCCCAGAATGCCTCGCAATACGAGGTGGGTAAACCGCTGTCACCTGCGTGCTCGTGGTGATGGAAGCGTCGATGGATATCGAGTTCAGGTGTCGGCCGGTCCGTATCCTCGATCTCGAACCGGTCGGGGGAGCGGGGTGCCAGGTCGTATAGCAGTCCCATCCATCCCAGACCGATGACGGCAGCGCGATACTTTGCCATGTCCGATTCGCCTTCGTGTGTTCGTGTGCTACATTGCGACGCGACAGATTAGTTGAGAAACATAAGGGAACACCGAATCGGGAGACAGACCATGGCAACCAGCGACATCCTCATCTGGGTTGGCACTTTCACCGAAGATCCTGACGAAGGCATCCACCACTTCCGCCTCGACCCCACCTCGGGCGCCCTGACACCAGCCGGCACCACCGGTGGCGTGCCCAATCCATTCTTCCTCAAGGTCGACGCCACCGGTCAGCGACTCTACGCCACCAACGCCGTCGACGAGCTGGACGGACGGGCCGAAGGTGGCATGAGCGCGTTCACCATCGAGCAACCGTCAGGCGAATTGCGTCTGCTCAACAGGCAGGCAACTGGCGGCACACTGCCCTGTTACATCAGCCTCGACCGCAGCGGTCGACAACTGCTCACCGGCAACTACAACTCGGGCAGTGTCGCCGTATTGCCCATCGACGCCGATGGCCTGCAGCCGGTCTCCTCCCGCTGGCAGCACGAAGGTTTCACCGCCATTAATCCCGAACGTCAGGATGGTCCGCACGTGCACTGCATGGTGCTCGATCCATCCGAGCGTTGGGCCTACGCCGCCGATCTGGGCGCCGACGTAGTACGTGTCTACGCCTTCGATGCCGACTCGGGTTCGCTGACACCCGCGCACGACCTGACAGTGACCGCCAAACCTGGTGCCGGACCACGGCATATCGCCTTTCATCCGTCCGGCGCTTACGCCTACCTGCTCAACGAACTCAATGGCACCCTCGGTGTCTACGCCTTCGATGCGGAGAGTGGACGTTTCGATGAGATCCACACGGTAACGACCTTGCCGGCGGACTTCACCGACGAAAACTACGCCGCCGACGTGCAGTTGTTACCCTCGGGTGATTTCCTTTACGCCTCGAACCGCGGCCACGACAGCATCGCCCGCTTCGCCGTGGACGCTGGCTCCGGTCGCGTCGAGTTTATCGGCCACACCCCGGCCGAAGGCAGCTGGCCATGGAATCTGGCCATCGACCCGACGGCCAACTTCATGCTTGTCAGCAACTACGAAAGTGATCGTGTCGACGTACTTCGCATCCACACCGACACGGGTGATCTAACACCCACGGGGCACTCTGCCCCGGCACCAAAACCGACATGTGTCACCATGCTGGCCTTGTGAGGAGATCGCCATGAGCACTGACTTGCGATTGTCGGCCTGGATGCGCTTCGGCCAGCCATTGGAAGCCGTAATCGGTAATTACAGTGAGATCTTCGATGGTTGGCAGGCCGGTGGTGTGAAGGCCATCGTCGTGGGTCGCATGCTCTTTGCTGGTGCCGACGGCAAACCGATGACGACCGCTGCCTTCGATCCCAACCCCGAGGTCTACCGGGATCTTGGGGTGGAACCGCCTGAACCCCCGGCGGAAAAGTTGCCGGAGAAACGTGCGCAACTCACGCGCGCACTGACGGCGGCCCGTGAGCGCGGTTTCGAGATCTACGTATTCTGTCCCGATGCGGGTCAGGGTCCAGGGGGTGACGGCCACGCCCTGGCGGACGAGACCTCGCTGGCAGCACGCGTCGCCCGCATCCGTGACGTCATGGAGGCTTTCCCCATGGTCGATGGTGGTGTGCTCGATGGCCCCGAGCTGGGTTACGAAATCGCCCCGGGCCATCGGTCGAACATCTTCGAGGACATGCCGGATACGTTACGCGCCAAGGCGACGTCCCTGGACTTCGACTTCGACGCCCTCGTAGCGGCACGAGATCGTTTCAACCAACGCCTGCACTGCCTGCAACCAGCCGACATCGACCTGCGGGCTGGCGCTGGTCTGCTCGGTGCACTGGCGTTGTTCGACAACGACCCGGACCTGGCCGCCTGGTTCGCATTCCGCCGCGCTCTGTTGATGGACTACTACGCTCGACAGCACCAAGCCCTTGCCGCCATGCCACGCCCGGTGCGCATCGGCGTCGGCTCCCGTCTGCCCTGCTTCAATGCGCTCAATGGCTGTGATCTTCAGGCGATGGCACAACGTTATGCCTTCATCCTGCCAAAGCTCTACTTCTACCACCGTGGCTTCGACGGCTTCTATGGCACCATCGGTCGTTACATCCAGACCCTGACGGAGTGGAATCCGGCCCTTGGTGATGGGCACGCCATGAAGGTCGTGGAGGCCCTCTTCGGCGTGCACCTGCCCTGGGTAACGAGCCGCTTCGATCTCGAACTCGGTTTCCCCGAGGCCTTCGACGAATTCGTCGCTGAGCAGACACGCAGCATGCTCGCCGCGGCGCCGTCACCGCAACACGTCGTACCCTGGGTGGAAGCGGGCCGTGAGCCACACCACGGCGATCCCATCACCGCCGGCGAACTGTTCCGCTATCTGAGCGCCGCGCGCGACGCCGGCCTCGAGCGCTTCCTCTATCACAGTCACACCCATCTCAGCGACAGCGAGTGGGCCGTCATCTCGCAGCTGTGCGGTGAACCCTGGCACACGGGAAAAGCCGGCTACCAGCCTCCCGATGACATGCCCTGGGAGTCGCAGTCCAAGCGCAGCTAGTCAGTTCGATTCGGGTTGTTCCACGAGTTCTCGCAGAGTCGCCAGAAAACGAGCGGCGGGACCACCATCGATGAGGCGGTGGTCGAAACTCAGACTGACCACGGTGAGCCAGCGGGGTACGATCTGCCCCTCGTGCACTGCGGGCCGCTGGCTGATCCGGCCCACACCGAGGATCGCACACTGTGGCGGATTGATGATCGGCGTGAAGGCGTCGATACCGGCGGCACCCAGATTGGTGATGGTGAATGTGCCCCCCGCCATCTCCTCCCCCTTGAGCTCGCCGCGCAACGCCCGCCCACCGAGGCTGGCACTCTCCCGGCCGATCTCCTCGACACTCTTCTTGTCGGCGTCACGCACGACGGGAACCAACAGCCCTGCCTCGGTGTCCACGGCAAAACCGATGTGGATGCCGCTGTGCAGCAGAATGTCATCCCCCCGTAACGAACTGTTCAGCCCCGAGTGCCGCTGGAGCGCGACGGCGACAAAACGAATGAGGTAGTCGTTGTATGCCGGACGGGGTTTTGCCTTCGAACGCAGTGCCACAAGCTCGGTGGCGTCCAACTCCGCGGTGAGCGTCACCGGTGCCGCATCACGATGACTGGTCACGAGACGCTCAGCGATGGCCCGACGGATCGGACTCATCGGGATCCCTTTGGCGTCGCCGCAGTCCTCAGCCGGCACCACACTCTCGGCGGCGACTCGTACATCCTCTTCCGTGATCCTCCCCGTGCGACCAGTTCCGGCAAGGCGCTCCCAATCGACACCAAGTTCCCCCGCCAATCGACGGGCTCTGGGGCTGATCGTCACCCCGCTCCCAGAGCCCTGCCCGGCCGAAGGTTCGTTCGTCGCCTGCTCGGTAACCGCCCCCGTGGCGGCCGCCACCGAATCGACCGTATCCGCCGAGGCTGCCACCGCCGGCACGGGTGGCACTGCCGCCGGTGGCTCCTCATCTCCGACCAGCACGTATGCGAGTACGGTACCAACAGGCACCGTCTCTCCTGGTGCGGGCGAATTGCCTGGAATATGCAGGACCCCCGAGTCGAAGGACTCGACCTCGTTGAGGGCCTTGTCGCTCTCTACGGTGAACAGTATCTCACCGGTCTGCACCGATTTACCGGAGGCCTTCAGCCACTCCACGAGAGTGCCCTCCTCCATCGTCCAGCCCAATCGGGGCATCACGACTTCGAATGCCATGCCGGTCCTATTCGGCCGCCAGATCGCGCACCGCCACCACGACCTGGTCGACGGAGGGCGACACGGCGGCCTCGAGTGGTGGACTGTATGGCGTCGGCGCATGCACACCATTCAGACGCCGCACTGGCGCCCCCAAGTCATCGAAGCCCTGCTCCATGACCTGCGCCGCGATCTCGGCACCGACGCCGCAGGGACCAAAGCTCTCGTCAGCAACCAGCAGTTTGCCCGTCTTGCGTAACGACGTCAGCACCGTGTCCAGATCGAGAGGCGCCAGCGTTCGTGGGTCGATGACCTCTACCGAGATACCTTCATCGGCGAGTCGGCCAGCAGCTTCGACGCTTTTTGCTACGAGGGGACCGATGGCGACGATGGTGACGTCCGTGCCTTCCCGACAAACCCGGGCCTCTCCGAAGGGGATCTGGTAGTCCTGTTCCGGCACCTCCCCTTTGACATTGAGCAGCGACTTGTGTTCCAGATACAGCACCGGATCATCACTGCGCAGAGCCGTCGCCATCAGGCCCTTGGCATCGTACGGCGTCGTTGGCACGACGACGCGGAAGCCCGGGACGTTGACGAACAACGGGTAGTAGCTGCCGGAGTGGTGCGTCGCGTGACCACCCCCGATGCCGACACAGCCACGCAGCAACACTGGCATCTTCAAGCGGCCACCACTCATGTATTGAATTTTGGCGATCTGATTCGTCAGCTCACCAACGCTGTCCAGGATGAAGTCGATGAACATGAAGTCGACGACTGGGCGCGTTCCTGTCATGGCGGCGCCGGTGCAGAGACCGACGAAACCCCGTTCACAGATCGGTGTGTCACGCAGGCGTCTGGGACCGAAGCGTTCATACAGCCCGAGTGTGGTGTTGAAATTGCCACCTCGCTCACCGATGCCTTCGCCCAGAACGAAGATCGTCTCATCCTCTTCCATCGCCGTTGTCAGTGCTTCGCGTGCGGCCTCCGTATAGGTGATCTCCCGACTCGCCATCACGCACCCACCTCCCGATAGACATGGTCGGCCACCGTCGCTGGATCGGGCCATGGACTGTCGTTGGCGAAACTCACCGCCTGCTGAATCTCATCGACGATCTCTGCATCGATAGCCTGTAACTCCGTATCGGCGATGTCGCCGTCGTCGAGCAGACGTCGGTGAAACACCTCGATCGGATCGCGCGCCTTCCAGCTGTCGATCTCTTCCTGCGAGCGATACCCCCCGTCGCGCATGCCCTCGGCGTGCGGTCGTGTCCGATACGTCCGGCACTCGATAAGGGACGGCCCCCCTCCCTGGCGCGCCCGTTCAACAGCCATACCCGCCGCCTCGTAGACGGCGATAACATCGTTGCCATCTACCGCTTCGGCGTGCAGACCATATCCGGCGGCACGCCCCGCTACATCGGTATTGCGCGCCGAAGAGCTGAAGGCGACCTCCGTGGCATACATGTTGTTCTCACAGATGAACAACACCGGCAGGTCCCAGATCGTGGCCAGATTGATGCCTTCGTGGAATGCCCCATTGCCGACGGCGCCATCCCCGAAGAAGGCGACGCCGACATTGTCGGTCTCGCGTAGCTGAAACGAATACCCCGCGCCAGTCGCCTGCAGAATGCAGGGGCCGACGATCCCACTGGTGCCCATCATTCCCACTTCGGGAGCGAACAGGTGCATGCTGCCACCACGCCCACCCGAACAGCCCGTGACCCGACCGAAGAGTTCGGCGACCAATTCGCGTGGGGGCACCCCTTTGGCGAGAGCGTGGCCGTGACCACGGTGGGTACTGAAGACGGCGTCGTCATCTCGCAGGTGGGCGCAGACACCGGTGGCCACCCCCTCTTCGCCAACGTACGTATGGCAGGCGCCGGTAATCGTGCCGGCAGCATACGAGCGCGCAAGTTGCTCCTCGCAACGCCGGATTCGGACCATCGTCCGATACAGGGACAGATACGTCTCTTTCGTCGTCGTCATCTCGTTTTCGATCTCATCATCCAGTGATCCCGGGGCCACCCGGGTATGAGGCGCCGGCATTCATCGCCAGATTGCCCCCGTCCATGGGCAGCAGGATACCCGTCACCCAGCGTGCCGCATCGGAGGCGAGAAAAATGGCCGCACCCTTCACATCATCGGGCACACCCAAGCGACCGATCGCGAGACCGCGTAGCCACTGTTCCTCCATGTGCGGATCTTTGTCGATCCGTTCGCGCAACATCGGATTCATGACCTGGGCGAGCACGATCGCATTGACGCGTACACCACGACTCGCCCACTCCGTGCTCAACTCACGGGTCATCTGCACCACCCCACCCATAGCCGTGCTGTAGGCGATGTGTCCTCGACCCAGTGCGGTGAGACCCGCCAGAGATGTGATGTTGATGATACTGCCCTTGCCGGCAGCGAGCATACGCCGTCCACCCTCCTGGCAGCAGCAGAATCGGCCCACCACCAGGCCCTGCATGGATCGGTCCACATCCTCGATATCGAGCTCCTCCGGTGGCCCAAGGACCACCGAACCGCCAGCGACATTGGCGAGCACATCGATCCGGCCAAATTCGCGATCCAGACTCTCGAACATCGGTCGGATCTGCGCGGGATCCGAGACATCGCAACGCACCGGGATCGCCCGCCGTCCCATGGCCTCGATATCAGCCGCCGTCTGTTGTGCCCCTTCCTCGTTGAGGTCGGCGAGCATAACATCGGCACCGACTTCAGCAAGAGCCAGACCGATCGCCCGGCCGATGCCTTGCGCGGCACCAGAGACCAGGGCGACACGGCCACTCAAATCGAATAACGAATGGATCGTTTGTGCTGCGGGTCCTTCCATCTCGGCCATCGGTGTCAGTCCTCGTCGAACAGGTTGGGATCATGGGGTTGTAGTGGCCACCGCGGCACGACACCCCGGTTGACGATGTGGTCGGCATGCGGCAGGTGTCCACTCAACACGGAGACCAGATTGTGCGCGCTGCCGACGGCGACGGCCCGCGTCGATTCCACCGAAAGGGCGGACACGTGTGGTGTGGCGATAACGTTGTCTGCAGTAACCAGTGGATGCGTCGGCACCCCCTCCGTCTCGCCGAAGATTTCGATCACGCCGAAGGTGTCGACACCGGCGCCACCAAGATGACCGTTGTGCAGCAGTTCTGCCAGCGCGTCCTCGTCGACGATCTCGCCGCGGGAAGCATTGATGAAATAGGCGCCCTGTCGCATGTGCGCCAGGCGCTCGCGAGAAAGTAAACCTCGGGTCTGTGCCGTCAGTGGCAGGTGCAGAGAAACGAAATCGGCGTCTTCGAGCAACTTGTCGAGATCGACGATGTCGATACCGAGAGCCTTGGCCTCTGGTGATGGCCGTTGCAGTTGGCGGCGCGTGGCGATGACCTGCATGCCAAATGACAGGGCACGGCTAGCGACCGCATGGGCTGATGCCCCCCAGCCGATGAGTCCCAATTTCCGGCTCGACAGTCGACGTAGTGCCAGTGACTCGCTACGCGCCTGAGCAAAGGCGCCGGCACGCATATGACGAGCCATACGCGGGATCTGGCGTGCAAAGGACAGGACCATGGCCATCACGTGGTCCGCCATCTCGTCGGTGCAGAAGTCGGGTACGTTGGCAACCACGATACCCCGCTCGGTGGCGCGGGCGACGTCGATCTTGTCCGTGCCATTGCCGAGTCGGGAGATCAGCCGGCATGCATCCAGACTGTCGATGACCGCAGCCGGCAGCGAGGCCGAGATCACACACACCGCATGGGCGTTGCGCACATGCGGGATGATCTGCTCCGGACGTGCCGCTTCGATCTCGATGGCCTGCACGCCATACTTGCCGAGGAGTCGCCGCTCGGTCTCAGAAACGGGAAACATCTCCGCGTTGAGCCGCACGACGCGGGCGTTTGAAGGTCCTGCCTTCACCGGCAATTCATCCTGTGGGGGCGCAAGACGACACGACGCGACAAGATAGTCTGTCTTAGGAACCACCGCCCGCGTAGGCCATCTGCATCAACAGCATCGGTCCCACCGAGTTTACCAGGACGAGCCTCACTGCGAGTAACACTTGCAACTGTTCCACTTCCTCCGCTTGCTTCAGGAAGGGTCCACAACACACTCGCACCAGTTGGTATTCAAATGACTGACGACAACGCCTGGCGTGAATTGTCCGCCCCTTCCAACGAAGCCTGGGACCAACAAGCCGTCCCCTGGGACACCCGAATGGCGGAGGATGGCAACGACTTCCATCTGATGCTCGTCAGACCCGCTACTGAATCGCTGCTGAGCATAAACCCTGGGGAGCGAGTCCTCGATGTCGCTTGCGGCAACGGCATCTTCTCCCACCGCCTCGCTCGCTTGGGCGCACACGTCACAGCCATCGACGTCAGCCCCACACTCATCGAACGGGCGCGGGCACGGGGCGACTCGGAGGATGACATCGACTATCGCCTCATCGATGCCACCTCGGAGTCACAGCTTCTGGCACTGGGTGAGAGCAACTTCGATGCTGCCATGTGCAACATGGCGTTGATGGATCTCGCCGATATCGGGCCCTTGGCCAGCAGCCTTCGTCATCTGCTCAAAGGCAAGGCACGATTCGTCTTCTCCGTCATGCACCCTTGCTTCAATTCTCCCGATGCTGCCAGAGTTGTGGAAGAGGTGCGTACCAGGGAAGGCATTGAGTAGCGGCGCGCCATCAAGATGAGTTCCTACATCACCCCCCGTGCCAGTCAGTCCGTCGGTATTGATGGTCACGGCTTGCAGTATTCTTTTCACCGCCCCTTGAGATCGGCAACCGGTGACACTACGATCGTTTCTGGTATATGATCGTATATCCGGACTCTCTGGATACGGTCGTTTTTGGCGATACGACGGGTGTCCTCGTCGATGTCCGCGAAGCCGACCTGATTGCGAGCCCGTTCGGACCGGTCTACCGGCAAACTCGATCCTCCGAGTACACTCTTGAGGTCCTCGACTCTGAATGGACCGAGTCGCGCCAGTTCTTCCGTCTGAGCAATGGACAGCTTCTGTCGCACAGCGACGCTGGCAACATCCTCGAGCATGTCCATCTCCCCTGGGAAGAGACGCGTGCGACGAAACTCCTCTTCGACTTCGCCTCGCCCTCCCAAGAGAGCCAGCAGACTCTCACGAGGATTCCCTATCATTTACTTGCCTGCAAGGCCATCCATCTCAGATGCGCCTTATCAGGCCTTGCGCAGTGCATCCACATCCATGAGTATCCGGGGCGAAGTGTTTGACGATATCATCTCATTTGGTTTGTTCGTATCCATCGCCGAGTCCTATGGTGGCGGCGATGTTTCTCAAGAATCCGAATGGTTCGAATTGGTTGAAGCGCACATCGGTGGTAGGCGCGTACCAACGCGCGGTGCATACAGCCCCCTGTTAACAACCATGAGTGAGACGAGGTATTGAATATGTCACGCCACCGTTTCTTCCATGCCATTCTCATCGCGTCACT